>Ga0306923_10005754_pt1 | contig 12121 bp, 10 predicted proteins | sample sta12Can44000108_FD_203841 | JGI IMG/M metagenome (GOLD analysis project Ga0306923, IMG submission 203841) | Lab enrichment of tropical soil microbial communities from Luquillo Experimental Forest, Puerto Rico - statanox.12C.anox.44.000.108 (v2)... | ecosystem: Environmental > Terrestrial >...
CGTTCGAGACAGTCGGACCAAGTAGGGTAGCGAGAAAGAGAAAAGACATGCAATATTTGGTCTGCATCACGCTCTCCGAGGTGCCGGACTCGGACATCCACGGTTGACTAATTTGGAGCTGTTGGGTTCGCCTGCGTACTTGAACCAGTGGCCTGAAAGCTCTTGATGCGTGCTACGGTTTCGCTATCAAGGCGCTTCAGCAACTCGACCAGCAGATCCACCGTGCGGTCAAAGTCGGCGCGATCAATGATGCCGTTATGAGTATGGGTCGAGCGCGTTGGGACGAGTAAGGTGGTGACTGGCACACCGGATCCATTCAGCTTGATGGCACCGGCGTCGTCGCCGAAGCCATCGACAAAATCAAATTGCAGCGGGATGTGTTTCTGGGCTGCCACCTGCTGCACGAACCGGACAAGATTGTGGTTGGGTAATTCACTGAAGGCATAAAGCATGATTCCGGGCCCGCCTCCGAGCGTCTCGAGGGCTGCCTGGGGAGTGTTTCCTGGGGTATCGTTGGTGATCCCGACCTCAAGTGCAATACCGATGTCAGGGTCGATAATGTGCGCTGACGTGGTGGCACCCCGCATCTCGATGCTGCCTTCCTCCTGGATCGTGGCGGCATAGAAGATCTGGTTAGGATGAGGCTGGGCTTGAAGGCGTCGTGCCGCCTCAATCATGGCAATACACCCAACACGATCGTCCCAAGCTTTGCCGAGATACCGCTGGTTCGGCAGGATGGAAAACTCCGAAACCGGAACGATGGGGTCCCCCGGATTGATCCCAAGGGCAGAGACGTCCGCCTCATTCCGCGCCCCGACATCGAGGAAGTACTCTTTGGCCGGGACCTGCCTGCCGGCCTCGTGAGGTGCCACATGCGCGTCCCAGAGTTCAGTAATGCCGAGAACCGGTCCTTTCGAGCCAATGATCACCCAACGTTGATCAGCTAGAGCCGCGTCCAACCAATAGCCGAGCATATGGATGGAAATATATCCGTCGGGGCGAATGTGGCGAACCATCGCGCCCAGCTCGTCCATATGCGCATCCACCATGATGCGCGGCCCGCTGTTTCCTTGCTGTGCAATCACCGAGCCAAGACCATCGTAAGAGATTCGGTCAGCGAAGGGCTTAAGGTTCTCGACCATTAACTGCCGAACCGGACCCTCCGCCCCAGGGGGGCCAGGAGCCTCGGTAAGCTGCTTCATCAATTGGGTGAGACGGTCCTGCGCAGCCATGTTGATACACAGCAGAAACAGAGTAATAAGGATGCGAAGCATCTTTTCCCTTCGTTAATGCGAGAGGTACGGCACAAAACCGTGGGTCTTGGTACGCAACCTGTAGACCGAGGTTGTTGCCGTGATGTAGAGCGTTCCGTAGTCCTTGTCTCCCCAGGCAAGATTCGCCGGTTGTTCGGGAATGATGACCGTCCCGAGGTGGTGTCCTTCAGGGTCCCAAATCCAAATGCCCTCCGGCCCGGTAACAAAGAGATTTCCCTGTGCGTCTACTTTCATGCCATCGGGAACGCCCTCCTTCGGACCGCCAGGCTCTTCTCCAAAAATACGGCCATTGGCGAGAGCTCCGTTAGGGTTGACGTCGTAAACGCGGATATTTCTCTTCTCGCTGTCATCCACGTAGAAGCGTTTTCCATCTGGTGAGAACGCCAGCCCGTTCGGTTGCGAGAGATCCTTAGTCAACAGTTGCACAGCGCCGCTGGAATCAATGCGGTAGACGCCTTGAAAGGGGATTTCCTGCTTTTCTCCTTTGACCAGGTCAAGGGTAGGATCGGTGAAGTAAATCGCGCCGTCGGGCCCTAATACAACATCATTCGGGCTGTTCAACTTCTTCCCTTCATATCGATCAGCGACGATGTCATAGGATTTTCCGTCGGCCGACAAGCGGATGATGGCACGCAGCACACTGGCACAATCAAGCAAGCGAAGGTGCTTGTCGTAGGTGTTGCCGTCCGGGTCACCCAGCGAGATCATTTCCTCCTTGCGCCCGTTGGCATAGACGCGAAAGATTTTGTTCAACGTTTCATCGCTGACCCAAATATATCCATGCTCATCCCAAACAGGACCCTCGGTGAATCCGAAGCCAGTTGCCACCGTAGTGAGTTTCGCGTCGTGATCAAGCAAGTCCCAGAATTTCGGCGAGTTGCTGCGAAGAGCGAAAGTCCGCAGGGGCGCGCGCTCCTGGGCAGTCGCGCGAGCTGGCATAGTCAGCATGGCTAGTACAAGCAGGGCGAGCATACACACTGACCCGCCGTTCGACCTTAGACAAATCGGTGCTGCAACGTTAGTAGAAAAGACGCTATTCATCGCCATCACGCCTCGCGGTCGGTTTCGCCGGTGGTGCTTCGGTTTTAGCGGGGACCGTCATGAGATAGCTGATCAAGTCATTGATCTCCGAAGCAGTCAGTGTAGAACCGTAGTTCGCCGGCATGAGCGGCTCGGCGACATAATCAATGCGCTGGAGGTCTGACTTCGGCAGGAGATGGTAGTTGCCGTCCAGGCTTTGCAACGCGAGAGAAAAGTTATCCTCGTTCCTCACCAGTCCTTCGAGCCTCGCGCCGGCATTGGTGACCACGATTGCCCGCTTCGAGCGACCATCCGGATCGTTGGCAGGATTTTGTATAGCCACGCGAATCTCGTCGACCGACCGGCCGGCAGCATAGCTGGAAAGATCGGAACCAATAAATCCTCCCTGACCCTGCACCATGTGACATTCAGAACATCGTGCCTTGCTGCTGAACAGTGCCTTCCCACGTACAGGGTCGCCGGGCAATTGGGCGACGCTGCCTTTCCCTTGCAGAAGGCGAAGGTATGCCACAACCTGCTTGATACGTATCGTGCCCAACGATGCGAAAGATGGCATCCCAGCTCCCGCAATTCCGTTTTGAAGAATTCGAACCAGGTCGGCGTCTGAAAGTTTTTGCACTTCGGCACTGCTGGCGATGTCCGGAGCGCGCTCACCACCGCGTCCGTCGAGACCATGGCACGCTCCGCAGGAAGAAGCAAAGATCTGCCGGCCCTGTGAGACTGGCGGGGCCACGCGTGGCGTCACCTGCTTCTGCTGGGCGCTGCCAACAGCCACGATCATCAAGCCCATGAGCGACAATTGGGCTATCACCACACGAAAAGAAATCTCCAATCCCATCTCCTGGTACGGCACTCGCGCTCTGAGACGTCTCCCGTTAGAAGTAGAGGAACACCAGCCCGATCTCGTCAGTTGACTGCTTGCCGGCGTTCAGCGCTTCTGAAACGGGTCCGTCCCCCGTGTTGCCAACATTCCTGCGTGGCGAGACGCCGGGCTGCCGGGCCAGCAGTCGGTATAGTAACGGACACTCAGCGGCTCTGCATCGATCATGTTGCGTCGATGACCTCTACCCATTCGCGAATTCTGAGTCTCGACTTGCACTGCATAAGTCATTACACGGCTCGACACAAAACCGTTGTCCACTCCCAGGCAACGGCCGCCCTTTGCGCCGAGGTTGCTCGTGCTTCGTTCTTCTTCCAGAACTTTCACGCTGTGAAACTGCCGCGCTCAACGTGAAAATTCGACTGCGAAGAAAGAACCGTCGCTTTATAACGTTTCAACAACACGCTGTCAAACGAATTTCATAAACGTGGAACAGGTCCTGATGCGCTCAGCATGTGCCATGAGCAGCGCCATCAAGCGCTTAACAGAGATGGCCTAATGGCAGCAAAGAACGATAGAACATTGGCGCCATGGTTGCCGCAGCCGGCAGGAGGCGGCGGCATCAGCAAAAACGTTTCATCGCAAGGGGAGCCGAATCAGCCAAGCGAAAAAGCCACTGGGCGAGTCCCTGCGCAGCACGCCTTGCGGGCATGGGGATGGAACACTACGGTTTGACTGCGATGGCGGCGATCTCCACGTGTGCGTTGCCCACCAGTGCTGCAACTTGAACGGTCGCACGCGCCGGCTTCGGATCAGGCATGACCGCTTTATACACTTTGTTCATCTCGTCGAAGTCCTTGATGTCGGCGAGATACACGGTGACGGAAACGATGTCCTTCATCTGAAAGCCCGCGGCTGTGACGACTCGTTCGATCGCAGCCAGGGCTGCGCGCGTCTCGGGCCCGGTGCCTCCAGGCGCAAGCTTTTCGCCCTCATGGCCTTCCTGCCCAGCCACGAACAACGTGTTGCCCGCGACCACACCATCGCTAAACGGAAGCTTGGCGCCAGGCCCGGCAAGGCTGATTGCGCGATGCTCCTGGGCGAACGAGAACCCGGAGAAAAGAACGAGGGTGAGAGTCAGGGCTATTAAGCGGGACAGCGACCGTGTTGCAAGAGCATTCTTCATTCGATATTTTCCTCCTGGTGAACGAGACATCGAAGTCAATTCGATGTGTTTGAGCTAAGCTCATCGAGTGGCTCATATATACATCGCGGAGGGCAAGGTGAACAAATCGTCTCACGCGTGGCGTAGTGCAACCGGGATGGCCGTGGTTTTATGCGCACTTCTGGTTGTCGGGAAAACTGCGACATTCAGTCGTGCCAACACCAGCCAAACAGCGGCTGCGACCACGCCCGACCTTCTCACCGGTTTTCGCCATGTGGAAGTCGCTTCCGTTTCCGATGCCCTGGAGCAGATAGCCGGCAAGCGCATGTACATGTCGCATCGAATGCGACCGCTTTTCACCAGTAAGTTCGCTGGCTACGCGCTGACCGTGCGGCTGAAAAAACAGGAAAACCACGACCCCCACGCTTTGGACGGCATGATTCAAGCCATTGATCAAGGTGGCACCACTTCTGTGTACGTCATGGTCGTCGAAGACGGTGCTGATGTCGCGGGAATGGGCGGGCTGATGGGAACCGCCATGGCAGCGCGCAATTACGCGGGCGCCGTCATCGACGGAGGTGTGCGCGACACAGCCTATCTGCAGAAAATCGGGTTTCCGGTGTTTGCTCTCGGAATCGTGCCGTCCACCTCGGTTGGGCACTATCTTTTCGACGGCTCCAATCTCCCCGTGGTATGTGATGGAGTCGCGGTAAATCCTGGCGACATCGTCGTCGCCGACAGCGACGGTGTCGCAGTCGTTCCTCGCGACCGCGCGCAGCAGGTACTGGCGCTCGCGCAAGAGATGGACTTCAAGGAACACTCCATGTATTCCGTCATCGAGAAGCTCAAGTCCTTGGGCGAAGCCATCAAGCAATTTGGCCGGCTGTGACAGCCGGCCTGGCAGCTGGTCTCCGAGTTCCGATACAGTAGCTCGAGAGTGGGGCCTGCAGCCGCGGCGCAGGCTACTGTTCGAAATACCTTGCATCGCGCGAGTTTTCATCAGATAATTCGTACTTTCATTTTTAACTTGAGAAGAGGAAATGCCCATCTCCGGCCAGGGGAAACGCACGTACAATATCATTGCGCTGCAGCGAGGGCTCAGTCTGCTGAAGCTTTTCGCCAGCGCTGAGCGAGGGCTTACGGCATCAGAGGTAGCGAAGCTGTCGTCGCTGCCAGTGAGCACTGTGCACCGCTTTCTCATGAATCTCGAGTCAACGGGATTCGTAAATTGCACAGCAGACGGTGTTTATCACCTGGGCGTTGTGTGTTTCGCTTTGGGGCATTCTGCCCTGGCGCAACTGGATATTCGCCGCCTAAGCCTCCCTTATCTTCGCGAGCTAAACCAGCAGACGCGCGAGACCATTCATCTCACCGTGCGTCATGGCAGCGTTGCCGTCTATGTGGAGAAGTTGGACTCTCCCGAACCGGTGCGCATTTATTCGCGGATCGGCGCCTCCGTCCCGCTGTATTGTTCGGCCGTCGGCAAGGTGGTGCTGGCTTACATGCCTGAGCAGGAGCGCGATGCGCTGTTGCGACAAATCGAATTAAAGCGCCGCACACCGAATACGATCGGCAGCCTGCAAGAGTTGTCAACGCACCTCGACAAGGTCCGGCGCCAGGGTTACGCATGCGATCTCGAGGAGAACGAGCCCCATATCCGTTGTATTGCGGCTCCCATCTGGGACCACCTGGGAATTGTAAATGCCAGCCTTAGCATCACCGCACCCGCCGTGCGCATTTCCCATGTGCGCCTGCGACAATTGGCTCCCTTGGTGCAAGCCGCGGGATTGAAGATCTCGCACGAGCTTGGCTATCAGCCGAAAGCCGGTGCTTCCGGCAAGACAGAGCTTGAGGGTCCGGCGGTTAGGACGTTACTCACAGCCCAGACGCGGCGCACGGCGGTCGCACGATAAGGGCCGACACGAAGACAATGGGAACATTCTTGGAGGTGGCGATGGCCGTGATTGTTACGCTTGCTGCGTTGGGAGGCACCGCCGGTGCGACCAGCAATTCGCGTCCCTCCTGCCACGTCCGAGCCATATCCTTCCAAGGGTGGAATGCTCAAGAAATCTCGAACGAGTGGACACGGTTGACCATCGTCCCGCAGCTCGGCGGCCGTCTCATGCAAGTGAACTTCAACGGGCATGATTTCCTGTTCATCAATCCTAAGTACAGGGGCAAATACATTTCTCCCGTGGAGGCCGCCGGCCGCTGGGTGAACTACGGAGGAGACAAGACTTGGCCGATGCCAGAGGGTGCCAACGACGAAGGCCACTGGGTGCTAAAGTCCGATCTCTTGGATGACGGAAGCTATGACCTCAAGGTTCTCTCTGAAGGCGCAAGATGCGCGGTCAGGTTGGAAGGGCCGCCCGATCCTGCGACCGGGTTGCAATATTCGCGTGAAATCAGTCTCGACAAACACTCTCCGCAGATCTCATTTCTGACCACCATGAAAAATATCTGTGGTCATCCCATCGAGTGGGCAATGCAGACAGTGTCCCAGTACGATGTCTCCGACCATCGTGCCGCTGGCACCTTCAACCCCAACTTCTGGGCGTTCACGCCAACCAACCCGAACTCCGCCTATTTCGAGGGCTACCAGGTTCGCGATGGACTCGCGAATGATCCTTCGTTCGCGGTCGAGGACCATCTTTTTCGGCTGCACTGGCTGTACCTGCAAAACGAAGTCTGGCTCGATTCCACCGCCGGATGGCTGGCCGTGGTTGACGACACCAGCCGGTATGCAATGGTAGAACGTTTTCAATATCAACCCGGAGCCGCTTACCCGGGTAAAGCCAGCGTCATTTTCTACAAGAATGGTGCGACCCTGGAACTGGATGAACAACTCAAGCCTCGACTCGGTTCTTCAACTCAAGAGGAAACGCCGTTTTATATGGAGGCCGAGATCAACAGCCCGATGGTCCATCTAAAGCCGGGAGAGAATTTCGAGATGAGTACCACCTGGTTCCCGACACGGGCGGACAAGACGCTTCAGTCGGTCGTCGATGCGGGAGCCGTCATAGCTCCTCTCATGGCGGTGCGCACCCCAACGGGGTTCGTCATCAGCGGGCGCTTTGGCGTATTTTTTCCTGGCGCGTTGCAGGCTCATCTCTTCGATGGCCGTGGAATCGAGATTGGCAGGCTACCTCTCGAGGCGGTCAAACCGGAAGAAATGGCGGTTCTGCAAAAGCAGGTCACCGCACCTGCTGAGACGGTGCGGATCTCGCTGCATTTGATGGACGAAAGTGGAGCCGACCGGGGCAGCCTGGGCGAGGCGCTCGTCGCGACACGAAGCGGAGGTCAAACGTGAGCGCCTCTGCTATGCGCGCGGTTCGGGTTGGGATCTCCGTGCTGTCGTTGCTGATTCCTGTCGTCTCCCAAAACGCCTCTCCAATGCCGGCTACAACCGCAGTTCAGCCCGCGGATCTGCTTTCGCCCACTCTCGACGCGAACTGGCTGACCTATAACGGCGACTACAGCGGCCGGCGTTATAGCAGTCTCACTCAACTAACGCGCGACAACGTCTCGCACCTTCGCGCGGAATGGGTATTCCATAGCCGAACTTCCAGCCTGCTCGAGGTTACGCCGGTGGTGGTCAACGGAGTAATGTTTATCACGGCCTCGAACGACGCATACGCGCTGGACGCAACCACTGGCCGAACGTTGTGGCATTACGCGCGACCAGTCTCAGAAGGCCTGATCGACGACGCCTCGGGTCATATCAACCGTGGAGTGGCGGTCCTGGGCACCAGGGTGTACATGGAAACGGACAACGCCCACTTGCTCTGCCTCGATTCGCGCTCGGGGCACCTTGTTTGGGATGTTGCTTACGCGGAAGGCAACAAGAACTATGGAGCCACCAGCGCTCCCCTGGTCGTCAAGGACAAAGTGCTGGTCGGCACCTCCGGGGGCGACGACGGCGTTCGCGGATTTCTTGCCGCCTACGATGCGGTTACGGGCAAGCTCGCATGGCGTTTCTGGACGATTCCAGGGCCTGGTGAGCCGGGTTCTTCCAGCTGGCCAGGGGATGCATATCTTCATGGTGGAGGGACCACGTGGATGCCTGGAACCTACGATCCAGAGCTCAATACGATTTACTGGGGAACCAGCAATCCTTCTCCCGACTTTGATGGCAGTGTGCGACCGGGCGACGATCTCTACACCGATTGCGTTCTCGCGCTCGATGCCGACAGTGGGAAGCCGAAGTGGTACTTTCAATTCACCCCGCATGACCTCTACGACTACGACGCCACAGAGACCGCGGTATTGGTGAACGCTGATTACAAAGGTGAACCGCGTAAGCTACTGATTGAAGCGAACCGGAACGGATTTGTCTATATTCTTGATCGCAGCAACGGCAGGTTTCTGTCGGCCACACGCTTCGCTGAAAAGCTGAACTGGGCGACGGGCATCGACTCCCAGGGGCGGCCGAATCGAAGCGGAGTAGAACCGACACCAGGCGGAACACGCGTCTGTCCGGGATTTGCCGGTGCCACGAATTGGTACTCTCCTTCTTACAGCGAGGCCACTCGCCTCTTCTATTTCCTGGCCCTGGAAGACTGCAGCGTCTACTCGATAAAGCCAGAACCTTTCCGAGAGGGAAGGGGATACTACTCGACCGGCGCGAAGCACAGCCCAGGTGAGAACGCCAGAAAGGGTCTGCTGGCCTTCGATCCTTTCACGGAGACCTTCGTTTGGCGTTATCCACAGATCGGGACATCGCATTCGATGGGCGGCGTGATGTCCACGGCTACCGGCCTCGTGTTCTTTGGCGATGATGCCGAGTCGTTCGAAGCCGTGGATGGCGCGACCGGCAAACCACTGTGGCATTTCAACACTGGCCAGACGCTGCATGCTTCGCCGATGAGCTATGCAGTTGCTGGAAAACAATACGTAGCGATTGCATCGGGCACAGACATATTTGCCTTTGCCCTGCCGTAGCTAGAAGTACACTGATCTTGGGCGGCGAATCTTGATTACAGGAGCAGCGCATGAATGCAGGATCGCAGTCTCGTAGAAGTTTCGCATGGCGCCTAGGCTCGCTGCTGGCGGGGCTTGGCTTCGTGAAGGGCGCCTGGGCCAGCGGCAGCGCCAGTGCAGCCGCAGGCCAGGACGAGGTCAAGAAGCTCGACTATGAGGGCAAGCCCGCGAGCGGAAAGCAGATGATAACGTCCCTGATCGTGCACAACGGCCTGATCTACATTTCGGGTCAGGGAGCGAACGACGCCGGCAATGTGCAGGGCGCCGACATCGAATCTCATACCAAGAAGGTGATGGACAACGTCAAGAAACTTGTAGAGGCAGGCGGAGGAACCATGGACAGTATCTTGCAGTTGACCGTGTACCTTGCCAACCTGGACTACTATGACGGCATGAACAAGGTGTTCAAGGTCTACTTTCCGAACGGCGGACCGGCCCGCACAACGGTCGCCGTAGCCGGAGTACCCGGCCGCTCACTGCTGGAGATCAACTGCATCGCGGCTGTAACCCGTCACTAGGCAAAGGAGCGTATCGTGCAAAGCATTCATCGCTGGAACCGGCGAAGCTTTCTCGGCAGCCTGGGCGTGCTCGCGAGCTTCGCGTTAGGCGCAACCAAACTGTTTGCCGGATCTCCCTCCCGTGAGACGCAACATACCTGGAACGGCAAGCTGACAGGACTTGGACAGACAGGGAATGTTTATGAAGAACTCGGCGTAACCACCGTCATCAATGGCGAAGGCACGATGACGATGCTGGGTGGATCGCTGATTCGGCCCGAGGTGGAAGCTGTGATGAGCCTGGCTTCCCAGCACTTTGTAAGCATTCCGGCGCTGGAAGTCGCGGCTGGAAAGCGCATCACTGAGCTGCTCAAACTTCCAGAGGGATACGGCGCGATCGTAACCTCAGGAGCTGCCGCTGCCATTCAAAGCGGCTATGCAGGAATCCTTACCGGCTCAAACGAGGCTTTCATCAAGCAGCTTCCTGATCTCACCGGGTTGAAGTCAGAAGTCATCATTCAGAAATCACATCGCAACCCTTTCGATCATCAGATCCGCGGCACCGGTGTGAAGCTAATCGAAATCGAAACGCGGGAGGAGCTTCACAGAGCTATCAATCCACGAACTGCCGCGCTGCATTTCACGAACTTCGCCAACGCCCAGGGACAGATCAAAGTGGATGAATGGGTGAAGATCGCCAAGGAAGTGCAACTGCCCACTTTGATCGATGCTGCCGCTGATACTCCTCCTGTGTCGCATCTGTGGGACTACGCAAACATGGGCTACGACCTGATTACCTTCAGTGGAGGTAAGGCGATTCGCGGACCACAGTGTGCGGGAATCCTGATTGGCCGGCAAGACCTGGTCAACTACGCAATGCTGAACAACAGCCCCTATGAAGACACCCTTGGCCGGCTGGCAAAGGTGGGCAAAGAGGAAATCGTTGGCATGGTGAAGGCGCTCGAACTCTACCTCGAGGAAGACCAGGACGAGTTGACACAGGAATGGTGGAACCGTCTAGACGTGGTTTCCAAAGCCGTAACGCAAGTTCCTGGTGTGACGGTCGAACGTTATGTACCAGACATTGCCAATCACGTGCCGCATATTCAAATCAAGCTCGACCCGAACCATATCAAGGCCACATCGCGTCAGATTACCGAACAACTACGAGCGGGCACGCCCTCCATCGTACTCAGCAGTGGTGAGCGTGGAGAAGATCACGCCATCAGGATGAATTCGTTCATGCTCAAGCCGGGCGAAGACAAGATCATTGCGGAGCAACTGACGCGCGTTCTTCGGACGCACGCGGCCTAGAGTCGCTAGCCGGTTAAGATCCGGCAAGGAGCTGAAGCTGTTCCCACAAATCACACTCAGAATGCGCTGGGTGCTGGTGTTCTGGCTGTTGGTTCTCAGCGCGGTTGCATTTCTGGATCGGGTCAACATCTCGATTGCAGGAAGCGCTATCAGCTCGGAATATCACCTCGGCAAGGTGGAATTGGGATGGGTGTTCAGCGCATTCCTATTGGGCTATGCGCTATTTCAGACCGTGGGCGGCCGACTTGCAGATCGTTTTGGCTCGCGCCGTGTGCTGGCCGCGGGAGTCGTATGGTGGGGAATCTTCACGGCCCTTACGGCAGCTGTGCCCGCCAAGATTGCCAGCGCGCTGGCACTGTTCCTCGCCGTTCGCTTTCTGCTTGGAGCCGGCGAGGCGATTGTCTATCCCGCTTCGAACCAGTTTGTGGCTCGATGGATTCCGGTGAAGGAGCGGGGCATTGCCAATGGCTGGATCTTTGCAGGGGTGGGCGTCGGGGCGGGCTTAACTCCGCCCATGATCACCTACGTGATGCTGCACCACGGCTGGCGTGCTTCGTTTTGGTTCTGTGCAATCGTCGGGGCCGTTGCCGGTATTGTGTGGTACGTCGCGGCCAGGGACACGCCCGAGCAGCATCCATTGGTTTCGCAGGGGGAGCGGCAGGCAATTCGAGATGGCCTACAAGCCGCATCCGGGGCGCACAACGCAGCCGCGAACCAGGCATCCTCTGCACCGGCAGTTCTCGCTCCCTGGTCAAGCGTTCTGCGCAGCAAGGAGGTTCTGGGCATTACCCTGAGCTATTTTTCTTATGGCTACGTAGCGTGGATTTTTTTTAGCTGGTTCTACATCTACCTCGCTGAAGTTCGAGGTCTGAACCTCAAAGCGAGTGCCGTGCTGGCGATGCTACCCTTTCTCGCAATGGCAGTGACTTGCCCGATCGGCGGATTCCTCAACGACTGGTTCACTCTGCGTCGAGGTCCGCGAGTCGGCCGATGCGGACTGGCTGCCTTCGCGATGACGCTTACGGCGGTC
>Ga0306923_10005758_pt1 | contig 12119 bp, 9 predicted proteins | sample sta12Can44000108_FD_203841 | JGI IMG/M metagenome (GOLD analysis project Ga0306923, IMG submission 203841) | Lab enrichment of tropical soil microbial communities from Luquillo Experimental Forest, Puerto Rico - statanox.12C.anox.44.000.108 (v2)... | ecosystem: Environmental > Terrestrial > Soil...
AGTCGGTGAAATTGCCGCCGGTCGCCTGCGCGCCGCATTCGAGGAGGTGACCGGCGAGGCTTCCGGCGGCAAGCCGATCGTAATCATCGGGCGTCCAGCGGAACTCGTGGATGAGCGGCCCCAATACCAGCGCGCTGTCGACGCCGCGGCCGGTGACGACGATATCGGCACCGGCATCGAGCGCAGCGGCAATGGGAAAGCCGCCGAGATAGGCGTTCACACTGAGTAATTTCTCGGGCAAAGGCGCGCCCGTCGCCATCTCGCGCAGGTCCAACGTGCGCAACTCGCCGAGGCGCGGCATCAGATCGTCACCTTCGACCGTGCCGATCTTGAGCCGCACGCCGGCTTCGGCGGCGACCCGCTCGAGTGCCTTGCGGCACGCCTCGAGATTGACGCCGCCGGCATTGGCAACGACCTTGACGCGCTTGCGGGAGATCTCGCCGATGAGCGGCTTCATCGCCAAGGTGATGAAATCGGTGGCGTAGCCGGCCTCGGGCGCGCGCTGGCGCATCTTGGCGAGGATCGACATCGTGACTTCGGCGAGATAGTCGAAGACGAGATAGTGGACCTCGCCTTTTTCGACGAGCTGACGCGGCGCCGACATGGTGTCGCCCCAGTAACCGGAAGCGCCGCCGATGCGCACGATCTTCTCGCTCATGCTCCCTCTCCTCGCCGGTGCCGATCAGAAGCCGAGTTGGCGCGCGGCCAAATCGCGCATGATTTCCTCCGCACCGCCGCCAATGGCGTTGACGCGCACTTCGCGGTAGATGCGCTCCACCTTGGGGCCGCGCATGAAGCCGGCGCCGCCGAAGATCTGCACCGCTTCGCGCGCGCAAAACTCCATGGTGAGCGTCGCCTGGTTCTTCAGCATGCAGATATCGGCGACGGGGTTCTCGCCCTGATCGATCCGCCACGCCGTGCTCTCGAGATAAGCCTGCGTCGCATTCACGCGCATCGCCATGTCGACGAGCTTGTGGCGAATCACTTGGTGCTCGATGAGGCGGCTGCCGAAGGTCCGGCGCTCACGCGCATGAGCGGCGGCTTCATCGAGGCAGACGCGCGCATAGCCGGTGCAGCCCGCCGCCATGCCGAGGCGCTCGCGGTTGAAGTTGCGCATGATGAGGCGAAAACCCTGGTTTTCTTCGCCGAGCAGATTGCCGATGGGAACGCGGCAATCGTCGAAATAGAGCATGGCGGTATCAGACGCCCACCAGCCCATTTTCTTGAGTGGCGTGCGGGTGAAGCCCGGCGCGTCGCGCTCGATCACCAACAGCGAAATCCCGTTTCGCCCCGGACCTCCGGTCCGCACGGCGACCGTGTAATAGTCGGCGCGCATGCCGGAAGTGATGAAGGCCTTGGACCCGTTGACGATGTAGCGATCACCCTCGCGCCGCGCCGTGGTCGCGAGATTGGCGACATCGGAGCCGCCACGGGGCTCGGTGATGGCGAGCGCGCTGATCTTGCGTCCTTGCAGGATCTCGGGGAGCACCCGCTCCTTGAGCGCGGAAGTGCCGGCAAAGGCGATGGGCGGCGCGCCGATGGTGTGGCTCTGCAGGCTCGCGGCAATGCCACCGGCACCGGCGCGCGCCAATTCCTGCGCGGCGATAATGCCATAGAAGCAATCGGTCGCGACACCGCCATACTCCTCGGGAAATCCTAAGGCTAGCAGTCCAACCGCCGCCGCTTTCGCATAGAGCTCGCGCGGGAAGGTCTCGGCCTCGTCCCACGCAGTGGCATAGGGTTCGATCTCCTTGGCGACGAAGCGGCGAATGGTGTCGCGGAAGGCCTCGTGCTCCGCGGTGTAATAAGGACTTCTCGCCGCCATGGCGTTCACGCCGCCGCTTGCGGCGCGAGCTCGATCAGCGGCTTGCGTGTCGGCACTTGCTCGCCCGGCGCGACCAGCACGGCGGCGATCGTGCCGTCGCGCGGCGCGACGATCTCGTGCTCCATCTTCATCGCCTCGAGAATGACGAGGCATTGCCCCTTGCGTACGGCATCGCCGGGTCGGACGTGCACCGCCGAGACGGTGCCGGTCATCGGCGCCAGCGCCGCATCGCCGCGCGCCTCACGGGCGACCGCGGTCGCGCCGACGAGCATATCCTCGAATGCTGCCGTCACCTCGCCGAGGCTGAGATGTAGCACATCGCCGTCCCAAGCGAATTGCACGGTTTCGACCAAGCCCTCGTGAAGAAACCGCACGCGCGCACCATCGATCGCCAAGATCTCGATCAATCGGCTTTCACCGGCGACGCTCACCCGCCACTGTCCGGCGCCCCCGCGAATGACGTCCAAAACGGTCTTCGTCTCACCGCATTTGAGCCAGATCGGCGCACCAAGCGAGCGAAGGTTCCGCCATGCCGGCGTGATCGCATCGTCGGCCGCGGCCGCGCGCTGATCAAACAAGGCCGCGGCAAGCGCAACAAGCCGGGTATCGGCCATTCCCCGCTCGCTTGCGGCGAGCTTCCCGCCGATAAAACCCGTGTCGACCGTTCCAGCGGCGAAGGCGGGATGTGACAGGCAGTCGATGAGAAAACGCCGGTTGGTGGCGATGCCAAGCGCCACCGTGTCTTCGAGCGCGGCGATGAGACGGCGGCGTGCCGCCTCTCGCGTTTCGCCATAGGCGATGATCTTGGCCAGCATCGGATCGTAGTGTGGCGAGATGGTGACGCCAGAGGCGACGCCGTCATCGACCCGGATACCAGCGCCGGTCGGCGTTACCCAGGCGAGAAGCCGGCCCGCTTGCGGCAGGAAATCGGCATGAGGGTCTTCGGCGTAGAGCCGCGCCTCGATCGCATGACCCGCGTTCGCGATCTCCGCCTGCCCCTTCGGCAAGGATTCACCGGCGGCAACCCGGAGCTGCCATTCGACGAGATCGACGCCGGTCGTCATCTCGGTCACCGCATGCTCGACCTGAAGCCGCGTGTTCATCTCGAGAAAATAGAAAGCACCGTCCTGCGCCAGAAGAAACTCGACGGTGCCAGCGCCGACATACTGGATCGCGCGCGCCGCAGCGACCGCCGCAGCGCCCATGGCAGAGCGAAGCGCCGCATCGAGCGCAGGCGCTGGCGCCTCCTCGATCACCTTCTGATGGCGGCGCTGGATCGAGCAGTCGCGCTCGCCCAAATGAATGATGTTGCCCTGCGCGTCGGCAAACACTTGAATTTCGATATGCCGCGCCCCTGCGATTGCCTTTTCGAAAATGAGCTCGCCCGAACCGAAGGCTTTCTCCGCTTCCGCGCGTGCGCCGCGCAAGGCCTCGCCGAAGCGTGACGCGTCGCCGACAAGCCGCATGCCCTTACCGCCGCCGCCCGCTGCCGCTTTCACCATGACGGGATAGCCGATGGCGGCGGCTTCAGCCGCGAGGGTCGCATCGCGCTGATCCTCGCCGTCATAGCCGGGAATGAGCGGGACACCCGCCTCGCGCATCCGGCGTTTCGCCGCGGCCTTGTTGCCCATGAGGCGGATCGCGTCCCCCGGTGGACCGATGAAGACGAGATCGGCGACGGCGCAAGCCTCGGCGAAGGCGGCATTCTCGGCGAGGAAGCCGTAGCCCGGATGAATTGCCTCGGCGCCGCTCCGCCGCGCCGCAGCCAGGATGCGATCGATGGCAAGATACGAGGCCGACGCCGGCGCCGGCCCGATCGGCACCGCCTGATCCGCCTCGCGCACATACGGCATGTCGCGGTCGGCCTCGGAGTAGACCGCAACCGTACGATACCCCATGGCGCGCGCGGTGCGCATGATCCGGCGCGCGATCTCGCCGCGATTGGCGATGAGGATTTTACGGAAGCGCGTCACGCCGGTTGGTCTTCCGTCCAACCGGGCTTGCGCTTCTCGAGAAAGGCGGTGACCCCTTCCTGTCCCTCGGCGCCGCGCAACGCTGCCGCAAAAGCATCGGCTGCCTGGTCGAGCAATGGGTCCAGCGGCACCGTGCGGCTCGCCAGCAGCAGGCGCTTCGTTGCCGCATTGGCGCCAGGCGCGCAGCAGCCAATCTCGGTGAGCACTTTGGCGAGCGTCGCTTCGAGTGCCGCCACATCCTCGCAAACATGGTGCACGAGGCCGATCCGCCCGGCCTCACGCCCGTCGAAACGCAGGCCTGTGAGCGCGAGGCGGCGTGCCTCGGGGACGCCAACCCGCGCGGCGACAAAGGGTGCAATTTGCGCCGGCACGATGCCGAGACCCGTCTCTGACATGGCGAAGCGCGTGCCGGCGGTGGCGATCACCACGTCGCCGATCGCCGCGAGGCCCAAGCCGCCGCCGAATGCCGCGCCTTCCACGACGACGACGATGGTTTGCGGCAAGCTGTCGAAGCGGCTGAGGAACGTGCCGAAGCGACGATTTTGAATGGCGACCGGGTCCCTCTCGCCGGGCACGGGCGGCGGTGACTTGAACTGCTCCATGAAGCCCTTGATGTCGCCGCCGGCGCAGAACGTGCCGGCAGCACCGCGCAACACCACGATGCTGATGTCACGGGCGGCTTCGAGGAATTCCACGACGCGCAGGAGCTCCTGCACCATCTCGGCGTTGAGTGCGTTCTTGGCTTCGGGCCGGTGCAAGACAATGTCGAGCCGCCGTCCCTCGCGCTGCAGCAGCAGGGTCGTGCAGGCGGGCAGCGGGTGCGGCATCAGTGCCCCCCCTCCCAACCCTCCCCCTCAAGGGGGGAAGGGGAAGAATGGCGGCAGCGAGAGAACCACCTCTTCCCTTGAGGGGGAGGGCTGGGGTGGGGGGTAAGCCACAAACTCATCGCCGTCTCAGTGATTGGCGCCGGGGCGGTTCTTGCCCGGCAGGATGCCCATGAGCTTGCAGATGATCGCCAGCATCACCTCGTCGGCGCCGCCGCCGATCGAGGTGAGGCGGCCGTCGCGGAAGAAGCGGGTGATCTCGGTCTCGTTCATGAAGCCCATGCCGCCGTAATATTGGAGGCAGCTATCGGCGACCTCGCGCTGGAGCCGCCCCACCGTCAGCTTTGCCATCGAGGCAAGCTTGGTGACGTCGGCGCCGTTCACGTATTCCTCGACAGCGCGGTAAACGAGCGAGCGCAGCAGCTCGACCTTGGTCTGCAGCTCCGCGAGCTTGTAGTGCACCACCTGATTGTCGAGGATGCTCTGACCGAAGGCGATGCGGTTGCGCGTGTATTCGATGGTGTCGTTGACGGCGCGGTCCATCTTGACGAGGCCACCCGCCGCCGCCCAAAGCCGTTCCTCCTGGAATTGCTGCATCTGGTAGATGAAGCCCATCCCCTCCTCGCCGATACGGTAGCGCTGCGGCACGCGCACGCCGTCGAAGAAGATCTGTGCCGTGTCGGAGGCGCGCATCCCAAGCTTGTCGAGCTTGCGCGCGATCTGCACGCCCTGCGTCTTCATCGGCACGCAGATGAGCGACTTGTTGCGATGAACCGGACCTTCGCCCGTGTTGGCGAGAAGGCAAATCCAATCGGCTTGCGTGCCGTTGGTGGTCCACATCTTGCCGCCATCGATGACATAGTCGCCGCCGTCGCGGCGCGCGCGTGTCTTGATGCTGGCCACGTCGGATCCCGCGCCCACTTCGGAGACGCCGAGGCAGGCGACGTAATCACCGGTGATGCTGGGCTTTAGGAACTCGTCACGGAGCTCGTCGGAGCCGTGGCGTGCGAGCGCGGGGGTCGCCATATCCGTCTGCACGCCGATCGCCATCGTAACAGAGCCGCTCCGGGCATTGCCGAGCGCCTCGCAGAAGGCGATCTCGTAGGAGTAATCGAGGCCGAGGCCGCCGAAGCGCTCGGGCTTGTGAATGCCGAGAAAGCCCTGCTCGCCCATTTTCTTGAAGAGCTCGTGCGCCGGAAAAATGCCGGCTCGCTCCCATTCCTCGACGTGCGGATTGATCTCGCTCTCGCAGAATTTCGCCACGGAGCGCATCAGCTCACGATGCTGTTCAGTGTAAATCATGCTTCCCTCACATGCGCGCCACGCCGAAGCTCGTGCGGTTGAGCGGCCGGATCGCGGCCTCGCGACAGATCGACAGGCAAAAGCCTAGTACCTTGCGCGAATCGCGGGGATCGATGAGGCCATCGTCCCAGAGCCGAGCCGTGGCGTAAAGCGCCGTCGACTCTCGCTCGAACTGGTCGATGATGTTCCGCTTCATCGCCTCGAGCTGCGCCTCATCGACCGCGCGTCCGCTGCGGCGCTGACGATCCTCGGTGATGATCGCCAGCACCTTCGCCGCCTGCTCGCCGCCCATCACGGCGATGCGGTTGTTGGGCCAGGCGAAGATGAAGCGCGGATCATAGGCGCGCCCGCACATCCCGTAGTTGCCGGCGCCAAAGCTCGCGCCAATGTGGAGCGTGAGCTGCGGCACGCTGGCATTGGCGACGGCCTGGATCATCTTTGACCCATGCTTGACGATGCCGCGCCGCTCCGCCTCGGTGCCGACCATGTAGCCAGTCGTGTTCTGCAAATAGAGGATGGGAATGCCGGCCTGGCACATGAGCTGGATGAATTGCGCTGCCTTGACCGAGCCATCGGCATCGATCGGCCCGTTGTTGCCGATGATCCCCAGTGGACGTCCCTCGACCTCCGCCTCACCGCAGACGGTCTGCACGCCGTAAAGCGCCTTGAACTCGACGAAATCGGAATCATCGACGAGACGCGCGACGACCTCGCGCACGTCGTAGGGTTTGCGATAGTCGACCGGCACGACGCCGCAGAGCTCGTCGGCATCGTAGCGTGGCTCGCGAAACCCCCGCGTTGGCTGCACCGGCAGCGCATCGTTCCAGTGAAGCTTCGCCATCACCTCGCGGCAGAGCCGAATTCCGTCGGCGTCGTCCTCGGCGAGGTAGTCCGAGACGCCCGACACCGTAGAATGCATGTCGGCGCCGCCCAACTCCTCGTCCCCCGCGATCTCGCCAGTCGCCGCGCGCAGCAACGGCGGTCCCGCGAGAAAGACTTTCGCGCGGTTTTTCACCATGATCACGTAATCCGAAAGCCCCGGCAGGTAGGCGCCGCCGGCGGTGGACGAACCATGCACCACCGTCACCTGTGGAATACCCGCCGCCGAGAGCCGCGCCTGATTGCGGAAGGTCTGTCCGCCCTCGACGAAGATCTGCGCCTGATAGTTGAGATTGGCGCCGCCGCTCTCGACGAGCTGGATCAGCGGCAGCTTGTTGACGAGCGCGATCTCCTGGCAGCGGAGCTTCTTCTTGAGTCCCATCGGCGCGGTGGTGCCGCCTTTGATGGCGCTGTCGGATGCAGAAATGAGGCACCGCACGCCGGAGACATAGCCGATGCCGTCGATGACGCCGCCCCCCAGCACGTTCTCCTGGCCGTCATCATCATGCATGGCGAGACCGGCGAGGCTCGACAGCTCGAGAAACGGGCTCCCCCTGTCGAGCAGCAGGGCGACGCGTTCGCGCGGCAGCAGCTGGCCGCGCTTGACGAATTGATCCTTCTTCGCGTTGGACGTGCGCCGCACCTGCTCCTCGAGCGCGCGAAACTGCTCGATGAGGTCGAGCATCGCCGCGCGATTGGCGGCGAAGGTTGGACTTGCGGGATCGATGTTGGACGGGATGACGCTCATTTCGGCACGCGGTCGCCGCGCCGGAGAAAATCGGGCGGCGATTCCAAGGGAAAGCCCCAATAGGGCCGCGAGCGATCGTGATCGGGCAGCGGCCAGCTGGTGCGGGCATTGGGTGCGGCGCCGTCGACCCGGAGGCAGCTTCCCGAGATAAAGCTTGCCGCTTCCGACAGCAGAAACACGATCGCCGCCGAGACTTCGGCTTCGGTGCCGAGCCGCTTCAGCGGCACGTGGCGCCACAGGCTCTCGATGCGCTCGCGCTGCTCCGTCGGATAGGTGGCGAGGCCCGAGGAAGCGATCCATCCCGGCGCCACCGCGTTGACGCGCACGCCGGCATAGGCCCATTCGACCGCGGCTGTCATGGTGAAGTTGAGCATGCCGGCGCGCGCCGCGCCCGAATGCCCCATATTGGGCATCGACATCCACATGTCGGCGATGATGTTGACGATGGCGCCGCCAGTGTTCTCCATCGCGCGCAAGAAGCATTCGCGCGCCACGAGAAACCCACCGGTCAGGTTGTTGCGGACGACGGTCTCCCAGCCCTTCTGCGACATGTCCTTGAGCGGCGCCGCGAATTGGCCACCGGCGTTGTTGACGAGGCCGTCGACGCGCCCATGTGCGGAAACGACGGCTTCGACCGTTCGCTGCACTTGCTCCTCAACGCGGATATCGCAGGGGTGAGTGGTGGGCGCTGCGCCGCCGGCATCGACGATCTCCGCCGCGACGGCCGCAAGCTTCTCCGGCCGGCGTCCCACCAACGCCAGCTGCGCGCCGAGCGCTGCCAGCTCATGCGCGGTGCAACGGCCGATGCCGCTGCCGCCGCCGGTGACGACGACATGCTGCCCGGCGAAGAGCCCGTCGCGGAACACCGAGCGGTACCGCATCGCGCCTCCGGTATCTGCCAGTGCTGAAATGGTACTGGACAGTACCAACCCTCGTCAAGCATGATGGCCGAATGCACCGCGGGGATGCGCGATGGCCGTGACGGCGATCAAGGAGGGCGTGAGCCAGCTGAAGCGTCAGCTCATCCTGGAAGCTGCCGCGAAATTGTTTTACGAGCGTGGGTACGCCGCCACCCGCATCGACGACATCATCACCGAGCTTTCCGCCTCGCGCCGGGTCATTTACGAGCATTTCGGCGGCAAGAGCGACATCCTCGTCGCCATCTGCGAGCAGGCGATCCGCTCGACCATCGATCTCGCCATGGGGATCGCTCGCGCGCCGCTCGATCCGGTCGAGAAATTGCGCCGGCTCGTTCGCGACTTCACGAAGATTGTCATCGACAATCGTGACTACATCGCCATCAGCACGCGCGAGATGATGTTCCTGCCCGCCGACTCCCGTTCGCGCATCACGCGCATGCAGAAGAAGTTCGATCGCATCCTCGGCGACATTCTCGCCGCCGGCGTCGAGCGCGGCGTCTTCGCCGTCGCGGACCCCGCGATCACGGCGCTTGCCATCGGCGGCATGATCATCTGGTCCCATCGCTGGTACCGCGCCTCGGGACGGCTATCCGCGGAGGCGGTGGCGGATGCGATGGCGGCAGCAGCGCTCAGCATGGTCGTGCGCGGCGGCGACTCTTCTCCTCGCTGAATCGTCACGCCGAGAAGAACCGCGCCAGCGCGTCGCCGCATTCCTCGGACTTCTCCTCGGCGACAAAGTGGCCGCAATCGAGCGCGACGTCGGACACGTTGTCGGCCCAGCGCTGCCAGACCGCGAGCGGCGATGAGGTGCGGTTGCCAAGATACCCTCGGCCCCAAACGACGATGACGGGACAGCCGATCTTGCGCCCGTCCCGCCGATCCGCCGCATCATCAGCGCGGTCAGTCGTGGCCCCGGCGCGGTAATCGGCGCAGGTGGCGGCGACCACGGCGGGATTGCGGAATTGCTCGACATAGGCCGCGACCGCACGCGCGTCGAGCCTCGCATCGCGCCCGGCCCAGCGCGTCAGCAGATGGCGGATATAAAAATCGGGGTCGGTGCCGATGAGCCGCTCCGGCACCGGCGCCGGCACGGCCAGGAACATCCAGTGATAGCTCCCAAGCGCCCGGTCCGCGTCCATCCGCTCCCACATATCGAACGTCGGGATAATGTCGAGCGCTGCGAGGCGTTTCACGCGCTCGGGATGATCGAGGCAAAGCCGATATCCAACGCGAGCACCGCGGTCGTGCCCGGCGAGGAGAAAGCGGTCATGGCCGAGCGCCGTCATCAGCCGGACCATGTCCCCGGCCATCGTCCGCTTCGAATAATGGCGATGCGCGTCATCGGGCGTGGGGCCGCGGCTTTGCCCATAGCCGCGCAAATCCGGGAGAACGACGGTGAATTGCCGCGCGAGAAGCGGCGCCACGCGGTGCCAGGCGAGATGCGTCTGCGGATATCCATGCAGCATCAGCAGCGGCGGCCCGCTGCCGGCGATGCGCAGGAACAGATCGGCGTCGCCGACTTGGACGCGACGCGCGTCGAAGCCGGCGAGCAGCTCAGGCGCCGTGCTTGCCGATGATGGCAATCGAGCACACGTTCTGATGCGGGAAGCCGCCGAGATTGTGGACGAGGCCGCGCACCGGCTCCTGCTGGCGCTGGCGCGCGCCAGCGCGGCCCTGCATCTGCAGGTAGATCTCATAGATCATCCGCAGACCCGAGGCACCGATGGGATGGCCGAAGCATTTGAGGCCGCCGTCGATCTGGCACGGCACTTTGCCGTCGGCATCATAGAATCCCTCGAGCACGTCTTTCACCGCGCCGCCTTCGGGCGAGATGAAGAGATCCTCCATCGTGACGAGCTCGGTGATGGAGAAGCAGTCATGCGCCTCCACCAGCGAGAGTTGCTCGCGCGGCTTGTCGATGTTGGCCTCTTGGTAGGCACGCTTCGCCGCGGCGCGCGCCGTGGCGAAATAGCTGCCGTCCCAGGCATTGTGCTGCGCCTCCTGGCCGTTGGAGACGGCAAGCTGCAGCGCCTTCACGGTGATGAGGTCCTTCTTGCCGAGGCTCCTCGCGATCTCGGGCGTCGTCACAATGGCGGCGGCCGACCCGTCGCTCACGCCGCAGCAGTCGAAGAGCCCGAGCGGCTCCGCGACGATCGGCGCCTTCAGTACCGCATCCTCGCTGATCTTGTTCTGGAGATGGGCCTTGGGATTGCGGCTGCCATTGTCGTGGCTCTTCACCGAGACATGCGCCATCGCCTTCTTGAGGTCCTCGCGTGAGACCCCGTGCTTTGCGCGGTAAGCGGCGGCGAGCTGGGCGAAGCTGCCGGGCGCGGAGACATTGGCCCAGAACATCGAGTTGAGCGCCCCGCGCCCTCGCTGCGGCAAGCCGCCATAGCCGGTGTCCTTGAGCTTCTCGACGCCTAACGCCAGCGCGATGTCGCAGGCGCCCGAGGCCACGGCATATGTCGCGCCGCGGAACGCCTCGGAGCCCGAGGCGCAGTAATTCTCGACGCGGGTCACGGGGATGTAAGGCAAGCGCAGCGCCATCGCGAGCGGCACGCCGGACTTGCCGACATGCTGCTCCTCGATCGCCGTCGAGAACCAGGCCGCCTCGATCTGGCTCGTCTCGATGCCGGCGTCCTTGAGCGCCTCCTCATAGGCCTCGACGATGAGGTCGTCCGCCTCGCAATCCCAGCGCTCGCCGAATTTCGAGCAGCCCATGCCGAGGATCGCCACCTTGTCCCTGATTCCCTTGGCCATCGTCAGACCTCCTTGGCGTCGCCTGTGGGCGCCGCCTTCCAGAAATATTTGGTGAATCCGCGCGCCGGGTCCACCTCCTTGATGCGGAAGACCATGCGCATGGGCATGCCCACTTCCACCTGCCCGCTATCGACGTCGGCGAAGTCTATCATCATTCGCCCGCCTTCGGCGAATTGCACCATGCCGTAATGCGCCGGCGGCTCGGGCGAGTCGGCCGTAAACGACATGACGCGTCCGGTGAATTCCGAGAAAGGCTGGTCCACCTGCGTGTGATGCGCGCGGCAGTTGGGATTGACGCAGATGTTGGTCTTGGGGAACTGCACGGTGCCGCAGCGCTCGCAACGACCGCCGATGAGCGCGTGCAGCATGTCCTTGTTGCGGTAGAGGATAGAGAGCGGCGTCTGCTTGTCCACCTCGGAGCGCAAGCCACGCTCCATCTTCACGAGATCGTTGAAGGCGAGGTACTTGGAGTAGTTTGTCTCTTCCTTGCGGCGTTTCAGCGACCCGACGACACCGCGCCGCGCCTTCTGCATCGCCGGGAGCGCGCCGGTCGCCTCGAAAATGAGCACGTCGCAGCCGCTGCCGAAGCTGGTCACGAGAATGCGCTCGCCTGGCTTCGCCTCCTGGAGCCCATGGACGAGCATCATGAGCGGATGCGCCACGCCGGTATCGCCGCATTGACCATCGAGGTTAGAACGCACAGTCGTCTCGGCGAAACCCATCTGCTTGGCGATGCCTTGCACCACGCGGGGCAAGGTGCAGGGCATGCAGAAATGCGCGATATCCGTTGGCTTGAGGCCGGTCTCCTGCAGCACGCCGGCGATCACTGGCGGCACGATCTTCATGTAGCCTTCATCGCGGATCCAGCGCTCTTCCCAGGCATAGTCG
>Ga0306923_10005762_pt1 | contig 12112 bp, 8 predicted proteins | sample sta12Can44000108_FD_203841 | JGI IMG/M metagenome (GOLD analysis project Ga0306923, IMG submission 203841) | Lab enrichment of tropical soil microbial communities from Luquillo Experimental Forest, Puerto Rico - statanox.12C.anox.44.000.108 (v2)... | ecosystem: Environmental > Terrestrial > Soil...
GGGAGCAGGCCGCGATCTGGCAGCGGATCGGCCAGGCCTGCGCCCTCAGGGCTGACCCCGCACCACCGCCTGCACGCCGTTGGATGGCAGATCCTTCTGGAGAGTGTGACCGGGCGCTGGGACGAGGTCCGAGGTCATGCAGCCGAGGCCGAGCGCGTAGTGGACGCCAACCTGGCCGCGGCCACGCTAACTTTGGCCGGGTGTCAGATCGGAGCGCTTACCCAGAGCCCAGTTCCCGGAGGCGGCTGCTTGCCTGCTGTGCTCGCACGAGGTTCCCCTTGGCCTCGAACAAGGCGTGGGCCTGGACCAGGTGCGCGCGTTCTTCACGGGTGTTGCCGAGCATCTGCTCGATCTCGGCGGCGGTGAGAAAGCCCTCACCGACAGAGTCGGGCGTCTCGTCGCCTGGCTCGCGCTGCACTGCGTCGGCGGCGGCCTCGCGGGCACGGTCAGCCTGACCGGCGCCGGCCGCGAGGAGCGCCTCCGCCTGCCGCACCAGCGACTGGGTCGCGGCGTCGTCCGGAGAGCCGTGGATGCGTGCCCGCCCTATTGCCGCCTCGGCCTGCGAGCGTTTCCCGCGCCGCGCCAGGAGCCGGGCATGCATGCCTGCGACGGTCGATAGGTAGGAGCTTTCGCCGAGCGCCTGAAGGTCGGCACATGACCGTGCGTACTCGCGCTCGGCGGCGTCCAGATCGCCGGCGAGCTCTTCGACATGACCGGTGCTTTGCGCGAGGTTGGCCAGGAACAGCCCGTGCCCGACCTCGGCGAGGTGCTGGCGGGCGTCCGCGCCGATCGCCCGCGCCTGGTCAAACCGCCCGCACATCGCGTGCATGACACAGGTCACCTGCTCGGCCTCGGCCCGGACGCGGGGATCGTGGCCCGAGGAGGCGACCATCTGGTCAAGTGAAGCGATCACTTCCTCGGCCGGTGCCGGGCCGAAAAGCATGGTCACTCCCAGCAAGCTGCGAGCCCGCGCCACACAGCCCGCGTCGCCGGCTGTCTCTGCGTGCTTGAGGGCGAGCTCGAGCAGCTTCGCGCTGCGGGCCTGCTGCCCGCGGAAGCCCGCCAGGTCGGCCTGTGCCAGATATGCCTGCGCCAGGCCATGATCATCGTCCCACTCATGAAAGCGGCGTACTGCCTCCCGCAAGATCCGCTCGCTGTGTTCAAGACGGCTATCGGAGGTGAGGCTGCTTTGGCGGCACATCAGCACTTCAGCGAGCACGGCTTGCCGCCCGGTCGCGGCCGCCGAAGCCATCCGCAGTGCTTCTCGCGCAGGATCGATCTGGCCCAGTTCTTGCTGCTGGGCGGCCAGGCTCAGCAGGCAATCGACCCGGAGCGGATCGCCTGGATCGAACAAGCCGACCGCCCGCTCCAGTAGTGCCGCCGCCGCGGCGACGTCGGACAGCTCCAGCCGGCGACCCGCGGCCGCCAGCGTTCGGGCGGCCCGGGTGGCCAGCTCGCGTGTCTGGCCGGTGGAAGGGCCGAGCTGCGCCCGGTACTCCCAGGCCGAGGCGAGGTGGTGCCCCACAATCTCATCCGGCACGGCATCGCTGCCTAGCGCGGACAGCCAGTCGGCCAGCCGCTCGTGCCAGGCCGCGCGGCTCGCCTTGGCGAGCCCTTCATAGGCAGCGTCGCGGACCAGGACGTGGAGGAACCTGTAGGCCGACATCCCAGGCAGGTCGGTCGCCGCCGCCCGCAGGAATTCCTTACGGATGAGCAGGCCGAGGACGCGCTGCACCTCCGGCAGAGGAGTGCTGGTAAGAGCGGCGATGGCTTCGCCGTAAAACACCGTGCCGACCACCGCCGCGGCACCGACGATGGTCCGCTCGTCGTCACTCAGCCGGTCGATGCGCGCGGCCAGCAGCGCGGACACCGAGGGCGGCATTACCCACATGACTTCAGCGGGCAGGCCGCCGATCCAGACCACAACGTCGTGGTCGAGTGCGGCGTAACCCTGGTCGACGAGCATCACCACCAGCTGCTCAACGAACAGCGGGTTCCCCCCTGCTGTGTCGATGATGCGGCGCTTAACCACCTCGGGCAGGTCATGCTTCTCCACCAGGCTGGCGGCGGCGGCATCGTCCAGCGCCGACAGCAGCAGGGCGGTCGCGTTGACTTTCCCGCCCGCCCACGTGGGCCGGTTGTCGTAGAACTCGGGGCGGGCGAGCCCGAGCAGCATGATCGGCGAGTCACGGCTCCAGTCAGCGATGTGCTCCAGCACGTCGAGCAGCCCCGGCTCGGCCCAATGCAGATCGTCGACCACCAGCACCAACGGCTGCCGGGCGGCGAGGCGCTCGAGGAACACCCGGACCGCCCACGGCACGTCTTCGGGCACCGCCGCCTGCCGGTTGAACCCCGCCAGAGCAAGCAACCGAGTGATGACGTTCGCGCTGTCGGCGCTCTCGCCGAGCACCGCCGCAAACGCCGCCTCGGCGGCGGCGGCCGGCTCGTCACCGGTGAGGCCGGCCGCACGGAGCACCGCCTCACGCAGCGGCCAGTAAGTCGCACCTTGACCGTAGGACAGACATCGCCCCACCAGCACCGTCGCCTCAGACACCGACGCGACAAACTCATCCGCCAGCCGGGTCTTCCCCATGCCCGCGGTGCCGAGGACGGTGACCAGCTGGCAGGCCCGTTCCCCGGCCACCCGCCGGAACGCGTCGTCGAGCAGACGCAGCTGCGCGTCGCGGCCGACGAACAGATTCGCCGGCCGGCTCCTCGCAGCTCTCGCAGATCCGGCCACCTCAACCAGCCGCCAGGCAGCAACGGGCCTGGCCTTGCCCTTCAGGTGCAGCGGCTCGACCGGTTCGACGACCACCTCAGCGCGGACCAGGCGAAGCGTGCTGTCGCCGATCAGCACCTCACCCGGGGCCGCCGCTTGCTCAAGCCGCGCGGCGACGTTCACGGCGTCACCGGTGGCCGGCGATCCGCCGGCGCGGCGCTCCCCGACAACGACCTCGCCCGTATTGACGCCGATCCGGACCTCCAGCGCGACCGCGAGCTCGCGCCCCAATTCACCGTTCAGCGCTGTCAGCGAGGCGCGCATGTCGGCAGCCGCGCGGACCGCGCGAAGCGCGTCGTCCTCCCGGACCCGCGGCACCCCGAACATGGCGACGACCGCATCGCCGATGAACTTTTCGACCGTGCCCCCGTGCCGCTCGGCAGCCCTTCGCATCGTCTCGAAGTAACGGCCGGTCACATGACGCAACGCCTCAGCGTCGAGCGACTCACCGAGCACCGTCGAGCCGACCAGGTCAGCGAAGATGATCGAGATACTCCGGCGCAGCCCCGGCACCACCTCAGGTTCCGCCGACAGCGGCTGCCCGCAAGCAAGACAGAAATGAGCTCGCTCCGGATTACTCTCGCCACACGCCCCACACCCCCTCATGCACCCACGATAGGCCGCCAGCCCTTGCAAAGTCTGCGGTGGGGATTGCGCCGCCGCCGGCCCCGCCTTGCCCTGACGCGTTGTGGCACCCTGCTGGCGTCCTGCCGCGACCGCCAGGGCCATGTCCTGCGGAGACCGGCCGGCCGCAACGGCGGCAACTCGCGCAACGGTCACCGCGGCAAGACGGTGCTCACCGAGCCCCTCTACGGGCTCAGGGGGAATGTACCTGGGCCGGGCCGGAGGGTATAAATGCCTGGTGGACAGGTGCGCGCGGTGCGGCGCGTCCCTGGGGGCGGGCGATCGGTTCTGCGGTGATTGCGGCGCTCCTGTGGGGGGGTGCCCATCTTGTGGTGAGCCGATGGTGCCCGGCAAGCGTTTCTGCCGCGCCTGCGGGCACCCTCTGGATGGGCTGGCACCGGCCTCACCTGCAGCGATGCCAGCGCCACCGGGCGCCGCGGCGGCTGCCGGGCCGGTGGCGGAGCGGCGGGTGTGCTCGGTGCTGTTCTGCGACGTAGTGGGGTTCACGCCGCTGTCGGAGTCGCGGGACCCCGAAGCGGTGCGGGAGCTGCTGTCGGCCTATTTCGAGGTGGCGCGGACGGTGATCGGCCGCTACGGCGGGGTGGTGGAGAAGTTCATCGGGGACGCGGTGATGGCGGTGTGGGGCACCCCGGTGGCCGCCGAGGGGGATGCGGAGCGGGCGGTGCGTGCCGCGATGGATCTGGTGGCCGCGGTCGCGGACCTGGGCGCGGAGGCGGGCGTACCCGGGCTGGCGGCGCGGTGCGGGGTGGTGACTGGTGAGGTCGCGGTCACCCTGGGCGCAGTGGGCGAGGGGATGGTCGCCGGGGACGCGGTGAACACCGCGGCGCGGGTGCAGGCGGCCGCGCAGCCCGGGATGGTGCTAGTGGATGGGGCGACGCAGCGGCTGGCGGGCGGCGGGGTCGGGTTCGCCGACGCGGGCGAGCACGCGCTGAAGGGGAAGACCGGGCCGGAGCGGCTGTGGCGGGCGACCCGGGTGCTGGCCGATGTGGGTGGCGTGCAGCGGGTAGATGGGCTGGAGGCGCCGCTGATCGGCCGGGACGCGGAGCTGCGTACGGTCAAGGAACTGTTCCACGCCACCGCCGGGCGGCGGGTGCCGCGGCTGGTGCTGGTGGCCGGCCCGGCCGGGGTAGGCAAGTCCCGGCTGGGCTGGGAGTTCCGCAAATACGTCGACGGCCTCAAGGAGGAGGTGTGGTGGCACACCGGCCGGTGCCTGTCCTACGGCGAGGGCGTCGCGTTCTGGGCGCTGGCCGAGATCGTCCGCCAGCGGCTGTCCATCGCCGAGGAAGACCTCGCCGACGTCGCCGCCGACAAGCTGGCCGCCGGGCTGGACCGGTTCCTCACCGACCCGGGCGAGCGGGCCTATGTGGGGCTGCGGCTGGGCCGGCTGCTCGGGGTGGCCTTCGCCGGGGACGGCGGGGCACCGCTGGGCCGGGAGGAGCTGTTCGCCGGGTGGCGGCTGTTCTTCGAGCGCCTCGCCGCCGAGGGACCGGTGGTACTGCTCGTGGAGGACGCGCACTACGCCGACGCCGGGCTGCTGGACTTCCTGGACCATCTCACCGACTGGGCCCGCGACCTGCCCATCTTCGTGCTGGTGTTCGCCCGCCCGGAGCTGGGCCAGGCCCGGCCGGGGTTCGGCGCCGGGCGCAACCGGACGACGCTGACGCTCGACCCGCTGGATGGGGCGTCGATGGAGGCCCTGGTCGAGGCGCTGGTGCCCGGCATGCCACCGGCCGCGCGGGCGGCGGTCACCGCGCAGGCGCAGGGCATCCCGCTGTTCGCGGTGGAGACGGTGCGCTCGCTGATCGACCGGGACATCGTCCAGCCCATCGAGGGCAGCTACCGGCTGGTCGGCGACGTCGGCGAGCTGGCGGTCCCGGACAGTCTGCACGCGCTGCTGGCCGCCCGCCTGGATGCGCTGGATCCCGGCGCGCGGCAGCTGGTGGCCGACGCGGCGGTGCTGGGCACCACCTTCCCCGCCGAGGCGCTGATCGCGGTCTCCGGCCAGGACGAGGCCGTGGTCCGGGCGGCGCTGGCGGAGCTGGTGCGTCGCGAGGTGCTCACCGTCTCCGCCGACCCGCTGTCCCCGGAGAAGGGCAGCTACGGCTTCGCCCAGAACATGCTGCGCCAGGTCGCCTACGACACCTTGTCCCGCCGCGACCGCAAGGCCCGCCACCTCAAGGTCGCCGCCCACCTGCGCGCCGCCTTCCCCGGCGATGGCGAGGAAGTCACCGAGGTCATCGCCCGCCACTACCTCGACGCCCTGGACGCTGCCCCCGGCGACGCCGACGCCGCAGACATCCGTGAGCAGGCCATAACAATACTGGTGCGGGCGGCCGAGCGCGCCGGCCGCACCGGCGCCCCAGCGCTGGCCGCTACCAGCTACGCCGCGGCCGCCCGGCTCACCCAGGCCGGCACCGTCGGCGGGCAGCAGGCAGCCGTGTTGTGGGAACACGCCGCCGCCGACGGCATCACCATTGCCGACTGGGCCACTGCGGTCGAGCATGCCGGCCGTGCGGCGGATCTGTACCGGGAGGGCGGCGATACCCGCTCCGCCGCCCGCGCCCAGATCATCGCGGGGGAAGCGCTGCGCCTGTGGGGGCGGCACGCCCAGGCGCGCGAGCAGCTCACCGCCGCTGTGGCAGTGCTGCGGGAAGATCCTGACATCGACACCGTCCAAGCCCTGGGTGAACTGGCCGCGCTGGAGGTGTTCGCCGGCACTCCCGGCGCCGACACGCTAACCGCCGAGGCCCTGGCCCTCGGCCAGGACCTGGCCGCGGACGACGCCTCCCTGGCCGGCCTGTTCACCACCCGCGGGCTCTGCCACACCCAAGCGGGGCGAAGGCCGCAGGCGGCCGCCTACTACCGGGAAGCCGCCCGGCTGGCCACCCAGGCCGGCAACACCGTCCGCCTGGCCCGCGCGCTGCTCAACCTGTCCGACGCAGTGACCCCAACCGATCCCGCCGCCGGCGCGGAGGCCGGCCGCGCCGCCGCCGCCCACCTGCGCCGGGCCGGCGCCCGCAAACAGCTTGCGGTCGCGGCCATGAACCTGGCCCAGGCGCTGCTAATGAGCGGCGACTGGGGCAGCGCCGAAGCCGAGCTGGCCCAGGCCGCCGGCGCCGATGGCCTCGCCGATGTGGAATACGTCGGCTGCTACCGGGCCTGGCTGGCGGCGCTGCGCGGCGACACCCCCACCGCCCAGGCGGCCCTGGCCGGGCTGAGCGACCTGCGGGCCAGCGAAGACCCCCAGGATCAGGCGCTCATCGCGGTCGCGGAGGCGTTCACCGCCGCCGCCTGTCGCCAGCCCGCCACCGCGCTCCGCTACGCCCGCACCGTCCTCGGCCACATCGGCGCCCTGGAAATCAGCCACGAATCCGTGCGCTGGGCCTGGCCGCTGGCCGCTCGGGCCGGGTACGACCTGGCCGACACCACCACCAGCGACGAGCTGCTGGCCTTGCTGGACCGCTACCGGCCCGGGCAGCTGGCCCCCATGGAGCGGGCCGAACGCGACCTGGCCCGCGCCCGCCTCGCCGCCAGCAACGGAGACCCGGCCGCTACCGAAGCCTTCGCCACTGCTATCAAAAGCCTGCGCGACCAGAGCACGCCCTACCACCTCGCCCACGGCCTGCTAGACCACGCCCAGTACCTCACCCCCCTGGGAGATGCCGAGGCCGCCGAAACGGCCATCGCCGAGGCCCGCACCATCGCCCAGCAGCTGCGTTGCCAGCCACTGCTGGACCGCGTCGCAGATGTGGCGCCCGCAGAATCCCGGACACGGGCCTGACAATGGTTGCGCCACCGGATCCACCGGAGTCCGTGGCCGCGGACCAGGCCGCTCCGGCCGCGGCTGCCGGCAACGAAAAAGCGGCGGCGCGCAGCCGCTACCGGGACGCACTCAGGCACCGTGACCTGCGGCTGCTCATCGTTTCGTTTCTAGTCGATCAGATCGGCAGCTGGTCCTACTTCGTCGTGATCGCGGTATACATCTACGACCAGACCCATTCCACCCAATGGCTAGCCGCCGCAGCCGCCTGCCGCTGGGGCACCGGCCTGCTGCTCGCCAGCTACGGCGGTGTGATCGCGGACCGCTACCAGCGCACTACTGTCATGATCGTCTCAGCCCTGACCAGCGCCGTTCTCATGACGGGGATGGCGATCGTGGTCGCGACCAACGCCCCGGTCGGACTCGTCCTGGCCCTCACGGTCCTGTTGGCAGCGGCGCTGGCGCCCTATCGGCCGGCCGCGGGCGCGCTCACGCCCGACATCGTCGGTGAGAAAGACCTCGCCGCCGCGAACTCGATCTTCTCCGGGCTGGAGGGCCTCGTGGTCGTGGTAGGGCCGGGGATCGGCGGCCTCCTGCTGCTGACCGGCCGGCCCGTCATTGGCGTCGCGGTCAACGCGGCAAGTTTCGTCATATCGGCGGCGGTGATCGCCCGACTGCGAGTGCGCTCAATCGGCGGCGCTGCCGTTGACGGCGATGCGCTGCAGCAGTGGGCGACCGGGCTCAGGGCGCTAGCCGCCCGGCCCGTTGCGTTGGCGATCATCTTGTTCTGCGCCCTCGACTCCGCCGTCTACGGTGCGAGCTCCGTCCTGTACGTCCCCCTGTCGATCCGGCTGGGCACCGGTGCCAACGGCTACGGCTACCTGCTGGCCGGAGCCGCGCTCGGCGCGGTGCTCGGCGCCGGCCTCGCGAACCGGCTCAGCGGCGCGTCCCGCCTGGCCCCGGTCATCATGGGCAGCATCTGCCTTCAAGCGCTGCCGTTCCTGGCGACCGTCCCGGTGCGCTCGCCTGCACTGGCCTTCGCCCTGCAGGTTGTCTCAGGCGTCGGGATGATCATCGTGGATGTGCTCGCGATCACCAGCCTTCAGCGCGACCTGCCTAAAGATGTGCTCAGCCGGGTGCTCGGCATCTTTGAAACCCTCGTGCTGAGCGGCACATTGCTGGCCAGTCTCGCCACCGGCATCCTGCTGGCGCACGCCGACGTGACCGTCGCGCTGATAGCCGTCGGCGTGGGAATCCCGGTCATCGCGCTGGCCGGCCTGCCCACCCTGCTCCGGGCCGACCGCACCTCGGCGGCGGTGGCTAAACAGCTGCGCCCGCGGGTCGAGCTGCTCTCCGAGCTCGACCTGCTAGCCGGCGCGGACCGGACTACGCTCGAGCGGCTGGCGGCAGCCGCTGAGCAGCTGGTCCTGCCCGCCGGCCGCGTCGTGATTCACCAGGGCGACAAGCCCGACGCGCTGTGGGTTCTGGAGCGGGGCGAGCTGTCGGTGCGTGTCAATGCCGGCGGGCCCACGCCCAGAGAATTGGCGCCTGTGACTGCGCCCGGTTACGTTGGCGAGCTCGGGCTCCTGCATGGCATCCCGCGCACAGCCACAGTGCGCACACGCCAGGAGAGCACGCTGCTGCGGATCGACGGCGAAGCCTTCCTGTCCGCCCTGCAGGCTGGTCGGCCCAGCCCTTCGCTGCTGTCGGTCGCCGGGCTGCGAATGGCCCGCACCCCGGCCGGCGGCCCACGGCCCCAGCCTGGAGGCGCCGGCACCTGAGTGTTGACGGGGCGCTCGCCGAGTACGGTCCGAAAGGCCGGCCCGAGAGGCTGGCCAAGGATGATCAGGCAGGCTCAGCGGGCGACGCCACTGGCTTCTTGCGTGTCACGAATCCGCGCGCACAGGGTGACCAAAAGGGCTCGCGCGATCCGGGGCTGTTCCTTCAGCAGCGCCTGGAACTCCCATGCAGTTATGGCGAACGTCCGCAGACCGTCGCCTCCAGCGCGAACCGTCGCCGTCCGCGGTTTCCCGTCGAGGAGGGAAATCTCGCCAAAGTAGTCGCCGGCATCCAGTCGTTTGCGGAGTTGGCCACCTATTTCAAGATCGGCGGACCCCCCCAGCACGAGATGGAAGGCGATGCCACCACGGCCCTGCGTGACGACCTCCTTGCCTGGCTTATGGTCCACCTCCCGGCCGGAACGCGCGATCCGCGCCAGATTGCGCTGCGACAGGCCGGAGAACAGATCCACCTGAGACAATCTCTCCGTAATAGTTGCCTGGGCCACGATGCCTCCTCGGATCAGCTTTCAAAACACAGCGGATACAGGTCGTCAATGACGCAGTGCAAAGGGGCGGACCAGATGTCTGTCCGCCCCTTTGCCCCCCCAGTCACCACTAGTGCTGGACGTGGCCCTTGGTGTCGTCGTCGTCGTCGCCGTCGAAGTGCTGGACGTGGCCCTTGGTGTCGTCGTCGTCGTCGCCGTCGAAGTGCTGGACGTGGCCCTCGGTGTCCTCGTCCTTGTCGGGGGTCAGGTCTTGCTCGCTCATGCTTGCCGTCCCTTCTGATTCCCAGTCTCCGGAATGACCAGTTGCGGTCATCCTCCCCTTTCCGCGAGGCAGCTATCAGTCAGCAAGCTGACAGCGCTGGTGTCAGCTTGCTGACACCTGATGACCGGCGAACCGGCCAAGTGCTTCCGCCTGCTTGATTGTCACTGCCCGGTCATGGACTTTAATCCATCCTCGCTTCTCGAATCCGCGCAGGGCCGCGTTGACGGTCTGCCGGGTGCTTCCAGCCTGGTGCGCGAGTTCCTCCTGGCTCATGCTGGGCCGGATGGTGCCGTCGCGGTCCCTGGGCTGGCTGAGCAGCACCTTCGCGACGCGACGGGGCAGATCCAGGAAGACCAAGTCTGACGCCGCCTCAGTGAGCCGCCGAAGGGTGGCCGCGAGGGAACCCATCAGGGCCTGCGCCGCCAACGGCACCCGCGTACAGACGTCCCGGACCGTTTCGCGCGGGACGAGGAGCAGCCGGCATTCCTCCAAGGTTTCAGCGTCGGCAGACCGGGGGCCGCTATCGGCGATACTGAGCTCGCCGAACACCCCGCCCGGGTTGATGATCGTCAGCGTCAGCTCGCCACCGTCCGCAGAGCGGACCACCACTTTGACGCGGCCGGAGACGACCACGATCAGCGTGTCGCTTGGATCACCCGTAGTAAACACGACCTGACCGCGACGGAAGGTCCGCAACCGGGATGCTGCGGCCAGGGCCTTAAGGTCTTCAGCCGGCACCGAACGGAGCAGATCGGTCGCGCGCAAGATGTCTACTACGTCAGTTGTCATCGCTGGCTCCTTGTGCCACGGCGTTGCTGGCCACGGCCCGCAGCACGGTTTTTACTTCGTACGGCGTGAGGTATGGGTGCTTGCTGAGGATCCGGGCCACCAGCCCGGTCACATGGGGCGCGGCGAACGAATTGCCTGTTGAGGCGATCGTGGAGCCGGACAGCCACGGCACAGTGATATCAACGCCGGGCGCTCCGAAGTCCACCGGCGGCCCCGGGTTGGCGTCGAGGCTGAACGGGTCGTGGCCGTCGTGAGCGGCAACCGAAATGACCGAGGAGAACTGGGCCGGATAGGTCGGCGCCGGGACGTTGTTGGTAGCGCAGACCAAGACGACACCTGCGAACGCTGCTTCGTCGGCGATCTCGTGGAAAAGCCCGAAATAGTCCTCACGGCCAGTACTCAACGACAGGTTGACCACCCGCGCGCCCTGCGTAATCGCCCAGCGAAGGCCCGCCGCGAAGACCACGCCCTTACCGGTCAGCCGACTGCCGAGGACGCGCACCGACCACAAGGTCGCGTCAGGGGCAGCCCGCCGGATGATCCCGGCGCACGCAGTGCCGTGACCGAACAAATCTTCATGTGGGCCATCCGTGCTGATGACCTCTTCCGTCTCCGAGTCCCACCGCAGGGCGACAGCCCGGTCAATGGCGCCGACCGCCGGGTGGGCCGCGTCCACTCCACTGTCGACCACAGCCACGGTAATTCCTGCGCCGGAGGCCCCACCCCACGCCCAGTTCTTGTCGATGGGCAAATCGATGCGTGGCACCGGGCGCAACGCCTCTGGGGTGAAGGCATCGCTCCACGCCGGTCTTAGCGAGGCCGTGGCGGCCGCCTCTCGAGGTACTCCCCAATGTCCCGCAGCACCGCGAGAGCCAGGCGGCGCTCAGCGGCGCCGCGGCGCGCGAGAGCCGCGAAGGTGGCGGCCAGCGCCGCAAGGTCAGTGTCCGCGGTCGGCAGCCCATCGACAGCCCGGCGAAGCGCGAGAACGAGGTCGTTGCCGCTCGCCGCGTCGGCCAGCGCGGCCAGCAGCACCCTCCCGAGGACGTTGAATCCAGCGACACTGGCCAGGGCCAAGGCGGCCTGATCGGCAAAAAGCGACAGTAGGGCCATGTCCTGCTCAGCGCCCGGCCGCCGTGCGTCACGGTCGAGCAGGCTGATCACCCCGAGCATCCGCTGGGGGGTCTCGACCGGCACCGCGAGTATTGTCTGCGGGACATAGCCCGTCTGCTCGGCCAGCTCGCGAGAGAAACGTGGATCATTGGCCAGGTCGCTGATCGCGATCGGCTGACCGGACTGGACTACCCAGCCGGCGATGCCCTGTGACGTTGGGATCCGCAGGCCCGTTACGTCGTCCGCGCCCTCGCCCGCGGCGATCGTGTAGAGCAGTTCCGACTCGTCTTCGCTGAGCAGGGCCAGCGAACACGCCGCCGCGCCGAACAGCCGTCGCGCTGTCTCGGTGAGGGAGCGCAGCAACTCGTCGGTGCCGGCCGGCCGCACAGCCGGGCCAAGCGATGTGGCCAGTTCGCCGAGTTCCCGCAGCAGCTCGTCGGGGCTCACCACGGCTGCGCGGACAGATCAGCGGCAAGTGTG
>Ga0306923_10005765_pt1 | contig 12110 bp, 11 predicted proteins | sample sta12Can44000108_FD_203841 | JGI IMG/M metagenome (GOLD analysis project Ga0306923, IMG submission 203841) | Lab enrichment of tropical soil microbial communities from Luquillo Experimental Forest, Puerto Rico - statanox.12C.anox.44.000.108 (v2)... | ecosystem: Environmental > Terrestrial >...
GCGGTAGCGCGGCGTGCGATCGAACGGGGAGGGGAGCTCGCGCCGCATCGCAAAGAAGGGCTCGAAGATGTGCCGGATCGGCTGGCCGAAGCCCTCCGCCGTGTCTTGCATGCGGGCATCGAGCTGCCCAAAACCGCAGTCCCAGGGAGCGGCTCGCCGAATCCGCTCATGATAGAAGAGCCGCACAGCGACGATGGTGAGGAGCACCACCGCCGTCACGGCCACCAAAAATACCAGACCCGAATAGGAGGCCAGGCGCCCCGGCAGTGGCTCGAGCAGCCACCAGGGCGCGGTCGGGTTCGGCAAATCGACGCCAGCGAGCTGCTTGACGACGGTGCGCAGAGCGCCGACGACCTGCGCTGGCAAGAGACCGAGCGCTACACAGCCTAGCGCGAGCCAGAGAAGTCCGATGCGCTCGAGGACGCCGGCATCGTGCGCGCGTGTGAGCGTCGCCTCCCGCGGCTGTCCGAGGAAAATCACGCCGTAGAACTTGACCATGACGTACGCTGCGAGCGCTGCGGCGAGCGCTACCAGGGCGGCTCCCATCGGCAGCAACATATTGACGAAGGTCTCGGGCACCTGATGCGCAAAGAGGAAGGCCTGCAGCAGCAGCCATTCGGACACGAAACCGTTGAGCGGCGGGAGCCCCGCGAGCGCCAGCGCGCCGATGAGAGTGAGCCACGCGACCCACGGCATACGGTGAATGAGGCCGCCGAGCCTTCCTAAGTTACGTTCACCGGTTGAATGCAGGACCGCACCCGTCCCCACAAAGAGCAGGCTCTTCATGAAGGCGTGGTTGAGACCGTGATAGAGAACGGCAATCAGCGCGAGTGCAGCGAGTCCCGGCATGTGTACGCCGTGGAACACGATCGCGAGACCTAAGCCGGTGAAGATGAGGCCGATGTTCTCGATCGAAGAGTAGGCCAGCAGCCGCTTCATGTCAGTCTGCGTGGCGGCGAACACCACACCATAGAGCGCGGTGAAGAGTCCGACAGCGAGCGCGACGACGCCCCACCACCACTGCGGTCCGCCGAGCAAATCGAACGTCACGCGCAACACCCCGTATACGGCCGTTTTTAGCATCACGCCGCTCATCAGCGCTGAGACCGGTGAGGGTGCGGCGGGGTGTGCCTCAGGCAGCCAGACGTGCAACGGCACCAGGCCCGCCTTGGCGCCGAAACCGAACAAGGCGAGCAGAAACGCCACCGCGGCCCAGGTCGGGGCGAGCCGCGCACCGCGCATGGCGTCGAAGGTGAACTGCCAGCTGCCGCCCTGCATCACACCGAACGCGAGGAGGATGGCGATCGCACCAATATGGGCGATCAGAAGATAAAGAAATCCCGCACGTCGGATCTCGGGAAGGCCGTGCTGGGTCGTGACCAGAAAGTACGACGACAGCGCCATGGTTTCCCAGGCCACCATGAACGCGTAAGCATCGTCGGCGAGCAGCACAAAACCCATGCTCGCGAGAAACAGGTGGTACTGCAGGCACAGCAGGCCCGCCGAGGTGCCGTGACCGCGCCGAAAGTACCCCGCCGCGAAGACCGAAATGCCAGCGGAAGCGGCTCCGAGCAGAAAGAGAAATAGGCTGCTCAGCGCATCGCGCCGCAGGTGCACGGGCAGATCAGGGAGGCCTACGACCAGGATGGCGCGCTCCGGCGGCGCGCCCAGGCTCGCGAGGGCCACCACCGCGAGCGCTGCGCTGCAGAGGGCGCTCAGCGGAAAGAGGGTGCGGCCGACGAAGATAAGACTCGTGGGCCGCAGCAGCCCGGCGAGCCCGATGAGGCCCCAGAGGGCAAGCAGCGTGAGGCAGGCGTCGAGCGGCGAGTGGAGTGTTGGCGTCACAGATGGTGCTACGCAGGTACGTGCTGGATTATAATGGTAGTCAACGAACGGTGTCGCGCCCCACGGGGGTGATCGCCTTGGCTCTCGAAGATCGCACCGCACGGCTTACGATCCTCATCGATCCCCGCAAGAAGACGCTGTTCGAGCGTTTGTGCGCCGAGGAGGATGTAACGCCTTCGCAAGCCGTGCGCCGGCTCATCCGCCGCTACATCCAAGAGCGCACGGGACGGCCTTGGAGTCCCTCAGACGATGCACCGGGACACTCGGGCGGCGGCAAGCTCCGGCGACTCGGCTGACTGTGAGGCACTGCGGCACGCAGCGGTGCGATAGTCGTGAGAATCCCAGAGATACTGCAAGTCGAGACGTCGCATTCGCCTGCGGGTGTGGCGGGCGTACTTAACGTGATTGCAGAGGCGGGGTTTGTCCCGGAGCACGTGAGCCTTGTGCGGCGCGACCAGGACCGCACCCTGTGGGAAATCACGGTTGAGATCGATGTGGCCGCACACGAGCGTCTCGTCGAGCGACTCAACGCGCTGCCCGCGACGCGCTTCGTGGGCTCATCGGACCGCGCGTTCGATCGTCACCGCGGCGGCAAGATTGAGATGCGCTCCCGTGTCGGCGTATCGAGTGCGCAGATCCTGCGCGATATCTATACCCCAGGCGTCACGCGCGTGTGCCTGGCAATTCGCGAAGCCCCACGCAGGGCGCTCGACTTGACGTACCTTGGGCGGGCGGTCGCGATCGTCACCGACGGATCGGCCGTGCTCGGGCTCGGGAACATCGGCCCCCGGGCCGCATTGCCAGTGATAGAGGGCAAGGCCGCCTTGTTTGCGTCCCTCGTTGGGATCAGCGGCATTCCGATCCTCATCGACGGTAGCGCCGTGGATCACCTCGTCGATGTCGTTTGCACGATCGCTCCCTCCTTCGGTGCGCTCCTGCTCGTGGGTGTGAGCGCACCGCGGTGTTTTGAGATCGAACAGAAGCTACGGGCACGTTTATCCCTCCCCGTGCTGCACGACGATCAACATGGCACGGCGGTCGTCGTGCTGGCGGCATTGCTGAATGCGACGAAGCAGATCGGCGTTCCTCTTAGCGCGCTGACCGTCGGGGTTGTTGGGCTCGGGGCCGCGGGGCTCGGGATTGCGCGCCTGCTGCAGGCGCACGGCGTCAAGCGTTTGCTCGGAACCGACGTGCGTCTTGAGGCGATGGGACGTCTCGTGCAGCTGCATGGTCACCGCGAGAGTCTCGAGCGCATCCTTTCGACGGCGGACGCAGTGATCTGCACGACAGGCGCGACGCAACTGATTGCACCCGACCGAATCCGCTCCGGGCAAATCATCTTTGCGCTCTCCAATCCCGACCCGGAGATCGAACCGGCTGCGGCCCTGGCTGCGGGTGCCGCTATCGCGGCCGATGGCAAGAGCATCAGCGATACGCTGTGTTTCCCCGGACTGTTCCACGGGGCGCTCACCGCGCACGCGCTTGCATTCAGCGACGCCGTGCTGCTCGCCGCCGCCCGCGCCATCGCGACCGCTGCGCCTTCCGGCCAGCTCCTGCCGGATCCCCTGGAGCGCGCTGTCCATGAGCACGTCTCAGAGGCTGTGCAGAAGACGGTTATCAGCCCCGTACCGTTCGCAGTCACGCCGGGCACGGCGGCACCGGGTCAGGCATGAGACATTCGTGGTGATGCCGTCGCCGAATGGGACCATGCCTGCGCGCGCAGGCGCGGAGGGGCCGTTGGTGCTCTTCATCTGCCGGGCCAACTCGGGGCCCTCGATTCTGGCCGAGGCGATCCTGCAGCACTTAGCCCAGGGACGCGTGCGGGCGGCGAGCGCAGGTGAGAGAGCGGCTGAACGCGTGAATCCTTATGCGCTCGAGTGTTTAACCGCACACCACATCGCCACGAGTGGCCTGCACAGCAAGATCTGGCGCGAGTTCTTTGGCTTGGACCGGCCGCCGGTCCGCGTGCTGATCGCACTGGGCAGGCCTAACGCCTACGCCATGGAGGTCAATTGGAATCAGCCCGGCGTCCGCACTGCGAAGGCGCATTGGCCGACACCGGACCCAGACGCGGTCGTGGGGAGCGCGACTGAGGTGCGGCTTGCGTTCGAAGAGGTCTTCATCACGCTCGAGGCGCGCATTCGTCAGTTTCTGGCACTCCCGCTGGATCGACTGTGCGATGAGGCCCTGTTGCAGCAGCTCGCGCGGATTGGTGGGGTTCGGGGCGATTTCAGTTGATCTCACCGGTGAAGATAGGTGTGCCAGCGCTATCCGAAGCCGGTGTACAGAAGGAGAAAAGACTCATGCGGGAGCACTCGCGACCCCTGTCACCCTTCTTGCACTATCGGTGGCAGTACACCAACACCTTGTCGATCCTGCACCGGGTGACGGGGATCGTCCTATCGGCCACCTATCTGCTCCTCATGTGCTGGCTCATGGCGGTTGCGCAGGGCGAGGTAGCATACGGGCGCTTCGTTGATCGGCTGGCGCATCCGGTCTTCACGGTACTCCTCGGACTTGGCTTTGCCTCGTTTGCCTATCATTTCTGCAATGGGCTGCGCCATCTCTGCTGGGATGCAGGGTTCGGCCTCGAGCGCCGTGAGGCTCGCCGCAGCGCGTGGATGGTCGTTGTGGCCGTCATCCTGATCATCGTGCTGGTGGAGAGCGTCTTGCACTTCCGCGAGCGAGGCCTGCCGTGACGCCAACGAGCGGACTCGAACGGATCCTGCGCCACGCTTCCGCGCGCCACGGTGGGGAGGACTGGTGGGTCCAGCGCGTTACGGCCTTGGCATTGGTGCCGCTTTCACTCTGGTTCTGCGTCTCGATGCTGTTGACTCCCGCGATGGGCTATTTCGCCGTAAGGGCGTGGATGACTCGGCCTTGGAATACCGTGCTTCTGGTGGCCTTCATCCTCGTGGCGGCCTACCACTCCTACCTGGGGTTACGAGTGGTCGTGGAGGACTATGTGCATGAGGCCGGCATGCGCATCGCGCTGGTGCTCCTCATCCGGTTCGTCTACGTGCTCAGCGCCGCCAGCGCCGTCCTCGCCGTGTGCGTGGTGGCCTTCGGCGGCCTCCCATGAGCGCCTATTCCTGGACCGATCACACCTACGACGTGGTGGTCGTGGGGGCAGGGGGCGCAGGTTTGCGGGCGACGCTCGGGCTGGCCGAAGCCGGACTCGCCACCGCCTGCCTCACCAAGGTGTTTCCCACTCGCAGCCACACGGTCGCAGCCCAAGGCGGGATCAGCGCCGCTCTCGGCAAAATGGGCGAGGACGATTGGCGCTTCCATTTCTACGACACAATCAAAGGCTCCGACTGGCTGGGTGACCAGGATGCAATTGAATTCATGTGCAAGGAGGCGGCGAGCGCGGTCATCGAGCTGGAGCACTATGGCGTACCCTTCTCCCGTACTGACGATGGACGCATCTACCAGCGCCCCTTCGGCGGCATGACGACCCACTACGGCCGTGGCGTAGCGCAACGCACCTGTGCGGCCGCGGACCGGACCGGGCACGCGATGCTGCACACGCTGTATCAGCAAGCGCTCCGGCATCGCGCGATCTTCTTCGTCGAGTACTTCGTGATCGATCTCATCATGCAAGACGGGGCGTGTCGCGGCGTGATCGCGCTCGACCTGGCCGAAGGAAAGCTGCACCGCTTCCGCGCACACCAGACCATCCTTGCGACGGGCGGCTATGGCCGTACCTACTTCTCCTGCACCTCCGCCCACACCTGCACCGGCGACGGTGGCGGCATGGTGCTGCGAGCGGGGCTGCCGCTACAGGACATGGAGTTTGTTCAGTTCCATCCGACGGGCATTTACGGTGCCGGCTGTCTCATCACCGAGGGCGTGCGCGGGGAGGGGGGATTCCTGACGAACGCGAGCGGGGAGCGGTTCATGGAGCGCTATGCCCCGAACGCAAAGGATCTGGCCTCGCGCGATTTGGTCAGCCGCGCGATGACCATTGAAATCCGCGAGGGGCGGGGAGTCGCAGCAGAAAAGGATCACATCCACTTGCATCTCGAGCATCTCGGGCCCGCCGTTATCCAGGAGCGTCTGCCGGGAATCGCTGAATCCTCCCGCATCTTTGCGGGGGTCGATGTCACCCAAGAGCCCATTCCGGTCATCCCTACCGCGCACTACAACATGGGCGGGATTCCGTGCAACCACCACGCTGAGGTCATCGCGCCTCGAGATGGCAATCCGGATGCCGTGGTGCCTGGACTGATGACGATTGGTGAAGGCGACTGCGTGTCCGTGCACGGGGCGAATCGCCTGGGCTCGAATTCACTCCTCGACATCGTGGTCTTCGGCCGCGAAGCGGCACGCCACTGTGCAGCCCACATCAAGCCGCGCTCTTCTCACGCGCCGTTGCCGAAGGATGCTGGGGAGCTCGCGATTTCCCGCCTCGATCGCTTGCGCCACGCCAGTGGCTCGAGACCCACGGCGGAGCTGCGGCTTGAGATGCAGAAGATCATGCAGGCCGATGCGGCGGTCTTTCGTACCGCCGCCTCGCTCGAGCAGGGCACCGCACGGCTTGCCCAAACCATGCAGTCCGTACAAGACATCAATGTGCGCGATCGCTCGCTCATCTGGAATACCGATCTGATCGAAACACTGGAGTTTGAGAATCTGCTGCTGCAGGCCATCGCCACCATGCACTCGGCTCTCGCCCGCACCGAGAGCCGCGGCGCGCATGCCCGGGAGGACTTTCCGCGACGCGATGATGTCAATTGGCTCAAACACACGCTCGTCTGGGTCGATGCCGGGGGTGGGGTGCGACTTACCTACCGGCCGGTCCACCTCACGACGCTGACTGCCGATGTGGAGTCGATCCCACCTAAGCCGCGCACCTACTGAGGCAAGTTCCGCACGTTCGGTGAGAATTAGGGAGAGAGCAGGTTATGGCACAGGTCCGCTTACCGAAGGGTTCGCGCGTGCGCATGGGGACCGTGCATCGCGCGCCGGGCCGCGCTGCAACTCTGCGGCGTTTCCACATCTATCGGTTTGATCCGGACTCGGAGAGCGGGCCGCGCATGGACATCTATGAAATCGATGCGGCGACCTGCGGGCCCATGGTTCTCGATGCACTGATCAAGATCAAGATCGAGTTGGATCCTACACTCACGTTCCGGCGTTCGTGCCGGGAAGGTATCTGTGGCTCCTGCGCGATGAACATCGATGGCGTCAACACGCTCGCCTGCACCCGACCGTGGGCGGGTATTCGCGGGGACGTACGGATCTATCCCCTGCCGCATCTGCCTGTGATCAAGGATCTCGTGGCCGATCTCACGAATTTCTACGCCCAGTACGCTGCCGTCACGCCGTGGCTGCAGACTCGCACGTCCGCGCCCCCCGATCGCGAGCGCCTCCAAGCAAAATCGGATCAAGAGCGGATCGACCGTGCGGCGGGCTGCATTTTGTGCGCGTGTTGCTCGACGGCATGTCCGAGCTACTGGTGGAACAGCGATCGCTACCTCGGGCCTGCGGCGTTACTGGCGGCATACCGCTGGATCATTGACAGTCGGGACGAGGCCACCAGCGAGCGGCTCGACGCGCTCGAGGACCCATTCCGCTTGTACCGCTGTCACACCATTCTCAACTGCACCGAAGCGTGCCCAAAGGATCTGAACCCCGCTCGTGCGATCTCGGAGATTAAGAAGCTGATGATAGCGCGGCGCTCATGAGCGCCGCGCATCGGTCGCGGATCGATTGAGAAGCCACAGGAGTCCCTGCAGCAGATCGAGCGGCGTCGGTGGGCAGCCGCGGATCAAGAGATCCACCGGAACCACCTTCGAGACAGCCCCCACGCACGCGTAACTGTCCGCGAACACACCGCATCCGGCGCTGCAGTCACCGACCGCAATCACCCACTTGGGTGCGGGGGTCGCGGCATAGGTGCGCTCGAGCGCTTCGCGCATGTTGTGAGTCACAGGACCTGTGACCAGGAGTGCATCCGCGTGGCGGGGCGAGGCGACAAACCGAATGCCGAATCGCTCGACGTCGTAAAAGGCGTTGTTAAGAGCGTGAATTTCGAGCTCGCAGCCGTTGCAGGAGCCGGCATCCACCTCGCGGAGGGCGAGACTGCGCCCCAGCGTGCGCGAGATGGCGCCGCGAAGTTCCTCGCCCGCGAATTCGAGCCTGTCGGTCGGGTCTCCACTGATGGACTCCGTGACGGGTGGGTTGAGGAGATTCCTGAAAAGACGCTTGCGCATGAGTGCTTACAGGTCTTGTCCCGAGTAGCTGCAGTTGAAGGACTTGTTGCAGAGGGGGAAGTCCGCCACGATGTTGCCTTCGATCGCGGCCTCCAGTAACGGCCACAGGAACCACGACGGGTCCCGCAAGTGACAGCGCTCGAGACGGCCCTCAGGGGAGATTCTGACGTAGACGAGCACGTCCCCGCGGAATCCTTCAACGAGTGCCGATCCCTCGATGCTCGTATCGGCGGTGGCGCGGGCCGGGAAGCGCACGGGGCTGCGCGGAAGTGCAGCGAGAGCGGCCTCGAGCCACGCGATACTGTGCTCAATCTCCTGGATTCGCACCCAGACCCGCGCATCGACATCGCCTTCGGTGCGTGCGCCTATCTCGACCGGCGCGGTGTTGTACGGGGGGTAGGGGAGTGACACGCGTGCATCGAAGGAACGACCCGAGGCCCGACCCACGTAACCGGGAGCGGCAAACTCGGCCGCGAGTGCCGCCGAGACCGCTCCCGTGCCGACGGTGCGGTCTTGGAGCGAGGCGGTATTGTCGTAGAGCTCGATCAGCTCCGGAAATTGCTGGCGCAAGCGCTGGGTGAGGGCCAGCAGGACGTCCTGCCCGGCAGGCGTGAGGTCCGTCGCGACCCCGCCCGGCACGATCCGATCCATCATCAAGCGGTGGCCAAACGCCGCGGCACACGCGCGCAGAGTCTCCTCGCGCAGAATGCCGCACTCCGCATGCATCATCGAGAAGGCCGCGTCGTTGCAGATCGCGCCGACATCCCCCAAGTGATTCGCGATGCGTTCGAGTTCAGCCATGATGGCACGGATCCCCACCGCTCGGGGAGGCGGATGAAAATCGAGCGCCGCCTCGACCGCGCGCGCATAGGCAAATGAGTAGGCCACAGTGCTGTCGCCGGAGACGCGCGCAGCGATGCGTACGCCCTCATCGATCGTCTTGTCGTACAGCAGCCGCTCGATGCCCTTGTGCGTATATCCGAGACGCTCCTCGAGCCGGACCACCGTCTCTCCGGTTGCAGTGAAGCGAAAGTGACCGGGCTCGATGATGCCGGCATGGACCGGGCCCACCGGGATCTGATGCAAGCTGGGGCCATCGGCCTCGAGGAAGTGATAGCGGTCGCTCGCGCTCGCGGATGGCGTAACCACCGATGATGGTTCCGCGAGCGGCGTGCGCAAAGGCCAACGGCCGTGATCGAGCCACGGGCGATGATCAGGAAGCCCGACCATCTCGAGTCCGAAGAGGTCCACGATGGTCCGCTCGAGGCGCAAAGCCGGCGCGTGAAAGACGGCGAGCGAGGGCGCCTTGCCGCTGCTCGCGTCGATGGACGCAAGGCACGCCTCTCGCGTCGCGGGCTCGTATAAGGCACAGTGCACGGTGCCCTCATCGCCCCACTCGCCAAGCAGATCGAGCTTGCCTTCCCGGAGCGCCTCGCCGATTCCGCGCCAGGTCGCTGCATCCACCACGACCCGCGGCCAGCCACGGTGGCGCGGCGCACGTGGAAGGTCTGCGAACAACGCTTTGAACATGGATGTCGCTAACCCAAGAGGCTTGCCACGTGACGAAACCAAGCGACCACGGGCCCCGGCAAGTAAATGCCGGCAGCCGCCACGATGGCCAGCTGCAGCGCCATGGGCGCTAGACGATACGCCGGCAGGCTGAAGCGTCGATCGGTTGCTCCAAAGGCCATTCCGTGAAGTCGAAGCATCATCGCGCTGAAGCCGATGATCAGGCCCAGGCCGAGCAGAATCGCAAGCCACGGGATGCGGGCGAACGTCGAAGTGACGAGCAGAAACTCACTCGTGAACACCCCGAAGGGCGGAAGCCCCGCGATCGCAACCACTCCCACCACCAGCAACCACCCCAAGAGCGGCGCGCTCTGCGTGAGGCCGCGGATGTTCGCGATCTGCTGCGTCTCTTCAAGCTGCGCGATGTATCCCACGCCGAAGAAGATCGACGACTTGGTGAGTGAATGCATCGTCATGTGCAGGAGACCGGCGAAGTTTGCGAGCGGTCCGCCGAGGCCAAATGCGAGCGTGATGATCCCCATGTGCTCGATGGAGGAGTACGCGAACATGCGCTTGATGTCACGTCGGCGGAAGATCATGAACCCAGCGAACCCGAGCGATAGAAGCCCCATGGTGACCATCATCGGTCCCGGTGCAAGGACGGAAGCGTTGCCAGCCATGATGAGCTTGTAGCGAAGCAGCGCGAACAGCGCCACGTTGAGGAGGAGCCCTGACAGGACCGCCGAGATCGGTGTTGGACCTTCCGCGTGGGCATCCGGGAGCCAGGCGTGCACGGGCACGAGGCCGACCTTGGTCCCGTACCCGAGCAACAGGAATATGAACGACAGGTTGAGGAGCGCGGGATCCAAGCTCGCCGAGTGAGCCGCGAGCCGATCCCAGGCCATGGCGGACATTCCCTGGCCGAGGTGTTCCTCGGCCGCGAGGTAGACCAGAATGGTGCCGAAGAGGGCGAGCGCAATGCCGACTGAGCCGAGAATGAAATACTTCCACGCGGCCTCGAGCGCCGCATTGGTGCGATAAATCCCCACCATCACGACCGTCGTGAGCGTGGCGAGCTCGATGGCCACCCACATGAGTCCAATATTGTTGGACACGAGTGCGAGATTCATGCCGAACATCAGCAACTGATAAAGTGCATGATAGAAGCGCAGATCGCGCGACCTCAGGCGGCGCGTGTGCAACTCGTGCGCAATGTAGCCTGCGCTGAAGGCGCTCGTGGTGAGGGCCACGAGCGCGCCGACGATGAGAAAGACGGTGTTGAGGTCGTCGACGAGCAGATAGAGCGTGGGTTCGGGCCGATGCCAGTACAGGGTGCCGGCACTCAGGAGTGTCAGAGCGCTGAACGATACATTGAGCGCCGCCCCGAGGCGGTAGTTGCGCGTCACCGCGAGCACCAGCGCCCCGAGCGCGGGGGTCCCCAGGAGCCCGATCAGGGCTGCCGTCCCAGGGGCCAAACTCACGCGGACTCCCCGCGCGACATATCGAGCGCGTGCAGATCGACGGTGTCGAATCGTTCGCGAATCCGAAAGAGGAAGATTCCCACGACGAAGAAGGCGATGAGAACGGAGAAGCCGACGCTGATCTCTACGACGAGCGGCATCCCGCGAGCGCCGGTGGCGGCGAGCACTAGCCCGTTCTCCAGCGACATGAAGCCGATGACCTGGCTCACGGCGTTGCTTCGCGTGACCATCATCAGGAATCCGAGCAGGACGACCGAGAGCGCGAAGGCCAGATCCTCGCGCGCGAACGCCGCTTCGGCTTGCGTCACCGGCAGCATCACCACGATCGAAAGGCCCACGAGTGCCATCCCGACCAGCATCGTAGGTCCAATGCTCACCACGGCCTCGATCGTGCGGTGGATCCCTAAGCGCACGACGATACGATGCAGAGCGACCGGGATGATCACTCCTTTGAAGAGCAGCGCAATGAGAGCGGTAATGAACAGATGCGGCGCGCGCTGCAGGTAGGCCTGCCACCCGACGGAGAAGGCCAGCACGCACGCGTGAACGGCAAAAGTGTTGAGCAGGGCGAACATCCGGTCCTGATACAGCAGCAGGAAGCTCACGAGCACCATGGCTCCTGCCAGAAGATGGGCGATGTCCGCATCCAGTCCCGTCACCGCGAGACCCTCGAGACAAAGAGGAGGATCGTTCCAAGCAGTCCCAGCATGAGGGCGACCCCTAAGAAATCCGGCACGCGGAACACACGCATCTTGGCGATCGCGGTCTCGAACAGAACCAAGAGAAACGCGAGTACGCCGAGCTTGACGAGGTAGGCCACTAGTCCGACCGTGTAAGAGACGGCACCCGCCCCAGCGGATGCTGTGCCCCAGGGGACAAAGACACAGGCGATCATCGACAGGTAGAGCAGCAGCTTCACGAACGCCGCCGCTTCGATGACCGCCAGGTGTCGGCCCGAGTACTCGAGAATCATCGCTTCGTGCACCATCGTGAGCTCGAGATGCGTTGCCGGATTATCCACCGGGATTCGGGCATTCTCTCCAATCGCGACGATGAT
>Ga0306923_10005767_pt1 | contig 12110 bp, 14 predicted proteins | sample sta12Can44000108_FD_203841 | JGI IMG/M metagenome (GOLD analysis project Ga0306923, IMG submission 203841) | Lab enrichment of tropical soil microbial communities from Luquillo Experimental Forest, Puerto Rico - statanox.12C.anox.44.000.108 (v2)... | ecosystem: Environmental > Terrestrial >...
GTCCGAATCCGAGAACGCACCGCACCGGTTGAAACGGACTCTAGGTGCCGTCCAACTGATCGCTCTGGGAATCGGAGCCATCATCGGATCGGGTCTGTTTTCGCTCACGGGACTCGCCGCGGCGCAAAACTCCGGACCGGCCGTGACGCTCTCGATGGTAATCGCGGCCTTCGCTTGTCTCTTCGCCGGACTCTGCTACAGCGAATTCTCCTGCATGATCCCGGTGGCGGGCAGCGCCTACACCTACGCCTACGCCACGCTGGGCGAATGGATTGCGTGGATCATCGGGTGGGACCTTGTGATCGAGTACGCTATCGGATCGGCCACGGTGTCCATCAGTTGGTCGGCGTACCTAGCGTCGCTGTTGCACAAGATCCACATCAACCTGCCGCCGCAATGGATCGCCGGACCCTTCGAACTCGCGGCGCTACCCGACGGCACCATGGTGAAGGGCTACGCCAACCTGCCGGCCGTGCTGATCGTCTTCCTGGTTTCGATACTGCTCATCATCGGCATCAAGGAATCGGCGCGCACCAACGCGGTAATCGTGGGAATCAAGCTGTCGGTGGTGGCGGTGTTCATCGGGGTCGGCTGGTCGTTCGTCAACCCGACCAACTACCACCCATTCCTTCCGCCCAACACAGGCCAATTCGGCTCCTTCGGCATCAGCGGCTTGATGATGGGGGCGGGCACCATCTTCTTCGCGTATATCGGGTTCGACGCCGTCTCGACCGCGGCGCAGGAGTGCAAAGATCCGCAAAAGGACATGCCCATCGGCATCATCGGGTCGCTGGCGGTCTGCACGGTGCTGTACATCCTGTTCGCGCTGGTGCTCACCGGGATGGTGCCGTACAAGAAACTCGGCGTAGCCGCGCCGGTGACGGTGGCGATGGATCGCACGCCGTACGTCTGGATGAACAGCTTGGTGGACTTCGCCATCCTGTGCGGCTTCACTTCCGTGATCCTGGTGATGCTCCTGGGGCAGTCCCGTGTGTTCTACTCGATGTCGCGCGACGGCCTCGTGCCCAAAGTCTTCTCGGAGATCCATCCTAAAATGCTGACGCCGTGGCGGTCGAATATTCTGTTCTTCTTTTTTGTGGCGCCGTTCTCCGCGTTCCTCCCGCTGGAGGTCGTGGGCCGGATGACGAGCATCGGAACGCTGTTCGCGTTCGTGATCGTGTGCGCCGGGGTGTGGGTGATGCGGGTGAAGCATCCGGACCAGCCCCGTCCCTTCCGTACGCCGTGGGTGCCGGTGGTACCGGTCCTCGGCATGATCGTCAACTTCGCACTGATGTACTCGCTGGGAGAATCGAACTGGCTTCGGCTGATCATCTGGCTGGTGATCGGACAGGGGATCTACTTCGCTTACGGACGCAAGCACAGCCGCCTTCGGAAAGGCTAAGGTTTGTGGCGCGGGCCCACAGGCCTGCGCGACCAATTCTGCTTCGGCGCTTTGGGAGCAAGCGACCAATTGCGAGATCTTCGGACTGGACTTTTCTCCCGGATGACCGATCAGGCTAGGTGAAGCAATCCGGACATGGTTTCCAATTGGGAGGCTGGACCCGCCGAATCGAGCTGGCCTGATGGATGCCCTCTATTTTCGCGTCCGCAGTGAGCGGCAGACCACCGAGAACCAGTTCGAGGATCTCCTCCAGGTGGCCGAGAAGGACGGCTCAGGGCGCGGTTGGAGACAGATCCGCGAGGCGCTCGCCAAGTGCGTCATCGAGGAGCAGAGGTCCCGCACCAACGGCGCAACGCGAGCGGTGTACCGGGTGGATGCGCAGGTAGCGGCAAACCTCGCCCGCGAATGCTTGTATGTCGAGCAGGGCCGCTCCTCCAAGATCGGTGCCCTCCAGCGTCCGCTCTTTGAGCAGATGAAGGGAGATGCTGCGGCCAGGAAGTTCGACCGGCTGCTGGCATGGAAGGTCTCACGGCTGGGCCGCGACATGCGCGAAGTGATCGCCGCCGTCTACGAGCTGGCCGACCTCGGCATCACGGTGATTCCGGTGAAGTCCCAGACGGGCCCGATCAACTCCGCCATGGGCAAGCTGCTGTGGGCGATTCAGGCGTGCGACTGGCCTTCTTCTCCCTCACGGTAGTAGAATCCCCTACATAATGACATGTACACATACAGCCTCAAGAACCTAAAAGCCGTCGAGGTTTCAGTTTTCGTTACCCCACTAGATCCAACCTTTCAAACTGAGGTCCAAAACGCTGTGGAGGCCAAGCTCAGCGGGCGTGGGATGAAAATCCTTCCACTCTCGAACGGTTCAATGCGACCAATATTAAGCATTTGTGTCGAACCTATACCAATAGGACTTGTTAGATCTTTCAACTCGGCTTTTAGATCTCGCCGCATGGCAGGCATCCCAATTGGAACCCGCACTGGCTCATTGACTGTGCGTGAGCCTGTACTGGCTTATGCACCTGATCCATCATCCCCAACAGTTACAACCGAACCCTGCTCTTTCAATGGGAAAAAGCTTATTTACCCGACCGACGACCGAGACAAGATACTACGGGAGATCAAGGATTTGGTGGAACCGTTCCTTAGCGACTGGATAAAGGCCAATCCAAAATAGACGCGACTGTTGTTGTTATTAGCGATCTTGTTTGCTGGTTGCAAAGCGAAGGATGCCTGATTTGTCGAATCCGTCTCTGGTGACGTGGCAACAATCAAGCATCACGAGAACCTCTACACCGTGAAGTGCAAACACTCGGTAGGGCAACGGGATGTCGGGTACCTAGACTCTCGCCCCTGTGGATCATTGATTCGTAACTACGTCCCACCGCGAGGGTGAGGACGTGTGCCATACCAATTCGTGATCATCCAAATGTCTCCAGTCTTGTGCATCACACAAACTCGCCGCCAGCATCAAAGACCGCACAGGTGTTCAGCATAGAAAAGCGCATCGGTCATATCGGAATTGAAGGCCACTGAGGAAAATGTCAGAAAGCTGTAACTCTGCGAGGCTACTGTATGATGCACTTCGAGCCCCACAATGAATCTTGCTCGTTGGCTGCGCCGTTCTTGGACGCGAGTGATACGGTCAAGGCGGCGGTCTTCGTGAGTTGTAAGAGGCACCTGTCGATTTGGAATGACGAGCGCGCCTTGAGCGAACTGGTGAAGGAGGCTGCCTGCGAGATCCCCTCAAAGCTGCATTAACCGAAGGCGAACGATTCTTCGCAAAAGGCCATTCAGGAGAGGCGGGCGAAAGCCAACGATTTGTCGTCCCAAGACATGCAGGCACAGGCACACGGGCGTCGTGATGTCATTGCTGAACCCCCTGACCGCTTAATCGCTCGGCGGGCGGCGAATTTTCCAGCGTTACATTCAACGGTTCAAGGAGTGAGAAGGTGCTGGTTGGATTCGAAGGAGGACGGCTGCGTCCTCATCCGTCAAGACATACAAAAAGCCATCCGCTCCTTCGCGTATTTCCCTGATTCTTTGTTTAAGAGAATTCAACATCGGTTCCCTCCCTATCTCTTCCCAGCGAGCATTGAAGACGATACGCTGGATTTGCCCGGTTAGCGGAATTCGTCCTTGTTGCAGTCCGCCGACGAACAAGTTTCCTTTCCACTGCGGAAACTTGTCGCCCGTGTAGAAAGTCATGCCCGACGTCGCGATCGAGGGCACCCAGTAAACCAGGGGAAGTTCCATCCCGTCGCGATACGGATTATCTGAAACACGAGGACCTTCATACCACCGCCCAAAGCTAACGATGGGCCAGCCATAGTTTCTTCCTGGAAGAATGATGTTCACCTCATCGCCGCCTTGCGGGCCTTGTTCGCTTTCCCAGAAGTCACCAGTCATGGGATTCAGCGTGAGCCCAAGCGAGTTCCGGTGACCCAACGAAAAAACTTCGGGCTTGTATCCGGCTCGCCCAACAAATGGATTGCTCTCAGGCACTGTCCCATCGTCGCGAAGGCTTAGAATTTTGCCCGTGTGTTGCATGGGATCCTGTGATGCCATCGCGTCCGCGGGACCTGGCGGACCACCAACTACCCAGTACAAAAAACCCGGCCGGTCAAATGCTACGCGCGACGCGCCGATTCTAGCATCCGATACGAACAAGTCTTGAATATCCACGAGCTTGTTCCCATTCCAGCGCCCTCGGGCAAGAGTTACCATCCTGCCGTTGTTGGGGGCCGGCTTGTTGTACGTAAGGTACACCAATTTGTTCTCGGCAAACCGTGGATGGAGAACGATGTCCATGAGTCCCGACAGCGTGAAAGTGGTCGCGACATCAATCGTAGCGACGGGGACCGGATCAAGAACTCCCTTCCGAATAATACGGACACGACCAGCACGTTCGGTGACGAGAATGTCGCCACCCGGAAGAAAGGCGAGCGCCCATGGATGCGATAGTCCTCTCGTTACCACCTCAACTCGGAACCTCACGTTTTCAGCTGCATCGAATTCCAGCGGGCCATCCGGAACTTGGGGCGGTATCGGTCGCCGGTCCTGAGCCCAAACGATGCCGTGATAACCTCCTGCCACCAGGAACAGTACGAAATAGAAGATGCGGTAAACGATCGGGGCATGCTCTACACGCGAAGGGCGCTCGAAGCGAGAAGAGGAACGGAATCTGCTGGTCATCGATTCACGGTCGCAAAACAGATTACACCTCCGCCTTGATGAAGCGCCAATTTTACGCCTATGGCCAACTCGTTACAAGCTCCGATTCAATAGGTTGGACGCGCGCCGGGCAGGCACAAAGAATCGCATTCAATATGTTGAATTGCACGATTGACAAGCGATTCTATCAGGGCATAGACTTGCCCAGATTGTAACGTTTTGTCGAAGGGGAAACCGACCATTGAAGATCTTCATTACTCTCGCGCTTTCGCTGGCACTCGCCTCGGTGGAGGCCTTCGCGCAGGCCACAGCTCAGATCCACGGTACGGTTCAGGATATGAGCGGGGCAGCCATTCCCGGCGCCAATGTAAAGGCTACGCAAGCAGAAACCGGTCTTGCAAGGAACACGACCAGCGATGCAGATGGGAACTATGTCTTAACTAACCTGCCACTGGGACCGTGTTCTTCGCAACCACCGCGAAGCCATCGTCGCTTTCGATCTGTTCACCGTGCCTACGGCGACGTTCCGGGTGTTGTACTGCTTTTTTGTGATCGAGCACGCCCGCCGCAGGATCCTGCACTTCAACGTCACACGGCACCCGTCGGCCGACTGGGTGGTGCAGCAGTTACGCGAAGTCTTTCCGGAAGCGGCCCCCTATCGTTATGTGATCCTGGACCGCGATTCGATCTTCGACGCCAACGTGGTCACTTTCCTGAAGGCGACCGGGCTGAGGCCGAAACGAACGGGCGTGCAGTCGCCCTGGCAAAACGGAACCGCGGAAAGATGGATCGGAAGTTGCCGCCGCGAGATGCTCGATCAGTCATCGCGCTGAATGAACGGCATCTGCGCCACTTGATCGGTGATTACATCCACTATCATGAGCAAGATCGGATTCACGATTCCCTGGACAAGGACACTCCCAATCGACGGTCGGTTGAGCGAAAGCCGGCGACCTGGGCCGGAGTGATTTCGTTGCCGCGGTTGGGCGGCCTACACCATCGGTATGTTTGGTGCCAGGCGGCATAGAACAGGGGCGCGGCTCGACTGCCCAGTTTGCTGACCACGTGCTGCGCCAATCAAACCCGTCCGGTGCCATTTCCGCAACCCGAGGGACTGTACCGCCGTTAAGGAGCTGGGCAGTGCAGGTGTGTGGGGTTCGCTCTGGGCGCGCCATTCTCCTGACCACCGCCGCCGGAATCGCAATCGGAATCGAACTTCACTTGGCCCGGCAGATCTGGTTATGGCCCAGCCCTTCGACGATCCAATCGCAACGCTTCCGATTATGTTCGGGCACGTTGGAAGCTGGGCCCTGTTGCGCCGCACCATCGATGATTCGTTTGTCGATGTGGACTTGGTGGTTTTGCCGACGCGCCAGAAGAATCGACGTGGCCCTCAAGCGCGAGCGGACGGACAAGCCACTGAATCCCGAGTTCGAGAATACGGGTCAGTTCAATGCCTATGGAATCGCGGCGATCTCGGTGCCGTGCGGCTTTTCCTCCGCCGACCCTCCCGTGCTGGATGCTGGTGAATAAGGTGGGTGGCTATGTTGGCGGCGGGAGGTGCTCAACTGTATCCTCAGCCAACTTCCGATATTTTGACCACATCGGCTCGATTCATCAACCAGCGCTGGCGCATTGGCTTCAGAGCTAGACCGGCCAGCAGCGCAGTCGCAAAGTTCATCGAGATGATGATCGTGAAGACCGGCATCCATGATCTGAACGCGTCGTGCATGAGCGCCGCGACTGGGCCCCCCAGTACCGAACCGACGCCTTGTGCGATGTAGAGAAAGCCGTAGTTGGTCGTAGCATGCCCCGCGCCGTAAGTGTCGGTCAGCGTTGACGGGAAGAGCGAAAAGATCTCGCCCCAGCCGAAGAGCACCACACCGGACATGACGACGAAGATCGCCGGATTCGACCGTGTGAACAGCCATGCGATCATCGCCGTCCCCTCGAGCGTAAACGCGATCACCATCGTGTGCTCGCGGCCGATCTGATCTGAAAGCCAGCCGAAGAACGGGCGTGTCAGACCGTTGGTGATACGATCGACTGACAACGCCAGCGGCAGAAGCGGCAGGCCAAAGACGAGCGCGTTCGCCATTCCGAAATCACGCGTGAATGCGGCGATCTGCGAGGTCACCATCAATCCGGCGGTCGACATCATCGTCATCATGACGAACATCAACCAAAAAATAGGTGTCTGCAGCATCTGTCGCGGTGTAAAGCTCGCGCTGGGGTGGCTGACTCTCGCCTTGAGCGCATCCAGGCTTGCAGGCTGGGATTTTTGAATTGGAGCTCGCAGTCCCTGTGCGGCGAGGACACCAACTAGCATGAAGACCAGCCCATAACGCGCAAGCGCCTGCTCGTATCCCGCATACTTCAAAGTTCCGGAGATCGGAAACGTCGTGAGGATCGCTCCCATGCCGTAGCCGGCCGCGGCGATCCCGGTGGCAAAGCCGCGGCGAGCGGGAAACCATAGCACCATATGGCCGATCACCCCGACGTATACGATGCCCGTGCCGATTCCACAGAGGAGGCCATAGGTGAGGTAAAGAGCTGGGAGTGTTGATGCGCGTGCAGCGAGCACCCAGCCCAGTCCGGTCAACGCGCCGCCAACCGACAGCAGTGCCCTCGGGCCGAACTTGTCGACGAGGAGCCCCTGACAGGGGGAAAGGAACGTCTGGACGACGATGAGGAGCGAGAACGTAATCTGGATTTGAGCAAGGCTTGCATGGAGCGAACCCATCAGTGGCTGGGTAAACAGCGTCCAGACGTACTGCGGGCTCGAGATGACAATCATGCAGACCAGCCCAAGCAGCAACTGAATCCACCGCGAGCGCATTACAGGATTCATCTGGGCGTCGGCGATGCGGGCGATGAGTTCCGTATATCCGGTGTTGACCTAAAAATCGTAGTCCTCGGTCGGCATTCGATCGGCCGTTTTGAGAAGATCCCCTTTCGGACTGTATAGAATTGCTTCAGTTCTGAAATGAAGGGATTTGCCGACTGCCCAAAAGCGTACGACGCAATGAGCAGACAACCTGTTATGATCCAATAATGTTTCACGCAGGGGTTCCCAGGTTCGATGGTTACAATACCACAAAAGGACGGAGAGTCCTTCTGTAAACATGGTCGCCGTGTTCTTCCAGAAGGTCGGCGCCCTTCTTTCTTGCCCCAAAACTCGCTAAACCAGCGGCCGACAACGGCCTTGTTTTGTTCTTCTTTGCTCATTGGGATGTCCCTCGTTGGCTTGTTTCTTATGGATTCATCGAAATCAATCGATGGACCCTGACCAGAAGATTACCCAATCGGAGACCGCGTCGAACTCCGATTTTTGCTTTGGAATCGAAGCCCATCGGAGGACCGCCCGCGCTGCCTTCACGCGAACCAGCCTCCGGCTGCAAGTCCGCTTGAAAGAAGTTTGCGCGGCGGAAGGTTCATGGACCTCGATGAGTCTCGTGAAACGCCGTCCGCGGAAACTGGCTGGGGGAACTGGCTGGGGGCGCGGTTAAGATGAACGAGAAGTCGGCGGTTCGGTGAATCCGTCGTTCTCTGAGCAGAAAGCCAGCCTTCTAAAGACCGAGATCACCGTTTGTGTGGGCGTACAGCCAAAATAATCATGCGGCGCTGCCGTAGTATCTGAGCAATCCGCCGAGTCGTTCGCGGCAGGAGACCGACCTTCGCCGCCGACTCTCCTGGGAGGAGAACAGCAGAAGGTTGCCCTTGCCTGGTTATTTAGTTCGGCGTGATAGTGCTCGATGAACTCGTTCAGCGCACGTCGCAACGAGACTTCGCGGAACAAGATGAGTTTCGACAGGCACTCCTGTTTCACCGAGCGCACCCATCTCTCCGCGAAGGCGCAGATTCGGACTGCGCGCCGGCAACTGGATCGGTCTGATTCCGCCCGATCTTAGCGTCGCTCGAACGAATCGCAGAACTTCATGTCCCGATCGTGCAGCGTGTATCGCCTGCGCTCCAGGTTTCCCAGCTTTCGATCGTCGCGTTGCGCGCCATTTGCTCCATCCAGGCTTCGTCCGCATGCCGCGTGATCCCCGCCAAGCAGACGCGCCGGCTCTCCAGGTGGATGAAGAACCACACATAACAGGTCACTAACCCTCGCCAGGTGAGCCACTTCCACGGTGCAGAAATCGATCCCGGCTAGAGCCGCCAGATGAGACTCGATGAACTCCCGCCAGGTCGTGTTCTGGCTCCTCTTGGGTGCCGGCTGGATGCCGTGCCGCCGCAGGACGTTGAACGTCTGGTCAGACACGTGTCACCCAGATTGGCGAGCGCTCCCACGATCCGATCATATCCCCAGCCCGAGTTCTCCCTGGCCATCCGAACAATCAAAGCCTCGGTCTCAGGCCCGATTCGCGGACCGCCGGAATAGGTGCGGTCTCGGGAACCGTCGAATTTGCCGGCGATCAGCCGCCGGAACCAGGCCAGGATTGTGTCGGGCTTGGCCACGCAGGCTACCTGCGCCAGCGCCTTGCGTCCGAGTCGCTTACCGATCTCGGCCAGAGCGGACCTCTCCGCATCGCAAAGATGGAGTCGCGCCGGCAGGTGTGCACGCAGGATCTGGTTTTCCGCCGCCAGGTACTCGTTCTGGAGGAGTAATTGCTGATTGACTAGGCCGGTCACGTACGCCAGACGGTGCAGCCACTTGTTGTCCTTCATTCCGAGCGTCCATAATACCTTGCACCATCAGTGCTTTGGATTTTTGACCATAAGAGCAGTAAGTAAGAAAGCGTTGGACGGGACATATCTCCTCCCCGAGGATAGTAATGGAGGCATACAGGGCCACGGAATCTGCTTGGACAGATCTCAGGCTAGCGCAAAACGCTGTTTCCCTGTGGTCTTCGCACAGTTTGAATTGATTCTCCGTTTGTCGATCATCTTTGTGCGATCCTGAAATCTCAGCGGGCTCTGTGCGGCGTCCGGTCATCGAACACGGATTCCCATGCGGAACTACAGGCAAATTTGGGCGGGTTTGTGACCATAGAAGCTGTTTAGCTGACCCAACGGATCTGGGGGGTTTACCGGATGGTAATCGAACCGACAACACAACCAGGATCGGGCCGGGACTATGGGCGGTCGATGGTCATCTCACGGCAAGGCATCGTGGCGACCAGCCACGCATTGGCATCGCAGGTTGGCGCGCAGATCCTTGCCGAGGGCGGTTCGGCGGTCGATGGCGCGATTGCGGCGAATGTGGCGCTCGGGGTTCTCGAACCGATGATGAATGGTATTGGCGGTGACTTCTTCGCACTTCACTGGGACGCGAAGACGCAGACCCTGTCCGGCTTAAATTCTTCCGGTCCAGCGCCTCGCAAACTCAGCCGGGAACTCCTTTGCTCTCGCGGAATCAGAAGCATGTCCGAAGCAGGAATCCATGCAGTTACCATACCCGGTGCCGTAGCCGGGTGGGCCCAATTGCATCAGCGCTTCGGGAGGGCACAATGGCGACAGTTGTTCGAAGCTGGAATCGCTTATGGCGAACGGGGGTTCCCCGTTACGGAAGCGATCGCTGAGCAGTGGGGAGTTCCGTCATCCGTTCAGAAGTTGAGGACCTGCCCTGAATCGGTACGCGTGTTCCTGCCTGAGCACAAGGCGCCTGTGGAGGGAGATCTCTTTGTGAATCCGGATCTGGGCCGTGCCTACCGAATCCTTGCTGAGGAAGGTCCGCGGTCTTTCTACGAAGGCAGAATAGCAGACGCCATTCTCAGGTCGATGCACGATCTCGGCGGATTGATGAGTAAAGAGGACCTGAGTTGTTTCTCACCGGAGTGGGTCAATCCAATATGCATCGACTATCGCGATTGGAAGATCTACGAATTGCCCCCAAATGGGCAGGGCGTGGCTGCGCTGGAAATGCTGAACATCATGGAAACTCTGCCCACATCGCCCGATGGTGTATTAAGTCCGGCAGAACAGCACAAGCGCATCGAATCTATGAAGCTCGCTTATGCGGACCTATACCGCTACTGCGGCGATCCGCGAAACAGCAGCATACCAGTCGCGACACTGATTTCGAAAAAATACGCGCAGCAGCGTTCACTGCTTATCGACCCGGTTAAGGCTAACGGCGCCTTTCGGTTTGGCAATATTCCGGGGAGCGATACAGTTTACTTCGTTGTTGTAGATAAGGAAGGCAACATCGCGAGTTGTATTCAAAGCATCTTCCAGAATTTCGGATCGGGCATAACCGTAAATGGAATGGGTTTCACGTTGCAGAATCGGGGCGGCTGCTTCACCCTCGAACCGGACCATCCCAATGTACTTGAGGGCGGCAAACGACCGTTTCACACCATTATCCCTGGTTTCATGGAACGCGGAGACCAGCATGTCGGGTTTGGGATAATGGGCGGACCGAATCAGCCGCTTGCTCACGCTCAGTTTGTTTCGAACGTAGTTGATTATGGAATGAATCTTCAGCAAGCAATGGAATCGCCACGATTCACTAGAAACGCAGCAACCGGCAGGGATGCCCTAATCGAGTCCCGCTTTCCCGCTGCCGCGATCGCAGGATTAAGAGCTATGGGGCACGACCTCACGTTGCGCTCCCAGTACTCGCAGGAGATGGGTCGGGGTCAGGCAGTCATGCACGATTCTAAGACTCGGATTAATTACGGTGCGTCCGACCCACGGGCGGACGGGGCCGCTACACCCGAGCCAATCCGCCTCTGAATCCGCCAATGAGAGCGTTCTTACGTAAATCCGCGATGACGAAAGTCGATACAATCGCCGGGGCTGGGGTTGTGGGGCTGAAGATCGTTACAGTGACATGGAACACGCGCTACAGTCATATCCGCGGAAACGTAGAGCTGTGCGTAGCCAAACACGACCCGGACCCTCTCCGCAGGTTACTCACCCGGCGACGTAACGCGACTTGTAGGTAGTGCCTCGCAGGCCTCTCGGTCCGCTCCGAGTGCGGAAGAGCCTCTTCATAGAAAGTGCCGCGAGGTCTCATACAACAGATAGAGGTCAGGAACTTCGTCGACAATGTCCATTCCCGGGAATAGAGTGGGAATGCGAAGGGGAGGTCTATGCTGAAGAAGCTTTCAGTTGCGCTTCCAACACTGGCATTTCTGGGGGGTATCGCCCTGGCGCAGGATGCCAAAACCGTTTTGCAGAACGCCTGTCCGAGACAGAACTTCGTCGTGCGTGAAATGAACGGCTTCCGGGGGGAGGGTGATCGACAAACGCCGCGGCCTCCACGGCGTGTAAAAAACGGCTGATCGCGTATGGCCCGGATACTCAGTCGGAAACCGGATTCCGCAAAGCACCGCGCCCCAAAGCCGATAAAACAGCACTGATTTGCGGTAACTGCAAGGGGGACATCCATGATAAGGAGTTGTCAAGGGAAAACAGAACTTTCCCTGCACTTTTTGGAAGAGATTCCTGAAGCACTTCAATAAGTCCGTTGAATAGCGCCTCGATTTGCTGTTGCCGATCCGTTACGAATTCGGCCCACACGTGAGCGGGTGTGTCAGCGGGGACCAGACATCCATTTGCGGGAACAGCATAGAGCCGT
>Ga0306923_10005768_pt1 | contig 12109 bp, 10 predicted proteins | sample sta12Can44000108_FD_203841 | JGI IMG/M metagenome (GOLD analysis project Ga0306923, IMG submission 203841) | Lab enrichment of tropical soil microbial communities from Luquillo Experimental Forest, Puerto Rico - statanox.12C.anox.44.000.108 (v2)... | ecosystem: Environmental > Terrestrial >...
GCGGTGTTCGCTCCGTTGCTGATCCTCGTGCTGTGGATGGGGATCTATCCCAACTCGTTCCTGCAGCCGATCCACGTCTCGGTCGATCATCTCGTGCAGCAGGTGACCGCTGCCACCGAGGCCGCGGGTCTGCGGCGGGCGAGCCTCCCTTAAATGACACAAGGCCTCGCCCTACCGGACCTCTCACCGGCGTTGCCGGAGATGGTCCTTGCCGTCGCCGCGATGGCGCTGCTGATCCTTGGCGTGTGGCGCGGCGAAGGTTCGACGCGCCTCGTCTCCTGGCTCGCCATCGGCGTCCTGATCCTGGTTTTCGGGATCGCAGCGCTCGGCGGGGGCGAGCGGCGCGTCGGGTTCTACGGGATGTTCGTCACCGACGCCTTCGCCCTATTCATGAAGGCGCTGGTGCTGATCGGCTCGGCCGTAACGATCCTGATTAGTATGCGTTACGACGAGGAGCAGGGAATCGCGCGATTCGAGTTTCCGGTCCTCGTGCTGCTGGCGACGACCGGGATGATGGTGATGATCTCGGCCAACGACCTGATCACCCTTTATGTCGGTCTCGAGCTGCAAAACCTGGCACTCTATGTCGTCGCCGCCTTCAATCGCGATTCGGTACGATCGAGCGAGGCCGGGCTCAAATATTTCGTCCTTGGCGCGCTGTCCTCGGGCATGCTGCTCTACGGCGCCTCGCTGGTCTACGGCTTTGCCGGCACGACCGGCTTCGGCGATCTGGCCAAGCTGCTGACCGGCGGCGCCCCGGTCGAGGCCGGGATGTTGATCGGTCTGGTCTTCGTCGTCGTCGGGCTCGCCTTCAAGGTCTCGGCGGTCCCCTTCCACATGTGGACGCCCGATGTGTACGAGGGTGCGCCGACCCCGGTCAGCGCCTTCTTCGCCGTGGCACCTAAGCTCGCGGCACTCGCCCTATTCATCCGCTTTATGATCGCGCCGTTCGGTCCCCTTATCGACGAGTGGCGCCAGGTCATCGTCTTTCTGTCGATCGCCTCGATGGTGCTCGGCGCCGTCGCCGCGATCGCCCAGGAGAACATCAAGCGGCTGATGGCCTACAGCTCGATCAGTCATGTCGGCTACCTGCTGATTGGGCTCGCAGCCGGGACGTCCGAAGGTATTCGCGGCGTCCTGGTCTACGCGACAATTTATCTCTTCATGACTGTGGGGACCTGGACGGTGATATTGTGCATGCGTCGTAGGGGACGGATGCTCGAAGGCATCTCGGATCTTGCCGGGCTCTCGCAATCGCAGCCGGGCCTTGCTTTGGCTCTGGCAATCTTCATGTTCGCCTTGAGCGGCGTCCCGCCGACCGCGGGATTCTTTGCCAAGCTCTACGTGTTTCTCGCGGCGATTAATGCACAGCTCGCGTGGCTAGCCGTGATCGGCGTCGTGACCAGCGTCGTCTCCGCCTTTTATTATTTGCGGGTCGTCAAGGTCATGTATTTCGACGAGCCGGCGGCTGCCTTCGATCGCCCGATCAGCGCTGAGCTCAAAGGCGTGGTCTTCGTTACAGCGGTCGTCACGCTGTTTTTTTTCGTGCTGCCTGGCCCGATTTTCGCGGGTGCCGAAGCGGCGGCTTCGGCCCTCTTTGCCCGATGACCCCTCCTCAGCCGAGGCTGCCCGCGGCTTATCGGCTGGCTCTCTACGACACGGTCGACAGCACCAATGACGAGGCAAAGCGCCTTGCGCGCGCCGCCGCCGAGGAAGGCACACTGGTGTGGGGGATCGAGCAGACCGCCGGCCGTGGGAGGCGCGGACACACCTGGGCCTCTCCGCCAGGCAATCTCTACGCTTCGCTGATCTTACGGCCTCGTTGTCCCATAGATAAGGCAGCGCAGCTTGGTTTCGTTGCGGCGTTGGCCGTAGGCGACACGCTGGGGTCGACCTCCGAAAGACGGCTCGATGGGCTCTCCTATAAATGGCCGAATGACGTGCTGTTGCGTGGCCGCAAGATAGCCGGAATCCTCCTCGAATCCGAGCTCGGTGAGGGTGAGGCCCCGGAGTTTGTCATCGTCGGTGTCGGGATCAATCTCGTCGCGTCGCCGCGAGACGTCGCGTTTCCGGCCACATCGATTGCCGAAGAGGATCTGGGGACAATCTCCCCAGGCGCTGCGCTCGAGGGGTTTGCCTGTCATTTTCAAGCCTGGGCAGAGCGCTGGCGCGAAGAGGGCTTCGCGCCCATACGCTCAGCGTGGCGTGCGCACGCGACGGCTCTCGGGGAGCCGATCCGGGTGCGCCTAGAGCGAGCCACCTTGCACGGCCGCTTCATCGACATAGATCAGCACGGCGCGCTCTTGTTGGAGAGCGCGGGGGAGCTCCGGCGTGTCGCCGCTGGTGAAGTGTTCCCGCTCATCCGCTGACGAGACCCAATGCTGCTCGCTATCAACGCCAACAACACCAATACAGTGTTTGCCGTCTGGGACGGCGACCGCCTGCGTGGCGCCTGGCGCGCCGGCACCGATGCCAAGCGCACCGCCGACGAGTACGTGGTCTGGCTCGACCATCTGCTCGCGCTCGAAGGGCTGTCGCGCCGCGATCTCACCGGCACCATCATCGGCAGTGTGGTGCCGGAGGCCAATTTCAACCTGCTTACCTTATGCCGGCGGTATTGCGGGAGCCAACCCTTTATCATCGGCGAGCCCGGCGTCGAAATCGGTGTCAGCGCGCTGGTCGATCGGCCGGAGGAGGTCGGCGCCGACCGCTTAGTCAATACCGTGGCGGCCCACGACCGCTACGAAGCGCCGCTGGTCGTGGTCGACTTTGGCACCGCCACCACCTTCGACGTGGTGGACGGCGACGGCAATTACTGCGGCGGCGTGATCGCGCCCGGCATCAATTTGTCACTCGCGGCGCTCCATATGGCAGCGGCGAAACTGCCGAGCGTGCGCATTCGCCGCGTCGAGCAGGTGATCGGCACGAATACCGTCGCATGCATGCAATCCGGCATCTTCTGGGGCTATGTCGGGCTCGTGGAAGGGCTCGTCGCACGCATCAAGCGGGAGTTCGGATCGCCGATGCGCGTGGTTGCCACCGGCGGCTTGGCGCCGGTGTTCGAGGGCGCCATCACCGTCATCGAAAAGACCGATCCCGATCTGACCTTATGGGGGCTCCGTCTGATCTACCGGCGAAACAGGAATAGATGAACGATCTCCTTTATCAATCGGAGATCGGTTCGGTAGACGGTGACCGGAGCGCGCTGTTCTTCGTCTCGCTCGGCGGAGCAGGCGAGATCGGGATGAACCTGAACCTCTACGGTTATGCCGGCGACTGGCTCATTCTCGACTGCGGCGTTACCTTCGGCGACGATTCGCAGCCGGGGCTCGAAGTCGTCATGCCCGACCCCGCCTTCATCGTCGAACGACGCGACCGGCTGCTCGGGATCGTGGCGACGCATGCGCATGAGGACCACATAGGGGCCATTCCTTACTTGTGGACTCAGCTGCGCTGCCCGGTCTGGGCGACACCATTCACCGCATCATTGCTCCGCGCAAAGCTCCTCGAAGCCGGCATTGCCGACAAGGTCAGGATCAATGTCGTGCCGATGTCGGGCCGGTTCACGGTCGGACCGTTCGATCTCGAACTAATCACGCTCACTCATTCGATCCCCGAACCCAATGCGGTGGCACTGCACACACCGGTCGGGACGGTGCTGCATACCGGTGATTGGAAGTTTGATCCGGACCCGCTGATCGGCTCGACTTCTGACGAAGCGGCGCTGCGCCGGCTCGGCGACGACGGCGTCCTGGCAATGATCGGCGACTCGACAAATGCATTGCGCCCCGGTACCTCCGGCTCGGAGGCGGATCTGCGCCGGTCGCTGATCGATCTCGTCGGCCGCTATGAAGCGCGAGTCGCGGTCGCCTGCTTCGCCTCGAACGTCGCACGTCTCGAAACGATTGCGCGGGCCGCCACGACGCATGGTCGCGAAGTGGCTCTCGTCGGACGGTCGCTGTGGCGGATCGACAAGGCCGCCCGTGAGAACGGCTATCTCGCAGATTTGCCGCGATTCCTGACCGAAGACGATGCGGGTTACATACCACGCGACAAGATCGTGCTGATCTGCACCGGAAGCCAGGGCGAGCCGCGCTCAGCGCTCGCCAGGATCGCTCGCGAGGATCACCCCAACATTGTGCTCGAGACGGGCGATGTCGTGATCTTCTCTTCGCGAATCATTCCCGGGAACGAGAAGGCGATCAACCGGCTGCAGAACGCACTGGTCCGGCTCGGGATCGAGATCGTCACCGAAGAGGACCATTTCGTCCACGTCTCCGGCCATCCCGCGCGCGACGAGCTCGTGCGCATGTACCAGATGGTGCGTCCGCGGGTGGCGATCCCGGTTCACGGCGAAGCGCGCCATCTGATCGCCCATGCCCATCTCGCCGAAGAGTGCCAGGTTCAGCAGCCGCTCGTCATCCAGAACGGCGACATGGTGCGGCTTACCGCGAGCGGTGCGTCGATTGTCGACGCAGTGCCGGTCGGCCGGCTGGCGAGCGACGGCAAAGGTCTCTTGCCGCTCGGGGGCGTTGCGCTGAAGGACCGACGCCGGGTCATCTTGAACGGCAGTGCCGCCGTCACCTTGGTGCTCCACCGCCAGGGCCGCCTCGCTGCGCCCCCCGCGATAAGTCTGATCGGTTTGGTCGAGGAGGCTGCAGCGAGCGCGGCTCTACCCTTTTTGCGCGATGCTGCCCAGCGCGCTTTAGAGGAGCTACCAGCCGGGCAGCGCCGCGATGATGATGTCGTGCACGACGCTGTCCGGCGCACACTGCGCCGAGCCATCAACGAGCGATTTGGCAAGAGACCGTTGATCGAAATCCATCTCGTCCGGATCTGAGTGGGTGCCTCGTACCTCGTAGGACGAGCCAACGAGGCTTCACAGCGGGCAAATGGGTTGTTCGCACCTGCGAGATGCAGTAATCTCTTATGGAAATGCTTACATTTAGCATCGCGGCCGCATTTCCGAGGCGGCCGCGATTTTAGTTAAGGCCCCATCTTTCGTGATCGCACAGAGCACCCTTGGCCGTTAGTTCCGCACCACCCTCCGCCCCCCACATCACCGCCGTCACGATCGAGGACGAGATGAAGCGTTCGTACCTCGATTACGCGATGAGCGTAATCGTGGCGCGGGCGCTCCCCGACGTCCGGGACGGACTGAAGCCGGTCCACCGCCGCATCCTCTACTCGATGAAGGTCAACGGCAACGAGTGGAACCGCGGCTATCGTAAATCGGCCCGCATCGTCGGCGACGTGATCGGAAAATACCATCCGCACGGCGAGCTCGCGATCTACGACGCGATGGTGCGGATGGCACAGGATTTTGCCATGCGCCTGCCGCTGATCGACGGCCAAGGCAATTTCGGCTCGATGGACGGCGATTCGCCGGCAGCGTACCGCTATACCGAGGCAAGGCTCGCCCGGGTCGCCGATTCCCTGCTCGACGATCTCGACAACGACACGGTCGATTTTCAGCCGAATTACGACGACACCGAAAGCGAGCCAAAGGTGCTGCCGGCCGGGTTCCCAAACCTGCTGGTCAACGGCGCCCAAGGGATCGCAGTCGGCATGGCGACCAACATCCCGCCGCATAATCTGGGAGAAGTCATCGATGGCTGCTGCGCCTATCTCGACAACCGGCCGATCACCATCGAAGAGCTGATGGAGCATGTCCCGGCGCCCGATTTCCCGACCGGTGGGATCATCATGGGACGTGCCGGAACGCATGCCGCCTACAAGACGGGGCGCGGCGCGATCATCATGCGCGGCAAGACCCATGTCGAGGAGGTGCGCAAGGACCGCGAGGCGATCGTCTGCACCGAGATCCCCTATCAAGTCAACAAGGCGCGGCTGATCGAGCGAATCGCCGAGACGGTCCGCGAGAAGCTGATCGAGGGCATATCGGACCTGCGGGACGAGAGCGACCGCGAGGGCGTGCGCGTCGTCATCGAACTGAAGCGCGACGCCGAGCCCGACATCGTTCTCAACCAGCTCTACCGCCACACCGCTCTGCAGACGAGCTTTGGCGTCAATATGCTGGCGCTGAACGGCGGTCGGCCCGAGCTGCTGACATTGCGCGACGTCATCGCCGCCTTTGTCGCATTTCGCGAGGAGGTGATAACTCGGCGCACCAGCCATCTTCTCACCAAGGCGCGAGATCGCGCGCACATCTTGCTCGGGCTGTCGATCGCGGTCGCCAGTCTCGACGAGATCATCGCGCTGATCCGCAATGCGCCCGATCCGGCGACGGCGCGCGCAGGCCTCGTCGCCCGCGCTTGGCCCTCTGCCGATGTCGCACCGCTGGTGGCGCTCGTCGGCGAGCCCGGCCGCGAGGTTGCCGAGGACGGCACCTACCGCCTGTCGGACGAGCAGGCCCGCGCGATTCTCGATTTGCGGCTGCAGCGCCTGACCGGGCTCGAGCGCGACAAGATCGCCGAGGAGTTGCGCGGTCTGATTAGTGAGATCGGCGGTTACCTCGAGATCCTGCGCTCGCGCGCCCGTCTGATCGAAGTATTGCGCACCGAGCTACTGGCGATCAAGGAGCGGTTCGCGACGCCGCGGCGGACCGCGATCGAGGATGTCGAGTTCGAAGCCGATATCGAAGCGCTGATCCAGCGCGAGGCGATGGTCGTGACCGTGAGCCACGCCGGCTACATCAAGCGGGTGCCGTTGTCGACATATCGCGCGCAACGCCGCGGCGGCCGCGGGCGCGCCGGCATGGCGATCCGTGAAGAGGATTTTCTAAGCGAAGTCTTTGTCGCCTCGACGCATGCGCCTGTGCTGTTCTTCACCTCCTCGGGCCGTGTCTACAAGCTCAAGGTCCACCGCCTGCCTGTAGGCACCCCACAATCGCGCGGCCGGCCGATGGTCAATCTACTGCCCAACTTGGCACCCGGCGAGGCAATCTCGACGGTGATGCCGCTCCCCGAGGACGAGGAGAGCTGGGGCGATCTGGCCGTCATGTTCGCGACCGCAAACGGTTATGTCCGGCGCAATGCGCTATCCGATTTCGGCAACGTCATGGCGAACGGCAAGATCGCAATGAAGTTCGAGGGTGAAGACGCCGATGACCGGCTGATTGCCGTCGCCACCTGCACGGACGCGAATGACGTCCTGCTTGCGACACGCAACGGCAAGTCGATTCGCTTTCCGGTCAGTGATGTACGGGTCTTCGCCGGCCGTTCCTCGGTCGGCGTCCGCGGCATCCGGCTGCTCGGCGATGACCAGGTGATCTCGCTGTCGATCCTGCGTCACGAGGAGATCGCCCCCGATGTGCGTAACGCCTATCTGAGCCTCGCGGCAAGGAGACGGCGTCAGATCGGCGAGGAGAGCGTGACCGCTGCCGAGCTGCCGCCCGAACCGGAGGAGGCCGAAGGCGAACCCGCCGGCGACGAAGGTTCGATCTCGGAGGAAACCTATGCCGATCTGGCGCAGCGTGAGGAATTCGTGCTGAGCGTGACCGAGAAGGGCTTCGGGGTCAGGAGCTCGGCCTACGACTACCGGATTACCGGACGCGGCGGACAGGGCATCGACAACATGGATCTGAGCCGTCGCCACGACGCGATCGTCGCCGTGTTCCCGGTTGGACACAACGACCAAGTCATGCTGGTGACCGATGGCGGGATGGTGATCCGTTGCCCGGTCCACGATATCCGCATCGCCCGCCGGCGCAGCCAGGGGGTGGTGATCTTCAAAGTCGGCGACGGCGAGCGGGTGGTGTCGGTGGCACGCCTTCCCGAGGTCTCAGACGAGAACGGCGAAGCGAACGGTTCAGACGGTGCCGCAGAAGACCAACAAGCCAACGAGGGGGACACATGACCCAGCCGCGGATCGGCATCTATCCCGGCACCTTCGATCCGATCACCAATGGGCACGCGGACATCATCCGGCGGGCGATCAAGATCGTCGACCGTCTGATCATCGGTGTTGCCCGCAACGACGGAAAGGGGCCGCTCTTCCCGACCGACGAGCGGGTTGAAATCGTCCGCGACGAAGTCGCTCATCTCGAGAACGGCGACGCCGAACGGATCGAGGTGCGTGCCTTCGACAGCCTGTTGGTGAACTTTGCCCAGTCAGTCGGGGCGACCGTGGTCATTCGCGGGCTGCGGGCGGTTTCCGATTTCGAATACGAGTTCCAGATGGCCGGCATGAATGCCCGGCTCAACCCGGAGATCGAGACCGTCTTTCTGATGGCCTCGGATCGCTTTCAATTCATCTCGTCGCGCTTCGTCAAGGAAATCGGCGCGTTGGGCGGCGACGTCTCGCATTTTGTCAGCCCGCGGGTCGCAGGTCGCTTGTCGGACCGCTTCGCCAACGGTCGCGCTAAGCCGCGCCGCCGCGCTATCGCGGCGGACTAGGTCCCCACCCCAAGCTCCTGGCGCATCGAAGATGCGCCCCGCATGCGCCGGGCGATCAGATCATTGTTAGGAGCCGGCGCGAAGCAATCCCGATCGGCGGGCGAGCCACGGGTGGCGCGAGATTGCTTCGTTGGGCTCGCAATCACCGACTGTCGTAAGGACCAAAACGCGTCGGTGGTCTTCTGCCGTTCGGATCTGGCGGCTCGAGAATCGTTACGCTATATCGTCGCGATACCGGATTTTCGTTTGGCAGCAGGTCGCGCGTGACGCCCCAGCAAATCGACATCGCACTCGCACGCGCGCAACAGATCTGTACGCTCCGCGGCGCGCGACTGACGCCGGTGCGCCGGCGGGTTCTCGAGCTGATCCTGCGAGCCGGCCAGCCGACAAAAGCCTATGTATTGCTTGCGAAACTCGAGCAAGAGCGCGGCAGGCTCGGTCCGCCCACCGTATACCGCGCCCTCGAATTTCTGCTCACCCACAAGCTGATCCACAAGGTCGAGACGTCCAACGCGTTTGTTGCCTGCGGTGACGTCGAGCGCTCGCATCAGAGCCAATTCGTAATCTGCGAAGACTGCGGTGCGACCGAAGAGATCCAGGACGACGAGATCGTGGCAAGCCTGCGCAGGCTCGGCGAAACGCGGGGCTTTGCTGTCGAGCGACAGGTGATCGAGGCCCGCGGGCTATGTCCCGCGTGTCGGACCGGGCAGCGGCAATCGTGATCGCGCGACCGGGCTTTCGCCCCCTCCGCGGTTTTTTGCAGTGCAGCCTGCTCGAGCAAAGCGTCGCCGAGCGGCTGGCCAAGGCCGGGATCGCGACAGTCTTTCTTTGGCTCGCGATCTGGTGGGCGTTGTCCTGAGCATTCCCGCTGACACCGCCGTGGCCCTGCGAGATCTCACCTTGACTTATGAACGCCACCCCGCGGCCCATCACTTGAACGGGGTGCTGGCGCGCGGCTCGCTGACCGCCATCGTCAGTCCCGACGGAGGCGGAAAGAGCGCACTCTTGAAAGGGATCGTCCGCCGTTGCGGCCGGCGGAAGGAGTGATCGAACGGCCGATTTCGGCCGCGGGGGAAATCGCCCACCTTCCGCAGCATGCCGAGATAGAAAGACGGTTTCCGATCTCCGTCATCGATACGGCGCTGCTCGGGCACTGGCGGCAGATCGGCTGGGCAGGAGCCTCAACCGAGGCAATGCGCCAGGCGGCGCGCAAGGCGCTTGCCGCCGTCGGTCTCGACGGGTTCGAGCGCCGGCCGATCGAGACGCTTTCAGCCGGCCAGTTCCAGCGCGTCCTTTTCACCCGGCTGATCGTTCAAGATGCCGAGCTGATCCTGCTCGATGAGCCGTCGCCTCCGGCGGACCAGCGAGGACCTCCTTCACCTGGTCGAGAGCTGGCACCGGGAACGCCGGACGGTCGCGGCGGTGCTACACGACCTCGACCAGGTCGAGGCGCATTTCCCCGACACCTTACTGATCGCGCGGGAATGCGTCGCCTGGCGAGCAACGCCGGAGGTGGTGACGGCGCCCAATCTGCCGCGGGCGCCATATGTCCGAAGCCTGGTCGACCGAGGCCGAGGATTGCCGGCGTGAGCCGGGACCCGGAGAAATTCTTCCCGCGACAAAAACGATTCTGTGAGGTGGATCGGTCAGCGTAAAGTCGTCATGCGCGGACTTGATCCGCGTATCCACGCCTTCCTCTCCCGTCTCCGGGCCGTGGATGCCGGCGGACCATGTCCCCCCGGTCTGTCCCCGGGGTGTGGCCCCGGGTTCTGCCCGGGGGCAGGCTCCAGGCTGTAGGCCCACGGCACGGAGGCCGCCCATGACGACAAACGGCGGTCCAGCCCTGTGCGAAAAGCGGGAAGCTAGGCCCCAAACCTCAGCGCTTTCCCTGGACCACCTTCGCGGAGATGATGAGTGCCAGATCGATAATACGCGAACCGTTTTGGGTCGGGTGGGTCAAGTCGGCCCGCCGAAGATTGCTCGATAGACCGCCAAAATTATCACGGAGCCGACAATGGCGCCGATAAACCCTGCACCTTGACCCGGCCCGTACCAGTCGATGTGCTGCCCGAGCCAGGTGGCAACGATTGCCCCGACGATGCCGAGCAAGGTCGTCACAATGAACCCGTGCGGTCCGGGCACGAACCACTTGGCGACTGCCCCCGCCAGGAACCCGATGATGATGACCCACAGCCAATGCATCACTCATCTCGCCGTCTCTTGCCCCTAACTAAGCTCGAATGCATCCAGCAGAAGCCGTGGAGCGGTGTAAACCCCTAAATCATCTCGTCGGGCTAGTGGTGATGTAGCACCACCCGCCCCCGCACTTTTCCCCCGCTCTTCAAGTCGCCCAGCGCCGCGCTCGCCTGGGCGGCCGGTCGCGTCTCGAGCGGGATCGGCGGGACTTTGCCCGTCTGGACGAGGGCAAAGAGCTCCCGAAGATCATCGAGCGTGCCGACATAGGAGCCTTCGAGGGTCATCATCTTGAACGGGAAGAGCACGGTCGCGATCGGGTGGGCGCCGCCATAAAGCCCGACCATGACGAGCTTGCCGCCCTTGCGCAGAATGTTGACGCCGAACTCCATGGTTTTGGGTGAGCCGACGAAATCGATGGCCGCAGCGGCGCCGCCGCCGGTCGCCTCCATCACCTGTTTCACCGCGTCGGGTGCCGCGTTGTCGATGGTCGCGACAGCGCCCATCTGGCGGGCATGCGCGCGCTTCTGCGCGTCGATGTCGGCAACGATCACCTTGCCGTCGACCGCAGCGGGCGCGATGTGCACGGCACTGCCGCCGACGCCGCCCGCCCCGATGATGACCAGGTGGTCATCGGTGCCCAAACGCTCGCGCGTCTTCTTGAGCGCCGAGAAGGCGGTGATGCCGGAGCAGGTGTAGGTCGCGGCGAGGCCCTGTGGAATTCCCTCATGCGGTAGCAGGTAGCGGCCGTGTGGCACGATGACGTGCGTGGCGTAGCCGCCGGCGCGCCGCGTGCCGAGGGTGCGCGGATTGAGACAGAGCAGTTCCTCGCCCCTCCGGCACACTGCGCATTCTCCGCAGCCGATCCACGGGTAGGCCACCACCTTGTCGCCGACCTTGACACCCGCGGCATCGGGCCCCAGGGCCGCCACCTCGCCCGCGATCTCGTGCCCCATGGTAAAAGGCAAACGCACGCCGCGCGATTCGAGCGAGATCTGCCGCCCGCCGCCCAAATCGAAGAACCCGTCCCAGATATGCACGTCGCTGTGGCAGACACCCGCCGCCTCGACGCGCACCAGCACCTCTTCGCCCGTTGGCTCGGGATCCGGATATTCCCGCGCCTCGAGCGGCTTTCCCCATTCGATGATCTGCATCGCACGCATGCCGGCGTCCTCCAGTTTCGGGAATTCGCGGCTCCGTCTAGCACGACGGAACGGCTCCCGCTCCAATTAAGTCACTATTCCGGAATTCGGGTCTATTTCAGCGCTACAGCACCGAGAAAAGTATCCAAATGTGATGCGCGTCACACTCTCCTATGCGTGGACCGGCTAGAGTTCTGTCGCTATGGTTAATCCATCCACCCTATTACCGGGCGACTCACCGGGAGGAACAGACAATGGTAGCGTTGCAAGAAGTTCTGGATCGACCTCTAGCGCCAGCACTGGCGGCGTCCTATCGCCCGACCCCTAACCCGACTTGGACAGCCGGAGGGGATTTCGCCATCGAGAATGGCAGAAATGCTGGAGGTTGATAAAGCCGGGTCAAAAGTGGGGTGCTAA
>Ga0306923_10005770_pt1 | contig 12106 bp, 14 predicted proteins | sample sta12Can44000108_FD_203841 | JGI IMG/M metagenome (GOLD analysis project Ga0306923, IMG submission 203841) | Lab enrichment of tropical soil microbial communities from Luquillo Experimental Forest, Puerto Rico - statanox.12C.anox.44.000.108 (v2)... | ecosystem: Environmental > Terrestrial >...
TCCCCTTGACCCTGAGACAAACCGTTGAGCCAACACGATTTTCTCAGAAATGGAGCCCCGATGCACCTGCCCCTATGAGAAATCCAGGCTAGCGCGCCGCTGCAGCGGTATCCGGCATCCGGTGCTGCCCTGCGGTACGGGGAAATCCGGGCCCGCCGCGAGGACCCGGAACAATTCAAAGCGGGCCAGTCACCCGCTAGTGGGGCGCCGCCTCATACAAGTTAGCCGGCTGGCCAGGCCCGTTTCGGACCGATGTGCGCGCGCGGCGCACCAGCCCTTTCGGCCCAGAACCGGCCCCGTGAAGGCACGGCTTCTCGACGAGGCTGTTTACTGGGATCAGCTTGCGGTTGATGCCGATCGTAGGGCAGGAGAGCCTGCGGATTCCTAGACGCGACACCAGAGAGGTCTCGCACCTTGCGAGAGACTGCCTCGGCTCCTTACCGGTATTATAATTATTGGCTCTTACGGCTAGTGGGGGGTTTCCAACACCTGCCTGCCTTCTGGAACGCCTCGGGATCGTCCAGTTCGGTCGTGACAATTCCTTCGTAAGCCGTGAGCGGAAATAGCACCGTGCCGATCTCAGCGTTTACACCGCCATGGCTCTGGCAGGTCGCGCCCGGGTCAGCAACAACGCGGAGCGCACCATCGGCACCACGCATGATGTCCAACCGGCAACGCTCTGCCGAAGTGCTCGCCTGCATGTTTTCGGTATACTGCCATCCGGCCCCACGACGAGCGGCAACCCCGAACAGGCTGATGTTTTGCCCGGCGGGAGACCAAACTGAAAGGCCGAATGCCAGGCTTCCGCCGGTCGCCTCCCGTCCCGCGAACACCTTCGCCCCGCCCTGGCTGAGGCAATACACGAAGCTCGATGCGGCGGCGCTCGTCGTTGGCAGCAGGCCAGCTACCCACAGAGCGAGCAGCATCGACCACAGACGGTTATTGCTTTGGAGGAAGACTCCGAAGTGCATTTTGGAAATCCTTAACCCGAACAGGGGTCTGCTCGGCCCACAGGGTCCCGTCCAGAGCCTTTGCGGCGTCTTCATATTTACCGTCTACAATCATCTTCCAGGTATGCGGAAACGTGTTGGTCCACCCGATGCCGAGTTGAAAGTTGACTGAAGCCAAGTACGGTATGAAGGCCGAATCCGTAATGCCGGCCGCCGACGCCTGCGACCGCGCCGCCTGCATAGCGGGTGCGCTGTCTTTTTCAAAGAAAGCATCTATCTGCTCATCACTAATTCGTTCGCCAAAATTCAGATGATCGCTCGGCACGACTAAATGGCCGATCCCGACCGTGAGCTTTCCTAAGCTATCTTTGTAGACATCATTGCGACGACCCTCGCGTTCGGCAATCAGCTTCTCAAAATTTGTGTCTTCTTGATCTTGCTGTTGTGCGGACATTTTTTTTCTCCTCGAAGTGAGAGGCGAGGCGATAGCCCCGAGTGCAGTTAGCACAACGCCACCGATATCAGGCCAATCGTCGAGCAAGTGTGAACTGCATCACATATCCAGGCATTTATTTAGTGCTGGTAGTGATGAAAGAGTGGCTCGCGGCCGAGCGGCGGCGGCGAGCGCCGTGGCTGGCCATGGCCACAACCCACAATGGCCCCCTGCGCGATCTCATGATACTTTTACCGTGAGACCCCCGGCGCGAGCGTCGATAGTGTCGCATAATCTCCGATTCTGGGAGCACGCCGGTGAATATCGCGCGCCGCGTCGGTCGTTCCGAATTGCGCAACTTTCGGAAGTGTTTTGAGGTCGGCTTTTTGTCGGGCTGTCGGGACTTGGATGCTGGAAATATACTGGTCTCTGCCATGATCTGCGTTCCTTCGCAGGTTGTGGTCAGAGGCCGCGCCGCGGGCTCAACACGGTGCCGTCTCGCCTTTTAAAACTCGCTCTTCAGCGGCAGAAGAAAAAGCAAATCCTAAAGGAAAAGCCGACTGTTTGCCAGCTTCGGGCTGGCTACGGCCAAGCTGCGCCACCACCAAAGTTAGTGCCGCCCTCGCATCACACCAAGAAGGAAAATGCATTCGGCAAATATATCTTCTCGCAGTGTTCCAACAATACTATCGTTCGACTGCTGTACGGGGAAAATACGGCTCGCCGCGAGGACCCCGGAAAATTTAGCAGGGGTGTAATCGTATTCCGGCGCCAGGCTGTTTCAGATGTCATTGGCATGGCGAGCGCGCTGGGCGCCCCCGCGGCACACCGCAGCATCCGAACACCCGGGCGGCGGCGGTGGAGGGCCGCCGCAGGTGGCTGGCCAAGATGCGGCTTGCGAAAGCGCAAGGCCTGATCGACAAGATCCCTGGCGGTCGCAAGCCGGGGGTTCGGGGTAGGGTGCGGTCGGCGGACCCGCGAGCGGCGCGGCTGGAGAGGGCGGCGGAGAAGGCGATTGAAATGGCGCTGAAGGTTTTGCCCATACCGTTGGACAAGTCGCCGGAGCAGATGACGGATGCGGAGCTGTTCGCTGGCAATTTTAGGGAGTCGCTGCTGTTTAACCGCGCGGTTCTAAGGCAGCCGATTGACCTGAGCGCCCCGGATCCGGAAATGTTAAAAACCAAGCGAGAAGTAAGCTTGGCGACGCAGACTGCGGCGGTGCGGATCAAGGTAGCGGAGTTGGCGCCGCGGACGGACGACAGTGTTGTAGATAGATTGATGGCCAAGGTTGCGGCGATCCGGAGAGGCGAGAAGGTGATCGAGAACGATCCCGGCGACGTCGCTGGGTGACCACACGTCGGTCACCCGTGTCTAGGCGGACACATGCGCGCTTGGTCCCGCCTGGGTCCGGCGGCCGCCCTACCGCTGACGGCGGATCGGTCCTCCGCCCAAATATCAGATATACTCAATAATTTACAATAAGATAGATGACACGTCGCTGGCGTGACCCATACTTCGTCCCACACCTGTCGTGCTTACCGCGACATTAATTTTCAAGACCCCGCGGCTGCTGCATGCCGGTCCTGCTGTTGAAGGGATGCCGCACTCAGCGATCCGTCGCCCGGCGTTCGAGCTCCGGAATGAGCGCGCTCAGATCCGCGGCGCGTTTCACCGTGGTCGTAGGAGCGCGGCCCATACGCCGGGCGGAGGCTCCACGATGCCGCTGGGCTATCGCAGCACGGTACGTCCGGGCTGTCGGTTAGATAGCGAAGGTCCTCGCGCTACGGGGAAAATCCGGCCAGCGGCGAGAACCCTGGAAAATGCGGCGAGAACCCCTGGAAAATTTAAATTCACTATTTCGCCCCGCCGAGCGACCCGGCGATGTGAACATGCCCGGTGACTTCGCCCGCTGATGTTTGCGACATTCGCCTTTCAGAACACGTCGACGGTCGGGAAGTGCGGTTCCGCCCTGATGCAGTCCCACAGATAGATCGCCAACCCGACGTCGCCGGTCCATAGCGAGAAGCGGCCCCTGCCCAGCTCGGCGCGGGCCTCACGGCACTGCGCGATCGCCGTCATCGCGAACGCGCAGGCGCGCTCCAGCCAGATCGGATCGCCGGTCCTGCGATGAAGCTTGAGGAACGCGTATCCATTGCCGCCGGTACCGTGGCAGAGGTTCGACCCCTTGGCGAGCGGCCCGGCCGCCCAGGAGAACGTGCCGCCCTCGACGAGCAGCGCATCAAGCTCGGACGACGCGAACGGTGCGTCGGCGAACGTCGTCACCATACCCGCTGCACCGTGGCAATACTGACAAAGGGTCGGCGGGCCCGGCCGGGTCGCAACCGCACGCCATGTCGAACCGACCTCGGACCGGCAAGCAGTCGCGGCCAGCGTGCGTGGCACGACGTCCGCGACGCGTGCTCGCTGGGATTGCGTCAGCCATTCCCAGCCGCGCAAAAGCGGGATCATGTTGCCCGCGTACCCGTGCACGGGACCGAGCCAGGGCAGCACGCTGCCGTAGAGGTCCTGGTTCCACAAGGGAGCGAGGGGCGTTTCCTCGAGGTCGTCGAGCAGGCGCCCAGCTTGCGCCGCGAACAGGCGCCGCCAGCCTGCCTCGCCGGTCATCGCGTGCATGTGGACGCAAGCCAGCATCGAGCCCGGCAGACCCCACATCAGCTCACGGATCGGCAGCGCGGAGTTCCTCTCGCAGCGCTCGTGCACGAGGTCGGCGACATCGGCCGATGGTCCGATCCGCATGGCGGCGAGCGCGGCGCCAAGGTCGCCAAGCAGGAAGGCGCCGTGCGCCGGATACTTATAAGCGGCGAACTCGGCCGCGCTGGCCTCGAGCAGCTTTGTCAGCACGGGACGGAAGTCGAAGCGCGTACGAATCGCGCCCGAGCGCGCGAGGTAGTCGAGCCCCCAGATCACGCCGGCGGCGCCGAAATAGAGGTTCGCCATCCCGTCTGGCCTCCCATCCTCGAGCGGGTGCGACGGCCAGAAGCGCTCGGGGTGGAAGTGCGTCGCCGCGTCCGCGACGATTTCCTCGATGGCCGCCGACGCCTCGAACGCGCTCCACAGCATCGACCGCAGCGGGACGTGCCGGGAGGGATCGATCATCGGGCCACGCTATCGCTGCGTTTGAACAAGCCGTCACCTACGCCATGAAAGCGGGTCTCGATGGGCCCCATCTTTACATAGCCTTCACTGTTAGCGACGCCGAATCGCTCCCATCTTCGCGCGCACCTCCACCGGTACGGCGTAGTCCTTGAGGATCTGCTCCGTCCAGCGAAGGCCGCTGCATTCCCGTTGCACGACAAAATTCCAAAGGGCCTACACAGCAGCATCAACGAGACACACTCGTTGCGGGTCGCGGCTATCGGGTGTCGTCTTGCCGCTACTCGCTCGCCTGTCAAAGGTGTCCAGCGCATCGAGGGCATCCCGCAGTTCCCGGGCAAGGCGGCCGATTGTCGCCGCCTGCTCCTGACGGATCTCGTATTCAAGGACGTCTAGTCCTGTTCTCACGCGCATCACGACGACCCCGGTCGGTGACTTCGTGCCTGACGAGCAGGCAATGGGCCGAGGCATAAATAGTAGTTATCACGAGAACGCCACTTCTGGTGGGGTTCATTTTCGACCAAGTTTAGGGGCTTTGCCTGCGATCTGATGTCCCCTTTACCCCAAGCGCACCGGTGCTGGGGCGCCGCGTGATGCACTTGACGCCATTCGACGGTCCATCCGGACACGACCCCATTATGCCGCTTGCCTCCAATTGCTTGCTCGCGCCACACCACGGGCGGCCACGCTGATCACCTGCTGTTCCGAGTGCTGTCGTCAAATAAGTAAAACCGTGGTCTTTAAAGTAATCTTCAGGTTACGTCCCGTTCTGGGAAATCTCGGCTCACCGGCTGGGATGGAGCAAGAATATACCAACTCGGCCCGCCGGGCTCGGAAAAATTCTATCGAAGAGCGGTGCGTTGGCGGGCGGTTACTTCGGGGATCGTGTCAACCTGGCGAACCAGCGTAAGCGGCTATGATCGACTGGTGCTGGGCGTCCCTTTCTCACGCCACTTGCGAGCCGCGGCCTTTCACAGCGGGCTTCCGGTTCTCGTCCGCTATCACTGCGGCAAGCTATAAACGCACATAACGTTTGAGGCTGCGCAAACGGGAGTTGACTCTTAGGTTTACAAGTTGTACAATATGTGCCTTATTGTACAAGAACGCTCAGGAAAGAATGGATCTTGAGATCCCCCTGGCAAGGGCCCGTGCACAGCTGCCTGAGCTGTGCCGCCGCGTCCAAGCAGAGAGGGTACGGATCGTGCTTACAAAGTATGGCACTCCGGTGGCTGCGGTAGTGCCAGTCGACGAGGTTCCAGGCCTTCAAAAGTCGCTGCCTCTTGCGCCCCGTCGCGAGCCGCGAGGCCGCCGCCATGCCCCGCCCTGAGCGCCTCAATGCGGTTATGGGTCGGCCCCTGAAACTCACGCCGAAGCGCGGGCAGCGGGCGAGGGCGCGACGCTTGCCGAACTCGTCCGCAGCCCCGACGTGGGGAAAGAACACGATTTCGCGGGTCACGGCGTGATACTGTTCCTTTAAGTATCAGGAAGAGATTATCAATGGGAGTTGGCGGATACATCGCATTAGCTCTCGTGCTCGTTGAGGTAATGCTGATCGCCTTTCTTGTCACACAGAAAACAAACGTCAGATCATTCTTAGCGGCATCTATTATTGTTTTCGTTTTTACGGGATTCTTTTGGATTGATAACCGCGTAATAAAAATTACAATTCACCGGATCGGCACAATTCAAGCCGCCGCCGATCTGGCGAACCGGTACGTACAAGAGATTAGAAACATCAAAGAAGATGTTGAGCGTCAGAGACAGGTCGTAAACGTCGTAGCCACGGAGGCTCAGGCTACCGACCAGGTAATCAATGAACTTACAAAGAAAAATATCGAAGCTGCCGATCAGCTACAGAGCATTAAAAAACAGCTTGAGCAGGCTCAAAATCTGAACCACAAATTACAACAGGAACAGGAATATATATTTTTAGCAAAATACAACGTACTGGGGTTATTTGGCTTGGCGATGCCGCCTTTGGTTGAACATTCAGCTTTGAACAATATTATCGGAGCTTACATTCATCATGAGCCTAACGGTGAATTTCATTGGGATTGCACACCGGAAGCATTGAAAGCTTATACAGAGTCTATCAAGGCCGAGAGCAATTTTCCATTTGCGTACTATTATAGGGGGAGTTGTGCTAGGAAGGACAATACAGGAGATTGGCAAAACGATATGGCTACTGCGCGGGCAATTTTGAATATTACTACACATATACCGGGCCATAATGCGAACCACGATGCCGTTCTGAAATGGATAGATACTGGCAATATGGGCCGTCCGTACGTGGTGCCACCGCGTGATAAAACCGTGATTCCATAATCGCCGGCAGCCGGGTTCACTCAAGGCCCGTTTAGCGAAGGCGGGCTGCGAGCATGAACGAGGTGGGGGACCGCGACGCGCAGCGAATCGTCCAGGACGCCGGCTCAACGAGAGGAGTTCCGAATCGCCGACACTGTGACGGTACGGGAAAATTCCGGGCCGAGACGGCCCCTCGCAAATTCTTCGGGTGACTGGTACGGAGAAACCTGGCCGTTACCTGGGGTGGGTGAAAATCACGCTCGATGCCTCAAAGCGGCAGCCAGGCCGCTTATGCGCCAGCGCCCCCGAGCTCATCGAGTAGCGCCTTCGCCTCCTTGAGGTCGGGCGTGTCGAAGCCCTCGGTGAACCAGCCATAGACGGGGGCGAGCAGGTCGCGGGCTTTGGTGCGGCGGCCCAGTTCACTCAGCAGGCGTGCAAGGCTGACCGCGGCACGCAATTCAAACCCGCGTGTGCCTTGCTCGTGTGCGACGGCAAGCGCCCGGCGGAAATAGCCCTCGACTTCCGTCCATTTTGGCGATGGTGAGAGCCGCAGCAATTCACCCCGCAAACGATACAGCTCGGCATCAGCTCCTCTTGCACCGCTCGCCTCCGCGGTTGCCAGCGCCTCGGCCAGAACGATTCGCCCCTCCTCGATAGCACCGGTCAGTGCGAGCGCCTCGGCAAGCAAACCGTGAAAAGCCGGCTCGTGGCTGCGCCATCCCGTCGCCTCCGCCGCCAACAAGCCCTCGCGGATCCGCCGCACGGCGGCTTGGCCCTGTCCGCGCTGCGCCAAGGCCCGGCCTTGGAAGATTTGGCCAAATCCCGAGAAGAACGCGAACCGATGCTCATCCGAAAGGGCGGCCAACTCATCCCCAAGCTCTTCCGTCTCGGCCGTCTTCCTTGCCGAAATTGCGGCCAGACCGGTGATGAGAAGTGCATATGCCAGGGTATGGAGGTGGCGGAGTTGCCGTGCGCGCTGGAGGGCCTCGTCGATCATCGTGCGCGCCTGATCGGGGTAGCCCCGGTGCCAGAGTGACAATCCCCAGGTGGCGACCGCGGTGACCCCGGTATCCGCGCCAAGCCGTGGGTCAAACACCCAGCTCTTCTCAGCCCGATATAACCCCACCGCGCATTCGAGGTGCCAGGTGGCTGCCGAGTAATCACCGATGGCTATAAGTACCCTTCCGACGAGCCAATGTCCCGTCGCCAACACCCGAGAGTCTTGGTGAGATTGGGCAAGCAACAGGAATTCGTTAGCACGGTCGAGCGCCGCTTTTGGTTTGCCGCCGACGAACTCGGCAGCCCAGAGCCCGCGCAGCATCGAGAAATGAATGACCGTACCCGCTCGCTCGGTCTCCGCAATTAAACTGTTCGCTCGACCAAACGCCTCTGCCACCTCCGGGTGGGCATATCCCTTGATCACGGTCAGTGCACCTGCGAGAGCTATCTGCAGTTCGAGTTCCTGCTGCTTGCGCTCGCGAGTGTCGGGCAGATTGGGGATGAGGCGGAGCCCCGTCCTCAGTTGCGTGATCGCTTCGACGAAACCCGATTTCGCCACGGATCGCCGGCCGGCGCGGCACCAATATTCGACCGCCCTCTCAAATAGCCCCGCTTCGGTGAAATGGTGAGCGAGGGTTTCGGGCCGCTGCTGCGCCGCGTTGGGAAACCGCTCTTCCAGTGCCCCGGCGATCCGGGCATGCAATGAACGGCGAGGGCGGCGCAGCAGCATGCTGTAAGCAGTGTCTTGCACCAGCGCGTGCTTGAAGAGAAAGCTCGCCCGCGGTGGCATCTCACGCTGGAGTAAGAGTCCTGCAGCGACGAGCCGAGCGAGCGCGCTACGCAATTCCCTATCCGTCCACTGCCCAACCGCAGTCAACAACTCGTAGGAGAAATCTCGCCCGATCGCCGCGCCGAACTGCAAGACCTCCTTCGCCGTCGAGCCGAGCCGATCGAGCCGTGCCATTAGCGAGGCATGCAGCGTCGCCGGGATTGCCGGCGAGGATGCCGGAACGGATAAGACCGCTTTCGAAGCATCGGCGCCCGAGATCGCGGTCTCGACGACCGCCTGTGTCAGTTCTTCGAGAAAGAGTGGCACGCCATCGGTACGCTCAACAATTTCATCGACGATCTCGGTTGACAGTGCTGCAGTAGCGGCGGTGATCCCTCGCACCAGCTCGCTGGCTTCTTCCCGTCCCAGGCGACGCAGAGACAAGGTCGTGGTATGCGGCTGGCCGGCCCAAGGGGGCTGATATTCGGGGCGGAAGGTTGCCACCAGTAGGACCGGTTGCCGCTCGATCTGCTCGACGGTCACATCGAGAAGCTCGCGTGAAGATGGGTCGGCCCACTGCAGATCCTCGACGATCATCAGTACGGGTAGCCGCCTCGCCAAACCGGCGAATTGTCGCAACAGTGCCTCGAATGTCTTTTCCTTCTTGCGCGGTGGGGTGAGGTCGAGAGCGGGGTAACGATTATCGAAGCGCAGCGACAGAAGCTCCGCCAATAGTGGCGCGTCACTTTCGGCCGGTGCGTTCGGCGCAATGAGCGCTTCCAGCTTGTCGAGTCTCGCCGAAAGCAGGTCGTCACGCGCAAAGCCGGCCGCCCGTTCCAGCTGGCCGATGAACGGGAACAGGGCGCTGTCCTGATGATGCGGCGAGCAGAAAAACCGCAATCGGGTATGTTGATCGCCCTCGATGCTACCTCGGAAAGCTTCGACCAGCCGCGATTTCCCAATCCCCGGCTCGGCCGAGATCAGCACCACACGTCCGGTACCTGCTTTTGCCTGCCCCCAATGACGCCCCAGCAACTCGACCTCTTCCTCGCGATCGACGAGCGGGCTCAATTGCGCCGAATGCAACGCTTCGAACCGGCTCTCCATGACGCTTGGCCGGAGCACCTGGTAGGCCCGCACAGGCTCGGCGAAACCCTTCAGCTCGACCGCGCCCAGATGGCGATACTCGAACAGATTACCGAGAAGCCGATGCGTTATCGGGCCGATGACAACTGTGTTGGGTTCGGCGAGGGCCTGGAGTCGCGCGGCGAGGTTGGGGGTCTCGCCGACAATGTCCCATTCTTGTGCCTCGCCGAACCGGCCCAGTTCGCCGATGACGACTACCCCAGTGCCAATGCCGATTCGAATCTGGAGCCGCTCGGTTGTTTGAAGGTCGCGAAGGGCCTCGATCTGCGCCAAGCCCGCGCGAACCGCTCGCTCAGCGTCATCCTCGTGGGCGCGTGGATAGCCGAAATAGACCATCACTCCATCGCCCATGTACCTAGCGACAAAGCCGTCGAAGCGGGCGATCGCGTTCGCGATGCACTCGTGGTACGCGCCCAGAACCTCCCGCAGGTCCTCAGGATCGAGCCGCGAGGCCAGGGCTGTGGAGCCTACAAGATCGCAAAACATAACCGTGAGCTGCCGGCGCTCGGCTGTATCCGCGCGCGGCTGGGACGACGGGGTTGGCGCAGCCGAAGCAGCAGCTTCGCCAATGGATTTGCCGCAACCACCGCAGAACCTGGCGAAGGGCTCGTTTTCGAAACCGCAAGCTGGGCATGGCGAAGGCAGCGGCGATCCGCACTCGGCACAGAAGCGACGCGTCGCCGCGTTTTCTGCCATACACTTTGGACAACGCATCCGGTGCCCCCTAGGGCGCGCGAACCTATCTGCCGCGACGATAACCGAACGGCGATGATCCTAGAAGCTGAAGGCTGAATGCTAGTTGCCTCACGCTTCGCTAGACGAACCGGTCCAAGGCTGGCGCGGCACGAGGCCGATGCGGGCGCGGCGCTCTCGGGGGCTGGGAGTGAGCGCTGAGGACATTCGGGTGAGCGAGCCCCGATTAGGCGACCTCTGGGCAGCTCCGTCGTACCCAACGCGACGTTTGGCTCCGCCCGAACGGCAACAATCGAGTGGATAGCCGACCTTCCCCAATCTCGTAGCGAACGGCGAAGTCGTGCCGTAAGCGGCCGTTCGCCGCTAATGTATATTAGAAGCGAAAAGCAACCCTTCTATTCAACCAAAAATATGGCGCGTCTGTTATTGCTTAGCCCGCCTGAAACTGGCGGGGATCGTCCTCGCGAACTCCAAACCCAACATTGGCCGGTTCAATGTTGATAAGCTCGGCATTGCGCGGGCAGAGATTGCGCAAGTCACGGCGTACTGGTTTGGCGTCGCGTTTCTTGTCGAACAGCTTCTTGCGCTTATGGTCGGTCGACCATCGGCAGTTGCTCCCGTCATACCAGCCGGTGACGATCCTGCGATCGGGTCTTGATCGAAGCGTAATGCAGTAGCGCATCGCGCATCCCCTTTCACTAGCTGATCTCGAGTGAGGTCCTGGTTAAGCGGCGAGCTGAGTGGGCTCCAGGTGGTGCTCTGCGGCAGTAGTAGGCTGCCTTTCCCCCACACCCAGCAACTTGCACAGCGCGTCGCGCCCGCGCGACAGGCGCGAGCGGATCGTTCCTGCCGGAACATTCAGAGCGTGAGGTCATTCTATTGGTCGGACTCGAAGCATGAGCTACGACCAGGCAGCGGCGATCCCTGTTCAGCGCGCGAGTGTAGCGTCGCAATCGCGGAATTTCCCTCTCAAGCCGACGATTGAAGTCGGTCATCTTCTCCTCCCAAAGTGCATATTAAAGCAATAAAAGGAGGAGCGTAACGCCAGAATGAACAATCAGATTCGAGTTGAAAAAAATCGTAACTGTACGATGACTCATGTAAACGGAGGGTAACGAGCGTAACCGGGCCACAAGCTCGCGCGACACTTCTCTGATTTTCAAGTTTGCGTCGTGGAGGTGAAGTCTCTCACCTGGACCGGCGATAATCTACTGTGGCTGGTCGTCTATGAAGGCCTGCGCGAAGATAAGCCTGCGGCCGAGGTGCGCCGCGAGATGCCGCGTGGAAGTGATCGATGCATCAGGCGACGTGACGTTATCATGCACGGAAAACTTGAGTGTTTTAATTGCATCGGCCTGCGACTTCTTGCAGTACGCCGTCCGCATCGCTCCCAGTGAGAGCCTGACCCATATGTCTAAGTGCCCTGGATAATCAAAGGACCGCTTTCGAATCCCGACAACGGCCGCTCAGCCGTGGCGGCGCGAACTGACCTCCCTCATGCCCCCACAGCTGTCACTCGCGGCACCAGCTGGGATCGGCTCAGTTGGATGGGTAGCGGTCGTTGCGAGGCGCCACAAAATCGGCTTCGTCTCTAGGATTCGGGATCGACCCAAGAGTGGCGGCCACCCTCGCGGGGGGTCATGTGCAGCATCGTCACGCCTTCGGGCGCCTCGTTTCTGTGCCAGCAGCCCTTCGGGA
>Ga0306923_10005771_pt1 | contig 12106 bp, 7 predicted proteins | sample sta12Can44000108_FD_203841 | JGI IMG/M metagenome (GOLD analysis project Ga0306923, IMG submission 203841) | Lab enrichment of tropical soil microbial communities from Luquillo Experimental Forest, Puerto Rico - statanox.12C.anox.44.000.108 (v2)... | ecosystem: Environmental > Terrestrial > Soil...
ACGAAGCAGGTCCTGGCCCACCGCCGGCTGACCACCTTGCGCCGGCTGGCCGCCATCGGGATCACTGAGGGCGGCACCGACGCGCGCGTATGCGAGGACGCGGTCGGCGTGCTCGCGGGTAACCCGCACGACGTGCCGTTCGCCCTGGTGCATCTCCTCGACCCGGCAGGCTCGGCCTACCTGGCGGCCGCGACCGGGCTGATCGAGAGCAGCCCGGCGCTCCTCCCGGTGATCGACCGGTCCGCGGCATCGGCATGGCCGCTGCACGCCACCATGGTTCGTGGCGAACCGCGGCTCGTCGATGACCTCCAGACCCGGTTCCCCGGCCTGGCCGCGGGTCCCTGGCCGCAGCCGCCAGACACCGCGCTGATCCTTCCGGTCGGCAAAGGCCGCCACGGCGAGGGCCCGGCCGCCACGCTCATCGTCGGTGTCAGCTCGCACGGCGTGCTCGACTCGGCCTACCGGCAGTTCTTCGACCTGGTCGCCGACCAGCTCGGCGCGACACTGACCGCCTGCCGCGCCCGCCGGGAAGCGCACGACCGGATCAAACAGCTGGCGGAACTGAACCGCGCCAAGACCGAGTTCTTCGCCAATGTCAGCCACGAGTTCCGCGCCCCGCTGACGCTGATGCTCCTGCCGCTGGAGCAGCTGGGCGCCGGGCCGGGGCTCGCTCTGCCGGCTGAAGACGCGCGCCAGGTCCACCGCAACACGCTGCGGCTCCTGCGGCTGGTCAACAACCTGCTGAGCTTCGCCGAACTGGAACAGAGCAGGGTACGGCCCGCCCTCGAAGTGATAGCCGATCTTGCCGACCTCACCGCCGACCTGGCCAGCGTGTTCCGCTCCGCGATCGAGCGAGCCGGCCTGTCCTTCACCGTCGACTGCCCGCCGCTGGGCCGGCCGGTACAAGCCGACCCGCAGATGTGGGAGACGATCGTGCTGAACCTGGTCTCCAACGCCTTCAAGCACACCTTCACCGGAGGTATTACCGTCCGGCTTATGGCGCGCTCCGGCCATGCCGAGCTGGTCGTCGCTGACACGGGAACCGGGATCGCCGAGGAAGAGATCCCGCACCTGTTCACCCGGTTTCACCGGGTCCAGGGCGCCAAGGCACGCAGTCGCGAAGGATCCGGGATCGGCCTGGCTCTGGTCCAGCAGCTCGTCCAGCTGCATCGCGGCAGCATCCGGGTGCGTAGCACGCCCGGCGCCGGAAGCACCTTCACGGTATGGGTTCCCTACAACCAGAACCGCGCCCGCAAGCCGGCCGACGCCGCCGACCCGGCCGAGCTGGCGGAAATCTCCGCCCGGGCCCGGCAGGCCTTCGCCGAGGAGGCCGACCAGTGGCTAGCCGGTGATGCCGTTCCGGCCGGGATCGCCGAGGCCGCCGAGCCGCTGGGCTCAGCCTTCCCGGCACCGGGCACGCGCTCGACGGTCCTGGTGGTCGACGACAATGCCGATCTGCGCCGTTACCTGCGCCGCCTGCTGGCCGACCGCTACGACATCCGCACCGCCGCCGACGGCGCGCAAGCCCTGCACGTCCTCGCCGAGCACCCCGCGGACCTGGTGCTTGCCGACGTCATGCTGCCCGAGCTGGACGGGCTCGAACTCATCCAGCGCATCCGCACCGACCCCGCCCTGCGGGCAACCCCGGTTATTCTCCTCACCGCGCTGGCTGCCCCCGAGTCCATGATGCGGGCCATAGCCGCCGGCGCGCACGACTACATCGTCAAGCCATTCACCGCCCGCGAGCTGATCGCGCGCATCGAATCCCAGCTTGCCCTCGCCCGGCTGCGTGCGGAACGAGCGAAATGAGGCCGCGAACGATATGACCGTAGGCTCCCCGGACGATGCGCGCGTCACCCCCGTGCCTTACTTCAAGGAGGCAAGCGTGTCAGCAGGTGACAAGCAAGCCGGCCTGGACCGTATGGTCGGCAAGCCGCAGGACGTGACGGCGGCATTCGACCAGTTCCCGCTGATGCTGTTCGCGACCGAGGGTCCGGAGATGACCATCGTGGCGGTCAACGACGCGGTCCGCGCCGCATCTGGGTTCCCCGAGCCGGTCGGCATGCGCCTGCGTGATTTCGCCTCCGGCATGGCCGGGCAGGAAGCCGTCGAGCCGTTCAGCCGCAGCTATGCCAGCGGAGAGACGATCGTCCGATCGCAGTGGCGGATCCGGAACGAGCCTGGCAACCCGGACTCGGAAATCTTCGTCGACATCGTCATCACGCCCTGGCGCCACCCGGACGGCACGTTGCGCGGCAACCTCGGTTACGGGTTCGACGTCACCCGCGAAGTTCTGGCCCGGCAGGCCTCCGAACGACGTGCGGCAGGCGCGGCGGAACGCCTCGCCCTCACCCCGGAGATCGTGCTCACCCTGCAACGTAGCCTGCTGCCCGAAACCGTCCCGGTGCTGCCGCGGGTACGGCTCGCCGCCCGGTACGTGGTCGCTGCCGCCGAACTGCAGGCCGGAGGCGACTGGTTCGACGCGCTTCCCACCGGGAACGGGCGGGTGGCGCTCGTCGTGGGAGATGTCGCCGGCCAAGGCGCCGCCGCCGCGGCCGCGATGGCTCAGCTCCGCACCGTCCTGCATGAAGCACTGCTGTCCGGCACGCCCGTGACCGAGGCTATCGACCGACTCGACCGCTTCGCCGCCGCCACCCCAGCTGCCCGGGCGGCCACTGTCTGCGTCGCCGAACTCGACCCCGCCGCCGGCACCCTTACCTGGAGCATCCGTGCTCACCCGCCGCCGCTGGTCTGCTCACCAGGCGGCGCTACCCGGTTCCTGCGTGACGGGCAAGGCTCGGCCCTGGGCATCGGGGGCGGCCACGCCTCGCTCGCCACGGCCAAGATAGCCCCGGACGAGGTGGTTTTCCTCTATTGCGACGGTCTCGTCGAGCGCCCTGGCGAAACCATCGACCGTGGGCTGGACCGCCTCGCCCGCATCGTAGGCACCGCGGCCAGCGAGCCGAGCACCGCCCTCACCACCTCGCTCCCGGACCGGATATCCGATCTGGCCGTCGAGCGCATCGTCGGTGCCGAGTGCACCGATGACGTCATCGTCCTCGCGGCCCACCTACTACCCGACGCCCTCGCACCCCTGATCCTCAGCACCACCGCCGAGCCCGAACAGCTCTCTGGCCTGCGCGAGGCGGTAAGCACGTGGGTCACCGAACTCGGCGCGGACCACGATGACCGCCTCGCCCTCTGCCTCGCCGCCTACGAAGCCGCCGCGAACGTCGTCGATCACGCCTACTACGGACGCTCTCCGGGCGAGCTGCGTCTGGCCGGGCAGCTTGGTGACGACGGTGCCGTCACCCTGGTCATCGCCGACGACGGCCGCTGGCGCCCCCCCAACAGCATGCCCGGCGGTCGCGGTCTCACCCTCATCCGCGCCTGCACCGACTTGAAACTCGACCAGTGCGATGACGGCACCACCGCGACCATGCGACGCCAGCTCACGCATCCCGCCGTAGTCGGCTCCGCCCGGCCCGCACCAGACGGCAAACCGCGCACCGAGCCGTTCAGTGCCGTCGTCACCCGCCATGACCCCACCGTGATCACGGCGCGCGGCACGGTCGACGCCGGCACCGTCGGCCTGCTCAGCACCGAGATCGCCAAGCACGGCGCCGCTCCGCTCGTCATCGACCTCGCTCTGGTCACCTTCCTCGCCAGTGCCGGCGTCCAGCTTCTCCACGACCTCATCACGCAACACGACGTGCGGCTCCATGCCCCCGCAGGCACCCCTGCTCATGAAGTCCTTAACCTCGTCGGCCTCAGCGACCTCCTCATCACTTAGCAGCAGCGGCACGGCGAACGGGCCGAGTTACCGGAGTCGGCACTAGCGCCGGTCTTGGGTGGTCAGCCGGTCATACGCGATGTCATGTTCTGCCGTGCTGGGTGGTCATTCGAACCGCCAGGTGATGGCGTATCCGTCCAGGGTCGCCGCCGCGGCGGCGCCGGTCTTGTGGTCGGTGCGGGAAACGACGACCGTGACGAGGCCGTCGGTCAGTTCGGCGTGCACGCCGCCGATCCCGATACGCGCGAGTCGTTCGGCGATCGCGTGTTCGGCAGCGTGCCGCCGGAGTTCCGGCTTGAAGGGTTTGCCGACGGCGGTCAGTGGCAGCGAGTCCAGGATGGTCACGAGCTTGGGCGCGGCGGCCCGTTCCGGGACGCGTTCCGCGGCCCATGTGGTGAGCTCACCGGGCGTGACCGGCGAGCCCGGTGCGATGGTCACGTAGCCGACTGGCACCTCGCCTGCATGCTCGTCCGGACGGCCTACCGCACTCGCGGCGGTCACCGCGGGGTGGGTGAGCAGCGCGTCTTCGATCACGGCGGGATCGATGTTGTGGCCGCCGCGGATGATCAGGTCCTTCTGGCGTCCGGCGAGGTAGACGAAGCCGTCCGCGTCCACGTGGGCGAGGTCACCGGTGTCAAGCCAGCCGTCTGTGACCTTCCCGGTCGGGTCCGGGCGGGGCCCGTCCGGGCCGCTAATGATGTACCCGGGAAACACCGTCGGGCCGCTGATCGTCAGGATGCCGGTCTGGCCCGGGGGCACGTCGGTCCGCGCGCCGGTGTGCTCGTCGACCCGGACCGCCTTGACGCGCTGGTAGGGCAGGCGCTGGCCGACCGACCCGGGCCGGGACGTGCCGGGGAAGTTGCGGGTGCTGGCACAGGTGGCCTCGGTGAGGCCGTAGCCTTCGACCAGGCTCTTGCCGGTGTGCTGGGTGAACGCGTCGCGGACCGCGGCCGGCAGGGGGGCGGCGCCGACGAGGGGCAGCCGCAGGCTGGTGATGTCGGCGTCGATGGGCACCTGGGACAGCGCGGCGTAGACGGTGGGCACCGCCGACATGGCGGCGATGCCGTACCGCTCGACGATCTTCCAGAACACGCCGAACAGCGCGCGGTCCCGGTATCCGAGCGGGCCGGCCCAGACCACGTGCTGGCCGCGCAGCAACGGGGCGAGCAGTGTCACCATCATGGCGTTGGCGTGAAACAGCGGCAGCGCGGCGAAGAGCACGCCGTCGTGGCTCGGCGGGCCGCCCAGGGCGATCATCCACGCGTCGGTGACCTGGTTGCCGTGCGTGTGCGCCGCCAGCTTGGGCATGCCCGTCGTCCCCCCGGTGTGCAGGTAGCTGGCGATGTCCGCGGCCACCGGAGGCGAGCACTGGAGATGCCCGGGCGGGGCGGCCGCGGCTAGGTGGTCGAGGTAGCCGACGATGACGCCGTCGACCGGCTCGAGGTCGGGCGCGGGGCCGCTGGCCGCGGTGGGCCGCAGCGCGAGCAGGGCGGTGGCGCCGGCGTCGGCGGCGATGCGGCGGCCGAGTTGCCATATGCCGGGGTCGAGTTCGGGTCCGGACACCACCAGGACCTTGGCCCGGGCGAGCCGAGCCAGCTTGGTGACGTGCCCGGCGCTCAGGCTGGGGTTGATCGGCGCAGCGATGCCCGCGGCCTGCGCGCCGAGGATAGCCCCGAGCATGGACTCGCAGTTCACCGAGATGACGGCCACCGCGTCGCGGCGCCCGATACCGAGGGCGGCGAAGGTGTTGGCGGTCCGGTGCACGGCCGCGGCGAGTCCGGTGAAGGTTCGCACGGAGGGGCTCTGCCAGTGGGCCGCGTCGGTCAGGCATGACGTCGTAGGTCTATCGCCCCAGGTGGCGGCGGCCCGGGTCACGACGTGGTAGGTGGTGGCGGGCAGGCCGCGGTCAGCGAGCGGGACCGCTTCGATCGCGGCGAGGTCGTCGGGCCCGTCGTAGGCGGGCCACAGCAGGTCGGTCATCGGGTCACCGGTCCAGTCCAGGTAGCGGGGATGCGGGTAGTGAGGGCGCGCCGCCCGGAGGCGGCGATGATCCGGTCGGGCCGGACCAGGACGGCGTGCGTCCGGTGCTTCCGTAGCCACCGGCGCAGCTGCGCGGCGCCGCCCGGGTCGAGCGCGGAGATGTCGACGTAACGTACGCCCGCGGGGGCGGCCGCGGGCCCGTCGCTGAGCAGGGCCCAGCCATCGCCGAGCAGGGCGTCGAGCCTTACCTCGTCGGGGCCGGCGGTGACGGCCGGCTGCGGGCACAGCCGCCCGGCCGGGTCCCGCTGCCTGAGGCGGCGGCGGTCGAGCAGGGCCGAGCCGGTCAGCCGGGGCGAGGCGCTGTCCACGACGGCGGTGGAGAATCCGGGCACGCGACACAGGCCGGCCAGGGCGATCCGGCGGATGATCGCGGCGCGGTCCTGGCCGCCGGTCAGCGCCCAGCCGACGGTGACGGCGGCGCGGATGGTGCGGGTGGCGTGCGGGCGGCGCTCCTGCTCGTAGGTGTCCAGGATCTCCTCGCCGGCCTGGCCGTGCAGGACCGCGGCGAGTTTCCAGGTCAGGTTCGCGGCATCGCGCAGGCCTGCGCCGAGCCCCTGGCCTATGAACGGGGGTGTCTGGTGCGCGGCGTCGCCGAGCAGGAACACCCGGCCCTGGCGCCACCGGCCGGCGACCCGGGCGCGGAAGGTGTAGGTCGCCTGCCGGATGATCTGCAGGCCGGTGATGTCCGGCGTCCACGGCTGGAGGAGCCGGGCCAGCTGGCCGGGGGCGGTGAGGTCGTCGGCGGTCTCGCCGTCGGCGAGGCGGAATTCCCAGCGGTAGCGATCACCGGTCACGTGCATGAACGTGGCCGCGCGGGCCGGATCGCAGATCTGGTACACGCCGCCCCAGTCGGACAAGGCACGAGATGACCGCACGTCGATGACCAGCCACCGCTCGGCGAAGTGCAGGTCGCGCAGGTCCGAGCCGATCGCCTGGCGCACCAGGCTGTTCGCGCCGTCCGCTCCGAACAGCGCGCCGGATGTGATCTGATGCTCGGCGCCGTCCTGGGTGTAGCGGACGGTGACCGGGCCGGTCCCCTCGACCGAGGTGACTTCGCAGCCGCGGCGCAGGGTCACCAGCGGGTGGGCCGCGAGGTTGTCCAGCAGGATCTGCTCCAGCTCGGGCTGGTCGAACATGCTGGCGCGGGGATAGCCGTTGGGGCCGCCCCCGCCAGCCCGGTTGAACTCGGCCATGGTCTTGTGCTGCGCGTCGACCAGCCGCATGCCGGGCATCGGCCGGCTGATCTTCGTGAACTGCTCGGCCACCCCGGCGGCTTGCAGGATCCGGGCGACTTCGTCGTCCAGGTGAACCGCGCGCGGCAGCGGGTAGGGCGCATGGTACTTCTCCAGCAGCACCGACGCGATGCCACGTCTGGCCAGCAGCGTCGCCGCAGTGACGCCGACCGGCCCGGCGCCGACGATGACGACAGGCACGTGCCCGGTCATGACGCCTCCTTGACTATGGTGTGCTGGCGGCCGAGGTCGATCGTGCCGTCCGGCGTGGCGATGCGCAGTTCCACCACGTCGCCGTGGTGCAGGTAGTTCGGGTTGTTTGCTTGCCGGCTGAAGAACGCCTTCCACTTGAGGTGGGCGGGCAGCAGGCCGGCCAGGATCTGGGCGGGTTTGGGCGGCGCCTTCAGCGCGGTGCCGCCGGGTGTTCCGGTCAGCAGCAGGTCTCCGGGCGAGAGCGGCTGGAATCCGGTGAGGATGTTCAGTGCGGCGGCCGGCCCGGTGATCATGTCGGTGGCGGTGTGGTCTTGCCGGAGCTCGCCGTTGACCCAGGTCTGCAGGCGCAGGTCGGTGAACCGGGCCAGTTCGGCGGAGTCGAGCAGGACCAGGCGCGGGCCGACCGGGGTGAAGGTCGGGTAGGACTTGGACTCGAAGAACTGGGTTTTCGGCAGTTGCAGGTCGCGGGCGCTGACGTCGTTGGTGATGACCAGCCCGGCGACGTAACGGGCGATGTCCGCCGCCGTGATCGCCGTTCCGACCGGTATCTCGGCGCCGATGACCAGGCCGATCTCGACCTCGTAGTCCAGGAACCGGACGTGGGCGGGCTTGGTGATGTCCGCGTAGGGGCCGCTGATGGAACCCGAGGTCTTGCGGAAGAACGCCGCCGGGACCGTGTCCGGGTCGATGCCCGAGTCGGTGGCGTGAGACCGGAAGTTGACCGCCTGGGCCACCACCCGGCACGGCGCCGTGACGGGGGACAGCAGGTTCAGGTCGCCGGGCGGAACCGCGGGGCCGTCGGCCGCGGCGATCGCGTCGCGGTCGGCGAGCAGCGCTGCGGTGGTTTGCGCGGTTGTGTTGATCTTGACCGCGCCGTGGAGGGTTTCTGCCCACCAGGCGTCGTAGGTGCGCAGGATACAGGTACTCATGAGGACATCACTTTCAGCAGGCCGGTCAGGCGGCCCAGGTCGAACTCATTGTCGGGGTCGCGGAGGGCCCGGATGACCTGGCGGATCAGGTGCGGGGATGGTCTGGCGCCGAGGAAGTCGCGGGTCACCGGGGGGCCCCACTGGGCTAGTCCGCTGGCGGTCATTGGCGCCCAGCCGGCCTGGATCGAGCTGTCGAACATGTCGCCGTCGGCGAAATGCTCGACCATGAACCGGTCCGGGTCGCGCCAGTAGTCGAAGATCTGGCTGCCCTGGATATGCCGGCCGATGCCCCAGGCGTGGTCGTACCCGTGCTCGGCCAGGTACCGGCCGCCCACCGCGACCGCGTCCAGGTCGGTCACCTGGAACGCCGAGTGCACATAGCGGCGGGCCGGGCCCAGGTGCATCGCAAGGGTGTGATGGTCGGCTGGGGTGGCCGCGCGATCGCAGCGGATGAAGGCCATCGTGGGACCGCGCTGGCGCTGGCCGGGAAAGTACAGGAAGTCGCTGACGATCAGCCCGAGGTTGTGCAGGTACCAGTCCAGGCACCGGCCGAAGGACGGCGTTTCCAGCACGACATGGCCGAGCCGCAGCACCTGGGCGGGGGCGACGGCTGGCCGCTGGGGGGTGTTGGCCCGGTGGATGGCCTCGCCGAAGTTCAGCGTCAGCGCCGGCGTGATCGGCAGGTCGCCGAACTGGCCGGCGTCGGAGACGACGCGCACCGCCGAGCCGGCCGGGTCGTGCAGCTCAACGGCGTATCCGCCGCCGGGACAGGTCAGCTCGGTGACGGAGGTGTCGTGGGCGGCGGCCAGGCGCTGCAGGTCACCGCGGCCGGCGGCACGGAAGGCCGGCGCGACGAACCGCGAGACAGGGCCCTTGCGGATCACGACGCAGTGGCTGCCCGCGCGGGCGCCACGCAGGTACAAGGTGTCCGGGGTCCGGGCCGCCGTGGTCAGCCCGAAGTCGAGGGCGAACCGCTCGGCGCGGTCCAGGTCGGGCTTCTCGAATTCCAGCCAGGCCAGGTCCTCGACCTTGATCACCGGGTTGCGCGCGCGGTCCGCCCGGTCGCCAGGCTCGGCGCCGCGCTCGCTGTGCAGGTCCTGGTGGGCGGTCTTCTGCTGGTCGACCGAGGTCAGCATGAAGGTCTCCTGATACTCTAATCGTCACTGATGAGTTCATCACTTACCGATACCATCATCAGCTGTCGAGAAGCTGTTGTCAAGGCTCAATTATGATTTTTTCATCAGTATTGATGTAAATGTGCTACCATGGGTGCATGACGGAGACCATGAGCGGTGCCCACGGCCCGAGCCGGCTGGACCGCCGCAAGGCCCGGACCCGCGGCGCCCTCATCGCGGCAGCGCGGGAGATGCTCGCCTCGCGGGACCCGGCCGAGGTGAGCATCCAGGAGATCACCGAGGCGGCCGACGTCGGCTTCGGCTCGTTCTACAACCACTTCGACAGCAAGGCCGAGCTCTTCGACGCCGCCCTGGCCCAGGCCATGGAGGAGCTCGGCCACCTGCTCGACGACGTGACCCGGGACACCGACGACCCTGCGCAGGTGTTCGCCACGGCGGTCCGGATCACGGCCCGCCTGCCCAGGACCCACCCGCAGCTGGCCAAGATCATGCTCCGCACCGGGCTGCCCTACCTCACCACTGAGCAGGGCCTGACCCCCCGCGCCCTTCGCGACCTCCAAAAGGCCAAGCGCGCCGGACGGTTCGCGATCGACGACCCGCACGTCGCCCTGGCCTGCACCGGCGGCGCGCTGCTCGGCGTCCTGCAGCTGGCCGGCACGCAAGCCGGGCCGTCACACGTCGACCGCGCCGCCGACGAGCTGGCCGTCAACCTCCTCCGCATGTTCGGCGTGCCCCATGACGAAGCCCGCGCGATCGCATCGGCGAAGCTGCCCCGCACCGGCTGACCGGCAGAATCGGCGGGACCGGACGCTGAGCCCCGTCTCCTCCCTCGTCTCACGGACCGCGGCATCTTCCCGGGCCTTCGCCGGGCTCGACCTTGCCTGCCGGGAACGTCCACGGCGGATTCCCGTCGCTGCGCCGGCCGACTAGCACTCCCCAGCGGCAGGTGACGATTGCAGCAGCCACCGCTTGCTGCCCGGCCACGCTCTATCGCTCCCTCGCATCGTCCTATTTTCCCCGGGCCCAGATGCTATCTCCGCATCCCTGGCCCCGGCCCCGGACCTGGGACACCTGAGACGATCGGTGCAGGTAGATGGCCCGTCAAGGGATCTCGGGACGTCCGTTCTGGTGGCGCGGGACGAAGGTCCCCGCCCGGACCGGACGCGTGGTGATGGCATGGTAAGGGATGCCGAGCAGGCAAGTAGGTTTCTCCCAGTTCGGACGAGATGCCCGGCTCAAGGAGGAGAAGGAGGAGAGCAATGGTCGCTGAGCTGGCGGAGGACCTGGTCGCCGCACCAGTCGACAGCCTGGAAGTGCGCTGGATGACCCCAGGGCCTCTAGGGACGGCGATGCGTGAATGGTTCGGGCATTTCCCGGCCGGGACCGAGACACGGGAGGACGCCTATCTGCTCCGGCCACGTCTTCAGGGGCTCTCGGTCAAGCTCCGGGACGGCAGCACCCTGGACGTGAAGTCCTACCTGGGTAGTCCCGGCATTCTCGGCTATGGCCGCCTGGAATACTGGCGCAAATGGGCCTTCCCTTGCGAACCATCACGTGATGGCGGCGCTGCGCTCCCGGGCTGGATCATCGTCCGCAAGCGACGCCACGAGTGCTGGTTCCCGCTGGCCACCAGCCACGGTCTCGCATCGGCTTCGCGGCCAGCCCCCCAGGCGGGCTGCATGCTCGAACTCACCGAGGTCCATGTCCGCGATCAGCCCTGGTGGTCTATTGGACTCGAAGCAACCGGCTCCGCCGGCCTGCTGCGGCTCGCACTCCAGCACGCCGCCGATCTGGCGTTCGCCCAGCCGCTGCCGGCCGGGCTCGCACTCGGTCTGGATAACTCCCGCTCCTATGCGCAATGGCTGAACGAGCTGCCCAGCCCAGACGCCCACGACACAGTGCACTCCCGGTAAGACCTGCCGGACGTGCAACGCGATCACCTGCAGCGCGCTGCACCTGGAAGAAGGGTGACTGGACTTCTGGCGTGGAGAGGCACCAATCGGGTGCTGCAGGGCAGCAGCCGCGGAGAACTGCGCGCGACTGCCTGCATGCGTGCATTGGCGACGACGCTCTCCCGCAGAACGGTACCCGCTTCCCGACAGAACCTGGGACGAGATCGAAGGGCTGCCGCAACCACTTCGGAACGCCGCCCACAGGGCGATCTTTCATCTGGCCGGGCGGGTCCTGGGCTGGCCGCCTTGGCGCTGGTCAGGCCTGGAGGAGGAGTTTCCCCAGGACGGTCCGGCTGGCCAGGCGGGCGTGCGCCTCGGGCGCGCGGCGCAGGGGGAAGCGCCCGGCGATGCGCGGGCTGAATCGCCCGGCCGCCAGTTCGCCGAGGATTGCGCTGACGGCGGCGGCCCGGTCCTGCTGGCGGGCCAGGTAGTGGCTGGCGGCAACCCAGCGCAGGGTCAGGGAGCCCGCGCCGCGGCCCGCGCCGGTGATACCGGACAGCCGGCCGGGGTCGAACGGCGCGACCGGCCCGCTGGACTGGCCGTACAGCACGAGCGTGCCCCGGGTGGCGAGCATGTCCAGGCTCATCTCGAAGGTATCCCGGCCGCCGGCGTCATAGACCACGTCCGCGCCCCGCCCGCCGGTGACGGACAGCACCGCCGCCACCGGGTCGGGCACCTGCTCCAGGGCAAAGCCATGGCGGGCCCCCAGGGCGATGGCCGCCCGGGCTTTGCCGACCGAGGAGGCCAGCGCGATCACCTCGGCGCCCGCGGCCGCCGCGAGCTGGACCACGGCGCCTCCGGTCCCGCCCGC
>Ga0306923_10005775_pt1 | contig 12104 bp, 12 predicted proteins | sample sta12Can44000108_FD_203841 | JGI IMG/M metagenome (GOLD analysis project Ga0306923, IMG submission 203841) | Lab enrichment of tropical soil microbial communities from Luquillo Experimental Forest, Puerto Rico - statanox.12C.anox.44.000.108 (v2)... | ecosystem: Environmental > Terrestrial >...
CGACGACAACAACCGGGCCTGGCGTAACAGGTCCTGCATACCGGCCTCCGGGAGCTTCTGGCGCAGGAGATCCATTTGCACGGTCAGCAGCGCCAGCCCTTGGCCGAGGTCGTCATGGAGCTCGCGGGCGATCCGCCTCGATTCGCCCTCTTGAGTCTGAAGCAGCCGGCCGGACAGTCTTCGAAGCTCGGCCTGGCTCAGCCGCAGGTCTCCTTCTGCCTTTCTGCGGTGGGCCATTTGAACGAGCAGGGTGGCGATGAGTGCCGTCTCGAGAGCGAAGATACCAATGGCCCCGACGATGTACCACCGATACAGATCCCAGGGGCCCAGCTCTCGGTAGCGAACGTCGGTCCCGGCGGGTAGAGCCGCCTCGCTGAGGCCCCAGCGCCGGAGCTGTCGCCAATCGACCACGTACTCGTTGGAGCTGACGTCTGGCCGGGAGATCGCGTCGGGCCGCTCGCCCGCAAGAATCCGCAGGCCAAGGCTCGCCGCATTCCTCCCGGCCCGCTCGAAGCTCATGACGTGGCCGCCCACGATCCCGCGCCCGATGTATGAGCCCACGTAACCATAGATCGGGGCGTTGGCTTTGGCCGCCACCAGGTCGAGAGCCTCGGCCGGAATGAAAGTCTTTCCGGCGGCGTCCGCGAATATGTGGAGATACTGGATGATGCTGTGGTCGGGGAGGTTGGCGATTCGATTTAGGAGATCGTCCATCGACAGCCCGGACAGGTACACGAGCTCCAATCTGTCTTCGTACGGGCGAAACCGCTGCCGCGCCAGGGCCTCCCACCGAGCATCGTAGCTCGCGCTGCCGGCGATGACGAACACACGCCGGGTCCCCGGCTGGAGTCGGAGGGCCAGTTCCAGCGTGCCGCCCAGGTCGTACTCGAGCGGAGCACCAATGACGTCTGCTGGAAGCGTGCGCGTCCGAACATCCTCATCGTCGAGTGCGGAGAACACGATGGGGATCCCTGGAAAGATCCTTTCGCGATAGTCGAGCGCAAAGTCGAGTGCGGGCGACAGAGCGGCTATTACGAGGTCGACCTTTTGACCTGTGTACTTTTGCCGCAGAAAATTGGCCAGGAGTGCGCGTCCCTCGGCGTCCGGGAATCGTGAGATATCGAGCGGCTCAAAACGAAGCTGAAGGTGCCAGCGGGAGTCGGCCGCAAAGGTCGAGCGAATACCATGATTCAACTGCGTGCCGCCCGGGCTTCCCTGACTATTGTCCGGGGTCAGCACTACGACGGTCCTCACGTTACCAGGCGTGGCCGCCAAAGCGCCGGCGCAGGGCAGTAGCAAGGCTGATAGTGCAATCGGCGCCAGCAGATGATGTAGTTGCTTCGTCGGCAACCCCATGCTCGACCGGCCTCAGTGGTGGTCTGAACAGACCATGTGACGCGTCATGGGAGCCTCCGCCGTCCGGAAGACACCACATACGCTGTCGTCACAGCGCCCGCGCGGCTGACGGCCCATCGCACGCAACTTGCCCTCGGCGACCATCCGGCAGAGAGATACTCCGGCCACGTGCGCTCCGTTTCTCTCTCCGTCCGTGTCCGGCCTTCTCGAGCACGTCGGATGCCGCTCGAACCGCTCGATGCGCCCGAGAATCTGCCGAAAGAGCGTCGGCGTCAAGTGGCTCTTGGCTAGCTGCAGGATGAAGTACCGGGCATGTCGGACGGCGCGCCCGCCGGCGGTGGGTCGTCACCGGCGAAAACGGCGATGTACTCTCCCGATGCACCGACTCGCGATGACACGGGAAGCAGTGATGGAACAGTGATGATGTCGTAGTTTGGCGGCCCGAGGAATCGACCCTGTGAGACGTGAGACGGGTCCCGTAATCTAAGAAACGCGCCGGGTCAAATCATCGTCTCAGGCTCCCAGCGCCTCTGCACACGGCCCTTCGCGGCCCTTACGACCGCGCGCTTGTGTTCGCGTTCCTCCTCGCTGATACGGTCTCAGCAGTTCCGTGCGCTCGCCGGGCACGATCTTTGCGCGATACCCGACCCGGCCGATCGCTTCTCGAACAACAGGTGCTTGGCCGTGTTCAAGGTCACGACGAAGCCCCACCCCTCGCTTCTGTCACCCTTGGCGATGTTGTAGCTGACAATCCCGATGACCTCGCCCCTCAGATTGAACATGGGCCCTCCCGAGTTGATGGGGTCGACGGTGGCATCGGTCTGGAAGAACTCGGCGACGGGCATGCTCCGATACGCCGTGCTCGGAGCCCAGCGGGCGCGGATGGAACCCACGCTGAGCGAGTGTGGCCGTCGGTGAGGCGCGCCGACGATGAGGATTTTATCGCCGACTGATACGGTGTTCGAGTCGGCCATCGGGGACACGGTCGAATTCGTCGGCACTCGATCGAGTTGCAAAAGCGAGAGGTCGGCGGCGGCGGGCTCCGACGCCACCACCCGTGCCGACACCGTCTCGCCGCCCGCGAACTCCACAGAGATCTCGTCCATGCCGTGCACGACGTACGCCGCTGTCAGCACCTGGCCGTACGCGGAGATGAGGACCCCGGACCCCGTCTCGGTGAAACGGCTCTGCGTCTCCGCCATCGCGTCGCGGCCGCGTGCGCGGATCGCCACCACCGACGGCGCGACCCGCTGGAAGAGCTGGTCGATCGGCTGGGCGCCCCCCGGCGGGAATTCTCCAGCATGGGCCGAGACAACACGGGCAACGACGTACGCTGCGATCAACCACGCCCCCCACCACGCACGCCCAAAAGTTGCGCCCATATCCATCCCCTCCACGGCTTTGGGAACAGTGCGCAGGCTAGGGTCTTTTGGCGCCTCGCGACTACTGGCAGAAATACCAATGGCACGACTGGAAGATCGACAGGTTAGATCGGGAGATCAGAGACTCCCTAGAGCATGGGTCGCATACAGGCCCCGTTGACGGACCCGCCCTTCTTAGGCCTCCCGCGCCAATGCCGCCGGCGACTCGTCGGCCTTCCTCGTTCTGTCTACGCCTCGTTCACGAGGATGAGGATAGGCCGAATCAGCACGAAGCATGCGTCGCTGCGCAGGCACGACGGCGTCCGTCGCGCCCTCGAGGAGCCGATCAGGACGCGGTGGCGCCGTCCTACGCTTTATTGTTACGGCATCGATCCTGATGTTTCCGTTTATCTTAACCAAACTTTTCGGCGTTTCAATTTTCAGATGACCAATCAGCACAAGCGCCACGATCGGAGAGCGCCTGTCGCAGATCGAATGGATTTACACGATCTCTTGGATAGCCTTCTCGGTGGTGGTGTTGGCTTACGCCTTGTGCAGACAGCCAGAGCCAGCGGCTCTTGGGGTATTACATCTTCGATGGCATAACAAGGAACGCAATCTTTGACTTCTCCGCTGCCACTGGGCACCTCAATTTACTACCCGATTTTCTTGTCCCTACGGGATTGCTAGTAGCGAACCATCCATATTTCTTCGGCGCGACGAGCGTGGACGTGGATACGACGGAGCCCAGTTCGTCTATCCACATCAACTGGGAACATCGATCGCGCGAGTTTCTAGCTTTCACGCCCGTGCCAGAGCCCGCTAGTCTCTTGCTTGTCGGTTCTTGTCTCACCGTGCTTACCGCTGTTGCATGGAGACAGCGCCAGCGCAAATAGCACACTCAGCATAGATAGCCACCGTCACTCACGGGCGTCGAGTCCTCTCGGCGCTCGTGGTGTTTCTGGCAACGAGCAGGGCAACAGATCGGATGGCTCGGGCGCTTAGTTGTGACGTAGCCGGGCGGTGCCCCCGGCTTGGCCCGGCGGGCGACAGCGAGCTTGGCGGTCTCTTCCGGCTCGGGAACGCTTTCCCGATGTCGCGGTGTAGCAGTGAGGGGAAGATCAGCCTGAGTGACGGTGTCGCGATCGGAGCGCCGGGGGCCGTGGCCGGCCCATTCGATGACCCGGTCGGCCCGCAGTAGCAGCGTCGGTGAACATGTGCGGCTTCGGCAGGCGAGTGTTCAGCCGCCGACGGTCGCGTGAGGCGCCAACAGTAAGCACATGTCTTGGAAGTTAGTAGAGCAGATGCATTAGTGAGCACCTCGTCCGACGAAGCAGCAGTTGCAGTTGCCTACACATCCTCCGGACCATCAAACGAATCCAGACCATCAGACTGTGCGATTCATCTTGACAGGCGACTTCTCCAACCTCCATAGTGTCGCACCGACCAAGACTGATCGGCTTCTGACGAGGTTGAGAATGACCATTCTCGATCGCTTGCACCCTCGTCGTCCCGCTGGCTTGAGCACTATGTTGCTGGTGCTTCTGATAATCGCTCCCGTCACGCTCGCGCATGCGAGCCCCCCCGACCAGACGTGGATCGCGGGCGTCTACGATCAAGCCGATTTCGATGACGTCGTAGGTCTCTTGACGTCTGTCCTTGAGGCTACCGATTCCACTGTCGCGCCAGAGCCGCGTCACTGTTTCGCCCTCGCACCGAAGCTAGGCCAGGCGAGGGTGGTGTGCCCGGCTAGTGCTCCCGCCTACTCGCCACCCCTCCGCGCTCCGCCGCTCGCCTGACCATTCCGATCCGCCGTGCGCGGTGATCACCTCGTGGTGCTCACCGTCAGGTGCGCTCGATCGAGAGCGTTCGGCAAGCGTCCGACTTATGCCGACACGGGAGAGAAGCATTCAGTGCGCCTTCCTATTCGAGTGGAAAACGAGAGGCACGGGTGCCGAGGGGTCAGCAGCCAAGCAGGAGGCTGCAGAAAGGAACCATGAAACCAGAAGTCCGGTTAGTCCGCCTCTTCCCGGTGTTCCTCTCTTGTCTGTGGTTGGCCGCCTGCGGAAACGTCCAGGTGAAACCTGACCAGCCGATCGGCACGGCCACGCTGAAGCCCACAATAGAAGACAAGCGCGCGGGGCTCGTCGGTATTGCGCCTGAGTTCACGCCCAAGGCCTACCGGCGGATCAGCGTCGAGATCTTCGCTGTGACGGACAAGAACATTGATGGGGACGATGACAAGCAGTTCGCGCAGGTGATGCCAGTCTACCTGCAAGCCAAGCTGGTTGAGCAGCTTCGCGCAGAACGCCTGTTCGAGCAGGTCGCGACTCCCGAGGACACGGCGTCGCCGCCTGAGGACGGGAAGACGCTCAAGCTTCAGGGGACGATCACCGAGCTCAGCGGCGGCTCGCGCGCGCTGCGATTCTGGATTAGCTTTGGCGCCGGCCGAAGCAGGGTGCAGTACGAGACCCGGATGGTCGATGCAGAATCCGGAGCCGTGCTGCTGGTGACCGCGGATCGGCGGATCGGTGTGATGTCGGAGGCGATGTCGCTCGACTACGGCGGCGGCAGTCGCGAACTGCTCGAGCAGACGCTCAGCGACGCCGCCCGCGACTTCGTGCTGTTCCTGACGCGACTCGCGGGGGGCCAGGGACCGTCACCCAACTGAATGGCGAGGGGCAGACGCTTGACTCACTGGCTCACCATCACGGCCGTGCTGCTCGGCGCGCTCGGCGGCCGTGTTCGCCAAGCCAGAGAGAACGCCGGAGGAGTCTGCCAGGGACAGTCTCGAGTGCGCCCGAGAGGCCGCCCCGACGCCTGCCGCCCGGCAGTACGGCATCGTCACCGAGAATGTCTACCGTCCCTGCCTCTGGGCGCGCGGGTACACGCGCGACAAGCAGGTGGAACCGCCACCACCGGGCTTCTATCGTGGCATCGAGTAGACAGCGCGAACTGACGCTGAGCGCTCGGCGCGTCGGATTCGGGACGCTTCTCGTCCTCTCCCTCGCATATGGCTGAAAGTCAGCCAGACTCGAGCGGAGTCCACGGTCGTGGACCCCACGATTGGTCTCACCATCCTCTCTTCTCCGCTTCTGGCTCTGGAGACGCGCGACGTGTACGGATGCTCACTGAGAGAGATTCGTGCATGGGTGCAGCAAAGTGGCGTCCCCGTGGGGTACTTCTGCGCTCGGCATGCTCCGCGTCCTTGCTCCTTGTCGTCATCGCGCTGACTCCTGGATGCTTCCCGATCATTGTCCCGTGGCCAGGGGATGTTCGCGCAGTTCACTCTCGATCCGCCCCTGCTGGCTTGCAGGGCGACGAAGGAGTTGTGGTGATCACCGACGGCGAGATTCGCGCCAGCAACCGCGACGAGGAGGTGATCTCGTGTGTTCGACACGCGCTGGCAACCAGTCAACCCGCGGTGCGCGTCTTCGCCCCCGACGCCCCCGTCCGAGCGGCCTTTCTCGACCTGCCGGAAGGAGGAGAGGGCCTTCTCGAAGCCGACGCGGCCCTCCAGAAGTACGTCACATCCTTGAGACTGCGTTATGCCGTGTTCGTGACACCAGAGCGGGGACAGAAGTCGAAGTCTGAGCCGCACGGGAGCTCCGGATCCTTTGAATCTACGGAATGGCACGTGTGGATTGGACTCGTCATGGATCTGTCGAGCGGTCTGCCCATCGGCTCCGTCCGAGCTGGGACAGAGACCACGCAGAGGGGAATGGTTCTCTTGGGTGGTTTCCCTCCGTGGTTTATCGTGTGGTTGCCACAGTGGACTCGCGACGGGAAGGCCTGTATGGAGTTCGGGCGGGAGGTCGCAGAACTGCTCCGAGATGATAGGTCGGCTGGCCTTCAAGACGCAAGCCAGCGGACACGCATGCAGGCCCCAGACTCGGCGGCTGTCCAACGGCCCGACGATCAATCACCGGAGGCTTCACCTTGAAGGAGGTCCACCATGAAACCATGCGGTCGTCTGCTTGATCTGATCGTTCTCGCAGGTTTCGCTGTTGTGACCGGATTTACTCTTCCGCCGGCCCTGGCCCAGACGGTCGACCCTCAATCACTCGTCGGACAATGGGCAGGGACGTGGGCCATGGCCAATGAACCGGGCGTTCAAGGCACACACAACATGACGATAAGCAAAGTTGAGGGCAATCAAGTCTATGGACACGTGGACCGTATTGGGTTTGGTAGGGCCGTGGCGACGGCGCATTTCGACTTCGTCGGCACACTGGACGGCGACAGGCTCACGTTCGCAGGTCCCGCGCACACGGTGGAGTTGACGGTTTCCGGAACTAACATGCGGGGGACGGGGTTCGAAAGCCTTCGCTTTATTGTTGCGATGGCAAAGAGCAAGTGATCTCGGGGACTCGCAGAAGGTAGCCCGTGGCATCCGCTTCTCGGGCGCCCCGTGTCCGCGTCTGGCAGATTACGTCGCGGGAATGAAGCTTGCGGGCGGGGCGATCGTCGGCCAGAAGGGTGCGAGAGTTGGCTATCCTCTTCAGGCGTATGTCGGCCCAGTCAAGGCGTTCGCTGATCTTATATCGGTCAGCTCATGGCGTTTGGCAGGTCATAGAACCGTATCGGTACAGACCGCGAGCTTTCTACCAGCCGATCCAGACAGCGGCACTGGGGAGATTACCATTATAAATGAGGTCGGCATCGCACCCGCGCTCGTGCCCGAAGCGCCCACTTGGATAATGCTCATTGGCGGCTCGGTCCTTTTATCCATCGGCCGGATGTTGCGAGTGACGGCGCTTCGACATTAGAATTTCCTTGTATGTCTTCAAGACTACGCGCAAGGCAATCGCCTCGCTGTCAACAAAGAAGCAAACAGTAAGCACAGGCCCCTGGGCGGCACACGTATTTGGGTGTTCGCGGTCTTGCGGGCCGCAAAAGAAAGGCGCGGCGTTCTACGGGATACTGCGGGCCGAGGGTGGAGTCAGCAGGCTCCATGGCGGCGGCCCTCGGTGACCGTCGCTGGCGGGAATTACTTGAGCAGTACTACACGGTAGCTCGGCGGGTACTCTCGCGCTTCTGCGGTCGCGAGGTCGACACCGCTGGCGACTGGCTGTTCGCAGCCTTCGACGGTCCAGCGCGCGCAGACCCAACCATGCGCTCGGGCCGGTCGGTCGTGTTGGTGACGTCCGTACGGTAGAACCACACGTACGAAAAAGTGCGAGCTTCCAAGAGGTCCATCAGCCTCTCCGGAACGTTGTCGCGCGAGAGCGGAGTGTGACGGACCTCCACCTCAGCACCTCAGATCCACTATCCGGTCGCTTCCATGCTCTGGGGTGCAGAGCGAGCATCCTCTACAGAACGGGTCGGTTGCGAAGAGCACGGTGACCTGTTTGTGGCCTACTTGGTTGGTGGCTCGACCACAGGTGAGATGCTGTTGATGACCTGCCTGCCGTCCTGCTGTTGATAGCGCAGCCGAACCTTCTGGCCCGGGACCAACCCCGCGAGCTGCCTGCGATCTGTGGCCCACACCTCTAGACCTCGCTCCTCCATGACGATCCGGCCCTGCGTCAGATCCACTACCTGGATCTTGCCAACGATCTCCGTCGGGGGCGCTACGATGCTGGTCCCTCTCGCCCAGACAAGAGTCGCGTCGCACCACGGCCCAACGAGTAGCAGTACGACGAACACGATCGCCTTGCTCATGGCAGTGCCTCCTCTGCGGGTCGCATTGTGAAATCAGATGCCGGATCCTGCGTATCCTAGCACCCCGAGAGCGTAGCCAACGCTAGCATCCCTCCAGCGGCGGTTGCCCCGCTTCTGGTTCGCGTCCCAGCGACATGACCTGCCAGACTCGGACGCGGAACGCCGCAGGAGCCGATGCCACAGAAGCGGGCTAGCTGGTCCCCCCGCCGACCTGGAACATGCGCGCGGCTTGCGCTTCGTTCGCCGGCGCGCGATCTTGACATCTCCGGTACGCTTCCACACATCGCCCCCAAAGCGGGCGCTCCTCCGTCCTCGGGCTCTGACCAAGGAGAAATGGCATGGCTCTTCAGGATGCTGGAAAGACGGACCGCTTCTGGGTGCAGTACGAGGACACGGCGGACCCGCCGTCACACCAGCTCGCCAACGCGGTTCTCGCGACGTGCGAGAAGGATCTGCTGCTGCTGAACAGCTATCTGCCGACCGATCGCGGGGCGCACGATCTCTTCAAGACTCACCCCGTGGTCATCCAGATCACGCCGACGGCCCCGCAGCCCGGGGGCGCCTCGAACACGGGCTTCAAGGTCGGCATTCAAAGCTACATAAAGATCCATCCCTTTTCGCCATCCGGCCCTGCCATCACCGAGCAGTTCGCCCGCTTTCTCTTCGTCGCCGAGATGTCGGAGATCCTCATGAGCGCCTATGGCTGGACCCCTAACGGCAGCCAGGGGGAGGCTCTCTCGCGCGTGCTCGCGGAGCTGCTCTACCCGGACCAGGCTTACGACACCGCCAGCAGCGTCAGTCCGGGGCCGTGGATCAACAACTGGCTCAACGCGAGCCCTCGGCCCGATTGGGTGAAGTCCGAGGAAGCCACAGATCTCGATCAGATCTCCTATGGGTGCGGCATCCTCTTCATCAACTATCTCCGCAGCCAGCTCAATTTTTCGCTGCAGGACATCTGCGGGGCGGGTGGCGCCAACCTGAAAGACCGGTACAAGAACCTGACGGGCCAGACCGATGAGCCCAAGGATCGAATGGAGAGCCTGCTCAACAAGCACTTCCTTGCGGCCGGCGTGATCGCCTATCCGAGCAACAATCCTTTTCCGCTCTATGAAGGCGCCGACCGGATAGTGACGTTTGGCTTCGAGGAGACCAAGGGCGTCTTGCACCCGTCACTGGGCGGCGGCAAGGCGCATCTCGCGCCGTTCTTTACCTGCCCGGCCAAGGACTATCGCTATTGGGAATTCACGCGCAGTGATGCATGGAAGATCATCGCCAGCGCCACGGGCTTCGGCCAGCCGAAGTTCCAATGGAAGGTGAACGGCGTCCCGCTACTCTCCACGAGCGGCGATCTGCAGCTCAATACCGCCTACGCCGTGCCGGACCCGAATCACCCGAGTCAGCCCCAGCCTGCCGCCGGCCTCTTCCACTTCGCCTTCGCCTCGGCGGACAGCCTCACCCGAGATGCGTTGAGCAGCGCGCTGACCCTGACCAGCCTGAGCGTCGGCGGTAGCTACGACCTGCAGGTGACCGCCGAGGTCAGCGAAACCGTCGCGGGTAAGGGCCCCGCGTCCGCGACCCAATCGGTTGGCTTCGAGACGCGCGTGGTCATCTACGAGCCGCAGTACTACGCTGATCAGGAGAACTGCGAGAAGGAGTTCGTCAGCAAGCTCAACCATCTCCCGCGGCTTCAGCAGCACATCGAGATTCTCAAGACCTTGCCCGACCCGCCGCCGCCCGGCGTGATGCGTAGCATTCTGGAACAGGTGGCGGCGGTCCGGGAAGAAGTGAACCGCCTCGCGGACACCGATCCGCGCCTGGCACACGCAGCAGCCCGCTACGTTGCCCTGGTTCTGAACGTCCCGCCGCTCACCATCTTCGGGAACCAGCTGCCGCGCGCGGAAGGCTGAGACAGGAGCGCGACCAGCCGAAGAGGCCCCGGCTCCCTGAAAGCCGCTTGACGGGGCCGCTCGTTCGCCGGACGCTCTCGCGCCTTGAGGGGCTCGCCTGGCATCTCAGATGATCCAACGGGTCGCTCAACTCCCTGCCAGCTGGGACCGATCGCGCTAGAGGCGCGGCGCAGCTCGGGGCAGCGCCACCGCGTATCTCGAACAGCATGTCCCCGGGGTGCGTGATCGGCTCAAGCGGGCGGGGATCCGCCTGGGGCACCTGTTGAATGAGGCGCTGGGGCCGTAGGAATTCCCCTGCGCCACTCGACGAAGGGACCCCTCCCGGCCATGAGTCGAAGCTGTAGGGGCCGTTCCCGCACATCCTGCTCGTGCTTCCGCTCCCTGCGGACGCGCTTCATGTAGGCTTGCGTCCGCTCCCACACCGAGCAACTCAGTGGCCGTTCCCCCGTCGCCACGCAACAGAGGTTCAGCTTGGTGGACCAGCCGAAGTTGATCTTCTCCCGTTTGGCCTCCCGCAGGATCCGCCGAACCTCTGTGCGAGCGTCAGGGCCATACACGGGCTTTCGCGGCAGTGGCGGGAGCTCAGTGCGCGCGTTCATCGGGATAGGTGTCGGCCAGCCTCGCACCAGGGCCTTGGCGGGGCCGCGACCGCTCTTGGGCAAGATCCGCTGGATCTCGAGCGTGCCGAGCATCCCATAGGACCCGAGGTCGGGCGGGATGGGTTTCCCGCTCTTCAAATTTCTTGGGAGCGGTGAGAGTGGAGGGTTGGCCGCGCCTGGCCGCCCGAAAACCCATCGCCCGCTTGGCGGACGGACTCCGGCGTCCAAGTTCCGTCGAAGTTCTGCAGCGCACGTGGGCTCACTCGTGACTATCGCTGATCACACGCGCTGGGCTTGCGTCGTCATCTAACCCCGCACGCTACATGCTCAGACGTAGTCGAGAGTGATCTCAAGCAATCTGGCAGATCATCGGCCGGGGCGCTTTAGAAGGCCGATGCTCTATCCAACTGAGCTACGGGCGCGTCAAATACTTACGATACACGAGACTGAGCCGATGGAGCTCAGGTTGAATTCGGGTCGACCTCGTCGCGTCCACCGGCGCAGGCACGAGCCCGCTCCACAGCTTGCCGCAGATGGTCGGGCGCGAGGTGGCTGTACCGCTGAACCATCGCGAGCGTGCGCCAGCCACCCAGGGTCTGGACCGTCCGTAGATCCACGCCAGCCATGACAAGCCGGCTCGCGAACGTGTGGCGGTTACAGTGCCATGTGTACCCGTCCAGCCGGCCTGCGTCCTTCCCTGATCCTTTCAGGGCCGCCCGGGCTCGCTCTACGGCCTTGGGGAAGAACCGATCCGGCTGACGATACGGCACTCGGAAGACGGGCTCTTCGGGATTGTCCGGTTCGCGGCGCTGGCTCGCAAGATCGACCAGGGCTGAGCGCACCACGCTATTCATCGGGATCTGGCGAGAGTGGCCGGACTTCGATTGCCGGACCGTCAGCACTCCCATCAGCAAGTCTGCGTCTCGCCATTCCAGACGGCACTGCTCGCTCCACCGGAGGCCGGTGTGAATGCTCACGGAGAAGAGTGGCCGAAGGTCGCCCCGGCGGGCGTCGAGCGTCGGCCGCCCTGTTGCGGTCGCGTCGGGACCAAGTTGGTCGTGGATAGAGGTCTCCGCCTCGGGTGTGAGATAGAGCGTCCGGCCCTCGGCCTCCTTGAACTTGCTGGTGCCCTTCGCCGGGTTCGCGCTGAGTAGCCCGTGGCGGATGGCTCGATTGAACATGGCATGCAAGGTCGTCCGGTAGCGGTTCACTGTAGC
>Ga0306923_10005779_pt1 | contig 12101 bp, 10 predicted proteins | sample sta12Can44000108_FD_203841 | JGI IMG/M metagenome (GOLD analysis project Ga0306923, IMG submission 203841) | Lab enrichment of tropical soil microbial communities from Luquillo Experimental Forest, Puerto Rico - statanox.12C.anox.44.000.108 (v2)... | ecosystem: Environmental > Terrestrial >...
CAGTGACCGGGCCTACTCCGGCTCCCTTCCACGGAGGCGCTAAAGATCCCGGTAAGCCTGGCCCCCACCGGTCTTCGTAAACCACGTCGGCCAAGGCAATCCGGCGGACCGGCCCAAACCGCCCGAACGGGTAGCCGATTGGCAGCAGGGCATAGGAATGGAAACCGGGCGGCAAGCCGAGGGCGGTCTCCACCTCCTTCTCAAACTGCAAATAAAGTGTCGTCAATGTCGCGCCGAGACCGAGGGCGCGCGCTGCCAGCAGCATGTTCTGCACCGCCGGGTAAATCGACGAACCGGAGGTGCGGGTCGGGGTGCGGCCTTCAAGGCACGGGACAATCCAGACGGGAGCCTCATGGATGTGCGCCGCCAGATGTTCTGCGGCGTCCAGCAAACGCAGAAATCGCTCGCGGCTCATGCCTGGGGCTGGTTCACCTGCCCGATATCGGGGCGCAACCTGCTCGTCCCATACCCGCTTGTAATAGGCCCCGACCAGCTGCTTGATCTGCGGATCTCGGATCACCAGGAAGCGCCAGCGCTGCATGTTTCCGCCGCTCGGCGCGCAGACGCCCGCCTCGAGTATCTGGCGGATGAGTTCGCCGGGCACAGGGTCCGGCTTCAGCCGGCGTATCGACCGCGTGGTCTTGATGATCTCGAACAGATCGGCGGTATTCGAGGCTTTGTCGGACATCGCATAATCTCGTGGTGGTCGGTCGGCCATCCCGGACCCACTTTGGGCCGACCATGTCAGCGCGATCATGCCAGAACCGCAGCCGATTGACCTCAAGTTCACCGCGGGAAGCACCCATACCCATTTAACCGTGATGCGGTTCGACGCTGGCGAAGAGATCGCCGATTGAGCCGACCAGCCGATCAGCAAGCCTCGTGGTGCGCCTCGCCTCGTTGTGTTGCTATAATAACATTTATGTGTTAGGATAAATTTTGCGGTTCGGGTAGGCAATCAGAGACCCGCTCCTGTTTCCCTGCCGTATCCCTGCCGGGCCCATAAAAATGGTACTACCGCTCTGATTCATCACAATATTTTTCTTCGAGCGCGATTCTTTCCCTGAGCTACCCTGTGCGGCAGGGAAACCCGCGAGCTCCGACCGCCGCTTTCAGGCCTGCTTCGCCTCGATGATCGAGCGGCGGATCGCCCGCGTCCGGGTGAAGAGATCCTGCAATTTGTCACCCTCACCCCAGCGGATCGCGCGCTGCAGCGCGGTCAGGTCTTCGTTGAAGCGCTGCAGGATCTCGAGAACCGCCTCACGGTTGTTGAGAAAGATGTCGCGCCACATCACCGGATCGGAGGCGGCGATCCGGGTGAAGTCGCGAAAGCCGCTGGCCGAGAATTCGATGACCTCCGATTTGAGGCTGTCCTCGAGGTCGGTCGCGGTGCCGACGATCGTATAGGCGATCAGGTGCGGTAAATGCGATGTCACCGCCAGCACCTTGTCATGATGGTCGGCGCTCATCGTGACGACCCGCATGCCGAAGGTTTCCCACATCCCGCCGACCCGGGCGACTGCATCAGCGGCGGTTTCGGGCAACGCGATCAAAATGCACCAGCGGCCTTGAAAGAGCTCGGCGAAGCCCGCCTCGGGACCGGAATGCTCAGTCCCGGCGACCGGATGCCCTGGCACGAAGTGCACTCCGGGGGGCAGGTGCGGTTGCAGGTCGCGGATCACCGCCTGCTTGACCGAGCCGACATCGGTCAGGATCGCACCAGGCTGCAATACCGGGGCAATTCGCGCCCCGATCTCGGCATAGGCCGAGAGGGGTGTCGCGATCACCGCAAGATCCGCACCCACCGCCGCCACCGCCGGGTCATGCGTGGTCTCGTCGGCGAGATCGAGCCGGCGCACCGCCGCCAATGTCTCCGAACGACGTGCGCAGGCGACAATCGAGGTGCCTGGGCTGTCGCGGCGCAAGGCGCGGGCGAGCGAGGACCCTATGAGCCCAACCCCGATCAGCGCTACCCGGTCGAACAGCTTATCGCTCATCGCGCGGCCATGATCTCGTCGAGCGTGGCCGCCACCCGTTCCATCTCCTCACCCGTCCCGATCGTGATCCGCAGATATTGCGGCAGCCCGTAAGCCCCCATCTTGCGGGTCAAAATGCCGTGCTTCTGCAGAAAGGCGAAGACCGCATCGGCATTCTTGCGCGGATCGTCGGGAAAGCGGGCGAGCACGAAATTGGCCACACTCGGGGTGAGCGGAATGCCGAGCGAGGCGAGCCGCTCGGAAAACCACGCAAGCCAGCGCTGATTATGGGTTTGCGCGCGGACGAGCGCTTCGACATCTTCGACAGCGGCGACACCGGCCGCGAGCGCTGGCACGCTGACATTGAACGGGCTGCGCATGCGGTTGAGGATCTCGGCGATTGCCGGTGGACAATAGGCCCAGCCGAGCCGGAGCCCGGCCAGCGCGTAAATTTTCGAGAAGGTGCGCAACATCACCACATTGTCCGCCCGGTCGACCAGCGCCGCCCCGGCTTCGTAGTCGTTGCGATTGACGAATTCGGCGTAGGCGGCGTCGATCGCGAGCACGACCGAGGGCGGCAGCCCGGCGTGCAATCGCGCCATTTCCGCGGCACCGACATAGGTGCCGGTCGGGTTGTTCGGGTTGGCGACGAAGACGATCCGGGTGCGTTCCGTAACCCGCTCCAACAGCGCATCGACATCGGTTGTCAGCGACCGCTCGGGAGCGGCGACCGGCGTGGCGCCGACGGTCTGCGCGTTGATCGGATACATCAGAAAGCCGTGGCGGCTGTACACCACCTCGTCGCCGGGGCCGGCATAGGAGCGCAGCAACAAAGTGATCAGCTCGTCCGAGCCGGCGCCGCAAACGATGCGCGCCGGGTCGAGCCCATGGTGCCGGCCGAGCGCCTCGCGCAGCTCGTCAGCGCCACCGTCGGGGTAACGGTGAAACTCGCCAGCGAGGGCACGGTAGGCAGCGATGGCCTTGGTGCTCGGCCCTAGCGCGCTTTCGTTGGAGGCCAGACGGATCGGCCGCTCGATGCCGGCAATTTTTGCCTCGCCTGCGACATAGGGCACGATCTCGAGGATACCCGGCCGGGGTGCCGGTCCCGCTGCGGTCGTCATTGGCTCAGTCTTTTACCGCGTCGGCGGCGCATTTCGAGAGAGCAGCGCGGGGTTGCGCCAGCGCCGTGGCAAGCAACGGGATCGCGTAGCCGCCAAAGGGCAGCAAGCGATGAAGCGCGCCGCCAAGCTGCGCGCGAAAACTGTCAAGACGCGGGTCGGTGATCGGCACGAAGCCCTCGATTTCGATCAGACTGAGCGAGCTGCTGGCATGCTCGCAGAACGTAAAGAAGGTGCAAGCCAGCCCGAGCGACGAAAGGGTCCGAAAGATCCGGCCGCGGCCGATATCGGTCGCGGATTCGGCCGCGAGCAAGACGCGATCCCGCCCCGTTTCCTGCTGCACCCCGCGGCCGATCACAAATGCATCGGCGCCGTCGCCGCGGGCGTTGCCGCGCGCGCCGAACGGTAGACGAGCGACAACCCGCGGCGCGTCGTCATCTTTTGATAACAGGTGACGCCACCACGGGTCGGCCTCTCCCTCTTGCGGCATCGGCAGGACGCCGACCGAGGCCTGACCCTCGGTGACCGCGCGGATCACCTGGCCGACCGAGCGATACGCCGACATTGGCGTGTGGCTGCCGTAATGATCGCGCGCCAGATCCCAAAACCCTTGCGACTCGATCGGCGCAAAGACCGCAACCGCAAACGGGGATTGCAGCCGCACCGTCGCCGCGAGCATCTCGCGCCACATGCGCACGAGTGTGGCGACCGGGAACTCCCCGTGATGTCGATCGACCAGGCGGCGGATGATCTGCGCCTCGCGGCTCGGCTGGAAGGCGGGTAAATTGCCCTCTTTCTTGCTCGTCGCCACTACCGAGACGATCTCTGCTCGTTCAATCAAAAGGTCGTGCAGCTTGTCGTCGATCTCATCGAGGCGGCGGCGCAATTCCACGAGATCGGACGGAGTCGGGCGCATGATGTCTTCGCTGTAGGGGGGCATAGTACTAGAGTCGTGACCGAGCGAAATCAAAGAAAACGTTGACATGCCAGGCTTCCGATCCCTACCTAGCGCCCCCGAATCCCGAACCGGCGGCCACTCGATTGAGAGTGCCGTCGACGGCGTTGCAATCGCGTCGGTTTAGATGTCGGCTTTGATCCCATCCCGCCTCCGCTCGCGTTCAGACCCGGATTGGCCTGGTCACCGGCTGCTTGTGCGCGAGCCGCTGCGGCTCGACTGCGGGATCGATTTTGGCCCGTTCACGATCGCCTATCAGACCTATGGCAGGCTCAACCCGGATCGGTCGAATGCGATCCTTGTCTGCCACGCGCTGAGCGGGGACCAATATGTCGCCGATCCGCATCCGATTACCGGCAAGCCCGGCTGGTGGGAAACCATGGTCGGCCCCGGGTTGGTGCTCGACACCGAGCGGTTCTTCATCGTCTGTGCCAATGTGCTCGGCGGCTGCATGGGGACGACCGGCCCACAAGACATCAACCCCGAGACGGGTGAGCCCTGGGCATTGTCGTTCCCGGTCATCACCGTGCACGACATGGTCCGCGCTCAAAAGCGGCTTCTCGACCATCTCGGGATCGAGAGCTTGTTCTGCGTGACCGGCGGGTCGATGGGCGGCATGCAGGTATTGCAATGGGCTGCGAGCTATCCCGAGAGCGTGTTCGCAGCGGTGTCGATCGCCGCGGCCGCGCGCCACTCCGCCCAGAACATCGCCTTTCACGAGGTCGGGCGGCAAGCCATCATGGCCGACCCGGATTGGTCCGGCGGACGCTACCTGACCCTCGGCCGACGGCCCGTCCGCGGCCTCGCGGTCGCCCGCATGGCAGCCCACATCACCTATCTCTCGGAGGCGGCGCTGCATCGCAAGTTTGGACGCAATTTGCAAGATCGCCACGCCGTCACTTACGGCTTCGACGCCGATTTCCAGGTCGAAAGCTACCTGCGCCACCAAGGCAGCACTTTCGTCGATCGCTTCGACGCGAATTCGTATCTCTATATTACCCGGGCGATGGATTATTTCGATCTTGCCGTCGAGCACGGAGGATCGTTGGCGAGCGCCTTCAAGGGCTCTCAGTCGCGTTTCTGCATCATTTCCTTCACTAGCGACTGGCTGTTTCCGACTTCCGAGAGCCGCGAGCTGGTGCAGGCATTGAACTCCGTGGCCGCCAATGTCAGCTTTGTCGAGATCGAAACCGACAACGGCCATGACGCCTTTCTGCTGCACGAGCCTGAGCTGTTCGAAACGCTGCGCGGTTTCCTGACCGGTTGTGCCGAGCACCGCGGCCTGACCCGCTCATGGTGATGGCGGGGCCGAGCAGAAGCCCCGCGCTGAACTTTGGGCGCGCCGAGGCGCGTCCCGCAGCAGTGGATGATGCGGCAGAGGGGCTCCGCCGCGACTTGAGGCTGATCGCGGAAATGATCGACCCCGGCGCGCGCGTGCTCGATATCGGCTGCGGCGACGGCGCGCTGCTCGCCCATCTCGTGCGGCACAAGAATGTCGACGGTCGGGGCATGGAGCTCAGCCAATCGGGGGTCAACTCATGTGTTGGCCATGGGCTGCCGGTCATTCAAGGCGACGCCGATCGCGATCTCGAAGCCTACCCAACCGGTGCCTTCGACGTCGTGGTGTTGAGCCAGACCCTGCAGGCGACGCGAGAGCCGCGCAAGGTGATCGAGACTCTCGTGCGGATCGGCCGCCGCGCAATCGTCTCATTCCCGAATTTCGGCTTTTGGCGCATCCGGCTGCACCTGTTGTTTTGTGGCCGGATGCCGGTGTCGCATCTTCTCGCCCATCCTTGGTATGACACGCCCAATATCCACCTCTGCACGATCCGCGATTTTGTGGCGATGTGCGATGAGATCGGCGTCCGTGTCGACCGCAGCGTCACCCTCGACCGCCATGGGCAGCCCTATTCTCTCGATCCTCATGGGAGCCTGGCGAATTTGCTCGCCGAGCAGGGCGTGTTTGTCCTATCGGCGAACCGGGGCCACCTAAACGCCGCCGCCAAGCCGCCGGGGCGGCAGGGGTGAACCGCGCCCGCGGCGCCGGATCGGCGGGATAGTCCGTGCGGCGCCGGGGTATAGACGAGACGGCGGCGGGGCACGCGTACGACCGCCGGCTTGGCATAGATCTGTTTTGTCGCCTCGATTAGCACGACCCCGGCAAAAGTAGGGAACCAGCGCTTGCCGATCCGTTCCCAGGCCGGTGCCGAGCGCAGGATCATCCGCTTGCGCAGCGGCGGAATGAACAGTGCCGTATCGGACCCAATCGGCGTGAAAAGCTCGTCGCGCAGCAGCTGCGATAGCTGAGACATCGTGTAAGGTCGGCCGAATCCGAATGGCGTGCGGTCGAGGCGGGCCCAAATGCCGCGGCGGTTCGGCACGACAATCAACAAACGTCCGCCGCCAGCGAGGACCCGCCATATCTCCTTCAACATCGGCCTGATCTGCTCGCTCGTTTCGACAGCATGAACGATCAGAACCCGGTCGATCGAATAGTCGGCGAAAGGAAGCTCACCCTCGTCTGCGAGGGTCACTCGATTAGGTCCATCCGAAGGCCAACCGAGCACGCCGAGCGCGGCCGGCATCAGGGCCACGGTGCGCTCGGTTTCGGATGCAATTGCCGCGAGGAACGGTGTGGTGTAGCCGACCCCGAGAAGCCGCATTCCGCGTAGATCCGGCCACACGCGCTGGATCGCGCGCCGGATCATCCGCCGTGCGACTTGGCCAAGCCCAGTTCGGTAAAAATCTCTAAGGTCGATAACATCGGACGACAACATCACCCATCTTAACATGGAGATGCCGCGGCCGACGCGCGCCCGATTCAGTCGACGAGGTGCTGCGCTACTTTACCCATTCGCTCGGCCATGACGAGGCCTCTCGCCGGAGCTCGAGGTGCTCGCGCGACGCCTTCTGGTGCCCCACAAGCGTGAGCTGGTTTGTCCGGGAAGCCCGCACCACTCGGTCGCGCATGTGGGTGCCTCAGTACATGTGTTGGCCGCCATTTACGGAGAGTGTCGAGCCGGTGATGAAGTCGGCTTCGTCGGCGACCAGGAACAGCACGGTCCGGGCAATATCCTCGGCCTTGCCGAGCCGACCAACAGGAATACGGGCGATGATCTTGTCGAGCACCTCCGCCGGCACTGCGCGCACCATCTCGGTGTCGACATAGCCAGGGGCGACGGCGTTGACGGTGATGCCGCGGCTTGCGCCTTCTTGCGCCAACGCCTTGGTGAACCCGTGGATGCCGGACTTCGCGGCAGCGTAATTGACTTGCCCGTATTGCCCTGCCTGCCCGTTGATCGAGCCGATGTTGACGATGCGGCCAAAACCACACGCTCGCATCCCTTCGATGACCGCCCTCGACATGTTGAAGCACGAGGCAAGGTTGGTTTGGATCACCGCGTTCCACTGCTCAAAGCTCATACGGTGCATCGTCGCGTCACGAGTGATCCCGGCATTGTTGACGAGCACCTCGATCGGGCCGAGAGCCTTTTCGATTGCCTTCACGCCCTCGGTGCAGGCCGCAAAATCGGCGACATCGAACTTGAATACAGGTATGCCCGTCTCCTCATGGAATTGCTGGGCTGCTTTGTCATTCCCGCCATAGGTCGCTGCGACCTTGTAGCCGGCGCTCTTGAGCGCCGTTGAGATCGCGTGGCCGATACCGCGCGTCCCGCCTGTCACCACCGCTACCCTCGCCATGCGTTCCTCCCATTTTTTTGTCCAGGTCTAGTCGCGCTCGACACACATCGCGATGCCCATTCCGCCGCCGATGCACAAGGTCGCGAGGCCCTTCTTGACATTGCGCCGCTGCATTTCGTGCAACAGGGTTACGAGCACGCGGGCCCCGGACGCGCCGATCGGATGCCCGAGGGCAATGGCACCACCATTCACATTGACCTTGGCGGTATCCCAGCCCAGATCCTTGTTGACGGCGCAAGCCTGGGCGGCGAAAGCCTCGTTGGCCTCGATCAGGTCGAGATCATCGGCCAACCAACCTGCCTTTTTGAGCGCCATGCGGCTCGCCGGGATCGGTCCTGTGCCCATGATCGCCGGATCGACGCCGGCCGTCGCCCAGGAGACGATGCGGGCAAGCGGCCTCAGGCCACGCCTCTCGGCTTCCGCAGCCGCCATCAACACAATGGCCGCGGCACCGTCATTGATGCCCGAGGCGTTGCCCGCGGTGACCGTACCGTTCTTGTCGAAGGCGGGGCGGAGCTTTGCCAAAACCTCGACCGTGGTGCCATGTTTGGGATGCTCGTCGGTATCGACGACCGTTTCGCCACGACGGCTCGTGATCTTGATCGGGACGATCTCGTCCTTGAACCGGCCGGCCTTTTGCGCGGCTTCGGCCTTGGCTTGCGAGGCGGCGGCAAAGACGTCCTGCTGGTCGCGGGTGATTTGCCAGCGCTGGGCGACATTCTCAGCGGTGTTGCCCATATGGTAGCCATTGAACGCGTCCCACAGCCCATCGCGGATCATCGTGTCGACAAGCTCGGCATCGCCCATCTTGACGCCGTCGCGCAGATGGATGCAGTGCGGGGCTTGGCTCATGCTCTCCTGCCCGCCGGCGACGACGATTTCGGAATCACCGTTGCGGATCGCCTGGTAGCCGAGCGCCACGGTGCGCAACCCAGAGCCGCAGAGTTGGTTGACACCGTAGGCGGTGACCTCGAATGGGATCCCGGCGGCGATGGCGGCTTGCCGGGCTGGGTTCTGGCCTTCGCCGGCGGCGAGGATTTGGCCCATAATGACTTCCGACACCTCCTTCGGCTCGACGCTCGCGCGGCGCAGCACTTCGGCGATGGCGACCTCGCCAAGCTTGTGGGCCGGCAAGCTGCTGAGCCCGCCGTTGAACGCCCCGACTGGGGTACGCGCGGCGCTCGCAATGACGATGTCGGTCATCGGGGATCTCCTGGCTGGGTTAACGTCGATCAAAAACAAGTGGTTGCGAATTTAGAGGCGAGATGGGCGCGAGTCCACTGAGCCCCCTTGTCAGCGCTCGCTCAGCCGAGTTCGTAGCCTATTCGCGCCAGGCTGAGCCTGGCGAGCGATCCAGTCGCCGGCCCTGCCCGGGTGGCTGCGGCTTAGGGCGGAACGATAGTGACACTCGGGCGGGCACGTGAAACAAGAAAGTTGCGGTCGCCTGTTCTAAGGCTTCGATCTCTGCCGACCGGGGTGTGCCCGCCTCCCGACACGCCCTACCCCTGGAGCACCGGTTATGGAAGCACGCCAGACGATGACGTCGCTTCTTTGGCGAGGCGATCTCGCTGAAACATTGTATTGTGGTCGCAGGTGGCCCTCTAAAGCGAGACACCGCGCGCATGAGCAACCGGGACAGCGATAAGTCGGGTGACGGTCGGCCGGTCGTCGTCAAAAAGTACGCCAACCGCCGCCTCTACAACACCGCAACGAGCAGTTATGTAACCCTCGACGATCTTGCAAAGATGATCAAGGACGGGGGCGATTTCGTCGCGTATGACGCAAAAACAGGTGAAGACATTACCCGTGCAGTGCTAACCCAGATTATCGTTGAGCAGGAGCAGAAGGGTCAAAACCTGCTGCCAATCAGTTTCTTGCGCCAATTGATTAGCCTATATGGCGACAGCATGCAGTTTCTGGTGCCCGGCTATCTCGAGCAAGCGATGCTCGCATTCGCTCAAAATCAGGAGCAGATGCGCAGAAGCCTGCAGGCAACTTTCGGCATCTTTCCGTTCGGTCAGTTCGAAGAGATGGGAAAGCAGAACATGGCCCTATTCGAGCGCGCCCTGCGGATGCTTGCGCCCTACCGCGGAGAGGAGAAGCCTCCTTCCACTGATAAGACGGCGTCGCGGACGAGCGACGAGGATCCCCGTCTGAAGCGGCTCGAGGCTCAAATCGACGCCCTCACCCAACAACTAAAGGCTCTGGGACGCGATCGCGGTGATTCTTAGATTGGTCACCGGGGATCATCCGCCCTTTGGACCGGCCGTGGGGAGCGCTGCGTGCCCGATTGTTGGCCGCCCGAAATGGTGACCTTGAAGATAGCCGATCCCTTCGGTGCGCAGCAGCGCCGCGTCCTCGGCGTTCTCGACGCATTCGGCCACCGTAGCCGACCCGAACCCGTTGATGAGACCGAGCAGATGACGGAGAAAAATTCGGGTTTGCGGCCGGCTCGCGAGATTGCGAACCAGCGAGCCATCGATTTTGACGATATCGACCGGCAGCATCTGAAGATGCCGCAGCGAGGTATGGCCGGCACCAAAATCGTCAAGCGCAACGCGGCATCCGGCTTGGCGCAGTGTGGCGACAAAGCGCGCCGATTCTGCGATGTCACCCAATGCTGCGGTCTCCGTGATTTCGACGACGAGGCGGCGGGCGATGTCGCGGCGGTGACGCAACAGCGAAGTCAACGACCGCAGCCACGGCCGATCGCAAGCGGTCATCCCGGAAATGTTCAAGCCGAGCCTGACTTCAGGGTCAGCGGCGAGCTCCTGGACCGTTTTTCTGAGAACGTAGCGGTCAATCAGGCCGATCCAGCCGAGTCCCTCGACGATGGTGATAAACTCGCTGCCGGAGACGACGTCGCCCTGTTCATCGCGCATCCGCAGCAGACATTCGAAGTAATCGACCTTTCCCGTCGCTGCGCATACCACCGGCTGGAACGCAAAAAGCAGGCGGTCCTGGCGAAGTGCCGCTTCCACCGCCGCGCCAACAGCCGACCTGCGCCGATCGCGGGACGATCGGTGCGCATTGGCGCTCACGTACCGGCCGCACCCAGCTCTTTCGCCTATCATGCCTGCGGGACCGACCGTGTTGCCGGAAGTCGCAATCGGCAGGTTAGCTGGCTTTTGATCGTTCGCGACCGGTTCCAAACCTGAGATCGACGAAATTCGCGGTGTATCGGTCTGAGCCTGCCCAAGCCGTCAGCAAGCTCGCAAACCTCTGGCCTGGATTGGTTATTTGGCCGTCGTTCACTATCAAAATTGCGGGGCGCGCCCCGCTGCACTCTACCACAGTGCAGGAGCCGCCCCAACCTCAACAGAGTCCGCCCGTTAGCCGCCATGCAAAATCTTAACCACGGCTTCGTCAAGATAACGTCCAATTCTCGTCAGAACTCTGTCCTTGAAAGCTTATTTGTGCTGGGCCTAATTTGATCGAAGCAGAAGATTAACGATTAACGTTTGTCTCCCTCTTGGACTGCGCGAGTGTGCACTACCACGCACGCATGTACGGCTATCTGAGGTGTCGAGACCGGCTGGTCGGGACGTGCGTCGGTCCAGGCACGACGATCCAATTCGTGATACAACCGATCAGAGAGATGGTGGCGCAGACGATCAATGTCGTGTCGAAGCTGCCGATGGCAACGGCTTCTCCTCCAATTAGGGATCCTAGCGAAATTCCCAGGAAAAGCGCGCTGTTATTCCAGGCAAGCACCGCGCCGCGTCTGCCAGGAAAGTCCTTGGCAAGACCGGATTGTTGGGCGGGGAAGAATAACTGCGCCACCGCTGCGCTCAATCCCACGGAGAAGTCCACGAGGACACCGGAACGAAGCGCCAACACCAACAAAAAGAAGCAAGCAGAAAGGCCGGCGAGGCTTACTCCGGCCGTGTATTTCGCTCCGAGCCGATCAGCCAGACGCCCGCCGATCAGCGATCCGGCGATCGCTCCACATCCATAGATCGTGACCGCTCGGGCAACTTGCGACCTGGAAAAACCGAATGTGACGAGCCCGGCTCCTAGGTACGTATATACACCATATAGCCCGGTACTCCACACGGTCATAGGCATCAAACGACGCGTCAAGGATGCCACGCAGAGAATATCAAGCTGCGGAGCGACCGCCACTGTTTGACCGCGCTGGCTCGGCCAGACCCAGCAGTTCAGCGGTATCAGGGCCAAGCTGAAGGCCGCAAGAGCAATGAAGAGGGGAGCCCAGCCAAAGGTTGCGCCAACAAGCGCCGCAGGCGAGGCGCCGAAGGCCAGGGATACCAGCAGCCCTGAAACCGTCATCGCCAGCCAAGTGGCGCGGCGATGCGGTGGAGCGGCGTCACCAACCAGTGCATAAATCGA
>Ga0306923_10005784_pt1 | contig 12096 bp, 12 predicted proteins | sample sta12Can44000108_FD_203841 | JGI IMG/M metagenome (GOLD analysis project Ga0306923, IMG submission 203841) | Lab enrichment of tropical soil microbial communities from Luquillo Experimental Forest, Puerto Rico - statanox.12C.anox.44.000.108 (v2)... | ecosystem: Environmental > Terrestrial >...
CGACCCGGAAACCGACAGCGTGATTGTCGCCGAGAGTCAGCGCAATCGCGTGCAGGTCTACAAGAAGGTCCGCAACTACAGCGATTTCCAGGCTAACCTGTAAGCGTTTGCCACAGATTGGGCGCCGAGGCGAGAGCTTCGGCGCCCTTTCGTTGTCAGCGCCTATACTTGTCGCAGAATCAGAAACCAGAGCTGACGCGTCGCATTGGGGATGAGCGGTGACAGCGCCCGAGGGCTGCGAAAACCGCGAGCGTTTGCTGGAGCAAAAGCGCCGTACGTTGGGCGAGGAGCATCTAGAAACGCTTGCAGCGATGCTCGACCTCGCCGATTGCCTATGGACACAAGGTCGGCTGATCGCGGCACGCAAGCTCGAGGAACGAGTGGTCGCCGCGCGTCGTCTTGGGCTTGGCGAGGACCACTTCGACACACTCAAAGCAATCGGCAAACTGGCCGTCACGATGGCCGCTCAGGGCGAACTCGCCGAGGCAGGGCGGCTTCAAGAGCGCGTCGTGAGCGGCATGCGCAGTCTCTATGGTGACACAGGTCTCGAGACGCTCAGGGCAATCAACAACCTTGCCGGGACGATTTCGGCCCAGGGGGGCTTCGAGGCGGCGCGCGACCTCCTCGAAGGGGTCATTGCGACAAGCTGTCGCGAGTTCGGCGAGCAGCATGCCGAAAGCCTCACGGCGATGTCTAACTTAGCCTCGATCCTGTGGCAGCACGGAGATCGGAGCGAGGCGTATGCACTGCAGCAGCACGTGGTGGATCTAAGACGCCGCGTTAACGGCGACGCCGACCCAGCCACCCGCGCCGCGGCGGAAGTTCTCGAGATCATGGAGCGTGACCCCGCGTTCTAGCGCGCACTCGCCCGCTCCCGGGATCGGCGTAAACCGTGAGGTCAACCATCATAGACTTCGACATCACCGTCCAAATCGACCGCCTCGCCTTGATGACCAAGGCTTTGGCGGTCGATCGCGATGGTCTTGATCACCGCAAAGACCTCGCGTCCCGGCACGAGACCGAGCGTTACGCCCGAGCGCCGGGTTACCCGCGCCAGCAACCGCTCGTCGCCGAGGCGGAGCTGGACTTCGAGCGCAGACTCCTCGATTGGGACGACCGCCTCGACCCGGCCTGAAAGAATGTTCAACGCGCTGATCCCGGTCGGAGGAGTTGCCGCGAGGATCACGTCGCGCGCGCGGATCCTTACCCGAAAGGCAGCCCCGACCGGCGCGGGCAGCCGCGGCACCCTCAGCGTGCCAAAGGCGCCGGCAAGCTCGGTAAGCCCCCAGTCGGCATCATGCGCCGCCACGCGTACCGCGAGGACGGCACCCGCTTCAAAGCGGCCCGCCATCGGATAGAGCTCGGCACGCCCCATCACCTCCTGCAGCGGCCCTACCGCCCGCACCCGCCCCTCGGAGATCAGCACGATCGTGTTGGCCAGCCGTGCGACCTCGGCGACCGCGTGGCTGACATAGACGATCGGCACGCCCGCCTGGTCCCGCAGCCTCTCGATATAGGGGAGGATCTCATCCTTGCGCGGGCTATCGAGCGAAGCCAGCGGCTCGTCCATCAGCAACAGCTGCGGGCCGGCCAGTAATGCGCGACCGATCGCGACCCGCTGCTTTTCGCCGCCCGACAACCGAGCCGGTCGGCGGTCGAGCAGGGCTGTGATCCCGAGCAGATCAACGATATCGTCCAGCCGGGCTCGGGGCGCGGAGCCGGACGCAAACCACCGGCCGAAGAGCAGATTCTGACGAACCGTGAGGTGTGGAAACAGACGGTCCTCCTGAAAGACATAACCCACCCGGCGCCGATGGGCGGGTGTCTTGATGCCACGCTCGGTGTCGATCAGTACCGACCCGTCGACGACGATGCGTCCTCTCTCAGGGCGGACCAGCCCGGCGATCACATTGACGACCGAGGTCTTGCCCGCTCCCGACCGACCGAACAGCGCGGTGAGACCGCGCCCGCTGCGAAAATGAACGTCGAGCTCAAACGTGCCGAAGCGGTGCTCGATATCGACCTCGAGCATCGCGCTCAATCTCCGAAATGGCGCGGGCCGATGCTCGGCGTCGGAATTTCGCGGCGCATGTCCTCACCTCCGCAGGTATCTCGCGGCTATCGATCTATAATGGCGCCGGGAGACGGGTCGTGATAAGTTCGGCATGCTCGGAGGTGCAAGCAATGAAGGTCAGAATCGAATACTGTGTGCCCTGAAACTATGAACCGAGGGCCCTCCGTGCGAGGGCGCGGCTCATGGAACGTGGCGCGGAAGAGGTCGAGCTCGTCAAAGGGGTTGCTGGGGTTTTCGAGATCACCGTCGACGGGCGGCTCGCTTTCTCCAAGAAACAACTGGGCCGGTTTCCGGAGGACGCCGAGATCGACGCCCTGATCGGCGGCTGACCAGCATATCTTCAACGCGTCCTGACCTTTGGGGTCGGGACGCGCTGCTTTTTCGACAACCCCTTAACGGTTTGCTCAGCGGTTCTATCGTAAGCAGCGGGCCATACCGGCCGCACATCCTGTCGCCCACAGGAACACTGCGGACCGGAGGTGAGCCGGTGTGGCTGCAGTCGTTCCGATTTCTCGACCTCACGCGATCGCGGCGGGGCTACAATACAAGGCTGTCGCAACCGCACTAGCGGCATCGGCGGTGACGGCACTGATCCGGCTGATCGGGCCCGCGCCCGGCGCCGACCCGGGCCATGACCTGCAGCTACAGTCAAGGCTTGTCAGAACGTTTCTCCGCCAGCCGCCGGTCACGAGAATGGATGCGTTGACGGAGCAAATCTCCTCCCCTGGCACCTGCGTGATGGTTCTCGGCAAGAACGGCAAACTGTCTGTCGGCTTCGGAGCGCTAAACCGTGACCCCAGCGTCAGCCTGGCCGGCTGTGATCTACGCAATGCTTCCGGTGAAGCCGGGTCGACCGAATTGCTCGGTGGCGCGAGCCTCAGCGCCAGAAACATCTTCCTCTCCGGCGGCTACACGCTCGCGGCTGGCGCCGTCATGAGCGCCTCGAGGTCCCTCACGACGCACACCTCGCCCGTCGCCGATCCTTACTCCCGTTTCGAAGTCCCCTCATATCCCGGATGCACGAGAACCCGTTACCGGCTGGACCAGCAAAAGGTCGAAACCATTTCGCCGGGTGTGTACTGCGGCGGGATCGAGGTAACAGAGCGAGCGACCCTTCACCTCGTCCCGGGCACCTATATCCTGGACCGAGGTGACTTCGTGGTAGACGGCAACAGCACCGTCAGCGGAACTGGCGTCACACTTATTCTCACGAGCCGCACCCGCTCCAACTATGGCGCAATCGATTTTCATGCCGGCTCGACGATTGAGCTGACAGCACCGGCCCGCGGTGCTGCGGTAGGGATCCCAGGCATCGCCATCTGGGTCGACGGAGCCGTGCCGGCCACCAGCGACACCTTCGGCGGTGGCAGCACCCAGAATGTCAACGGTGCGATTTATCTACCCGGTCGCTGGGTCAAATATTCCGGAGGCTCACCCTCTGCCGGTCGTTGCAGCCAGCTGATTGCCCAGGCGGTCACCTTCACCGGAAACTCGTATTTTCGGCACGATTGCATAGGCGCCGGCCTATCAGAACCTGACCCGCCGTCGCTGCTCGCCGAGTGATCGGTTTTATCCGCGGCGCGCGGCGACGCGCATGTGAATAACGGCCTCGGCGTCGGTGTAGACCCGGCGCCATCCGGGAAGGGCATCGAGGCGGCTCACGGCGCCCTGTTGCGGTGACAGCAAGGTCCAAGTGATGCCATACCGGGTGAGGAGCGTGGTGAGGGTCGCCTCGTCGCCTCTTTCGGCCGCGAGATAGCCGTCGAGGAATGCATTGCCATAGAACTCGGCACGGCCGTCGATAAAGGTCGGGATATCCCGGAAAGTTAGATAGCCGCCAAAGCTCTCGCTGTTGAAGACGGGGCCATCGAGCCTCAGCCGCGATGCGGCGGCGAGTGCCGCCGACGGGGTGACGGGATCGCCGGTGCGTTTGATCGGCCATAGCAACAACGGAAGGCTGATTGCGAGGCTGATCACGAGGGCCAACCGCACCGCCGGCGGAGCAGCCGGGACGGCAAGCCGTGCGGCGCCGCGGCCGAGTGCCGAGACCGGGATCGACCGAATCCTGGCGGCGGCGATTGGCGGACCGAGCGCAGCGACAACCACGAGCGGCCCGACAAGGCCGAGGAGTTCGGCGTGCCGAGCATGGCCAAGCGCCATGTGACACAGCGCCAACAACAGCAACAGCCGCGACAGCGGCAGCCTGACGCCGGTCGTGAAGCCTAGGGCGATGATCCCAAGGAGCCAAATTTCGAGTGGTTGAAACGTTTGGAAATTCGGGCTCAGCCACTCGTCGAAAGAGGCCTGCAGCACCGGCATCGCGATCAGTCGCAGCGGCTCGAAAAAGCCTGCCATTCCGTTTGGCGTCAGTAGCGCGGCGGCAAACGCCAGCAGGCTGAACCCACCCCAGCGTCCGGCTTCGTGGGCGCGGCGTCCCGGCGCAAGCACCGCCTCGGCGGCTAGGAACAACGCAAGAGCCAACCCGAACGCGAAACTGCCGTGCAGATTGGCCCACACCACCATGACCGGCAGCAAGCGGAATGGCGGACCGGACCCGGTGTCGCGCGCAGCGAACAGAGCGCCCGACCACAGCACCAGAAGCGGCAGTGCGAGCAGATGGGGTCGTACCAGCAGGTGACCCAACACCATTGCCGCGCCCAGGGTCGCCGCGATCAAGGTCGAGAATGGTTCGGCCCAGCGCAGCAGAAAGCGGGTAAGGAGGGCGAGGCTCGCGGCGAACGCCGCGGCGGTCAGCAACACCAGCCCGCTCCACCCGGTCAAATCATAGACCGCCGCCAGGACAATTTCGGACAGCCACTCATGTGGAACCCAAGTTGCGCCGGCGAGCGAATGGGAAAACGGGTCGTGCACCGGCAGGGCCGCATGGGCGAGCATCCAGCGACCTGCCGCGATATGGAGGTAGGTGTCGGGATCGTTGAGCAGCGCCCTCGGCTGGGCGAGCGCGCGAGCGAAGAAAGCGAGACCGACGATCAGCGGCCAGGAGGGCGCCAGCTGACCGCTTCTCGCCACCCTGCTAAACCGGCGAATACAGGGGAGAAATCGCTTTCGGACCCCAAAATCGACCGCTCGTGTGGCGAATAATTCTTGTCGATCAAGCACTTGTATGCGGTCTCCGGTTGCCGCGAGCAGGGGAGATTTTGACGGCTCGCAGGGAGCGAAAATGGTCTAGCAGGGTGGGAGCAGGGGGGACGGGTTTGGCCGCGATCCGGCGCAGCCGATCCCCGATTTTCGGCTCGATGATATGCGTCGATCTTGTCACCGATATGGCGGTCATCCGCGCTAGGCGTCACCGAAGGCTTAATTATCGCGCGCCGACGATGTTGAGCGACGGGGGTCTTTATCGACAGGGATAAAATCGGCTTTTTCCCAACACATCGCGACTTGCGGATTGCACGCGACGAAATTGAGGAGATCATAATGGTCAATCTCGTCGATAAACGCCGGCGCTTGCTGACGACCGCCTCTCTCGCCGGTGCCGGCTTCCTGGTGGGATTGCGAGCGCCGAGCCGGACTTTTGCAGCCGGATCCAGCAAAAAGTTTGGCCAGGAGAAGGAGGTAGGCGCGGTCGAGGACTTGATGCGCGAACACGGCGTCCTGCACCGGGCGCTGCTCGTTTATATCGAGGCGGTCCCGAGACTTCGCGCCAATCCCGGCAACCTATCCCTCGAACCGATCGCCCGCACGGCAAAGCTGTTTCGCAGCTTTGGCGAGGACTACCACGAGAGAAAGCTCGAAGAGGCTCATATCTTCCCCGTCGTCAAGAAGGCCGGCGGAGCGGCGGCGGCGGCGTATGTCGATGTGCTCAACGCCCAGCATGATCGGGGCCGCGAGGTCACCGACTATATCTTGACGATAGCTGGCAAAGGCTCGATCGGCACGAGCGATGCCGAACCTCTTGCCCGCGCGTTCGAGACGTTTGTCCTGATGTATCAAAACCACACGGCTCGCGAGGACACGGTCGTCTTCCCCGCGTGGAGGGACGCCCTCTCGGAACGCCAGCTTCACCAGATGGGCGACAAGTTCGAAGACATCGAGCACCGAACCTTCGGCAAAGACGGATTTGACGACGCCGTAAAGCAGATCGCAGAGATCGAGCAGGCCCTTGGTCTCGGCGACATCGCGCAATTCACCGCGCCGCCGCCGAGAGCATGATGCGAGCTTCGGCGCGGGCGATGCCTCCACTATGCGCCGAACAGATCAAACCGCGATGGCGGGCTCGACCTCCGGCGCGCGGTCGCGGCCGACGCCGATGAACAGCACCATCACCGCCACCGCGATCAACAGCATTCCGGAAAACATGAACGCCTCGAAATAGGTGCCAAAGGCGTTGCGCAGGACGCCGGCGAAAAAGGCCACCGAGGCGCTACCGATCTGGTGGATCACGGTGATCCAGGCGACCATGATCCCGATCCGCTCGGTGCCGGCGACGCCCCTCATAAGCCGCACCGTCGGCGGCGCGGCAGCGATCCAGTCGAGCCCATAGACCATGCTGAACAAGGTCAGCCCGTAGAACGACATATCGAAAGCGAAGGGCAGGTAGAGCAGCGCAAGGCCGCGAAACCCGTAATAGCAACACAGCAGAATGCGATTGTCGCAGCGGTCGCTGAGCCAGCCCGAGATCGTCCCACCGATCAGCGCGAAGACGCCGGTAGCGGCCAGCAGGCCAGCACCGGCCACCTCGCTCAGCCCGTGATCGATGCAGGCCGGGATCAGATGGGTGCCGATCAGCCCGTTGGTTGTGGCCCCGCAGGCGAAATAGCCCCCGGCGATCAGCCAGAAATCGCGCGATCGCATGCCGGTGGCGAGCGCGCAGAACGCCACCGCGACCGGGTTGCCGGCGGGCGGAGCAACCGGCCTCGACCGGCTCGTCTCGCCGTAACGGGCAAGACCGAGATCCTCGGGCCGGTCGCGCATCAACATCGCGATGACCGGCAGCAGAACGACGACGGCCGCGGCCAAGACCAGGGACGCAAACCGCCAGCCGCCATTGGTCGCAAGCGTCGCCATCGTCGGCAGGAAGACGAGCTGACCGGCGGCGAAGCCCGCAGTCAGTATGCCGACGACGAGCCCCTCGCGCTTGGCGAACCAGCGCGCGGCAATGAACGCCGAGAGATAGGCACCGACAAAGCCGGTCGAGAGGCCGACCACCACGCCCCAGAGCGCGATCAGCTGCCAAGCTTGGTTCATCGCCGGGGTCAACGCCACCGCGGCAGCTGTCACCGCCAGCGCAAGGCTCATCGTGCGGCGCGCTCCGAAGCGGTCCATGATCGCGGCGGCAAGCGGACCGACTGCCCCGTACAGCAGCAAATTGATGCTTACCGCGAATGAGATAGTCGCCAGCGACCAGTGGAACTCCTCTTTGTAGGGCACGATCAGCACGGTGGGCGTGGCCCGCACACCCGCGATCATGATCGTCGCCGCGAAGGTGACGGCGACGATGACCCAAGCGTAGTGCAGCCGATGATGCTTATGCATGGCCAAGAGTATATGCCTGCCGGCCCGAGAGGCGTCCAGCCCGACGATCCGGGCGACTCGCAAGCTAAGCGATCATGTTAGGGAGGTTTCAAGACAAAAGTGGCGCTCCGCGGCGCACCCGCTATTTCAGCGGAACAGTAGACTATTTGCGCGCCTCCGCTGATCTCGGGAGCGTTCACCGGCTCCGTTCCAAAGTTCGCAACCAGTCCCAAGGTCGAGCAGTCGCCCATTCGCCACTTTACGGCAACGCTCTTGGCGCCGAGCACCCGATAATGGCCGGCGGATCCCTCGATACCGATCAGCCGGGGCACGATCTCGCGGCTGCGGATCGCCAGCGGCCAGCCACACTGCATGATCCGGATGGGTTGGCCCGGTCCAGTCGAGCTTGGACCTTTCGAAGGTCGAGGGCAGGGTCGGGTCGGGGATGCGCTCGCGCGCCGCCGCAGCGCGGAATTCGGGGTACTGGGAAAACTCGCGTCGCCGCCCTTCGCGCACAGCGTCCGCGAGACCCGGCTCAAAATCGCAAAAGAACAAAAACGGCTTGTCGCTCGCCCATTCCTCGCCCATGAACAAGAGCGGGATTTGCGGCGACAGCAGAACGATGGCGACGCCGGCATGCAGCGCCGGCTCGGCTGTGCGTGCCGAGAGTCGGGTCCCGAACGGCTGGTTGCCGACATGATCATGGTTCTGCAGGAACGCGACCAGAGCCGGCGGCGGTAATCCCGCCGAGGGCTCGCCGCGGGGTTTGCCGCCGCGAAACGGCGAGGCTTCCTCCTGATAGCAAAGCCTTCGGCCAGCGCCCGGCCGAGATGGGCAGCCGGCTGTGTCGCATAGTCTCCGTAGAAGCCGATATCCTCGCCGGTGATCAGCACATGCAAGGCATGGTGCAGGTCATCGTTCCACTGCGCGGTGAAGGACACGGTCCGTTTGGCATCACGTGCCAAATATCGGGCCTGGTTGCGGTCATTTTCGAGGACGAGATGTATTTCGCGGTCGGTGATGCGGTGGCGCACGGTTTGCGCGAGTTCCGTTAGGATGTCGGGGTCGCTGTCGTCACGGATCGCGTGGACCGCGTCGAGACGCAGCCCGTCAAAGGCGAATTCTTCGAGCCAATAAAGCGCATTGTGAATCATGAAATCGCGCACCGGGCGCTGCGTGGCGCGAAGTAATTGATCGCGGCGCCCCAGGGTGTGTGGTGACGGTCGGGGAAGAAATCCGGAGCGATCGCCGGGAGATAATTTCCTTCCGGCCCGAAGTGGTTGTAGACGACGTCGAGAAACACGGCCAAGCCGCGGGCATGGCACGATTCGACCAGACGTTTCAGGTCCCCCGGCCGACCATAACGGGACGACGGCGCGTAGAGGTAGGTGCCGTCATATCCCCAGCCGTGGCTTCCCGGAAACTCGGCGATCGGCATCAGCTCGATGGCGGTTGCGCCGAGCGCGCGAACATGATCGAGTTGACCGATCGCGCCGATGAAGTCGCCGGTCTCGGAGAATGCGCCGAGATGCAATTCGTAAAGGACGATCTCCTCCCAGGCTCGCCCGCGCCATCCGGAGTCGGTCCAGACATACATGCCCGGATCGACGACCTCGCTCGCGCCATGAACGCCTTCGGGCTGATGCCGCGATGCCGGATCGGGATAGGCCTCGCCGTCCACGACATAGCGGTATCGCGCGCCGGGCCCGGCCCGGTCGGTGGTCAACGAAAACCAACCCCCCGGTTCCGTATCCATCGGCAGAACCGCGTCGCCAAGCTGAAGCGCCATCGAAGTGGCGCGTGGCGCCCAAAGCCGAAAACGGGTGCCGCCTGGTATGAGCTCGGCGCCAAAGGGAAGCGCATGGTGCCGGCGCGTTATCGGCGACACGTCGCAGAGCCCGGTTCGCCGCCACCGGCCCAAATCGATTCGAGTATCCGAAGACACGGGTCAAAGTATCCTCCACGCCCCCGCCACTCTAACAACGGGGCGGCCGGGGCGTTTCGCGGATTTCCTGCGCACCTCCGTCAAATCGCCGCCATCCCGCCGAGAAAGCGGCCGAGGACGACACCGACCGCGGCGGCGGATCAACACGGAGCCCTGCACTTCATGGTAGGCGAAAACCAGCGGAAGGTGAGAGACTGGGCGGAGAGTTCTTAGAACCGCCGAACGGCAAGCGAGGTGAGCCGATGACAGAGACGAAACCGGGCCGCGCGCATCTGGTTACCGGCGGGTTTCCGCCAGGCTCGATGGCCGGTCACGACCACGATTATGCCCGCCTGCAGCTGCTGAGCCTGCTGTCCGAGCGGGTTATCCCGACATCGGTTGCCAACGACTTTGCAGATGTCGAGAAGTGGCTGCCGGTCAGCCGCTTGCTGATCACCTATGTAGCCGGCCCCTACCCCGACGCCACCCAGTGTCTCGCGATCGAGAACTGGCTGAAGGCGGGGGGCCATTGGCTGGCCTTGCACGGCACCAGCGGCGGCCGCGCCGAGCGGGTCGAAGGCTTGCGCTCGCGCCGCACAGTCAAGACCGAGCATCACGCGCTGCTCGGGAGCCGCTTTCTGACCCATCCACCGATCTGCAAGATCCACGTCGATGTGAAAGCCACCGACTCATCGCTCACCCGGGGGCTCGGCTCGTCTTTCGATGTCGAGGACGAGCCCTACTTCATCGAACTGCAAGATCCGGGATCTGCGCAGATCCTGCTGACCGCGGATTACGGCGCGAGCGGCACCTCGCCCACCGTCGGACCGCTATACGGCTCGGACACCTCGCTGCAACCCAACGGTAAGACCCGGGTCATCGGCTATACCCGTCAGGTCGGCGAGGGTTGTGTGGCCTACTTTACGCTCGGCCATTGCCACAACCCCGCGATCCGCGGCGGCCGGCCCGCCGACCCTGCGGACACGACACCCCTGACCTTCCGCGGCTCGTGGGAATCGGACGTCTTCATCACCTTGCTGCGCAACGCGATCCGCTGGGGTGTCAGCGCCTGATAAGGCGCGGCACGCCAAAAGACATTCAAAGCGAGGCGGAATTTTACGGGCGCCTCTGACCGCGACGTGGGCACCCGTTTCAGGAGCGCATAGCTGCTCTAATGGTGCAGCCCGGGTCGCCACAGGATGTCGGCCTGTCCTCGCTCGTTGACATAGCGCGCCAGCACGAAGAGCAGGTCGGAGAGCCGGTTGGCGTATTTGAGCGCTGCCGGGTTAACCGGTTCCTGGTAGGCGATTTCGGTCATATACCGCTCGGCCCGGCGCACCACCGTACGTGCGTGATGCAAATGCGCCGCGGCGCGGCTGCCGCCCGGGAGCACAACGCTGTCGAGAGGGGTCAGACCGGCATTGAACGCGTCGATCCGCTCCTCGATCCACGCTACCTGGCGTTCGCTGACCCGCAACGGCTCGACTTTTCTGTGCTCTCGTTCCGGACGGCAGAGATCGCCGCCGAGATCACAGAGGTCGTTCTGAACGTTGCTCAGGACGTCGCGAATATCGCCATCGGAACGTACGGCAACCGGCTACATCGAGGCGAAGCGGGGGATGCTGAAAGGATGGCGCTCGATCTCCGGTGAAGTCTCATAAGCTCGCTAATGGAAAGGTCGAGGTTACTTGGGCCTTGTATCAAACCAATTTCCATATTCGCACACGATGAATGGGCCATTATTCGGAAGGCGGTAGGAGCAAAATCCTGTCTCGTGGTATTCGTTAAAAATATCGAAATATTGTACCACGCCATAGACGTAAAGCGAGGTCTTGCCATCCAAAATCTCTTTAGCGGTTGCCTCATTAAGCACATCCGTCGCCGCCGTCCCCCACTTGTCCCCAACTGAACCAAGCATATCGCCAGCCGGAGACGTGTAGAGTGGCACCTTCATTGCTTTGATGACCGCCTCAACATCGGTGCTGTCAGGCGCTCCAGAGGTTGCGTAGCGGTGTATACGCACTCCGATTGCCGGAGTACGACCGCTGTTCACAATGTGTACGTCGGCGCAAATACGCGTGCCGCCCGGAAATTGGCACACTGACGTCGGATTGGACATGTTAAACGAGCTTGCCCACAGGTAAGCTCGTTCGTCTTGCCTAAAAGATTGTCGGGATGCTTCGAGAGTTGCTTTTGCTGTGCCTGCAGCGCTTTGGGCAGCATCAGCGACCTTTCGAGTTGATACGTCAGTAGTCGCCAAAATGTACGCTTGTATCCCTGCTATTGCAGCGAGGATTATTGTTGCTGCTGCGAGAACAGCAGTTGCAATTGCCAGGACAATTTCGGGCGGCTTTTGCCAAATTTTCCACCACGGCACATGCGACGGCGCTGGCGCGCTCGGCGGAGGCGGAGATGTCGGTTCCTCTATCTCGTGGCCAGTCATGACGTTGTTGCCTTCGCTGCACCGGCTGCATCGAAGCAAAGCGGGATGCTGAAACGGTCGCCCTGGCGGTCGGCTGATGTGTCCACCATTTAGAGATGTCACCTTTTCTGCCATTTAGAAATGTCACTGCGGCTGGGGTCGGGCGGCGGGCGGACGCGGAGCCCGAGGCGTAGCGCAGCG
>Ga0306923_10005785_pt1 | contig 12095 bp, 15 predicted proteins | sample sta12Can44000108_FD_203841 | JGI IMG/M metagenome (GOLD analysis project Ga0306923, IMG submission 203841) | Lab enrichment of tropical soil microbial communities from Luquillo Experimental Forest, Puerto Rico - statanox.12C.anox.44.000.108 (v2)... | ecosystem: Environmental > Terrestrial >...
AGTTTGTCTTCGAGAGCGGATGCGAGCAGCTCATTCTCGGCTCGGGCCAGATGGGCAATGTGCATCTATCGCCGGAGGCTGAGGCTTATTTCGCGAAGAAGGGCTGCAAGGTACTATTGCAGTCCACGCCCGAGGCGATCCAGGTATTCAACAGGTCGCACGCGAAGAAGATCGGGCTTTTTCACGTGACCTGCTAAAACGGACGGGCGCTGGCCGCGACAGCGCTGCGGCGGACAAGCGCTTCGCTCGCGCAGGTGTGCCAGTTTTGGATGTTGACGGCGTGCCGCAGCCCAGCGAGGCAAAACGCATTGCCATTTCGAGTCCCGCCCCTGGAATCAATCTAAACGGGTTTTAGGCGGCGGGAGGCCGAGCTGTTTACGACTCTCGGCGTCAAGCTGCCATGTCTCTCCGCGCGCAGCCAGTCGCTCGTTGATGTGGCCTTCGGCTCGATTTAGGCGCTCCGCGAATGTACTCGGCTTGTCGTCGGTAGACCTCCAAAAATTATTGAAAAACTGTCGCACAATTTCGCGGCGACGTTCAATTTCTTGATTGTTGGGGGAAACTTCGGACGTAATGCTTATCCTGGCTCTCATCCCCGACCGCAACGCTATCGGTGCGAGGCGCTTCCTCTGCCATGGTATTCACAATTCACTAGGAACGTTCGGATCAGAACTGCCCTTCCACTAACCGGGCAGTGCCTTGATGAACTCGAAATCTGCAGAGGATCAGAAACCTGATGCGCATCCATTTCTGCATGAATGAGCGTCGTCCAATTCTTGACGGTCGTCACACGTGCCGCACGGCAGACGTCAACGGATGTCCGCAATCCGGCAGCTGCGCGCATGTCTGCGACGACCAGCCGACGGCGCTCGTTTTTGGAAAGGGCTGAAGCCATACGCGAGACTACCGCACCACCAGCCCATCGTCGAGGCGAACCACTCAGGGTCGCACCGCCTCGATGTCGTTTTTGGCGAGCGTGACCCGCTGTTCGCCGCCGAGCAGCTGGAGCAGGATCTCGACTCGCTCTCGCGGCTTCATATCAGCGAAGATCGCCAAGTGCCCGGTAAACGGACCGCGTAGGATCCGAACCCGAGCGCCGCGCCGCAGCGGGCCTGCCTTGGGTAGCTCAATCAGCCCATCGACCTCGCGCCGGCGAATCTCGGCAATGACCCCGTCAGGCACTTTCGCAGGCCCGCTACCGTCCATGATCAACCCGAGGATGCCGGGCGCCCAACGAGCGGTGTGCCACTGCAGCTGGATCAGCACGAAGGCGTAGCCGGGAAAGAGCGCCGGCCGATTCTCGACGGTCCGACCGAAGCGCGTGCGCCGGTCCCGCAGGCGGGGGTAATAGGTCTCGTACCCGGCCAGGCCCAGGCAATGCAGCGCCAGGGCTTCGCGGTGGGCCTGGAGGCGGGCCGCGCACCAATACGCCACAACATCACCCCACCAGCCGGAAGCCCCGGCGATGTGCCTGAGCGCGCATCTGCACCGTCTCCTCGCCGATCGCCGGCAGGTTCGCGAGCTTGGAAGTGCCGGCGCGATAGTGGCGAGCGCCCATGTTAGCGACGCGCGGGTCGACCGGCGGATCGAAAAACCGGCGCTGAAGCGGCGCCAAAATTCGGTAAGCCGAACCCGGGCCAAGACATGGAACGGCCGCTAAGGCAGTTCGAGCGGCGGTGACGAAGGCGTCGTATTGAGACGGGGCGAGCGAAGCGGCGAGCTGCAGGACAAGCTCGTCAATCTCATCTGGAATGGAGGACATTGTCGACGACCCCTTGGTGCAGATAGGATGGGTCGTCTTTCTGCGCTGGTTGGACGTAGGTCAACTTGGCGCTCGGACTCAATACCCGAGCGCCCTTCTTTTCCACCGGATCGCAGGTCAATTCAAGCGGGGGCCGCCGAAGCGATTTTTTCTAGAGCGGCCGCGGGATCGGGTTCGTACAAAGAAACTCCAGCCTCGAGCAGACGGCGCCGCAGCAGGACTTCGGCGCGCGAGTGGCCGTAGCCGTGCCCAACCTCGTCGCTGCGGCAGTCGCATGGCGGGCACTGCCACGGCTTGAGCCTCAGAGTTTTGACCTGAAGGTGATAGCTCGCAGATTGCGCGGCCGAGACCCAGCCCTCGCGCGCCTCGATGTAGTCAAGATGTTCGCAGTACGCCTCGCTTTCCGCAGCTGCGGTCTCGTACGCGCGAGCAAGCGCCTCATAATCAACTTGGCTTAGGCCCGTCGTCGTCATCGCTAGCCTCCAACTCCAATGTTTCGTAATAGCTCGTCGGCGCCGGGACCGTTTTCGGCGCGCGCGGACTTCTCGATTGCGGCGTTAGACGCAAACGCAGAGCCAGCGCATTCATCGTCTTGCAGCCGGCCTGATGCACCGCGAACCAGGGGTTTGGCTTGCCGTCGACGACGACGCCTTCCTCGGCGAGCTTGGCGGCAGCCTCTTCAGCCAGCGCGCTGCTCTCGGCGAAGCGCTCCAAGAATGGCAAATCAGCCGGGCGAAAGTGCCGCGGATCACAGCCGGTCACGGTCGCAATGAAAATTTCCTTGGCGCGACCTTGAAGTCGGGGTGGAGGACGAAGACGCCTGGTTGCTTCGCCGGTGAAGTCGACCGTGTCGTCTTCATAGTGGCGCGCCATGGGTGAGGTCCCCTGGGTTTGAGCCTGGATTCCTCGCCGGTCTACGACGGTTCCGAACTGCAATCTAGAGGTTGGTGTCCACCGCACGCGGCTGCCGCGACCATGCCAGGATCGATCACCTCGTCGACGCAGCCGAGCCCACGACACTTCGGTGCGGATCAAAATATGGCCGTCTCGAGCCCGGGCAGATTGCCCCGCCTGCTCAAAACCCCCGTAAAACGGGCACTTCTTGCATCCAGCCGCTAGGAAACCCCGATGGAATTGGCACTTCTCGCACTATCACCTAGGCGAACTGGGCAGAAACCCTTATAAAATTGGCACTTCTTGCATCAGACCAGCAAGAAAACCATTATAAACCGGGCACTTCTTGCATTTCGGCCCCGGTAAAAGTTGAGAAACCCGCTTAAAATGGGCACTTCTTAACGTCCCGCGGGAAGTTATAATGCTACTTTGAGGTCGGGTGCATCCGCGCTCGGGAAATGGGACCCCTCCAAAAAGTTCCACCCCGCCCCCCGGCCAGGTCATTGATATTGCTGCATAATTCGATGGAACAAACCCCGAACGACCCGATTTCGGGGCTTCGACCCATCGCCTCGACCCGGATCCGTTCCTCCATCGGGAGGCGCCATGGCTCTATCCCCTCGCTACTTCAACTGACTGAGCAGCTTGATCGCGGCGGCGCTGTGCTGATTGGCAAGCGCCTTCAGCCCACCGGTCGCATAGACCGCTACCGCACGCAGGAGCTCGGCGAGCTGACGCGCGGCTCCGGGATCGAAGCGGCAATAGGCGCCATTGGTCAGGCGCGCGATATTCCGGAACGTGTGCTCGACCTCACGATCGTGGCCTTCCTGAAACATGAATGCCGGCACCTTGAGGCGTCCGAGCTCGCCGGCTTCGTGGGCAAGCGCATCCGGGTTCTCCTCCATCGCGTCGCCGACAAAGACAAGCCCGCTCACCTGCAGCAGCTTGGTCTCCTTCTTGGCGTGGACCAGGACCTTCTCGATCTGGGTATGCCCAGCGTTGCACATGATCTGCGACATGGTCTTGGCCAGTTGCCCTGGATCTGAGAACCAGCGTGAGGCCCGGCACTCACCGAGGCCGCGATAGTAGACCAGTTGCATGTCGAGCCCGCCGGTGGCAGCGACCTCACGGAACATTTCGGCCTGAAGTTCGCAGGCGGTATCCCAGGTGTCCTGGCGGCTAGCGGTGGCGTCGAGGGCGAAGACGAGGCGACCGCGTGTGGCTGTAACGGCTGTGGTGCGGCCTCGAATCTCGGCAAGGAAGCTATCGAGCTCGGAGGATGGCGCGGGTGTGGGCGAGCTTTCGCCGCGCGCTGTTAGCGGGGGCTTGTCGGTCATTTTCATTCTCCCATTGCTATTTGGTCCCACCAGCTCCCGCCTCCCACATCATTCCTTCCAGTGGGACCGTGGACCTTGGGGGACCTCGGCCAGCACCCCCTATAGCGATCGCAGGCGATCGCAGGTAATACTCATAGGAGTGCTCCCACTGGGTCCTCGGGTCCCACTATCCTAGATCCACGAGACGAAAACAGGCGCGATGCGCATGGCTCTGCTCGCGCGCGAGCTGATACCTGCGACCGTTAGCAACGCACGTCACCACGCGTCCGCTCATCCGGCGCAACCACTCGCCCAGCCGCTTAGTCGAGATCTTGCCGTCCTTGTCGCCAGCCACACGAAGGAAGAATTCCTTGAGCGCCGGCGGATTGAGATCGCCCGGGGCGCGCGGCTCGTGAGCGATCTCGACCAGACGGGCGCTGAGGTAGGCCGTATCGCCCACCCTGAGCTCGCTCACCCACAGCTCGATCAGCTCGCCGAGGTCGGCGAGATCGGTGTCCTCGGCGCGGATTGCATCCGTGCTTTCGACCGGATCCGGCTCGCCCAGCCAGACCAGCGGACTACGCACCATGCGCGACCATTCGGCGTAGCTGGCAAATGGCCCGCACATCCGCGGCGCTCCTGCCGCCAGATAGGCGCGCATGATGGTCAACCCGGCGGCGACATAGGCGCTGCGGTTACTCGCGATCTGCCGTAGCACGTCCTTCTGGAATTCCCGCAGCTCCGGACGCTCGTCGAGCGCCTCGAGGCTGCAGATCAGCCCGCGCCGGATCATGTCGCCCTTGAGCGTGATGTTGTTACCGGTGCCGAACACCGCGGCATGGCATTCGCAGGTCGGCATTTCGCTGCGGCCAAGAATCCGAAGGTTGACAATCGGCCGCTCGGTGATTTGGCACAGCAGCTCGCCGCTGAGGTCGTGTTCGGCGTTGTCCAGCGAGAAGATCGGCACGCCGCCCAGGATCATTGAACTGAGCCGCTTCTCCGTCTCCTCCATGTTCTTGAGCGCCGTGATCACCGGGCAGGGCCGTCCGGTGGCAATCATGGCGAAGGTGTCGACCAGGTGGCTCTTGCCTGTCGCCGGCGCATGGGCGCGGACCAGATGCATCGGTGCGGTCGGCAACGAGCCGCGCACGAGTGCCGTCAGCAATCCGGAAAGTGCGATCGAGCGGTTGAGCCGCTTCTCCCGCTCGTCCTTTTGCTGGTCGCCTTTCGTCCCCTTGAAGGAAAATTCCGAGAGCAGGTCGGTCAACTTCTCGAGCGCCACGCGGGCTTCGTCCTTGCTCGGCTGCTCGGGTATCGGCGGCAGTTGAAAGGTCGGCAGCAGGTAGAGCTGGGTGTCGGGATCGTAGCCCGGCTCGTTGAGCAGCGAGCCATCCGATCGCAGCGTCGGGGTGGTGATGATGCCGCTGACGCGCGGGAATTTCCGCGCCCGCGCCTTCGTCAGCATGCCGCGCATGATGTGCACCGGCGGATCGATATCGATCCAGCCTTTGTGCTTGCGGCTGTACTTCTGGAACGTGGCGGCCTCGGCCGCCATGTTGGTAAGCGAGTCGGGGCAGAGCTCGCATAACTGTGCGGCCACGGTTTGCCGCCCGTCGGCGGCAAGCATGGTTTCGGCGACGGGCTCCACCAGTAGGTTGCCGCGCGAGAAGATCGGCAAGCCGGACGTCAGCAGCGCGCTCTCGACCTCGTCAAGGATGCGCGGCCGCTGGCCGTCGACGATCTGAATGACCGGACGCGGCCCCAGCGGCGCGCGTGGCCGTGGCTGGCTGCGCGGCTGGGCACGGCCGGCCTGCGCGCCACTGGCGATGGTGGCCTCCACCGCCGCGGCGCCGTCATCGGCGACCAGCCCGCAGGCCTGCGCGGCTTCGAATAGGCGGTCGTGGACCTCCTCCTCGTCGAGGCGTCCGCCGGCGACGATCTGATAGAGGTTGAAGGCCGCCGTGTTGAGCGTGGTGTTGCGCATGCCGGCCTGGGCGGCGGCGACCGTCTTGCATTCGTAGTCGAGCGCGGCGCGCGCCCAGGCGCTGACCTTGCGCCGGGCGAGCTCGATCAGCCAGTCGGGCGCGAGCACAGCCTGGGCGCCACCATCGACGGTATCCCAACGATAGACGCCGCCATTGGCGTTCCGGCTCGGCGGCAGGCACACGTATCCGCCCTCGCCGCGCACATCAATGCCCGGACCGATCTTGCTCGCACTGTTGCGGATCTCGACGCTGCTGTTCCAGGTGAAGATCCGATGCTTGCCCCCGCGCGGGGTGATTGTCATCAGGGTCTTCGGAATCTCGCTGTGCTGTACAACGAGTTGGGCGAGCGTTGCCTCGCCATCGATCTTTTTGATCGGGTTCTTGTCGGTGTCGACAACCCACATGCCACTCGCGGAGCCAGTGGGGGCGCCGATCATGGCGTTCGGCCACCGCTGCCACCACGTGCGAATTTGCGCCTCGTTGGTGGTCGCGTCTTTGAAGCCGTTAGGGGTGAGCGGTTTCTTGTCGAGCGGATTGCAGGGAAAGACCGGGATGCCATTGCGCGCATATTCGAGCGCAGCGTCGAGCTCATTGGGTGCGGCATTCGATTGCGACTGCGGGCTCATGTGATTTTTCCTCCGAGCTTGTAGAACAGGCTGTGGAGATACTGGTGTTGCCTTGGAGTTGGCTCGCGCCCGTACACGGTGCGCGACGCCATGTCGTCAACGAACTCGTGGTGCTTATCCGGCAGCCGATGCTTTTGGCGCTGGCAGTAGAGCGCAACCTCCGACCATTCGGGCGCGCCATCGGTGTTACGGAAGGCGCCGGTCCCGTGCTGCTTGGCCTCTGCGGCTGCGACGCCTTCGGCGTAACCAATGGCGCGCGCGTTCTCGACCTCGGCGAGAACTTTTTGCTTATAGTCTTCGGTCAGGCCGCCGTTCTCAACGTGCTCGGCAAGCGCGTGAAAGCTTTGGTTATAGGCTTCGAGCAGACGCGCGATAGCGCATAGGGCTGCGAAGGCCTCGCCCCTGCTGTCCGACGCCAGCAAGCGGATCGGCTTGGCAAGCTTGGCGGCGAGCTCGCGCGGCAGCGCCATGGCTCACCCCTGACGCCGACGGTTGGCATTTTGCACCGATTGAGGCACCCATCGCCAATTGCTTGGTTCGTAATTGCCGTCGTTATTACGGCGATCAAGCGACATGCCAGGCGGCGGATCGCCGACGCTGCTGTAGAAACCCGAGAAGGTGAGCCACTCTTCGCAAACGCCGATACCGCGACCGCCGTAATAAGAGTACCAGGGGTGTTGGGGATTAAAGCAGCGTTGCAGTAGGTTGTCCCAACAACGATAAGCGCGACTCCGAGACAGGCCGTGCTTTGTGAAGCGTTTTCTTGCTATCTCCCGTAGAACGCATCCGCAGGTGGTTGAATTGCCTCGGCGTAAAGAGACCCCTCGCACGACGCGTTCTTGGCCGCAGTCACAACAACAACGCCAAAGAACATGTCTGCTACGATCTCGCTCTGGATGGATCGCAAGAACCGTCCAGCAGCCAAATCGCTTTCCGGCGATGTCGACAAGCTTGCCCATGCTTACCTCCAGCACCGTTCTTTGTGCGGGCACATCCGACATCGCCAATCCGTGGGGTCGTCATACGCGCGCGGCAGCAGCTCCCCGGCGCGCGTGGCCTCGATGATATTGACGGCGCGGTCAGACCACAGTTGCGCACGTTCAGCATCGTACGGCACGAAGAAGTGCAACCACTCGCAGGTATCGGCATTCGTGACCGTGAACAGCGCGGGATTGGTGACGTCGAGGTAGGTCTGATAGAGGCAAACCTGGCTGAGATAATGCGGGTATTTCTTTTCGAGTCCGTCGCGCTCGACCTCGCGCCAGCCCTTGGCGTTGAGAGCCTTATGCTCCCATACCAGCGGATAGATCACATAGGCGCCCGGCAGGTCGGGGCCGTGAATGATGATGCCGTCGGCGTGGCCGCGCAGCGCACCACCCGCGGCGCTGAAGGCCAGCGCCTCGGGCGGCGCAAACTTGAACCCGACTGCCGCCAGATGCCGGCGCGCACGCTCCTCGAAATAGTGTCCGCGGTCGAAGATTTCGCGCGTCCTGGCCGCGAGCACGGGCTTGCACCACCAATCGTACTGAATGCGCCGCGCGCATTCGTGCCCGACGATGCTCGCGCCAAGATAAGGGCGCGGTAATTCCGCCGCGGTCGCCGCGGCGCGTTCGATCGCGTCGTTAATGGCGCCGTTGATCGGTTCAAGCGAAAGGCTGGCACGGTTGAGATTAAGCACAGCAGGCTCCGTCGAGAATAGCGCTGCACTCCTCGCAAAGCCCGTTTGACAACTCAGCGGACATTACGGTGTACAGAATTTTCGCCCGCTCGCTGAGCACGTAGACCGGCTGGAGCTCGCCCTTGCTGTCGGGGCGCATCTCGCCGGTGGGCACGAGCAATCCTTCATCGACCATCAGTTCCCACTCGCTACGGATGCTCATGATGGGCCTCCGTGAGCGAGACATGCGCCCGCCCGCGCCAGTCGAAGGGCAACTGCACGCGGCCCGGCTCAATGATCGGAGCGCACCAGCCGAGGCCGCTTTTGAGGAGGGCATTGCAGGCGACATCGCCCGCGCCGATCAGCACGACACCGGTTCCGGGCTCTTTGCCGATCGAGCCGTCGGGCCGATAAAATTTGACTTTGCCGTATGGAAAAAGAAGCAATTGCGCGTTCGGCGCGACGACCTCGCAAAACCAATCGGCCGATGTGCGAGCGGCAACCAGTGCGATGCCGTAGTTGTGCTCAAAGAACCGTTGGAGCCACGGCACCTGTCCGCGCCGGCCACCGAATGGAAAATTTCCCCAGACGAGTGTTCGCCGGTCTTCGTTGATCTGCCACGGTTTCAGCAAGCCGTCGTCTTCGGCAGTGTAGAACTTGCGACATGGCACAAAAGATAGAGCACCAGCAGGAGGATGCGCGACGTCGAGATCGAACATCTCAATTCCGCCCCGCTTAAGTCCTGCGAAAGTTTCGGGCGGGGTGAGCCAGTCCGACGATAAGCCAATACAAAATTCGTGTTCGGCCATAACTCATCTCCTAAAGAACGATCTCGTCGTCAGGATCGCCAGGCGCGATCAATGGTCCGCCGCTCGCGGCGTTCGCTTGGCGCGCGATCGTGCTGGCGCTCGACTGACGCGTGACACCCTTGTCGCTCAAGTCGCGCGCGATGGTCGCCTTGCGAATGAGCTTCATGGCAGCGAGCAGGAACTCGATCATGGTGTCCCGCGGCCAGGCTGTGAGCGGCTGCGACCAGTCGATGGCGCAGGTATCCGCGAGCTCGGGCAGGATCGCCGCGACACAGCCAGCGTCCCATGGCTGCGGATCGAGCGCCGTCATCCTGATGGTGCGCTCGGTGTCGAGATTTTCCGCAGTCGCCTGTTCGGCGCGCGTGCCAATCCAGGCGAACAAAATCGCAGCAAGGATCCATCCCCATTCGATGTCGCTCAATCGCCCGATCGGTGTACCGGACGGGATGGGGCCGTTCCGGACGACCTCACGCGCCCCCGCAATGGCGGCGGCGGTGGAGTCTCGCTGCCGCTGGTCCTCGATCGCGGACAGCGAGACCTCGCCAACGGTGTGGAGCTTCTTCACGACGCCCATCCCGGCCGTGCGATGGGGGGCGCAGCATTGGCGGGCGCCGCGGCTTGAGCTCCGCCTCCACCATCGAACGGCGGCGCCTGCTCGACCGGCTTCCATTCTTTCTTGTCGGGCGTGATGACCGCGGCGATAATATTTTTGTCCGGCCAATTCTCGCCCGGCTTATCCTTATTCGGCCCGCCCCTCTCGATGCCGACCCTCACGACGAAGGTCAGACCGTCGAAGTCCTTGAGGCTCACGGTGCGCGCCGCGCGCGCCGCCGGGCTCAGGTCGTCGGGCCGGATGTTGCGCGCAGATTCGAGAATGGTCCGCAGCGTGCCGAGGCTAATTTTCGCGGCTTCGGCATGTCCGTCGGTGGTGCCCGACATGATCATGTTGCTCCAGAACTTTCGCCGGGCATACTTCCCATCGACAACGACATACTCGACGTCGAGCATCTCGCAGCCGCCGTCCTTTGAACGCTTGCACATCCCATCTTCGCCGACGCCGCCGGCGCGAAGGTGCATTGTGACGGTTGCGATCGTGCCGTGCGGAATGAGGTCGAACTCGCGCGGCGGCGGGGCATCAGAGTAATCGTAGGGCATGGTGCGCCTCCTCTACTGTTGAGCGGGTTGCTCGGATGAAACGATGGTGAACGGTTTGCGCTCGCCGGGACGGGAGAGCTTTTCGATCAGCGCGCCGAGGTTCGGTGGCTCGAGTTGTTCGAGCCGGCCGGAACGGTCTTTGGCGGGATAGCCCCAAGCATTAGGGCTCGTGCAGATGAACGCGCGTATCGGCTTGCGATCGCCGAAATCGACCCATGTCATGGTGATGATTTCGTCGACGATCGCCGGCAACTCGCGGCCAGTCTTGCCGCCCTCAATTTGGGGCTGCCAGGTCGAGACGTTGAACTCGTCGGTGTTCTTCTCCAACACCGCTGCGAGCAGCACGGTTTTCTCGCGCGCGTGTTGCAATTGATTGAGCCACTGCACCGTGCTGCGGGCGTGCGCGCCGTAAATCGCGCGCAAATCCTTGCGCCCGCGATCACTGGTCGCCTCCGGTGCCAACTCTGCCGCTGCAAAGCTGAGCCGGGCGGCCGCAGTCAGGCTGTCAACGAACAGGATGCGATAGGCCGCAAGCTGCGCGAGCTCGGGGTTCTTCATCACCTCAGCATGATGCGATTCCGAATAGGCCGCGGTCGGCGGCAGGGCACGATTGATGCCGCCGAGAATGCACGCGATGTCGCGGCATTCGGACCATGTCCTGGGGCGCACACTGGCGACCGGCAGGTCGGCCACGGCGATATCGCCAGCCTCGATGTCCACAAACAGCGTGGTGGCGAGCATTTCAGCGCTCAGCGTACGCAAGAGGCTGGTCTTGCCAACGCCGCTCGGACCCACGACCAGAATCTTCGGGCCGCCTTTCTCTGCGAGGCGCTCGTCCGCGGTGATGATCCTCATGGCGCGCCCCCTTTGCTCCGCTCCGCGGCCATGGCGATTTCGGCGGCAAGCTTGAGCGGGATGACGACGAGGGGCTCACGGCGATCGGCACGAACGATCAGAAAATCGTGCCCCTCGAGCCAGCGATACAACTCGCGGAATCCGTTGCCCCGGCACTTCACTTCGGCGCGGCGATCGGTCCCGAGCAGCGGGATGGATACATCGCCGCCGAAGCGGCCGTGCGAGGCGCCAGAAAGAGGCACGCGCTCGGCGGCGATGCCGCGCTCCTGCAGGAAGCGAACGACGGCACGCTCGCCTCTGTTGCCCTTGTCTCGCGATGCACGTCCGCCACGGCTCATGGCACTCGGCTCTGGTCTTCAATGGGGCAAATTGACAAACGGGAAATCAGATCAGAAAAAGTGGGCGCCGCCCTCGCGAGCGGCGCCGTGACTTGGCTTAGCGCAAATAGGCCGCACCGTACTTTCCCATCGAGCCAAGGCCATTGTTGGCGTCGAAGATGTTGCCGCGCGACTTTTGAGTATGGCGGGGTTGCTTCCAGCTGCCGCGAAGCACTTCGCCATTGGTGCGGTCGACGAAGCAGTGCAGCGTGCGGTAATCCTTATAGACGCGGGCAATGCGGATGTAGCGCGGGCCAACATCCATCTCGAACCTGACCGTTTCCGGGTCATTACTGGCGAGCTGCTCGATGCCACGGAAGAAAGTGGCAAAAGCAATGTCGAAGTTCAAAGCAGTGTCGAAGTTCTGCCGGCCGTGGACCAAGGCGACGGCGATCAATGCAGACTCAGTGGCAGTGAGCGGCGGCCGCCGATGCCGGGACTTGTGGCCGTTCTTGACGATAGCCTGGGGGGTGAGTAAATGATCGTCGTTAGGCAGCATTGGGATACTCCATTGTTGCTGCATTCGGGACCGGGTTTCGTTTCGGGACTTCAGAACCACTCGGCGACACCCGGTCTCCTCCTCTCCTTCTCGTCACCCGATAGTCTCCTTCCCGATCGCCGGTGACGGTGCGCGGGTCGGTTATCTCCTATGCGCTCAT
>Ga0306923_10005787_pt1 | contig 12093 bp, 6 predicted proteins | sample sta12Can44000108_FD_203841 | JGI IMG/M metagenome (GOLD analysis project Ga0306923, IMG submission 203841) | Lab enrichment of tropical soil microbial communities from Luquillo Experimental Forest, Puerto Rico - statanox.12C.anox.44.000.108 (v2)... | ecosystem: Environmental > Terrestrial > Soil...
AATGTTGTGCGGGAGGCTCTGCAAGAACTCGAGCACCAAGGCTTTGTGGAACGGTTTCCAAACAAAGGAACATCCGTCACAGACTTCTCTCGAGAGGACATCAGGCAGATCTATCAATTCCGCATGGAGGTTGAGGGCTTTGCCGCGCAGCTCGGCCGCGAGTGTGGGCGACCAAGCCACGAAGACGTCTGCCAACTGGAGCGAGCTCTAAGCGGAATGCAGGCCGGAGCGGACGGCAACGACTTCTGGCAGTTCTCCAGAAGCGACCTCGAATTCCATGAAATCATCTGGCGCATGTCGGGAAATCCGTTCGTTGAGAAGGCCTTGCGTACAGTGGCGACACCGCAGTTCTCTTACGTCCTGATTCGTTCGTTTCGCCACACACGACTGGATCTGGCGGCTGTCACCCAGGAGCATCGCGAGATCTTACAAGTTCTCAGGACGGCAGATGCGGTGGCCTGCCGGAAATTCGTGAGGGAGAAGGTCGAGAACTTCTGGCACGAGGTCGAGAGCGGTATTGATGAAGCTTGAGACGGGTGATTCAAGTTGATTGGAACAGAACGTTTCGGAGGAGAGAGCCCCTCCATCTCCTCCGGCCCCTCTCCTGCCCGGTCCCGGTGCGGGAGAGGGGCGCTCCTCTGGCGGGAGGGGAAAAGCTCGGGCGAAAGCTAGACAACACAATCGATTCACCTCAGTTTGCCTGTGGTCGGCCGGGGGGCGTAGTAGCCTTCCGAGCGTCGGGAGGGTTTGGGAACGCGTTGGGTCATCAAGAAGAAAAGAGAGGAGATTCCGATGAACCGCGTAAGAAGCACAACAGGCTTTGCAATTCGTGTCATTCTTTTCCTCACGGCCGTCTGCTTGCTGGGCGGACCCGCGAGGGCTCAGACGGTTAACGGCGCGGTCCACGGGACCGTATCAGACAGTACCGGAGCCGTTCTTCCCGGCGCCACTGTCGAGGTCAAGAACAATGGAACCAACCTGGTGCGGCAGGGCGCGGCCGACGACACCGGCTTTTACACCATCGTCAGTCTTCCTCCGGGCGCATACACGGTGTCTGCTTCCAAGACTGGATTTTCGACAGCGGTCCAAAATAACGTGCAGTTGCTGGCGAACCAGGATGTGGAGTTGAACTTTATCCTGAAGGTCGGGACCGTTTCGCAGCAAGTCGAAGTGACAGCAGAGGCGGCGTTGGTATCGACGGCGAACTCCACCATCAGCCAGGTGATTGGCTCCCGGCAGGTTGTTGATCTTCCCCTGAATGGCCGTCAGTTCACCCAATTGGTCCTACTCGCGCCGGGTGCGGCGCCCAAAGAGACTGGCCAGCAGTCGGGCTTCACCATTCCCATCGGCGGTGGTGGGCTTAGCCCCTCCGTGAATGGCAACCGGGGCCAGCAGAATAACTTCACCCTGGACGGAGTGCTGAACAACGCCATTTTCACCAACGTCTGGGCCATCAGTCCTCCTCCCGACGCCATTCAGGAGTTCAACGTTCAATCCCAGATTACTGACGCCCAGTTCAGCATATCGTCGGGCGCGAATGTTAACGTGGTTACCAAGTCCGGCACCAATCAGTTTCATGGCGCGGTTTGGGAATTCCTCAGGAACAACTCGCTGGACGCCGCCAACTTCTTCGATAACTATTACAACAATAAGAAGCCGGCTTTTCGCCAAAACCAATTCGGCTTCGAGGCCGGCGGTCCGCTCTTTATCCCTCATCTCTACGACGGCCGGGCCAAAAAGACTTACATCTCCGGCTACTATGAGGGCTTCCGCTCCACCGAAGGCTTTACCGAGACGAACAACGTGCCGAGCGCGGCCGAGTTGAATGGGGATTTTTCGGATTTGTTGACCCCGAACGCGCAGTATCCCACCGCAGGCCAGCCTTCCGGGGTCGTCGACCCTCTGGGCCGCCCGATTTTGAACGGCCAGATATTCAACCCCTACAGCACACGGCTAGTGACTACCGGCCAGGTTGATTCTGTCACGGGTCTGCCGGTAAACTGCGGCTCAACGACGACTGCCTGCCTGGTTCGGGACCCTTTCCCCGGCAACATGATCAACCTGCCTCTGAATCAGGAGGCTTTGACCTACCTGAAGGCCTTCTACCCATTGCCCAACCTCAACGTGCCGCCAAACACGTTTCCCAACTTTGCCATCTCCAGTCCTCAGGTCATCACCAGCAACCAGTTCGGCGTCAGGGCTGACCACACGTTTGCTAACAACGATAACTTGTACGGCGCCTTCTATTACATTCAGCCCCATGAGACCTTTCCAACCTCACTGCTGACGGGCGCGCAAGTTCTCACTAACAAAGCTCGCGTGATCGCGGTGGGCTACACTCACCTGTTCGGTCCCACCTTGCTCGCTTCTTTCCACTACGGGTACAACTATACGAATTATGGCAGCACGAACACTCCCGGTGGCGAGGCGTTGTTGAACGCGACCGGCCAAGCAGCGTTAGAGCCAGTCCGCGACGGTATTCCCATTGTCCCGCAGATCAGTCTGTCGCCGCGCCTCGGGGGCACCGGGCAATTTGCCATTCCGCTGGGACCCATCCGCGGGCAAGAGTTCAGCGTCGACGTCCAGAAAATTAAGGCTGCCCACACCTTCAGCGCGGGCTTTATGCTCTACCACATCCACAGCTTTGACGACGGCTGGGGCCAAGCGACCAGCTTCAACCAGTTCCCCTCGAGCGCGACTTACGGTCAGGGCCTCAATGTCTCGAGTACGGGTGATGGCCTTGCCAGCATGCTGCTGAATCTGCCTTCTAGCCTCTTCGGCTTTGTTGGCGCCACCTATGCCGACGACAAGACTAACTGGACTGGATACTACCTGCAGGACAAATGGCAGGCGTCCCGAAAGCTCAACATCCAGATTGGCATTCGCTATGACTACGTTCCACCGGCCCATTACAAGAACAACCAGGTGTCAGGCTGGAACCCGGATTGCCCGGTGCCTGCCACGCGGGCACTGCCGTATTCCGCCGATGCCATCGAATTGGAGAACGCCTGTTTTCTGATTCCCGTTCCGTTCCCGACCCCTCCCACCAGCACGTTGCCCAACGGGCAAGTTGTAACCAACCCGTCGTGGCCGTTCCCTACTGTGCGGCAGACCTACTTTGACCCGAAGTATAACGGCTGGCAGCCGCGGTTCGGGTTTGCTTACAGCGCCGACCAGAAGACGGTGGTCCGGGGAGCGTTCACGATGTTTACCGATCACAACAATACGCTAGTGCAGGAGTCCCAGGACCCACGTATTGCCTGGCCGTTTGGCGCCGGAATTAGCTTCGGAGGGTTGAACAAGGGCATAGTGAACTGCCAGTCTCCGAACCTGAACCTGAGCCAGACCTGCTGGAGCAACCCACCGGCCGCCGCCCAGTTCCTGCCGCCCATCAGCTATGCCCCGGCCTTCGCCTTTGGAGCTACCCCGCGGCTCAAGATTCCGTATGCCATGGAATACAACTTGAGCGTTGAGCGGCAATTTACGCCCAACTTGACAGGTACGATCAGTTATGTAGGGTCTGAGTCAAGGCACCTGTTCATCCAGCCCATGTACAACGCGCCCCTTCCACAACTGATGGGACCAGGCCCTGTGGCGCCTCGAACACCCTTCCCCTTCTTTGGACAATTCCCTACGGACACGAACTCCGGAGTAGCCAGCTACAACTCGCTCCAGGTCAAGGTTCAGAAACGATTCTCCCAGGGACTGACCTTCCTCGGTTCGTACACTTATTCCCATTGCTTGTCCATCCAGGACGAAGGGCAATCGGGAAGTATCCAGAACCCGTACAACTGGAGCGCAGACAAGGGAAGTTGCGACTTTAACATTCCACACATTTTTGTCTTCAGCTACGCTTACCAAATCCCTTACGGCAGAGGTATGCACTGGGGCAGTAGTGCCAGCGGAGTGGAGAATGCCATCCTGGGCGGTTGGCAGATCAGCGGCATCACCACGGCAGAAAGCGGTTTGCCGTTCACAGCCACCGCCAACGCCACTGACGTTGCCAACATCAATCCCTCCAGCGAAACCGAGCGAGCGAACGTAACCGGGGCGCCCCTCCTACCCTCGGGATTCGTACAGAGCGCCCAGGCCTGGTATAACCCGGCGGCTTTCGTCACTCCGGCGTCCTATACGTTCGGCAACGTGGGTCGCAATACAATGAGAGGACCCAAGTCCATCACGTGGGACTTCGCCTTGCTCAAGAATTTCCGCCTCACCGAGGCCTTGCAGCTCCAGTTTCGGTCGGAGTTCTTCAACATCTTCAATAATGTTAATCTCGCCCCTCCAGGAGGTGGCGCGAGCGGAGGCTTCTCGACCCTAGGGGGAGAGAGCCGAACAGCCGTTAATGGTGCGAATTTCATGCACATCTTCAGTGCGGCGGCTTCGAGAGAAATCCAGTTCTCGTTGAAGTTCCTTTGGTGAGTGTCAAGAAATCGACACCTACGGCGAGTGGCTAAATTTAGCTCTAGTGGCTAGTGGATGGGTGGCGCATACATCGCGCATTTTGCGATGTATACGATTTTGAAGATCGCACACATGGCAAGAAGCAGCCATGTGTGCGCCAACCAGAGAGGCGGGTGAGGGGGTCAGTTCGACCGCCGGCCGAGTTTGGGTGTGCTTTGCCGCGCCATACTTGTCCATGAGCGTCCCAACGTAGCGGATCTGCGAATTGCAGCGCAAACAGACCGAAGCTGAAAAGGCGGCATGGGACCCTGCTGCCAACCTGCCGGTTGGGAACGAAATTCCGCCGGTAGCGTGGCGCGGGAGAGCAACGGGGGCAACGAGGGTTCAGGGGGGTTCAAGATAACGTAGTAACCCCTCACCCGGCTAGCGCCGGCTGGTGAAAGCGCCGGTCGCGATCCACCCTCTCCCCTCGGGAGAGGGCCAATGACTAATCAGATGGATGTTCGGTGCCGGCACTCCGTTCTTGTGTCTTTCATCCTCGCAACCAAGGGCCAATGACTAATCAGATGGATGCTCGGTGCCGGATCCACCTATCCCGGCCCACGTACATCTTGATTCTCAGCCTTCTGCCAGGCGCAACCGTACCCAGGACTTCGTCGTCCCAAACCAATCCACCGTCCAAATCAACGCTCGAACAGTCGGAACCCTCCGGCCAGGGCCAGCAGCAAGCCGACGCTGCCTACCAAAAAGGGATGCAGCTTCTCGGCGAAAAGCGGTACGTCGACGCGCTGCGCGAGTTCCAGATGGTCGAGCAGATTGCGCCCCAAATTCCTCAGGGCCCGAGCGGACAGGGAATTGCGCTGGCGTTGATGGGCAAACCAGACGAAGCGATCAAGGCTCTTCAGAAGGCACTCCAGATTGATCCGAGTTTCTGGGTGGCGCGGAGGGAACTGGGAATTGTGGAGTGGCACCTGGGTAGAAAGGAAGAGGCCGCAAAGGAGCTGCGGCAGATTATCGAACTGTATCCCAACGACGAGGCCGCCAATTCGATCCTAGGCCAGTACGAGTTCGAGCATCAGAACTACGCTCGGGCTCTTGCCTTTTTTTCTAAGGTGTCAGCTCAGGTGGAGGTGGACTCGAGGCTGGCCATCATGCAAGCAAGTGCCTTCCTGAAAACCGGTCAAGAGGACTCGGCCCGCGAAAAACTCCAGCAGCTGGTGGGCCGTCCAGGACTCTCGCGCGAGGACACCTTCCAACTCGCTTGGCTGCTCGGGGAGGCCAAGCTCTATAAACGGGCTATCGAAGCGTTCAATTCGCTGCCCGGGGATTACCCGAACCGTTTCACCCGGAATTACGGCCTGGCTCTTGCTTACTTCGAGGATGAGCAATACTCCCCGTGTGTGGAAACCTTGAAGCAGCTTCAGACCGAGGGAATTACTCGGCCGGAACTGTTCAGCCTGTTGGGTGTGGCCGAGGAAAAGGCTGGTCACACCAAGGAAGCTTACGACGCCTTCCGGGAAGGAATCCTGGCGAACCCCCAGGATCCGCAAAACTACCTCAACATCGCGACGCTCGCCAGCCAGCATCTGAACTACGACCTGGCCATTCAGATCCTTTCTTCAGGAATAGAACGGGTCCCCAGTTCCCACGACTTGATCTTAAGCCGGGGGATTGCTCACACGCTGAAAGCGCAATTCGCTCAAGCTCACGCGGACTACGAGCGCGCCATCCAAATTGCTCCGCGGGATCCGGGAAATTATGTGGCTCTTGGAATATCCCAGCTCGAAGAAGGCGACCTGGACAATGCCATTAGTGCTTTTAAGAAGGCGGGAGACCTGGGGTCGAAGGACCCACAGCCTTACTATTTCCTGGCCGAGGCGTTAATCCAGAAGGGCGCGGAGCCCGAAACGCCTCCCTTCAAACAGGCGCGCCAAGCCACCGACACGGCCCTTTCCCTGGACCCGAATTTCGCTTACGCTTACCTTGACCGCGCCAAACTGGCGCTCCGAGCGCAGGAGATCGACCAGGCTGTGCGCGACTTGGAGCGCGCCCAAGCGCTGGACCCGAAGTCGCAATCGATCACATATTTGCTGGCCCAGACGTACAAGCGAAGGGGTGAGAAAGAAAAGGCCGAAAGACTCTTTGCCCGTGTGAAGGAGTCCAGCGACCGCGAGGCACGCCAATTTCGCGAGGATTCGCTCACGCAGGCCCTGGTCGTTATTTCAAGCAATGATCACTCGAGTTCTCCCAGATAGAGGAGATGGCGATTCGTGGCGGCAATGGACTGCGTCCATGTAGAGCATGGAAATTCACTTGACCACAGCCCTTGGTCGCAATGGCGACAGAGGGTGTCGCGCGAAGCGGGACGGGTGAGGGGGTCGCAGGACTATTTTCGAAACAGCAAGTGGCCGGGCCGCGGCTCAGAAACCCTCAGGCCGTATTGCGCGGATTACGGTCACCAGGTAGCGGTTCACGTTTGGACCGTCCTGGCCGTTTTGATGGTGGCAGCGGGCGGGCGTGCTCGCACAGAGCAAGACTGTGGCGCCCAGATCGAGAACGTCATGGCGTTGCTCAACCAGCAGAAAGGGCGGGAGGCCCAGCAGTTGGCGTTGACAGCGACCAAAGCCTGCCCTAGGGAGCCGGCGGCTTACAACATGCTTGGCATGACCTATGATCTCGAGAATCGCTTCGGTGAAGCCCAGCAAGCCTACCGGCAGGCGATCTCACTTGACCCGAACGTTGCCGCGTTTCATGACAACCTTGCGGTGTGTTACATGCGTTCCGGGAATCCGGAGGAGGGCGTCCGGGAATTCCAAAGGGCGCTTAAGCTTGATCCGCATAACCAGACCGCCAACTTGAATCTGGGCGCCTACTGCCTGAGCCAAAAGGCCTACCAGCGCGCACTGGACTACTTTCGCGCTGCTCAGGGTGAAAAATCTGGCGACCCCGCAGCACTTCTGGGAATGATCCACGCTTATTTCGGCGCCGGGGAAAAAAACGCCGGGGTGGAAGCTGCCGACCGGCTCTCCCGCTCTGCCGGCTCCGATCCCAGAATCCACTTCTCACTAGGCTTGGTCCTCGCCGAATACGGCGAATATCCGATGGCTGTGAAGGAATTTGAAGCCATCCCTGCCCCGGACCGTGATTTTGCCGCCGTGCTCAATTTAGGGATGGCGCACTCGAGACTTGGGCAGTTCAAGGAAGCACGGCAGAGGTATGAGGAGGCTTTGAAACTTGATCCGTCCAGCCCCGAACCGTACCTGAGAATCGGATTGGACTCCTCGGCCTCCAAAAAAACCAACGAGGCTGTCTCATGGATCAGCCGCGCTCACGAAATGGCGCCCGAGAGGACGGACATTTCCTACGCCTTAGCAGAAGAGGTGATTCGCTCCAGGAACTATGAGAGGGCTCGAGGCCTGTTGTCCTCGGTGCTTCAAAGCCAGCCGAACGAGCCCATGCTCTTGGAAGCGCTGGGAGATCTGTATTCGCGGCAGAATCAGGTGCAGGATGCCATTAACACCTACCTCCGATGCCTTGACTCGGACCCTCAGCGGGTGAGCGCACGACTCTCGTTGGCACAGCGGTATCTGGAGTCGGGGCGCGCTGACGAGGCGAAGGCCGAGTTCCAGAAGGTCATGCAAGTCGAGCCCGAGAATCCTGAAGCCAACGCCGAACTTGGCAAAATGGCATTCGAGGCAGGAGAACGGGATGCAGCTCTCCAGTTCGCTGAGAAGGCTTTGGCTCGCGACCCTAACAATCTGACAGCCAATGAGGATTTAGCGGAGATTAAGATGCGGGAGGGCAAGCTCCCCGAGGCGCAGGCAGTTCTTGAGAAGCTTGTGAAGCTTGACCCTGAGAATCCGCGTTTCCATTACCTGCTCAGCAGAGTTCTCACCAAGCTCGATCGCCAGCAGGAGGCCCAGAGCGAATTTGAGATCTCGAAGGAGCTGGAAACCGTGCGGAGGAAACAGTAGCTGCGCCCGTCGAAAGTCACCAGAGGCGAACCCTGTCGGGTCGCCGCGAGCGACGAGGAATCTGCTTTATGGGAGGTTTCAAGGAAAAGCAGATCCCTCGCTGCGCTCGGGATGACGAGTGCAGGGCTGTATGCGGTGTACTCTACGGGTGATGCAGTGGAAGCCCCTGATTACCAGGTTTCCGTTTCATATGCAGTATGCCGTCTACAGTCTACAGGTGACGCATGCTCTATCCAGTCTCTGAAGTTCGGAACTTCGTAACGGGTCTGGACCATCCTGAAGGCATAGCGGTGGGACGTGACGGCACACTTTATGCCGGCGGCGAAGCAGGACAGATTTACCGTATTTCCTCGGACGGCAAGAAGGTTGAGACCTTGGCGAAAACTGGTGGGTTCTGCCTTGGCATTACGTTGGACCAAGAGGAGAACATCTATGTGTGCGATCTGGACAGACGGGCCCTTATGAACGTGAGCCAGCGTGGGAGCATTACCGTAGTGGCCGAGGCTGTGAGCGAGCACAAGTTCACATGTCCGAATTTCAGTGTTTTCGACTCCAAAGGCAATCTCTACTTCAGCGACTCGGGCAAATGGAAGCAGGCCAACGGAGTGGTCTGCCGCTTGAGAGCGGATGAAAGGGTGGAAGTTTTTGCTGAGGGGCCCTTCCATTTTGCCAATGGCTTGGCCCTGGACGCCGCGGAGCGGCACCTCTACGTGGTGGAAAGCAATCTGGACCGTGTGGTGCGCATTGAAATAAAGTCGGGTGGCGAGGCCGGCGTGCCGGAAGTTTATGCGGAAGGTTTGGCCCGGGTGCCAGATGGGATGGCGTTTGATGCGAACGAGAACCTTTACGTCACGACCTACGCCTCCAACTGCATCTATCGGGTTACACCGGACCGGCGGGTCGAGCTCCTGTGCCAGGATGTCGAGAACTTGCTGCTCTGCCAGCCCACGAACTGCGCTTTTGGTGGGGCCAACTTCGACCAGCTTTTCGTGGGCAACCTCGGCCGGGACCATATTTCAGTGCTCGACTTGAAGATCAAGGGCCAGCCACTGTGGTGCCATCGGAGCTAGCTACCATGGACTTTGCGGGCAAGGTGGCCGTCGTGACGGGTGGGGGATCCGGCATTGGCCAAGCCTGTGCTCGCGAGTTTGCCACGAGGCAGGCTGCGGTGGCGGTTGTCGACCGGGACGCCGCAGCCAGCGGGAAGACGGCCAGCGAGCTTCGCGGCAGGGGAGAAGCCGCTGAGGCCTTTGCCGCGGATTTGAGCCGTCGCGAGGAGGTTGAGCGCTTGGTTCCCGAGATTGTTTCGAGGCTTGGCGGCATCGACATTCTGGTGAACAACGCAGGCATCCAGCGCTACGGGACTGTGACCACGCTCTCCGAGGAAGAGTGGGATGAGGTCATGGATGTGAACCTGAAAAGTGCCTTCCTGATGTCGAAGTACGCCATCCCGGAAATGATCAAGCGCGGGGGCGGGGCTATCGTCATCACGGGATCCGTGCAATCTGTTACAGCCCAGCGCAATTCCGTTCACTACGTGGTGAGCAAGCACGGTTTGCTCGGGCTCACGCGGTGCCTAGCACTCGACTATGCGAAACAAAACATCCGCGCTAACTGCGTCCTCCCCGGAGCCATCGATACGCCGATGCTCCGCTGGGCGGCTAGTCTCGATCCCAACCCTGAGAAGGTGCTCAAGGCATGCGACCGCCTGCATGCCCTGGGTCGACGGGGCCAGCCGGAAGAAGTGGCACGGGTCATCGTCTTCCTGGCAAGTGACCTCGCTTCATTCATGACGGGCTCGGCGGTCATGGTCGAAGGCGGGTTGCTGGTGCCTGCGGGGGGTATGGCGTTTCAAGAGTCAGGTACAGGCGCGACGAAGGCATGACGACGCCTATGGCGAAGCGGCAGATGCAGCTGAAGGGTGATTTGTTCTGCTCCCGGACGTCATGGCGGGGCCGCCAGGCTTACGCCCTGGGAAACAGCCTCGTGCGTCTTGTCACCCTGACCGGTGGCGGACACATCGCGGAGTTTTGCTTTCAGGAATCCTCCGGCTTCCCTACCTTGAATCCGCTCTGGGTTCCGCCGTGGAAGACAGTGGAACCTTACCGATATCGGGAAAAGCTTCATGCCGCGCGCTACGGCGCACCCGTCACAGGCAAACTGATCTCGGGCCTTGTGGGCCACAATCTCTGCCTTGATTACTTCGGCCCTCCGTCCGATGAGGAAGCGAAGCAGGGGCTTTCAATCCACGGCGAAGCGCCTAGTATCCGGTGGCTGAAGTCGGGCACACAAGCAACCTCCGAATACGCCGCGCTAGAATTGACGGTCCGGCTCCCGGTCGCCGGCCTCCGCTTCAGTCGTGAGATTAAAATCCGCCGCGGCGAGTCGGTTGCGTTTTTCAACGAAACGGTGACCAATGAGAGAAAGGCGGATCATTTGTTCCACTGGACCCAGCACGTCACTTTGGGTCCGCCATTCCTTGATCCTCGGCAGAGCAGCGTCGCGGTTTCGGCCACCAAGGGTCGAACTTTTCCGCACGGCTACGAAGACAAAGCCCTGCTGGAATCTTCGCGGGATTTTCGATGGCCGAACGCACCGGCCCTTGAGGGAGGGTTCGTCGATCTTACTCGCTCCTTTATCCGACCCGGTCGAGGCTTTGTCGTAACCGTGCAACTCGACCCACGTCGAGAGGCGGAGTTCATTGCTGCTGTTAGCACTCAGCACGGCCTCCTGTTAGCCTACTGCTTTAGTCGGCGTGACTTTCCCTGGGTGGCGATCTGGGAGGAGAACCGGGCAAGAACCGGTGCGCCCTGGAGTGGCCGCTGCCAGGCACGAGGGCTCGAATTTGGCTCCACGCCTTTTCCGGTCGGGCGGCGCGAAGCGTTCGCCTGCGGTCCCCTTTTCGCTACGCCACACTTTTCAATTGTTCCGGCGCGGGGACGCGTGGCCGCCCGCTACGTCAGCTTACTGGCGCAGATACCCGATAAGTTTGGCGGCGTGCGCGACATTCGTCTGAGGGAAGGTGAGATTCAAGTCAGCGGCACAGGAAACAGGGAGGTTCTTCGCGTGCGGGCATCCGGTCTTCGCGAGACGGGCTTCGTGTGAGAGAAATCATTTGGGTGTGGCTACTTTTCGACGACGGTGCAGCTGCAGTATGGAAGTTTGGTTGCCCCTAGCTTGGAGCGATTGTCGTGCACTTGGCGTCCGTGGCTAAGAAGACTGAACTGACCGTCGGACTTGAGCAAAACCCGTGGATATCCGCATATCCCGCCTTTTGGGCGCCATTGAACAGCCGCCCGTGGCGCCAAGTGCTTGTTTTGCAATGCCTTGGTCGTCGTCGAAAAGTAGCCACACCCAAATCAAATTAGCCACGGGGGCACGCGTAGTCCGCAATCGCCTCCTCGCAGCCAGACTACCGGCGCGACTGTTCACTAAGCTGACAAGAGAAGCCAGGGCCTCGGGCTATTCATGTAGCAACAGGGAAGCACTGCCGTCCTTTTCAAGGTGGCTTCTGCACAATTGGGCTTTGGGTGAGTTCAGGAAGCTAAAAGGCGTGAGGAGCAATTACGGGCCGCGACTTCCGATCAAAGCCCACAGGGTTTTGTTCTACCCGTTTCAGTCCGACCGTGCTGGTCAGTTAGAACCTTCAGAACCGCTAACGCGCCGAGGCGTCACTTTACGGAAAGGCCGTTTTTCGTTCCAAATCCGGCTTAAA
>Ga0306923_10005790_pt1 | contig 12088 bp, 12 predicted proteins | sample sta12Can44000108_FD_203841 | JGI IMG/M metagenome (GOLD analysis project Ga0306923, IMG submission 203841) | Lab enrichment of tropical soil microbial communities from Luquillo Experimental Forest, Puerto Rico - statanox.12C.anox.44.000.108 (v2)... | ecosystem: Environmental > Terrestrial >...
CTCTGCCCAGACTGGCATCATCAAGTCCCGTATCCGGACGAGCCTTGCGTTGCCGAGCTGGGCTCGATTAAGCATGCGAACCGTGCTGTCTGCAGCCGTCTCTTCGGCTGTCTTACGCGAGATCCCAAGGATTCGCCGCGTGGTGTGGGCGACCTCTTCGTAGCGCGGGCCAGGTTCAAGGTGTTCCTGATGCACTTCCGGGCCGGGCGCGAGCCAGTACCAGAACAAATCGGAGAGTCCTGCACCACGGCTTCTGCCAGTGGCAGCGGGATGGGCGTAGACCTGTTTCAGACGCGAAGCGTCGACTACCTTACCGGGGATAGCGATTCCTTCCTCGCCATTTATCGCGGTAAAAAGGCGAACAACCATGGCCGGAAGCCAACACGGAAGAGTGGCCAACGTGAGCAATCCAGCGCCAATCAAGAAGAGAGCACGCATCGTTCCTCCACTACCCGGGGCCGTAGCAGATCGCGGCTTATGTCGCTCGCCGAGCTGCATCCGCAGAGGGTAAGTGCCCGATCGACCTCCGATCGCAACATCTCGAGCACCTGCCTGACACCCGCTTCCCCTCCTACAGCCAGGCCCCACAACACCGGCCGACCCAATCCGACAGCGCTTGCCCCAAGAGCAAGAGCTTTCACAACGTCAGTACCACGTCTGATGCCGCCGTCCATCAGGACAGGAATACGTCCACCAATGGCGTCCACAATGGCCGGCAACAGATCGATTGTTGCCGGCACAGTGTCGAGTTGGCGGCCGCCGTGGTTCGAAACGATCACCGCATCGGCCCCATGGCTTACTGCCAGTTCGGCATCTGCTGGATGGAGGATGCCCTTCAATACGATCTTGAGAGAAGTCACTCTGCGCAACCAGTCGATATGCCTCCAGGAGAACTCTGGAGAGAAGGCAATGGCTCTCACGCCGCCAGCCTGTCGAAGATTTTCGCAACAGAGTCCCGGCGGCAGATCTTCGAAACCGTTTCGAAGGTCTCGTTCACGCCGGCCAAACACGGGCGAGTCAACGGTCACGACGAGAGCCGAGCACCCGGCAGCTTCAAAGCGGCGGACAATAGCTTCCGTAAACTGCAGATCTGGCTGAAGGTAGAGCTGGCACCAGAGATTCAGGTTGAGAGCCTCTGTGCCGCTTCGCATTTCTGAAGCGACTTCTTCGACCGGTACGGTGGAAGCCATGCTCAAGATCAGGATGGTCGCTTCGGCTGCCGCCGCTCGCGCGGTTGCGCGCTCGCCATCAGGGTGCGCAATCCGATGGAACGCAGTAGGAGCGATCAGAACCGGCATTGAGATGTGCGACCCGAGTAATGTCAGGCTGAGCCGCGGCCGCCCGACACCACTCAGTACCCTTGGCAAGAGGCCAATATTCCGGAAAGCTGCTTCGTTCGCTCGCAAGGTCACCTCATCGTCTGCGCCTCCGGCAAGGTAGTCGAAGATCGCGTGATCCAGGCACTTGCGTGCTTCATTCTCAAGCTCGCGTAATGAAAGCGTCGGCATCATTGGCTCCAGAATCCATGTGCGTCAGGAAAGAGGCTTCTTTCTCAAGAGCCTGTGCGAAGAAGGCTTCGAGCGGCTCACGGTGAGCCGGACCATTCCATTGATTCTCCAGGTTTTCTGCGATGTGGTGTTCTCCAACGAGCTTCCGCTTCGAGTAATGGCGTACAACAGGGTGCAAGTAACGGGCATCGAACGAATGCTCGACATCGTCCTGCGCCGCGCGTTTAACGGTGATGTCAAAAGGATCGAACTTATCGTGGTCGGGGCCGTACTCTAGCGTGATTGTGAAGTATTTTGCCGATGCACCAAAGCTGCTTTCGTGAACGTAGTCCACCGGTGCTTCCTCGTAATAACGAGCCACGCCAGTCGAGTCCACGACAATCAGGTCGCACAGAAAACTGAACTGCTGCCACAAAGCTGACGTGCGATTGACGCGTGCGATTACTGCCTCTTCCAGAATGGAAGGATCCGACACCATGACCTCATGGGGCCACTGTATTCCGTAGTACTTTCGCTCTAGCATGCGATGCAGAGCACGCACGCCATAGCGAAACCCGTGAATAAATCCACCTGTGGACTTCTTGAAATCGCGCACCTGCATAAGCGTGCCGGCAAAGTAAAGATCTGGAACATTGGTCGACTCCCACTCTGCTGTTTGGTCCGGGAAGCGATCGCAGTGAATCAGCCTCGGCCGGCAATCATCTGCGAAAATCGAGTTATCGAAGCGGAAGCCGGTACAAACGATTACACGGTCGTACCGGATCTCTTTCTTCACCTCATTGGCGCGGGAGAAGCTCACGGTGACGAAGTACGATCCATCGCGCCGCTGGATTTCCTCAATATTGCCGTCCAGCAATGCGTTTTGTGACTTGAGTTGGTATGTATCCAGAAGGTTGTTATTGACGGCGCGAAGATGTCCCACGTAGTGGGTCTTCCACGCCAAACGGATCGAATGGGGACCAGCCACATGGATCATCGCCGCAGTTTCAATTAGGTTGTCGGCCGTTTCAAACCCGGAGTTGCCCTTCCCGATGATCAGCACGCGTTGGTCAACGAAGTCGCGGGGATTCACCGAGACGTTGGTATAGAGTTCCGCTGTCTCGATACCAGGAATCGAAGGTACGTACGGCTCGGCGACCCCGGTTGCGGTGATCAGCCGATTCGCTTCGTGTGTCCGCCCGTGTTCGTCCGTCACGCAGAAATGACCGTTTCGCGTAACGCGAGTAACCCGGGTGTTGTATTGAATCCGAAGCTGCGAACGTGCGGCAAAGTCGGTGAGATAACGTACCATCTCGTCGGCAGGCGGGAAGTACCGTTCGCTGTAACGCGTGAATCGCAGCTGCGGGTCATCGGACAGGAGAGAATTCCAGTCCATTCTCAAGTTGAATTCCGGATCATTGCATCCGGTGTGCGGCTTGTTGCTTGAGATCAGTTGCCGATGTCTGGGAAAAGTACGGAAGAAGGTGCCTGGGGTTGGCCCGGCTTCCAGCATCAGGTAGTCACGCCCGGCCTGTTCCAGGAAGTATGCGAGTTGAAGGCCCGCCGGCCCGGCACCAATTACTAAGTAATCCACCTTGTTACGCCGCCTTTCTGCGAAGACCGGTCAGTCCAGCATCCCCTGCAAACTCCGACGAGAGGTACTCCTTCTCCACCTCGCTAGAGCGGATTAGCCGGCGCAACGCCGGAGCCGTAATGTAGGTCGAAGCCACTGCCATGAGCACCAGCATGAAGAAGACGCTTTTGGGTATTACGCCCAACTCAAAACCGATATTGATTACGATCAACTCCATCAATGCGCGTGTATTCATCATGATTCCGATGATGGAGGCCTCGCGCCACGGCAGGCCGTTTAACCGGGCTGCCAGCCAGCAGCCGCCGAACTTTCCGACGAACGCCACCAGTAGCACCAGCCCGCACATCAGCCATAAGGCGCCGCCTTTCATGGTGCCGATGTCAGTGCGTAGCCCCGTATACGTAAAGAAGATTGGCAGGAAGAACACAGTCACGAAGTCCCGAAGACGCTCCTGCACGGCTGCCCTGAACTCAGGCTGGTCATAAAGAATTGCGCCGAATAGAAACGCGCCAAAAATTGAGAAGATACCGATGACGTTAGTCACTGCTGCAGCTACGAACATCATCACCAGCACGATGGCGAGGGCGGTTAGGGTGAGGCGGCCTTGGTGTTTCTGCATCTGTTGCGATGTCCACTTCTTCATCAACGGGCGCACAACCCATGCCATGACGCCTGCAAACCCGCCCGTCTCGAGGATCATGATGCCCAGCTTTGCCGAGTCTAGGGCGGAGCGTGAAATGGCTGTAACCACTGCAAGAATGATCCAACCCGAGGCGTCATCTGCTGCGGCTGCGGAGATGGTCAACGACCCGATTCGGGTGCGGTTGATGTTGAACTCCACCATGATGCGGCCCAGAATCGGGATGGCGGTAATCGACATCGCTGCTGCCATGAAGAGCGCGAATGTCAGCCAGGCTCCGCCTAGGCCGAGCGCTCTGTGCATCCAGCGTCCCAGCAGTAAGCCAAGACTAAAGGGCAACAGGATGCCAACAACTGATATGGAGAGCGCGGTACCGCGGTTTTCGCGCAGGTGACCGAAATCGAACTCGAGCCCGATCAGGAACATCAGGAGAATGAGGCCGATCTGGCTCATGACCGCGAAGATCTGTCCGACCGACGGATTGAAGACTTTGTGAAACAGGGTGGGAAATATTCCGCCGAAGAACGATGGGCCCAAAATGAGGCCGGCTGCGATTTCACCGCAGACCAGTGGCTGGCCGATTCGTCGGAAAAGACTACCAAACAAGCGAGACGCCGAGACGATCACGATGAGTTGGAGGATTACGATGAGCAGGACATTCTCGATGTGGCCGCCCGTTGGTGACATGTTTGCCTCTCCTCCTTTGACGGGTTGTTTACGGGTTGCAACATCAGCCTGGCGATGGTCAGCAAGGACCTAAGCAAGGCAGTGGTGATGAATGGCGAACCTTGTCAGCTGTAGATAAGGTTCCGACATACGAACTATGAAGGAAGGGCTGTGCTTAATTGTCAGTCTGGTGTGACAGCTGTGCAATTTTTCCGAGACAAAACAAGGTCCATCACGACTTGTCCTGGGTCCGTGGCGGGAAGTCGCTCCCGGTGAGAATGGCAACCCGATGCTAAACAAGCGATCCCGCGGCGCCAGAATGGTAATGGCCTTACCTGCAGCGTAAGGCGCACCGGATTGAAGATCGACAAATCGCTGGTGAATTGCCACGCACAAAGGTGCGGGGAACCCCCCTTTCCGCATACTTTGCGATGGCATCAGCCTGGTTTCTGAGCGAATATATCTTTTTTCGAGCGGTTGACATCCTCAAACAAGCAGCTCGAACCAGCTTCGATGGCATGGTGTTCACCTGAGGAAATGGTCAGGAAGAACGGGATGTCGCCCTCTCGAAGAAACCGGGAATACAACGAACGCGCGAGCCCGCTTCGCGACGGAACAAGGTGTGCTCCTTCAGCCCCTGCGGAAGCAGGCCTGGGCGACACGAAAGTGATACTCAATCCGTCATGATGGGCGCGGCAACTCGTGCCAGTATCGAAAAGCTTACCCGGGCATCCGAGCTTTGCAGGACACAGTTATGAGCGATCGTGAAACTGAATATTTCATCGAACTCCAGGGCAATTTGATGGGGAAGTTCGCGGAACTCGGTATCATCACACAGCCGTGGACCACGGAATTCTTGCATCACCTTGCAGATGTAGCGGCTAAGGGTCGTACTCTTGAGCGTGAGATACTGCCCCTGCTCCTGACAGTGAATACAAGTCGCCGTGAGGTGATCAGAGAAATATTCTTGGGGATAAGGACTCACCTCGATTCGATCCAAGATTCAATAAGAGACCTTCAACCGTCACTTCGCGATCTTCTTGACTACTACGAGTAAAGTTGGTTGCTTCGTTAGAACGTCGTCGCGGGGCGCCCACGGTTCGGCCAACGCGCAAGCCAATCGGAGAGATCTTCAGAAGTGGGGGTCAAGAGAGGGTCAATCTAAACTATCCTCAAGCTCACCAACGCGATACGAGTCGAAATTCGACAGCAGCTGTAAATATAAGCGACATCGGAGCCTAAGGGTTTATGCTTTTGTTGGACTTATTAAGTGTTCTTTGCATCCGGTGGCAAGTCCGGGAAGAACCGCTTAAGATGACTGGTCACCATTCCAGAGACAAAGCCAGGCCGATTTCAGTTCACTAACGAGACTCGGCCTCGCACCCTGGTGCAATCGCTTCGAACGAGGTTCGCCATGACGACGAATATAAGCCCAGCACGAAATCAAGCCAACCAAATGTCGGCGGCAAATGGGCTGGCAATAGTTCGTATCACGATCGGTGCCATGTTTGTGTGGGTCTTCTTCGAAAACCTGGGAAAGGGTCTCTATACTCCAGCCGGCTACGCGGGCCTGATCAACTACTACATCAGAGCGGGTCATTCGCCCGGCGCGTGGAAGGCGGTCATGACCTTGATGGCGAGCCATGCAGCGATGGCGGCCCCCATTCAGGCGTTGACCGAGATCTCTCTCGGGGTCCTGCTCGTCATCGGTCTGCTCATTCGTCCGGTCGCCTGCGTGGCGTTCCTGTACCTCGCCAGCCTTTGGGTATCAGAATGGGGTACGGCGTGGATCTGGGAACTGCTGGTTCCCGTGCTCGCGTCGTTGTCGCTCGCGGTGGGACGGGCGGGCCGAACCTGGGGCGTCGATGCTTGGCTAGCGCGGCGCTGGCCCTCCTCCCCGTGGTGGTGATCTGAGTCAAGATCAGTGCGAGTGTCCGTCATCATTCCTACGCGCAACGAAGCGCAGGCGATCGGCCGGGTTCTGGCCGATCTCCCGCTTGATCTCGTTACTGAGGTCCTGGTCGTCGATAGCAATTCGACTGACGGGACGCCCGAGATTGCCCAAAGGATGGGAGCCCGTGTCGTCCATGAACCTCGACGCGGCTACGGGCGGGCTTGCTTGACAGGACTGGCCAATGCAAGTGCCCCCGATGTAATAGTGTTCCTCGACGGCGATTACAGCGATCGACCGGATGAGATGCCGCTTCTCCTCGCTCCAATCATTGACGGCAGGGCCGATATCACGCTGGGTTCGCGCCTTGGGAACCAGAGCATCCCTGGAGCGCTGCCCTGGCACGCGGCGTTTGGTAATCGCCTCGCGGCTGTCCTGATCAGGCTGTTGTACGGTCTAAGGATCAGCGACCTCGGTCCGTTTCGCGCCGGGCGTGCAGATGTCCTCCGCCAGCTTGAGCTCGAAGAGACTACATACGGGTGGGCGGTTGAAATGATCTTGAAAGGCACTTTAGGAGGGAGGCGCATCGTAGAGGTGCCAGTCACCTATTATCCGCGTATTGGGAAGTCGAAAATTAGCGGTACTCTGAGAGGCACTATTGGAGCGGCTTGGTTCATCCTCAGCCTGATAGTACGCTATTATCTCCGGCATCGAAGGCATGGATGGCCACGCCCAGCATGAGTCCTAGCACTGCAATCTGCCATGGAATCCTTTAGCGAAACTACGGTGCATTCGCTCAACACGCTAGTTGTCATGGCAAAGGCCCCCAGGCCGGGCAGGGTCAAGACCCGTTTGGCTCAATGCCTGCCAGTTGAGGCTGTCACTGAGCTCTATCGCTGCCTTCTGGACGACACCATGGCACTGGCGCACTCGTTGGACACCGTAGAGGTTGCGATTATGTGTCCTGAGTCGGACGTCTACGAACTGTCGTGCTGGGCTGATGATGGCGTACGTGTAGTGGGCCAGAAGGGTAAGGGCCTTGCCGCAGCCCTCACCTCCGTATTTGCGCAATTCGCGGGAGCAGACCAACATTCCATCATCGCGTTCAACAGCGACAGCCCACACTTGCCAGCGTCTGTTTTGGAAGGAGCGTTCAAGACGCTCGCCGTGCACGACGTGGTCGTAGGCCCTACGCACGACGGAGGTTACTATCTCGTTGGCGCCAAGGCCGCACATCCGGCACTTTTCGACGGCGGCGGTATGGGCACTACCAGCGCGCTTGAGGGCTTGCTGGCGCGGGCGCGCGGGTTGCAGCTTTCCGTTGGCTTCACGGATGCCTTCTACGACATCGACGTTGAGGGCGACTTAACTCGGCTTGCTGCGGAACTACGCCTCGATCCCGCTCGGGCACCAAGAACGGCGCTCTGGCTGAAACGGTGGGGACGGGCGGTAACAAAGTTGCGGACAGGCACGGGAGACCTGTGAAACTCACGCCATCTCATAGGCTGTACGTGTGCGGCGCCATGTTGCTCGTGGCACTAATGATCTGCTCACGCAAGCTCGGCAACAGGGGTGAACCGTCCTTCATCATCCTGCTGGCCGTTGCGGGTATCGCGTACCTCATCGCCATCCGTGACTTCTTCTTCACGCCCAGATTCCCAAAGCGCGTCATCGTCATCGGGCTTGTATTGGCTGGTCTGTGGCATGTTTCGTTCCTACTGATGCCGCCGGGTTCAGACGATGACGTTCATCGATATGTTTGGGATGGCCGCGTGCAGCGGTTCGGCTATAACCCTTATATTGTCGCTCCCGGTGATCCTGCGCTCGCCGCATTACATACGCCGGAGACCCGCACGCTGAACAACCCGGATGTACCGAGCCCATACCCGGCGGGCGCCCTGCTCTTCTTCCGCGCCGTAACGGCGATTCACGAGTCTACCTTTGCACTGAGAGTAGCATTTGTGGTTTGCGATTCGGCCATTGTTCTCGTGTTGCTCGATGTCTTGCGCTGCAGTCGGCAAGGCGCGCACTGGGTTCTGGCTTACGCCTGGAACCCACTACTGGCGACGGAGGTGGCAGGCAGCGGTCACATCGATATTGTCGGGGCGCTACTGCTGTTGGTTTCTGCCGCCGCTCTCGGGCGGCGCTGGCGTACAGTTGCAGCGGTGGCTTTCGGGCTGGCTGTTGCAGTGAAATTGCTTCCGATTGTACTGCTGCCACTTTACTGGAAGCGTGTTCGTATGCGTGACGGCGCGCTGGCGGCACTTGTGGTCGGAGTCCTATACTTACCATTTTGCAACCACGGGAGAATTCCAATCGGCTCGCTCGGCACATATGTGCAGAGTTTCCGCTTTAATGATCCTGTGTTTGCAACGCTCGAGCGGGTGGCGGCTCCGCAGCTTGTAGTTGCGCTGGCAGTGCTTGTCGGCTTTTTAACCGCAACCTGGCTGAGCAGCAGGTCCCTCGCTTGGTCTTCGGCCCCATTTGCTTGGCCGATGGCAGCGTCACTTTTATGCGCACCGGTTGTATATCCATGGTACCTTCTCTGGGTGCTGCCGTTCCTGCGGTCGGCCTCGACGCTGCCGATCATCATCTGGACGGTGAGCATTATCCCTACTTACTACGTTTGGCATTTGCGTACACATGGACGTCCCTGGTTGGTTCCCGGCTGGATTATGCTGCTAGAGTACGGATCCGTCGCGATGACCGCTGCAATCATCCTGTGGCGAATCACTCGACCGGCAGCGCCACAATGCTCAACCGACTAGCTGCGTTGGGGCTGGATGGGCAACCTTATTAATCAAAGGCCAGGGGCCTCAAGACGCGGAGGCGTATGTTAGCAACACCGTTTTCCAATGCCGACGCATTTACATCCACGGGCCGCACAAAAATAGGCGTGATCTGGGACTTAAGCGTCAAGAAAATCGACGACAAATCGTGTGAGTTCACAAATACAGTTCACGGCCCTGCCACGCCAAAACGAATCGACTTCCTCGGCAAACAAGGAATTCCGTGGAGGTCTTCCAGGCCAGCTCGTAAACCTGTTTCAAAGGCTCATAACCGGCTACGGACGCCTCTCTTGGCAAAAAGTATCGAACGTCAGGCCTTAAATGGACAAGTGATTCTGCTGGTTGACGCTCGCATTCAACAAATCTGACCTTCGATTTAGGTGAACGCATAAGAGGTAAAACATGGCAAATCCCATTCTGGTCACCGGCGCGGCGGGCCGCGTCGGTGGGGTAGGGCGCACGGTCACGGAACTATTGTTGAAGCAAGGCAAAGTGGTGCGTGCGATGGTGCGGAATGAAGACGAACGCGCACAAGGGTTGCGCGACATGGGTGCGGAGGTCGTGGTCGGCAATCTGCTTGATCTCGATTCGATGCATAGGGTGATTGCCGGCTGCGAAACGATGTACTTCGGCATGTCGGTTTCCGATGCCTATCTGGCCGCGACGGTCAATGCGGCGGCGGTGGCGAAGTATCACGGCGTGCAGGCGTTCATCAATATGTCGCAGATGACACTCTCACAGATGAGCATTACCGAAACCACCGCTAGCCCGCAGCACAAGCTGCACTGGCTCGCCGAGCAGGTGCTGAACTGGTCCGGTCTGCCGGTCGTGCACGTGCGGCCGACTGTGCTTCTCGAAGGCTTTTTCCTGATTTTTACGTCGGATTCGGTCAGGGAATCGAATCTGATCAGACTACCGTTCGGCGAGGGCAAGACTTCGCCGGTCGCAGTGGAAGACGTTGCACGTGTGATCGCCGTGCTGCTCGTCAATCCGCAGCCGCACATTGGCAAGATCTATCACCTGACGGGTCCGCACTCCGAGAACATGCATTTCTATGCGCAGGAGTATTCGAAGGCGCTTGGCCGAACGATCACCTTTCAGGACATTCCGGTCAAGCCGTGGCGGGACGGGCTGCTCGAACGCGGCTTGCCGGTTCACCTGGTGAACCACCTCGCGACGATGGCCGATCTGCACCGCGCGGGACGCTACGACCGGATGTCGGACGACGTGCTCACGCTAACGGGGCAACAGCCGCTGAGCGTGCAGGAGATTGTCAGGAAGAATGCGGCGACATTCACCGGGTCGGCAAAAGCGGCCTGATCGTCTGTGGATGCTCGCATGCAACGAATCTGATTTCGATTCAGGTGCACGCATTGGAGGAAGAGCATGGCAAATCTTAAGTTTGACAAAGAGATCACTGCACTTCTCGTCGTCGATCCGTACAACGATTTCATTTCGGAGGGAGGCAAAGTATGGGATCGCTTGAAGACTGTTGCAGAAGCAAATGGTTGTGTTCCTCACATGTTGCAAGTCCTGAATGCTGCGCGGAAGGCGGAGCTTTGCGTCTTCTATGCCATGCATCATCGCTACCGTCCAGGCGACTACGAAACTTGGAAGTACATTGCACCCATCCAGAAGGCGGGGTGGTTGCGAAAGACCTTCGAAAACGGCACGTGGGGCGGCGAGATTCGCAGCGAGTTCATACCTCAATCGGGTGACATCGTGGCCCTCGAGCATTGGTGTTCCAGTGGCTTTGCCAACACGGATTTGGATCTGCAGCTAAAAAAGCATGGCATTCATAAGCTCATCGTCATCGGGCTCATAGCACACACGTGCGTGGAGTCAACGGTTCGCTTTGCCGCTGAGCTTGGCTACGAGGTCACGATGGTAAAAGACGCGACTGCGGATTACTCGGATGAGGAGATGCACGCCGCCCTCGACGTCAATATCCCAAACTACGCCAGTGCCATTCTCACGACGGATGAAGTCGTTGATTTGATCTGTTCTCTCGAAACCTCAGGAATCAGTGCGCAGTACTGATTCGATCCTTAGCGTGCTTTCGGTAGCGGCGTGCACGGTTAACGTCCGTATCCGGTAGCCTTTGCCCTTCATCCAAGGCAACATCGTTTCAAATTCACCAAGGAGGACCTCCATGACATATTCGAACCGTGTAACGATCATTGGTCTTACGGGATTCTGGGTGCTGGTCCTTGCTGCAACTTCCTGGGCGCAGACCCGTCCGCCAATTCTTGAACAGATCGCCAAAACCTATGGTCTCGATTCGTTTGGGCAAATTGAAGCGATCCGCTACACCTGGAACGGGGAAATCACCGGACTCTTCAAAATTGCTCACACTTGGGAGTGGGAGCCCAAGACCGGCAAGGTCTCCTATGAAGGGAAGGATAAAGACGGAAAGCTGGTCAAGGTCACTTACATGCGCTCCGAGCTCAGCAGCCAGCCCGACGCCGTGAAAAACGAAGTCGACCCGGCTTTCGTCAACGATAATTATTGGCTTATATTTCCCTTCCATGCTTACTGGGACACCAGTGCCACCGTGACCGACCAAGGTATGCATAAACTGCCGTTGGGCAACGGCTCGGCCGAACTGGTCGCGGTGAAGTATCCCTCGGAAGGCGGTTACACGCCTGGCGACACCTGGGAACTCTACGTCGGCAAAGACAACCGCGTCGAGCAGCTTGTGTACCACCGCGGCGGGCCCAAGAAGCCTAGCCTCGTCATCACAACGTGGGCAGGCTACAAAAAGGCAGGTCCCCTGCTGATCTCAACAGAGCACCGCGGCACCGCCGACGGCAAGCCCCTGCACATCTTCTTTTCTGACGTATCAGTTAAGCTGACAGGCTCGGATACGTGGATGAAAGCGGAGTGAACGAAAGGGCGGGCTTATTCGAACAGTCGAATCGATCAACAAATCAGACTACCTGGCGATCACGACGGTAGTGCAGGAGCTTCCGAGTTTGGGCAGATCGCGATTCGCGGCCATGCGGATCTCGAGCCGTGGGC
>Ga0306923_10005793_pt1 | contig 12085 bp, 9 predicted proteins | sample sta12Can44000108_FD_203841 | JGI IMG/M metagenome (GOLD analysis project Ga0306923, IMG submission 203841) | Lab enrichment of tropical soil microbial communities from Luquillo Experimental Forest, Puerto Rico - statanox.12C.anox.44.000.108 (v2)... | ecosystem: Environmental > Terrestrial > Soil...
CCGCCCGCGAACCCCCAAAAATGTCACCACCCCATGCCAGGATCACATCAGCCAGCCAGCCCCACCGGCCACCCCAGCCGAATACTGCGCAACACCCCCAGGAGGTGCAGTGTGAAGCCCGATCGTTATCCGGTGGGGCGCGGAAATCGGTGGTGAACCGCAGGTAGTCGTCCTGGCGGTCGCGCAGGCGCCGGGCCAGCGCGTTGTGTTTTTTTCATCAGCGCCCGGAGCGAGCAGCGGTCTGGGTGGCGCCGATCAGGGCGGCGGAGCGGAACAGCTGGATCTGGCCGGCCAGCGCGGCCGGGTCCACGGCGGCATGGCCCTGGCTGATCGCCTCGCGCACCAGGTCTTGCATCGCGGTGAGCGCCTCGGCGGCCTGGGCGGCCCAGCACCACTGGCCTCCGGGCGCGGCATCGGTGACGGCTTGCAGCTCGCGCAGGGCGTGCGCGCAGCACAGTTGATGATCAGGGGCCGTGTACGTGTCGCATGGCGCCCGGCGTCGTGGACAGCGACGCCGGCGAACAGGGAAGGACGCCCATCGCCTCGATCGCCTGCCTGCCTCGCTTGGCGTGCACCGTGAGCAGGGTGTACTTGCCGGTGCGAGCGCAGTGCACCCAGGCCAGGCGGCCCTCCACCCGGAACCCCGTCTCATCGAACCCGGCGACGCCGCCGCCGGCGATCTGCTCGCGGACGTGCTCCGGGAACCCGTCCAGCCGCCCGGCAGCGCGGGCGGTCAGCGCCGCGACCGTCCCGGACGAGCATGGGACGCCGAACAGCCCGGCCAGCGCCAGCGCTGTCGCTCCTTGGACAACAACTGCCCGGCATACAGATAGACGATGATCGCGGCGATCCGCGGCCCGTACTGGACCGGAGCCTGCACGCCTGGCGGGGCTGTGCCCTTGGTGCGGTGCCCGCAGCCGCATTCCCGCTCGATCAACTGGTGCTCGGTCACCTCGGCCCGCACCGGCTGCAGGTCGAAGACCTGGCGCCGGTCGATCCCGGTGACCGGCCGCCCCGGCAGTCCGGCCTCGCACCGGCCGCAGCAGCCCGGCTCATGGCGGACCTCCCGGTCCGGCCGTGCCACCTGCGCCAGCGTTGCCCCGTCATGCCCGTCCTGCCCGCCGGGCTTGCGGCCGCTCCGCTTGCGCAGCGACCGCGGCCGCGGCGCCGGCTTGCCCAGCCCCTCACCCGACGGCGGCCTGGAGGAGTTCCGCGGGTTCTGCCGCAGCCGCGCCCCAAGCTCCGCGATTCGCTCCCGGGCCCTGGTCAGCTCTGCCCGTGCCTGCTCCAGCGTCCCTGCCGCCTCGGCCAGCTCGTGGCGCAGCGATGCCACCAGCGCGGCCGGCACCTCATACGGCGGCGCCTGGTCATCGGGCACATCCCGGACCCTACGGCACCGAGATCGGCTCTTGCCGGCCTCTCGATGTCATCAGCGCGCCGGCTCAGCAGCAGAAGCGTCACGGCCGCATGTCGCGCGTCCCTTTCATCCGGTCTACAGTCCGGCTCGTGGATGACGCGGCAGGGGGCCAGCGTGGCACCAGGGCCATTGCCTCGCCGGATCTGGAGGAGTTCCTCCGGGCGCACTGGGGCGTGCGGCCTGCTGGCGCGGCGCCAGACCTCGGCGGGTCGGCCAACCTGAACCTGCTGGTCACCGACGGCAGGTCGCTGAGGGTAGCCCGGGTCTACCGGCCATTCGTGACCGGCCAGCGGGTCGCCGCCCTCCAGGCCGTCCGCCGCCACCTCGCCCGGCACGGCATCCCCTGCCCCCAGCCCATCCCGGCCCGCGGCGGCCGCGGATGGGAGACCTTCCAGGGCCGGGCTGTCGAAGTCGAACCATACCTGGCCGCGCCGGCCGTGATGCACACGCTGGCCAGGGTCCGAACCGGCCTGATGGTGCTCGGCCGCATCCACCAGTTCCTGCAGTCGTTCCCGGCTGACCCGGCCGCCGCGGCACCCCGCTTCGCCAACTACGTCGCCGCCGACGGCCTCGTGGAGGCCGTCGCCGCCGGGACCCGGCGCATCCGTGCCTGGCAGCCGACTCCTCCTGAAGCCCGGCTGGCCGACCTCGCCGACCAGCTCGCCAGTACCCTCGCCGGATGGGAGCCGGACCGATCTGCCCCGCCCCGCCGCCAGCTCGTGCACGGCGACTTCTGGGACAACAACGTCCGATTCCGCCACCGGCAGGTCGCCCTGGTCACCGACTTCGACTTCCTCGGCGAACGCCCGCGGACCGACGATCTCGCGCTCACCTTGTACTACACCAGCGTCGACATCACCGACATCACCCGCGACCCAGCCCAGCTCGCCGACCTCGCCGGCGCCTACGAAACCGGGCTCGGCACCCGGCTATCCCAGCACGAACGAGCCGCCATCCCGCTGGCCATCGCCCGGCAGCCGCTGTGGTCCATCGCGATCTGGGTGGCCCTGCTCGACGACCAGGACACAGCCCGGCGCCACCTCGCCGCGACCGCATCCGAGCTCGACTGGGCACTACAGCTCACCAGCCGCATCACCCAGGTCCAGAACCCGCTGAGCCGCCCTTCCTGATCGAAGCGGTCTCCGTTTCCCGGTCCTCAACACAAATGCGTCAGCTCAATAGAACAGAGCACCTGACCAGTTACAAAACCACCTGGAGGAGTACCGGGCCACAACGGGCTATCGGGGCTTACTCGCTAGAACAGGAAACTCCGCCTGGCGGAAGTCACACTCGAGCAAAGTCGAGTGATCCGATAGGAAATCATCGACTCCGAGGTCCTGCAGATTCGACCATGGCAGCGCGTCGTCATGCGCGGGTGAACGAGGCCGACGGGTGCAGCGCGAACGCGCGTTCAGCCCGGCCGCGAGGTGGGCATCGCCGGGCACAGGGCACATCGGGTACACGGAGTCTTGGCTCCGTCCGGTAACTGAGCAGTAACCTTCGGCCATTCCCGGGGCCTTCTGGCTGCCGGTGTGCCCCGATTGTGCCCCGGTGGCTGCAAAACGTGACGTTTCCGCTGGTGGCTCAGATCATCTCAAAGTAGGTGGTGTAGTACTCGTGTGCGACCCGGCCGATCGGGAGCAGCGTGGCAGGCTTGTGGTTGACGACACCCTCGAACGTCATCGGCTGGCCCGCCGTGCGGCGGATCGAGGCCATCTCGAGCTGCGGCGTCAGCCAGCCGGGGTTGCTGCCGTTCACAGCGCTCAGCACGACGGGCCCGTAGGTCAGCGCCTGCACGGAGGGATGGTCCGGCGTCGGCTCGACGGCCAGTTGCATCGGCAGCGTGACCTGGAGCAGGTCGCCTGGCTTCCAATGCCGCCGGAGCGCCACCCATCCCCCACCCACCTCCCCTTCCCCCTGCACCTGGGCCCCGGGCAGGCCGGTCAGCGGCGCGCCGTTGAGCCAGACCAAGGGCGATCCGGCCACCCATTTCGGCACCCGGACCCGCAGCGTCAAGGTGGCGGCGCCGGACACCACGGACAGGCGGATGACCGGGTCGTCGGGGAATCCGGTGTCCTGCCGCAGGACCAGGTTTCCGAGCGTGACCTCGGACGGGACGAACAGGTTGACGTAGAGGCCGTCCGCGTCGCGGCTGTAGATGGTGTCGGCGAACTTGGCCTGGGTCTCGATCCCGGTGGCGGTGTCGCAGGTGAACGTGTCCCAGTCGGTGGCGTAGGCACCGGGGTTGCCCTGGGGGAAGTAGTTGAGCGGCTGGCGCTTGAACGCGGCGGCCGACAGGCCGGTGTAGTAGCAGTTGAAGCCGTGCGGCGAGGCGGGATCCTGCTCCCCCAGCATCTGGTTGAGCAGGGTGCGCTCGTAGTAGTCGATCAGGTCGGTGCGGGCCGGCTGGTGGAAGTGGAGCAGCCTGGTCAGCTTGAGCATGTTGTAGCTGACGCAATTCTCGCAGGTGAAGTTCGACAGCTGGGCGGCGACGGTGTCGGGCTGCTGGAAGTGCTCGTAGTTGCCGACGCCGCCGATGACGTACACGTGGTGACCGGTCACGATGTACCAGAAGTTCCTGGCGATGTCGCGGTACTTGCCGCTGCCGGTCTCCTCCCACATCCGGACGCAGGCGATGATCTTCGGCGTGGTCACGTTCGCCTGCAGGCCGGGCAGGTTGTCCATCCCTTCGGCCAGTGGGTCGAGGACGATGGCGTGGTAGAAGCGCTGCGCGGTGGCCAGGTACCGTTCCTGGCCGGTGATCGTGTACAGGTTGGCCAGCGCCTCCGGCAGCCCGCCGAACTCGGTCTGCAGGACCATCTGCATCTGGCCGTACGACAGCCTGCCGGTTCGCCAGTCGACCCAGTCGGCCAGCTTCTTCGCCACGTCGAGCGCCTGGTCGTCGCCGGCCAGCTCGTACTGGTCGATCATCCCGGCCAGGTACTTGTGAATCATGTAGTACGGCGCCCAGACCGTGTTCCCCTGCTCCAGGATGTCGAAGTAACCCTCGGGGAACGCGGACAGGTAGCCGGCGCGGAAACCCCGGCCGGAGTCCTTCGCCTGGAGCGCGGCAAGCTGGCTGACCAGGTACCGGCTGCGGCTCTTCACGTCGCCGTCGCCGGTGTTGGCGTAGGTGAGCGCGAGAGCGGACAGCAGGTGGCCGGTCATGTGGCCGCGGATCTGCGAGTCCGGCTTCTCCCAGCCGCCGAGCGGCTCGGCGTTGGTGGGTTCGGCGTAGTTGACGCGGAAGGAGCGGAGCATGCGTTCGGGGTCGAGGAACAGCAGGTACGTGGTGTTCCTGGCCTGGTTCTGGCGGAACGGGCTGTCGAGCAGCCGGACCGCATCGAGGGGCAGGGCCGCGGCGTGGCCCGCTGTGCCGTCGGGCGCGTAGCCGCTGCGTTCGGGGGGCGCGGAGCTGGCTTGGATGGCCGGACCGCTGGCCGGGGGGATCCCGTCGGCGACCAGGGCCTGTTCGGCGATCAGGGCGCCGGCACCGATGCCGAGCACGGTGAGCGCCTGGCGCCTGCTGAAGCCGCGGCGGGCCTTCGGCGCTTCCGGCTCGTTCTTGGCGGCTGGCTCGTTCTTGGCGGCCGGCTCGTTCTTGGCGGCCGGCTCGTCCGGAGAACCTGGCTCGTCCGGGGTTTCCGGATCCGGGGTTTCCTGGGTCTTCGGGGTCCCCAGGCTTGCCCCGTTACCGTCCGCCTTCTTCAAATCCGAGGTCCTTTGCCCGGTCAGCACATCGCAGAAGATCGTATCGAGGGGTACCTGTCCATGTAACCGTCCCCCGCCGGGGCGTGGTTCAAGTCCGCGGGCAGAAATTCTTACCGACTGCTTACACAGGGGCTGACGGGTGAGCCGCCATGGAGGGCGGCCCGTAGTCATGGGTAGTGGTCAGTGCACGCGGTTGCCAAGATCATTGGGCCAACAACAAACGCTCCCAGGCTCGGTGGTCGCTCGTCTCCCCCTATCCGTGCAGGCGGTCGGGTGCACTGGCCACTTTCTACGTGTCTGCCCGAGGCGAGAGCGGTCTTCCGCGACTCCGGCACTGCCGGTACCCGGCCCTGACCAGGGGAATCGTTACGCCAGGGAACGGTGTGACAATAGTGATCAGATTTCCCTCGTAGCTGCGACCACCCCCCCCCGGGGTGACCAGGCTTACGACGTGGATGCCACATCCACATCGTCTGAGCGACATGGCTGGGACATCCACGCCTTATCAACGGGCGGCCGGTACGCATCACGCGTCACGACAGCGTGCCAGGAGCGCAGAAACACCAGTGACAGGGCGCGGCACGGACCCGCTTGTCCTGCGTTCTAGCGGCCCAGAACGAGGGCGGTCAGGGCGGCCAGCACGAAGGTCACCGCGGCCGCGCTGCCGTGCAGGATGACGAGACGGGCGCTAAACGACGGGGCCGGCCCGTCCTCGGGTGAGCCTGGCCGCCTGGCCGCGCGGGTGTTGGCCGTGAACCAGGTCAGGCCGAGGCCGACCGTCGCTGTCACCAGCCCGAACGCGATCCAGCCCAGCGCTCGGTAGTGCACGAACGTGAAGCCCAGCCAGAACCCGAGGCCGACGATCGCGGACACCGGGTGCGAGAACTCCAGCAGCGAGCGCAACCCCGGCACCATCGGTGCGGTCCTGGCCGCAGCCAGCGAGGGAGGGTCGAACCGGGCCCGGGCCGCCCGCCGCATCTCTCGCTTGGAGGGGGGCGGCGCCGTGGAGGGGGGCGGCGCCGCGGAGAGGGGCGGCGCCGCGGAGAGGGGCGGCGCCGCAGAGGCGGGGGGTGCAGTGGGGGGCGGCGTCGCGGGAGCGGCTTGCGCGGCGGACGTGGCGACCGAGGCGGTGGCGGGTTCGGCTGCGGGAGCCGTGGCTGGGGAAGCCGTGGCTGGGGAAGCCGTGGCTGGGGAAGCCGTGGTTGCAGGGGCAGTGGCTGCGGGGGCCGTGGCTACGGGCGCGTTGGCCGCGGGGCGGGCACGGCCGAGGTTGCTGGTCACCAGCAGGTAGAACCCGGCTCCCGCGGTGAACAGCCAGAGCACCAGCACCACGATGGCCATCGGCCCTCCTCTCCGCAGGCCCGAATGTACCCGAGCGACATGCCCACGCGCCCGCGCCCCGGGTCCCGACCGCTGGGCGGGGAACACGGCGGGCGGGCCGGCGAGGATCGTGGACATCTACCCGCGGAATCCGGGGGGTAGGTGTCCACGATGAGCGGGGGGCGGGTTAGGCGGGGGTGTGGTGGCGGTTGGTGACGTGGGTGATGGCCAGGGCTACTCCGGCGGCGGCCAGGCCGGCCAGGGTGAGGAAGGTGATCGCCTCGGCGTGTGCCGATGCGGGCCGGAAGGCGCCGAGGGCATGCCCGGGCAGTGCGCCAGGCAGGCGCCCGGCCAGGTTCAGGTACAGGGTGCCGAACGTGGCCACACCGACGAGCAGGCCGAGCTGGTTCACCGTGACCACGACGCCGGTCGCGTCCGCGGCGAGCTCCACCGGGACGCGCAGCAGCACCCGGGTCATCAGGGGACTGAACGCGGCCGCCATCCCGGCGCCGCTGAGGCCGCCGAGCAGGTAGAGGCCCGCTCCCCCGGTGCCGCCGGAGTGCAGGATCCAGGCCAGGCCGGCCATCCCGACGGCGAACAGGGCGAAGCCGCCGACGATCAGGACGCCGTGCCACCGCGGCGAAAGCCGCCGCCAGTTCAGGCTGACCAGGGCGAAGGTCACCGCGGCGGGGGCGAAGGCCAGGCCCGCCCGCAGCGGGGAGTAGCCCAGGCCGTCCTGCAGGTGCAGGGCGAGAGTGAAGAAGAACCCGCTGAAGATGGTCATCACCGTGAACAGGGCGACGATCGCGACCGGCACGCCGGGCACCCGCAGCACGCGGCCCGGGATCAGCGGCGTCCCGCCGAACCCGGCGGCCCGGCGCTCGGCCGCGGCGAAGGCGGCGACCAGGGGCACGCTCGCGGCCATCAGGATCCAGCCCCAGAGCGGCCAGTGTTCGGGCTGGCCGAGCACGAGCGGGAGGACGAACGCGAGCACGGCCGGGGTGAGCAGGGCCAGGCCGGGCAGGTCGAGGGTGCGGCCGGGCTCACCCTTGCCGTCCGGCAGCGCCCGGGCCCCGACGGCCAGCAGCGCCACGCCGATGGGCACGTTCACCAGGAACACCGGCCGCCAGCTCGAGCCGAACAGGTTGGCGCTGATCAGCAGGCCGCCCGCCAGTTGCCCTACCACCGCGCCGCCGGCCAGCACCGCGGAGTACCTGCTCATCGCGCGGGCCCGGGCGGGACCGGCGTGGGTGCGCTGGATCAGGCTGAGCACCTGCGGGATCATGACCGCGGCGCCCGCCCCCTGGGCGAAGCGCAGCGCGATCAGCAGGCCGGCCGTGCCGGCCAGGCCGCAGCCGAGCGAGGCGAGCGTGAACAGCACGAGCCCGCCGAGAAACACGCGCCGGTGGCCGAGGATGTCGCCCAGCCGGGCGCCGGTCACCAGCAGGACCGCGTAGGTGATGGTGTATCCGGCCACCACCAGCTGCAGTCCCGCACCGGAGGCCCGCAGGCTGGCGTGGATCGATGGCGCGGCGACGTTGACGATGGACGCGTCGAGCACGGCCATGAACTGGCCGATGAGGACCACGGCCAGGACGAGACCGGGACGCACCGGGCGCTCGTGGCCGGCCAGCAGGCCAGAGCGGGCGTCGCGGGTCAGGATGTCGGTCATGACTCAAGCCTGCCGCCTGCGTTATCCAGGTACCAAGACACTACTTATCCTGGTACTAACACCACCTGGCACCCCGGGAGGAAAGGCGGGCAAGATGGGGGTAGCGGAGGTCGGCGGAAGGTCAGGGACATGAGTAAGCCGAGCGGGCGCAGCATTCCCCGCGACGCGAACGGGAAAGCAGCGCGGAACGCTGAGCTGGCGGCGTTCCTGCGCAGCCGGCGCGAGCGGATCACCCCGGAGGACGCCGGCCTGCCCAGCGGGCACCGGCGGCGGACGGCCGGGCTGCGTCGCGAGGAAGTCGCGCAGCTGTCCGGGGTCGGCGTGACCTGGTACACCTGGCTGGAGCAGGGCCGCCCGATCCGGGCCAGCGTCCAGGTGCTCGAGGCGGTGGCCAGGACGCTCAAGCTGGACGCGATCGAGCGCCAGCACCTGTTCCGGCTGGCCGAGGTGCCGGACGCGGCGCACCCCGACGAGAGCGGCCCGGTGCTGCGGCCGCAGATCCAGGTCGTCCTGGACGGGCTGAACCCGATGCCGGCCAGCGTGGTGACCGAGCGGTTCGACATCCTGGCCTGGAACGCCGCCTACGATGTGCTGTTCCCCTACAACGCGGAGGCGTCCCCGGGCCAGCGGAACGCCCTGCTGTACTGCTTCACCCGGCCGGACTGCTGCAATGCGGTACAGAACCGGGCCGACCAGCTCGCCGCCATGACCGCCCAGCTGCGCGCGTCCTACGGACACCACGTCGGCGACCCGGCCTGGACCGGGTTCATCCGGCGGATGGAGGCGGCCAGCCCCGAGTTCGCCGCCATGTGGAGCACCCAGGACGTGGCTCAGCCGACCCAGTACGCCAAGGTGTTCCGGCATCCGCTGTACCCGCGGCTGCCGATGACCTCCACCAGCTTCGCGGTGCAGGCGGCGCCGGGCACGCGGATGGTCGTCTACACCCCGGACAACGAGGCCACCCGCGCGGCTATGGAACGGCTCGTCGCGGACCCGGTCCGGCACTACTTCCCTTGCCGACCCGCTCACCAGGCACGCACCCGCGATCTTCTTACGGTCTAGCAACGGCCGCCCGAAGGACCGGCGGGCCGGGACCAGACAGTCCAAACTAACTGTCAGTCACCAATTTCGCCGTTCGCCAGGCGAACCGACGATCGCCGCCCTACAATGAATAATCCCGCAAGCACAGGTTGTCACATAGATCACATCCCGAAACACCGGATGGAACACCGCTAACCTGAAACCCGACGCCGTCACCAGTTAACCGTCGGCCATGCGATCCGCAACCACGGTAGGTGAGCAGAGGCACGGTGGGTGAGCAGGAACCACGGCCCGTTCGGAATGATCGTGAATTTCCTGTGTTCTCGGGGTAGCGGCGCTACGGAGGATCAGTTCAAAGGGGAACTATGACGCCCGTTATTGGCATTACCACGTACGAGGATCATGCGTCCTGGCGGGGCTGGTCGGCCCGGGCGGCAATGCTTCCCTACGTGTACGTGGACGCGGTGCGGCGCAGCGGTGCCCGGGCGGTCATGCTGCCGCCGGGCGGCGACGACGACGAGGCCAGCACCACCGTCGCGAGCCTGGACGGCCTGGTGGTCACCGGCGGGCCTGACATCGACCCGGTCAGGTACGGCGCGGCGCGGCACCCGCGCACGCAGGCCCCCGCTACCCTTCGGGACGCGTGGGACCTGGCCGTCACCGGCCACGCGCTGCGACTCGGCGTGCCGCTGCTCGCCGTCTGCCGCGGCATGCAGGTACTGAACGTCTGCCGCGGCGGCACGCTGCACCAGCACCTGCCCGACCTGGTCGGGCACGGCCGGCATGACGGGCCGCCGAACGGGTTCGGCCTGCACCAGGTGCGGATCAGTCCGGACAGCACGCTGGCCACGATCCTGCCCGAGGACGGCTTCATCGAGGTGCCCACGCACCACCACCAGGCCGTTGACCTGCTCGGCGAAGGACTCAAGGCGGTCGCCTGGGAAGAGGACGGCACGATCGAGGCAGTCGAGGCCGGGCCGTCCGATTTCGACGGGTTCTCCGGTTTCGTGCTCGGCGTGCAGTGGCACCCCGAGCAGGGCACCGACCCCCGCCTGTTCACCGCGCTCGCCGCGGCGGCCGAGGAACGGTCGGCAGGCCGAGCCACCGCCGAGGGCACGGTACTTGCTCCTATGATCTAGTCTTTGTGCATTACGTTGCCCACAATGGCAACATCGGGTCATCAGGAGATAAGAACCGTGCCGGGAGGGTCGCCCGCCATCACCGCGGCGGTGTTCCGCGCGGTGCGGACGGGCAACGCCTTCGAGGAAACCGTCGAGCGGCTGCTCGAAGGGGTCAAGCTGGGCGTCTACGCGCCCGGTGACCGGCTCCCGCCGGAACGGGAACTCACCCGCAGGCTCGGCATCAGCCGCATCACGCTGCGAGAGGCACTGCGCGAACTGGCCGCCGCCGGATACGTCGAGACCAAGCGCGGCCGGTTCGGCGGCACCTTCATCCTGCGCCAGCCCGAGCCCATGGTGCACGATGAGCTCACCAGGACCGCGCGGGACATGGGCGCCCAGCTCGACGACGCGCTGACGTTCCGCCGGGTGGTGGAGACCGGCGCGGCCGAGATGGCGGCCCGGGCCAGCCTGACCATGCAGCAGCGGGAGAACCTGGCCGAATGCCTGGCGGCCATGAACTTGTGCGGCCCTTCCGGCTACCGGCCGGCCGATACCCGGCTGCATCTGGCCATCGCCGACGCGGCGGGCTCGCCGATGCTGACCGCGAGCGTGGTCGAGGCCCGGGTACAGCTGGTCGACCTGCTCAACGCCATTCCCATGCTCGGCCGCAACCTGGAGCACGCGAACGTCCAGCACGCCAGCATCGTCCGGGCCATCCTGGCCGGCGATCCCGACCGGGCCAGGCGCGCGATGGAAGAGCACGTGGCCGGGACCGCGGCGCTGCTCCGCGGCTTCCTGGGTGAGTCGGCGTAACGTCCGCGTAGCAGGCGGGTAACGCCCCTTAGGCACCCCTTGACACGCTCCCCACGCCGGTGGGTGAATACGTTCATTCAATGGATCAGTTCCATCCATATGTGCTTGTTCGCCTGAGGGAGATCCCATGGCCGACGACATAGCCGCCGCGACGACGGCGGGCGAGGACGAGCGCCGCCTGCACGAGCTCGGCTACGCGCAGGAACTCCGACGGCGGATGTCAGGATTCTCGAATTTCGCCGTGTCCTTCACGATCATCTCGATCCTGTCCGGCTGCCTGACCCTGTACGGGTACGGCATGAACACCGGCGGACCCGCCATCATCGTCTGGGGCTGGCCCATCGTCGGGATCATGACCCTGTTCGTGGGGCTGGCCATGGCCGAGGTCTGCTCCAGCTACCCGACGGCCGGCGGGCTGTACTACTGGGCGGCCAAGCTGGCCCCCAAGAACGGGCCGGCCTGGTCCTGGTTCACCGGCTGGTTCAACTTCCTCGGCCAGGTCGCGGTCACCGCGGGCATCGACTTCGGCGCCGCGTTCTTCATCAACGCGTTCCTGAACCTGGCCTGGGGCGTCAGCACGGCGCACTGGGTGACGATCCTGATCTTCGCGATCGTGCTGCTCGTGCACGGCATCATGAACCAGTTCGGCATCCGGCTGGTCGCGCTGCTGAACGACGTGAGCGTCTGGTGGCACATCCTCGGTGTGCTGATCATCGTGGGGGTGCTCGCCTTCGTGCCCTCCAAGCACGCGTCGACCACCTACGTGTTCACCCATATCGTCAACAACACCGGGTGGGGCAGCACGTTCTACGTGCTGCTGCTCGGCCTGCTGCTGGCCCAGTACACGTTCACCGGGTACGACGCGTCGGCGCACATGACCGAGGAGACCCACGAGGCGGCACGCAGCGGGCCCCGCGGCATCGTGATGTCGATCCTGGTGTCGCTGGTCGCCGGCTGGGTGCTGCTGATCGGGATCACGTTCGCGATCCA
>Ga0306923_10005794_pt1 | contig 12083 bp, 11 predicted proteins | sample sta12Can44000108_FD_203841 | JGI IMG/M metagenome (GOLD analysis project Ga0306923, IMG submission 203841) | Lab enrichment of tropical soil microbial communities from Luquillo Experimental Forest, Puerto Rico - statanox.12C.anox.44.000.108 (v2)... | ecosystem: Environmental > Terrestrial >...
GCCCCTTTCATGGGGTGACGTTCGGATATTGGGGCCGGCGGCCCAGGTTCGCGGCTAGATAGGCTCCCCGCCGCGACCGACGCAAGGGGGAAGGCCCGCGACACACTGGTCAGGACACACTGGTCAGCTAGCGGGCGACATCGACGTAAGCTCCATTTTCGGATGGATGCCGCAGAATACGAGAAAGGAGCCTGCGACGGGAAAGCCGATTTCCACCGTCTCGCCCGGCTCCTGGGCGAGCTCTAAGCCTCGATCACAATCTTCGGCGCCGCACGCCCGGCGCTTACGCCCTTGAGTTGCTCGCGGACCTTGCCCGCGATGTCGCGATAGATTTGCGCATGGGGACCGTCGGGTTCGGTCGCGACCACCGGAAGGCCGGCGTCGGATTTTTCGCGGATCGCCATATGCAACGGCACCTCGCCAAGGAACGGGACGCCGAGACGCTCCGCCTCGTGCCGTGCGCCACCGTGACCGAAAATATCGGACCGCGTGCCGCAGTGCGGGCAGAGGAAATAGCTCATGTTCTCCACCACGCCGAGCACCGGCACGTTCACCCGCTTGAACATCGACACGCCGCGCCGGGCGTCGATCAGGGCAAGATCCTGCGGCGTGGAAACGATCACCGCGCCTCTGAGCGGCACCTGCTGCGCCATCGTGAGCTGGGCGTCACCGGTGCCGGGCGGCATATCGACCACCATCACGTCGAGCGTACCCCACTCGACCTCGCGCAGCATCTGGGTGAGGGCCGAGATGACCATCGGCCCACGCCAGATCATCGGCGTCTCCTCGTCGATGAGGAAGCCAATCGACATGACGGTGAGCCCGTAGCGCGTGATCGGTTTGAGGCGCGTACCGCCGATCGTCTGCGGCCGCTCCTTGATCGCGAGGAGCTTGGGCAGGGACGGACCGTAGATGTCGGCGTCGAGGATCCCAACCTTGAGCCCGAGCGCGCTTAGGCCGAGTGCGAGATTGACCGCCGTGGTCGACTTGCCCACTCCGCCCTTGCCCGAAGCGACCGCGATGATCGCGTCGACGCCCGGCACGCCTTGTATCGATTCGCCGCGCGGGGGCGCGGGTCTCGCGCCCTGCGGCGGTGGACGAGCTGACGGCGCGCCCGCTTTGCGCTCTGCCGTCAATGCGACGAGGGCCGATCGCACGCCCGGCAACGCGCGCACGATTTCTTCCGCGCGCTTGCGCACAGGCTCCCACGCTTTGACATCGGCGGCATCGACCGTGATGGAAAAGAACACCTTGCCGTCGCTGGCGACCACCTCCGAAAGCGTGCCGGTCGTAGGCAGCGGGACGCCCCGCGGGCTCCCGACGCCTTCAAGCGCCGCGAGCACCTGCTCCTTGGTCACCGCCATCGCACCGTTCTCCACCGGATCATCCCGAACCAACACCATAGGAGACGCGCCGGTCCGGTCAACGTGATGACGGTTGACGTGAGGGCCGCGGCGTCGCAATCACTCCCGGATATAGGTATTCGCGCGGTCGCATGGCAGTGCTCGAGGGAGGACAGTATGGCGAAGGTGGCTTTTCTCGGTCTCGGCATCATGGGGTACCCTATGGCGGGGCACCTCAAGAACAAGGGCGGCCACGACGTCAGCGTGTATAATCGCACCGCGGCGAAGGCGGAGAAATGGGTGGCGCAATACGGCGGGCGCAGCGCGTCCACGCCCAAAGCGGCCGCCGAGGGCCAGGACTTCGTCATGTGCTGCGTCGGCAACGACAATGACCTGCGCGAAGTGACACTCGGGCCGAACGGCGCTTTCCACGGCATGAAAAAGGACGCCGTGTTCGTCGACCACACCACCGCGTCGGCTGAGATCGCACGCGAGCTTTACGCGCAGGCCAAGCAGCACGGCTTCGGCTTTGTCGACGCGCCCGTCTCCGGCGGTCAGGCCGGTGCCGAAAACGGCGTGCTCACCGTGATGTGCGGCGGCGATGCCGCGCCCTATGCCCGCGCCGAGAAGGTGATCGGGTCTTATGCCCGCATGTGCAAGCTGCTAGGCCCTGCCGGCGCGGGCCAACTCACCAAGATGGTCAACCAGATCTGCATCGCCGGATTGGTGCAGGGGCTGGCCGAAGGCATTCATTTCGCCAAAAAGGCAGGACTTGACGTCGACGCGGTGATCGAGACCATCTCGAAGGGCGCGGCACAGTCCTGGCAGATGGAGAATCGCTACAAGACCATGGCGGCGGGCAAGTTCGATTTCGGTTTTGCGGTCGACTGGATGCGCAAGGATCTCGCCATCTGCCTGGGTGAAGCGCGCAAGAACGGCGCGACTTTGCCGGTCAGCGCGCTGGTGGACCAGTTCTACGCGGAAGTGCAGAAGATGGGCGGCCGGCGCTGGGATACGTCGAGCCTCATCGCCAGGCTGGAGCGGTAAACGCGCGCCTCGAGCCGCGGCCCCGCCTGACCGAAACGCTCGTGCCCGCACGCGCGACTGAGTTCAAAGCTCGATGACCGCGCCGTCCTCGGCCACGAGAGCGCCGGCGGCTCTGACCTCGTCGAGATGAGCGAGCATGACCGGATTCATGTGGGTGAGCATAATCCGCCGCGCGCGCAAGTCCGGCAACCGCGGCTTGAGCACGTCCCAGCTGATATGGCCGGGCAATTTGCCGGAATAGGCGAAGCATTCGACCATGAAGAGATCGGCACCATCGGCGACGGAGATGAGCGCGTCCACCCACTCGGTGTCGCCGGAATAGGCGAAGCGCTTGTCGCCGTCGGAGAGCACGATCGCCGTCGAAGGTGCGCCGGAGTAATGCAACACCTCGGTGGTGGTGACACGATGCCCAAGCACTTCGGTCGGGCGAGCGACTTCGATCTCCATCACTTTCCAGGAAAATCTCCACTCGTTCGTGCTGGATCTCGGAAAGAGCAGTTCGAGCGACTGATCGAGCCGTGCGCGCGTACCGGGCGGTCCCGCGATCAACAGCGGCCGCTCGCGTCGGGTGAGGAATTGGGCGTCCAGCAGGAGGAAGGGGAGCGCGCCGAAATGGTCCCCGTGCAGATGCGAGAGCAGGATGCCGTCGATCGCGTTCGGATCGACACCGCGCGCCTTGAGCGCGACCAGCGATGAGGCCCCGCAGTCGACCAGCAGCGTGCCTTTCGCTGTTTCGAGAAAGAAACAGGTGTTGAACCGGCCACCGGAGCCGAAGGCATCGCCCGATCCAATGATCGTCAGCCGCATGGTCAAGCCGACGCGCTCGGCCGGCCAGCAACGTCGGCGTGCCAGCGTTTGAGATTCTTGAGTTCGTCCGGGACCGCAAGCTTTGCCGGCTTCATGAAATCGACGGCGACGAGACCCGTGATATCGGCCACTGTGAATGCGTCGCCCGCAATGAACGGGCGATCCCCCAGCTCGCCGTCGAGCAAGGCGATGAACTCCAGAATGCGCGGCTTATTGGCCTCGGCCCACGCCGGCACCTGCGGCACTTCCATCTCCTTCATTGCCGGATGCGAGTTGCGAAAGACGTGAGAGACCGGAAACAGCAAATGCAATTCCAGGCGCCGATTCCACATCTCGATGCGCGCCAGCTCCAAGGCACCACGCCCGAACAGCGGCGGATCGGGCTTGAGCGCCTCGAAGTAACGGCAGATTGCGATCGATTCGGTGATCACCGTGCCATCGTCCAGCACCAGCGCCGGGACCCGCTTGAGCGGATTGATCGCGGCATAGGCGGGGGACTTCTGTGCCATGGCACCGAGATCGACTTGCTCCATGGGCAACTTAATCCCCTTCTCGGCCAAAAAAATCCGCGTGCGCCGAGGATTGGGCGCGCGACCTCCGTCGTAAAGCTTCATGTCGGCTCCCGTGCTCGGCGCCGGCTACATGTGATAATGCCGCAATCAGTTGTATATTCCATCGCCCACACCCCATCACGCCCATTGGGCCCCGGTCAAGCGCTCGCCGACTGCGGCCGCCGTTGCGGCCCCTATCGGCGGCGACGCGGACGTCCGTTTGGCGACCGAGTTTGCCTTCCGCGCGGCGATCTTTATCTTGCCCACCACATCTGCGCCGACGACCCCATGACCGACGTCGAGAGCCCCTGCAACAAAACGTGCGCGGTCGATCCGACCTCGGCGCTTTGCACCGGTTGCGGGCGCAGCCTTGCGGAAATCGAGGGCTGGATGGCGATGGGCGCCGATGAGCGCGTGCGCATCATGGCGCAGCTGCCGCGACGTCTCGCGGCGCCGGGCCGGCGCCATACCGAGCGTGCGGGGGTGGGCTGAAGGATACCCATTGTGCGCCGCCTGCTCTGGATCCTGCTCGCCGTTGTGACTATCGCGCTGCTCGTGCTCGTGCTGCAGCAGAATGAAGCCGCGCTGGCAGAACTCTCCCGGTTCGATACTTCCTCGCTTGAAACGAAGATCATGGCCCTCGCGCTGGTCGGGCTGATCGCGCTGACGCTGTTTCGCCAGCGTTTTTCCCACGCGCTCGAATCCGTCCTGATCTGGTTGATGCTCGCGATGCTGTTGGCGCTCGGATACACCTACCGTTTCGAGCTGCGCGAGATCAGCGAGCGGGTGCTGGCCGAGCTCATCCCCGGTCGTGCCGCAACGAGGGGACGGACGGTCGAAATCGCGCGCGCAAGCGGCGGCGGATTCTCGGTTGCGGCGCAAGTCAACGGCGCGCACATTCCGATGGTGCTCGACACCGGCGCGAGTGCCGTCGTTCTCACCCACGAGGCGGCGAAGGCCGCCGGCCTCCCGCTCGAAGTCCTCAACTATTCCGTCAACGTCGACACCGCAAACGGCCGCGCCCGCGCCGCGCCGGTCACGCTCGACCGACTGTCGATCGGCGGCATCATCGAGCGCTCGGTCCCCGCGCTCATCGCCCAACCCGGGCAATTGCGCACAAGCCTGCTCGGCATGACCTTTCTCAACCGGCTGGAGAGCTGGGAAGTCCGCGGTGACAGGCTCCTGATGCGCGGCTATCCGTAACCGGCCAGGCTCACCGCAAAACGAATGCAGACAGCCAGCAAGAAACAGCCGAAAGCAACCTCGAGCCGGCGCTTCGAAAGCGCGTGGGCGAGACGCGCGCCATAAGGTGCGGTGAAGCTCGAGACCGGCGCCATCAACGCAAAACCGGCCAGCGATACGAAACCCAGCGAGAATGGCGGCATCAGCGACTGCTGTGGCAAGCCCGCGAGAACGTACCCGATCGTCCCAGCGATCGTGATCGGCACACCAAGTCCGGCCGAGGTCGCGACCGCCTTGTGGATCGGTTTGCCGTAGAGCGTCAGGATCATGTTGGAGACCGAGCCGCCGCTGATACCCATCAGCGAGGAAGCAAGCCCGACGCAGATGCCATAGGCCGTCATCCCGGCAGGACCCGGCAGATCGTCCGCGAGCCGCCAGGAATCGCGGCCGATCAGTAGCTTGAAAGCGATCACGCTTGCGATCAGCACGAAGGCGAGCTTGAGCACGGCGCCGGATGCAAAGGCCGCAATGACCGAACCGGCAGCAACGCCGACCACCGCAGGTACCGCCCATGCCCGCACCACATCCATCATCACCGCGCCCTTGTCGCGATGGGTCAGGTAAGACAGCACATTGGTGGGAACGATGATTGCAATCGAGGTCCCGACGCACAGCTGGAAGCGTACCTCGTTCGGCACGCCGAGCACGCCAAAGACTTCGTATAGAACCGGGACAATGAGGCCGCCGCCGCCGATTCCGAAAAGCCCCGCGAGAATGCCCGTGACGAATCCGCCGACAATGATCAAAGTCACGAGCAGCAGGACTTCGCTCATGGGCACGCCCAACACCATGTCCTGCTCCAATCAACGAAGGCTGATCAAGCCGCGGCGCTATGCACCATTTCCGCGCTCCCATCCGCGACCAGAGCGAGCGCTGTACGGAATGCAGCAGCGCCCGCGGCCGGTTTTACTGCCTCGGCCGCGAGGTGCCGGCGAAAGGCGCGTGCGCCGGGAACGCCACGGAATAGGCCCAGCACGTGCCGCGTGATGGCATTGAGCCGCGTGCCGCGGGCAAGCTCGCGCTCGATATACGGGATGAGGGCCTCGGCCGTCGCCTTCGGCGATGCAAAGGGCGCAGGCTCGCCGAACAGCACTGGATCGATGGCCAGCAGACGCCACGGGTCCTGATAGGCGGCGCGCCCCATCATCACGCCATCGAGGTGCCCCAAGTGGTTCAGCGCCTGGTCGATGTCCGCGATGCCGCCATTGAGAACGATGTCAAGACCGGGGTGTGCGGCTTTGAGCCGGTAGACGCGCGCGTAATCGAGTGGAGGGATGTCGCGATTCTGGCGCGGCGAGAGGCCATCGAGCCAGGCCTTGCGCGCGTGTACGATCAGTGCGGCCACGCCGGCTTGCTCGACGCCGCGGGTGAGCGCTTCAAGGGCTTCCTCTGGATCCTGATCATCGATGCCGATCCGGCATTTGACCGTGACCGGCAGCTTGACCGCGCTCGTCATGGCGGCGACGCAGTCGCCGACGAGGGCGGGCTCCGCCATCAGACAGGCGCCGAAGCGGCCCACCTGCACGCGATCCGAGGGGCAACCGACATTGAGGTTGACCTCGTCATAGCCGAACGCTTCTGCGATGCGCGCGCACTCGGCAAGTTGCCGCGGATCGCAGCCGCCGAGCTGGAGCGCAACCGGATGTTCGGCGGGATCGTGCGCCATCAGCCGCGCGCGCGCGCCGTGGAGCACCGCGCCGGTGGTGATCATCTCGGTGTAGATCAACGCGCGGCGCGTGAGCAGGCGATGGAAAAACCGGCAGTGCCGGTCGGTCCATTCCATCATAGGTGCAATACAGAACCTAGGTCGTTGATTTAGCGTCACTTTTGTTTTATTCTCAATTCGTTAAGTCGGGTCGTGTGCACTCGTTTGTACGCCATGATGCGACGATTTTCGCCGGGGTTCGACGCCTCGGTGCACACGGAGCGCACACGATATGGCGACGTTGACAAAGCTCCCGTCTGGCTCCTGGCGTGTTCAGGTGAGGCGCAAAGGAAGGTATGTCAATGAGACTTTCCTGCGCCGGAAAGACGCCGAGGAATGGGCGCTTGACGTCGAACGTCGTATTGACCGCGGCGAGACAGTTTTTTCAGGTCGCTCTCGGGACACGAAGACGTTTGGCGATCTCGTTCAGCTGCATCGCGCGGATCTCCAAGAGGTTGGAAAGCGGGTAGGTCGATCCAAGACTGCAAGCCTCGCTTTTCTTGAGCGCCGCTTAGGACGTTTGAGACTACCGGAGCTTGATCGCGAGCGATTGATCCAGTTTGGAAAGGAGCGTGCACGCGAAGGTGCTGGACCGGTCACTTTGGGAATCGATCTCGGATATATCAAGACAATCCTTTCACATGCTGCCGCTGTTCATGGCGTGATTGTCGCTGTAGAGCCGGTCGATCTCGCTCGCGTGGCTCTAAGCCGGCTCGGTCTTGTCGGAAAGGGCGATGAACGTGATCGTCGTCCAACACAACAAGAGCTGAATCAGCTCATTGCACACTTTGATGCGAACCTCCGTCAACAAATACCGATGGCACGAATTATCTGTTTTGCGGTAGCTACTGCTATGCGACAAGAGGAGATTTGTCGAATTGAGTGGACTGACTTTGATGCAGACCAGAAAATGTTGCTTGTGCGGGATAGAAAGGATCCACGCAAAAAAGATGGGAACGATCAGCGTATCCCGCTGCTAAATGTGACCGGGTATGACGCCTGTGCGCTTATCGAAGAACAATGCGCATTTTTAGGTAGGCGCACGGGACGCATCTTCCCTTACAATAGCAGATCGGTTGGGACGGCCTTTCGTCGACAATGCCGAGAACTAGGCATAAAGGATCTCCACTTCCATGACTTACGTCACGAAGGCACAAGTCGCCTTTTTGAAGCTGGCTTTTCAATCGAGCAAGTAGCTCTCGTCACCGGCCATAAGGATTGGAAGATACTTCGTCGCTACACGCATTTGAAACCCGAAGGTCTGCATGGCGTCGGCTCAAGAGTAGCAAGCGCGGCATAGATAATTTCGGAATGGCCCAACATATTTCATGGTGTTCACTCGTGGGCATCCCCTGCCCTCCGAAGGCACAGGTCACAGGTTCGAATCCTGTCGGGCGCGCCAACCTCATCAATGACTTAGCTAAATTTTCTGAACGCGCGCGAAGGCCAAACTCACCAAAGACTCACCAACGAAAAGACCGTAGCGCCATCTGATGGGCGGCTGCTTCGTGATAGCCGAGCGATACGCCATGCGCACGATGAATCGCATAGTACCCCAGGGTAAATGCTGGCTACGTCAACCGCAGCAACCTCTGGCGGAGGGAGAGGAACTGGCATCCAACATTCTCTGAATTTGCAAGCTACCAACTTGGGTGAGGGAGAAGAACTGAAATCTCGCTACCCGACTGCACGCGAGACGGTCGGCGTTCACAGTGACGGCGGATCGCATGGACGACCAGGACGCTGCCGATATCGTGGGAGCGACGAGCCATATCTGAGAGCTGTGGTTCTAATGAGCAGGCCAATCGCGAAGCCGGCTCCCACGGCAAGTTCGCGCGGTGCGCTGACGGCCGTCAGAACAACGAAGACCACTGCACCAGCCAGGGCCGCCAAGGCGTAAGTCTCCCGGCTCAGGATGACCGGACTTTCGCCACCCAGGAGGTCACGGACGATGCCTCCGAAGGTTGCCGTAATCTGAATCACGCCCATGCCGACAGCGACGATGGGATCAGCTCCGGCATGCGCAGCTTTCTCGGCGCCGGTCACGGCGAATAATCCCAAGCCGATTGCATCCAGCCAAAGGAGATATCGGTATCGAAATTGTGGGATATACGCTGCGCAGAACACGAGGATCGAGGCTAGCGCACAGGTGATCAGATAGGCCGGTTCGCTGACTCAGAAAGCGGGCAATCCCAGCAGCACGTCCCGCAGCGTTCCGCCGATGCCAGTAACCGTACCCTACCCAGCACGACGAAACCGACCACGTCCTGTCCCTCCCGAAAATCATATCCGCGCGTAGCGATGATGCAATCCAGATAGAACTGGCATGGCGATGACGGTCCCCGATCGTTGAATAGCTCGTCCTAGCGGTGCGTCCTTGCTCAGCCCCAAATGCGTGCGCGTCTCATTGTAATACAGCGAATATAATGTCAGCACCCGGTGCAAATGGCGTTCGCCGAAGATCAGGATGTGATCCAAACAGTCGCACCGGAGCGTTCCGATCAGGCGCTCAGCATAGGGGTTCTGCCAGGGCGACCTTGGCGCGATCGGACGATCGCGAATCCCCATCGCGCGGACTCGACGTGTGAAGGCGTGCCCGTAGGCGCCGTCATTGTCGCGCACCAAATCGGTCGGTGCCGTATTCCACGGGAATGCCTCCACGATCTGTTGCGCCACCCATTCCGCAGTCGGGTGCCGGGTTACCGCAAACCACAGCAGCTCTCGCCGTCCGTGGCCAAGCACAAGAAAAGCAAACAGGCGCTCGAACGTCGCGGTTGGGACCACACAGAGATCAATCGCGGCGATGGCTTCCGCGTGACTGCGCAGGAATGTCCGCCAAGTCTGCGACGGCGGCCCCCGCCACCGGATCATATATTTGGAAACTGACGACTCGGCGATTCGAACCCAAGCTTGAGCAGTTCACCATGGAGAAAAAGAGATTCTCGATTTCAAGCCGGCGTTGCGGCTTGAACAGGTTAGCGAAGAACGTCCCAAGCAGGTAGAGCATCCCGAGCATCGCACGAGATGATTGCCCTGATTCTGCTTCACCGCGCGAATCCCCGCCGGATGGAATTTTCGGGAACGACACGAGCGCAATGGTCTTGGACCACGCCTTCGGCGGCTCATTGAGGACATGCGTGAGGAGTGGCGAAGCATCGATCGGCGGATCAAAGGGTTTAACGATGAACTCGCCGAACGGGTACGCAATGAGGACACTGCCAAGCGATTGATCAGGATCCCTGGGATCGGGGTGCTGACGGCGACCGCCCTTGTGGCGGCGGTGGGAGATGCTCAAACGTTCAGCTGTGGTCGTGATTTGGCAGCTTGGTTGGGATTGGTGCCGCGTCAAGCGACGACAGGTGGAAAACCGAGGCTGCTGCACATCAGAAAGCGCGGTAACGGTTATCTGCGGATGCTGCTGATCCATGGGGCGCGCACGGCTCTCCCAGGTCTCGCCAAGAAAGATACGCCACTCGGCCGGTGGGTTAAGGCTCTGCTCGCGCGAGCACACCATAACGTCGTGACCAGTAGCCTTGGCCAACAAGCTTGCACGGATCGCTTCGGCGGTGCTCGCACGAGACCGCCAGTATGTCACCGTTCGAGCTATCGGCAAATGAAGGGCCGCCAAGCATAGAGGATCCCGCCACATCTGCGAGCGGAAGGAACGAGATGGCCTCAGAGTCGATCGGCGCCCTGAAAGCCTGAGTACCGAAATGGCCATTCTACCAAGGCCGAGAGTTTTATGAGGACCACGACGCGCGGATCTCCATCATGGCCAGAGCGAATGCTCAGGGGCCGGATACATTACTGCAGACTGATCGAGACTAACTCGCAAAAAACCACTTGCAGATCGGGGGCGGGCCATACATTCGGTACACACAGCTATTGCAGTCGCGACTGTGCTGCAGCCGCTGCGCGAATCTATCCAAACAAAATTGCAAGGAAGCGGGCAGAGCGCGAGCGCGCTCGCCGGCGCCACTCTCTGCCAACAAAAGCCGCTGCTTGAGCAGTTGTGGCGCATTTATCCTCAGAGTCGAGCAACGAATCTACTTTTAGGAGATGAGCGCGTGACAAAACCGGATTCAAAAAGGAACGTAGACATCCTCGAGTTCGAAGCCAATGCTGAGCGGTTGAAGCCAGTGCCTTTGGGTGCGCGATCGGAACCGTCGCGGCGGCGCCAACGCGCCAATACGGCCGCGCCACGGTGCGCACCAATGGGTGCGGCCTGCGCGCGGGTCAGGAACTGATGCGGCCTAGTCGCCAGTAGGTGTTGGATATCAGTTTCGAATGCTATTTGTGATCTGCCGTCGACTCGAGATTCGTAGCCAATCTGGGGTGGTGGCCACCTTTCCGCACCGAAACGGCATATTGGCCACGTTTTCTTTCGGGATCGACGTTCGGCACGACGACCGTGCGATGGAAGGCTTCCCAGTTTTCCCGTGATAGCTGACCTAAATCCTTTACAGTGAAGTTCTGCAGGAATCTGTCGGCATAAACGTCTTTGTGCACCGGTTGGACTTGCAGGAATGGGATGTCACTTCGAAACTCGATCGGGATGTCGGTTTTGATAATCCGCACGTTGTTGAATAAGGGGCCGAACCAATTATCCGTCTCGATGATGCCTTCGAACATCTGATACGACGCGCTTTGGGAAAGATTCGCCACGCCGCGAACAAGCAGACTCCAGCCCGGCGCGGATTTAGCGATACAACCGGTCCACACTTGCAACCCGCCGGGTTGAATGGAGGGCGTGAGGAACGGCGGCGAGAATCCGCGCACGCTTGTCGGCGCAATCTCGTTGAACTGTTCGCTGAATTGGGGGTATTGCACGGCGTCGCGGGTTAGCGGCAGCCACTCTTGGACCCCATCGTAGGTCCACAGCATGTCGTGTCCGTCCCATACCACCTTGAAGCTGATCGGCAGGAAGACGTACCAGCCGAACGCCGAGGCGCTGGTAATCGCTTCGCAATAGCGTAGAGCGCGTGCCGGAATGACGCCGCCGACCGCGCGGTCCGCCCTCTGCGGCGGTCGTCGGTTCGGCACCATTTGAAAGAATTCGACAAGCGGGCCGTCGATCGGCGCTGCGGTCATCGTGGGGTTCCTCTCTAGGCGACGCGCCGGCAATAAATGACAAATAATGCGCTGGCATTAAATGACAATAATCACCTCGCGGAGCGCATCGCACTCCCCTACACACACAGCCAGCTTGATACGTGGTGTTAGCGGCCGAACGCCGGGGCGGCGCCTCCCAGCCGCACCTTGCCCTGGTTGCCGGTTGCCGCGTCACGCTCGCCCATAACGGGCCGGCGCGGCGCGAACACCGGGGCGGAGTCTCCCAGCCGCACCTTGCCCTGGTTGCTGGTTGCCGCGTCACGCTCGACACGCTCG
>Ga0306923_10005795_pt1 | contig 12082 bp, 14 predicted proteins | sample sta12Can44000108_FD_203841 | JGI IMG/M metagenome (GOLD analysis project Ga0306923, IMG submission 203841) | Lab enrichment of tropical soil microbial communities from Luquillo Experimental Forest, Puerto Rico - statanox.12C.anox.44.000.108 (v2)... | ecosystem: Environmental > Terrestrial >...
CCAGGCAGGAACCGTACGTGTCCAGACATCTCGCGTCCTGCCGGTTTGCTCACGTCGCGCCCTAAACGACACGGTACCTCAGGTCTCGCTGCTCAGGCCCCCTGTCGGCGAGAGGGGCCCGCCCATCTCCACCACGACGCGGAACTGGTCGGGCTTCAAGACCACGACGGTCAGGCCGGCCGGCGTTCCGGTGGCATGATCGTCGAACCTGATCGTGACCGAGATGGCCGACTGGCCGGGCACCAGGCGCAGGCTCCGCGCGACCGACGGCTGCGGCGGCGCAAGCTCGAGATCCACCGCCGTGGCGAGCGCGGGCTCGCTCGCCGGATCCCCCGCGGGGATGGCGCGCAGCATGGCCTCGAAGGAGCCGAGGTCCTCGGCGATCAGCGAGTCGGCCGCCGACTCCGGCACGTAGGCGGTCGAGATGGCGACCGGCTCGGTGCCCGTGACCCAGACGCACCGGACGATCCGGACCGGGGCTTCCCTGTCGACGCCGAGTGCCCAGGCCACGTCCTGCGGAGCGTCCCGCTGTGAGACGTGCCTGGCCTGACAGGTGATCTCGCCACCCATCGGGTCGAGCCGGGTGTTGAGCCCGCCGATCCCTTCCACCGGGATGAGATACTCCGCCGGGCTCGCCCGGTACAGCTGCCCGTCAGGCAGCCTGCGGATGAGCGACCGGCGGGAAAGCTCGCCGATCGCCGAGTCGATCTCGGCGAGGCTGACGTTATAACGGCGGGCGAGCGCGCTGCGCCTCGGCAGCCGCCAGCCTGGTTCACGGTGCACCAGCGCGGCCGCGATCCGGTCGGCGAGCACGCCGCTGGCCGCCCGCTGCGGTGGCACCTCGGCATCCACCGCTACGAGCTTGCGCTGGCCGCGCCCCCCGCCGCCGCTAGCTTCCGTGCCCGGGGCCGGCACGACGCCCGGGCCCCTTCCCGCTGGCGAAGGTACCTGACCGCTGCTCCCCCCGGAGCCAGATGTCATTCCGCATTACGCCTTGTGCTGTCACCGGCACGCCCGGCTGGCCCAGTTCGCCACATGCCTGCCCGTGCCTCCAGCCTGATCAAGGATGGCCACCGCCATCACCACGATTGGATTGCGCCTTGTCCAGCGTCCACGCACAACGTGCCCGGACCCGCGGTCAGCCAAAACAAATGACAGATTCCCGCCGTACCACGCCATTGTTATTCACCTTAGGTGAACACGAGTTGAATTAAAGGGGAACGAAAGTAATCTTTTAAGTGTCATGTAGGTGAGCGCGGACGATGAGAGTGGGATCAGCCAGCACCGCGGACGCCACCCGCAGGTCAGCATGACGAGCGCGATCCCGTTATAACCCCACCCGAAAAGCCGCGTCCAGAGCGCGGGGCTATCCTCGTGCTAAGGGTTCATCCGCAGTCAGCACGCGCCAATCATGGGGGGTATCCATAATCCATAGTTCGCGGCGCCGCCCGGCGCAAGCTAGGGCGAATGCCGCGTGCGAGGACCTTAGGCGTCATTCCGGGTATTTTCGGCAACCCGGCAGAACCCTCGACCGTTCCTGGGATCTGAAGAATTTAGACACCAGAAGTTAACCTTCTGGACCCCGCAGGTCCATCTTGCGTTCACGAATAGATAGCACCAGCGCCGCAAGACTGTACCCAGACGCCACGGTTCGAAGGCTTATTAGTCGACCCGGGGTTGGTCAACGCGCGCGAGCAGCGCTAACACCCAAGGAGAAACCAGATATGCAACTTCGAGGCAGAAAGCAGATCGCGGCGGTTGGGGGTGCCGTCGCCGTAGCTCTCCTCGCCGCTTGTTCCTCGAGCACCACTTCGGCGCCGCCGGCGGCCACCGGCGGTGCGACGTCCGGCTCGACGAGCGCCGCCCTCAGCGGCACGCTCAACGGCAGCGGATCGACCTTCCAGACTCCCTTCCAGGAGCAGGCCATCCAGAACTTCAAGTCGGTCCAGTCCGGCATGACGGTCAACTACGGCGGCGGCGGCTCGGGCAAGGGGCGCACGGACCTGGCCTCGGGGGTGGTCAACTTCGCCGGCTCCGACTCGCCGGTCCCCTCCAAGGAGGCGTCGAACTTCGCGGGCAAGACGGTGCTGTACTTCCCGGTCGTGATCGGCCCGATCACGCTGTCGTACAACCTGTCGGGCGTCAGCAACCTGAAGCTGGACGCGACGACGATCGCGAACATCTTCCAGGCCAAGATCAAGACCTGGAACGACCCGGCGATCAAGGCGCTCAACTCGGGCGTCACCCTGCCCAGCACCCCGATCACCATCGCCGTCCGCTCGGACTCGTCGGGCACGACGCAGAACTTCTCCTTGTTCCTCGACACAGCCGTACCGAGCGTGTGGACCCTTGGCAGCAGCTCGACCATCTCCTGGCCGTCGACCGCCCGCGCCGGCAACGGGAACAGCGGTGTCGCGCAGATCGTCAAGTCCACCGCCGGGGCCATCGGCTACGTGGACTACGCCGACGCCAAGGCCTCCGGACTGACCTACGCATCGGTTAAGAACAAGGACGGCAACTACGTCGCGCCCTCGCCGGAGTCCGCGTCCGCGGCCGCGGCCGGCACCACCATCAAGCCGGACCTCACGTTCCACGCGGTCTGGGCTCCGGGCGCGCAGGCGTACCCGATCACCTACCAGTCCTGGGACCTGGTGATCCAGGCGCAGTCGAGCGCGAACACCACGAAGATGCTCCAGGCGTACATCGGCTACCTGCTTGGCCCCGGGCAGCAACTGCTCCCCACCTTGGGGTACGCACCGCTGCCAGCTAGCCTGGATACACAGGCCAAGGCCCAGCTCGACAAGATCGGAACGTTATGAGCACTGCGATGCGGGCAGACCAGATCGGCCAGGCGTCGTGAGCACGGTGACGAAGGCGGATCCGGCCATTCCGGCCGGATCCGCCCACCCCTTGGAGCAACGGCGGCCGCTCGGCGACCGCGGCTTCGCGATCATCGCGCTCGCTAGCGGCCTGCTGGTGCTGGTAATCCTGCTCCTGATCGCCATCACGACCACCAATCAGGCCTGGTCGTGGTTCACCACCGAGGGCTGGGGTATCTTCGGCAAGACGTGGGACCCCTCGAAAAACCAGTACGGTGCCCTGTCGTTCATCTACGGCACGGCTGTTACCGCGCTGATCGCGATCATCATCGCCGTACCGGTCAGCCTCGGCATCGCCCTGCTGCTGACCGAGGTGGTGCCCTTCCAGTGGGCCCGGCCGATCGTGTACGTGGTCGACCTGCTCGCGGTGGTGCCCTCCGTAGTCTGGGGCCTGTGGGGCATCCTGGTGTTCGCGCCGTGGCTCCAGCACATTTACACGTCGATCGCCTCGGGCGTCAAGGGCATCCCGGTGCTCGAGAACCTGTTCGGCGGAGAGAACGTGAGCGGCGCCTCGTTCTTCACCGCCGGGATCATCCTGGCGTTCATGATCACGCCGATCGTGACCTCACTGGCCCGCGAGGTGATCGCCACGACGCCGGCCATCGACAAGGAGGGCGCCTACGCGCTGGGCGCCACCCGGTGGGAGATGATCAACGGCGTTGTCAGGCCGCACAGCCAGAGCGGCTTCGTCGGGGCCGTGCTGCTCGGCCTGGGCCGGGCCATGGGCGAGACGATCGCCGCGGCGCTGGTGATCGGCTCGTCAGCCACGATCACATCACACTTGTTCTACCCCGGTTACAACATGCCCGCGGTCATCGCGAACCAGTTCGGGGAGGCTACCGGCATACAGCGCGCCGGGCTGATGGGCCTGGGCGTCCTGCTGTTCATCTTCACGATCATCGTCAACGTCATCGCCCGCGGGGTCGTGGAACGCTCCGCCCGACGCGCACGGGGTACCTGATGGCAGTCACGGCCGAATCGCAGCAGGCCAGCCTCCGCGAGCCGCCGTCCTGGCGGCGCACCAAGAACATAATCATGACCGCGCTGATGGTCTTCGCCTTCGTGCTAGCCATCGTGCCGCTCGTGTTCGTCCTCATCACGGTGGTCGCCAGGGGCGCCTCGATCATCAGCTGGCAGTTCCTGACTGCCCCGATTCCGCCGGCCACCGCGCCCGCGGGCCAGGGCGGTATGGGCCCGGCGATCTACGGGACGCTCGCGATCACGTTCATCGCCACGGTCATGGCCGTACCGCTCGGCATCCTCGGCGCGGTCTACATCAACGAGTACGGCGGCAGGGGAATCCTGGCGCGGGTCGTCCGGTTCATGGCCGACGTGATGACCGGCGTCCCGTCGATCGTGATGGGCCTGTTCATCTTCTCGATCTACACCCTGAAATTCGGCTTCTCCGGCTTCGGCGGCGCCCTCGCGCTGGCCTGCCTCATGCTGCCGATCGTGATCCGCTCAACCGAGGAGATGCTGAAGCTGGTGCCGGACGCGCTGCGGCAAGGCAGCTACGCGCTCGGCGCCACCAAGGCCCGCGTGACGCTGACGGTGGTCCTGCCCGCGGCGGTTGGCGGCATCACCAGCGGCGCGCTGCTCGCGGTCGCCCGCGCCGCCGGCGAGACGGCACCGCTGCTGTTCACCATCCTCACGGTGACCTCGGTGAACAGGAACGTCTTCAGCGGCCCCAACACGTCGCTGCCGTCCCAGATCTTCAACAACGCGAACTCGTCCTACGTGGGCGCCCAGGCGCGGGGCTGGGGGGCGGCGCTCACCCTCGTCGCCATCGCCTTCATCCTCATGATCGCCGCCCGCCTCATCACCGCCCGGTTCGCCAGGTACCAGCGCTAGGAATCATCATGGAAGAGTCTCAGCAGGAACTCGTCGCCAAGGTCGAGCAGACGACGCGCACCGAGCCGCTGATCCGGCAGCCGGCGGAGCCCGTCGGCACCGGCAAACTCATCTTCGACGTGAAGAACGTCTCCATCTACTACAGCTCGTTCAAGGCCGTGACAGAGGTCACGATGCCCATCTACGAGAACGAGATCACGGCGTTCATCGGCTCGTCCGGCAGCGGCAAGTCGACGGTGCTGCGCGCGTTCAACCGGATGAACGACCTGGTGCCAGGCGCCCGGCTGGAGGGCGAGATGTCCTACCGCGGGGCCAGCCTGTACGGCAGGGATGTTTCCCCGATCGCCGTGCGCCGGCGCATCGGCATGGTCTTCCAGAAGCCGAACCCGTTCCCGAAGTCCATCTACGACAACGTGGCGTACGGGCCGCGCATCAACGGCGAGCACAACAAGAAGAAGCTGGACGAGATCGTGGAGCGCTCGCTGCGCGGCGCCGCGCTGTGGGACGAGGTCAAGAACCGGCTGGGCGCCTCTGGCCTGGCCCTGTCGGGCGGCCAGGCGCAGCGGCTGTGCATCGCCCGGACGATCGCCGTCGAGCCGGACGTGGTGCTGATGGACGAGCCCGCCTCAGCGCTCGACCCGATCTCCACCGGGGCCATCGAGGACCTGATGCAGGAACTCAAGAAGAAGTACACGATCGTTATCGTCACCCACAACATGCAGCAGGCCACGCGAGTGAGCGACCGCACCGCGTTCTTCTACGTCCTCACGGACAGCAAGAGCGACACCCGCACGGGAGTGCTCGTCGAGTACGGGCCGACGAAGCACATCTTCGAGGATCCCCAGGACCCCCGCACTCAGGCCTACGTCAGCGGCAAGATGGGGTGAACTGACCCCGGGTCCTTGCTAGCGGATGACCACGACGGGGCAGGCCGCGTGATGCACGACCTTGCTGCTCACTGACCCCAGCAAGAGCCTGGCGAAGCCGCCGATCCCGCGGGACCCGACGACAAGCAGATCGGCATCACGCGATGCCTCGATAAGCTTCTCGGCCGGATCGCCCGTCTCCACCACGAGGGAGATGCCGGGAACGGTCTCGCCGGTTTCGGTCGCCGTCTTTTCGACGAACTGCCTGAGGGTGTTCAATTCGACTTCCTCGTTGCGAGGATCCGGGGGCAGGTCGGGCACTGCCCAGTAGATATCGGTCGCCGGACGTACTGGGCTCGGATGTACCGATATAACGGTGACTGGCATACCGTGACGCGCCGCCTCGCGCAGCGCCCAGCCGAGGGCTAGCCGGGAGTGTTCCGAACCATCCACCCCGACAAAGATTCCGCTCATCGAAGGCTCCTTAGCATCGTGGCCGTGCCGACAGTCCTGACTCCAGCCCCAGGGTAGTCCTCGCTCGTGACACGCTCGTTAGGCAACATGTTTTGAGGCCTTGTCCTGCTGTTCTCCCGCCTGTTCCGGGACGACGGCATGATTTATAGAATGGCATCGAACCTGGTCGTGGGCGTCGATATCGGGGGGACCGGGATCAAGGCGGCGCCCGTTGACATCACCACCGGTGAACTCGCCGCCGAGCGGATCCGGATCCCCACCCCGTCACCGGCCACGCCGCAGGCAATCGCCGACGCTGTCGACGGTGTCCTGCGGAAGATAGACGTGCCCGGCCCGATCGGCCTGGCCGTCCCGGCCGTGGTGCGGGGCGGGATCGTCGAGACCGCGTCGCATATCGATCCTGCCTGGATAGGCGTGGACGCGGTGGACTTCTTCTCCAGGGTGACAGGCCGGCCGGTCGCGGTGATGAACGACGCCGACGCGGCGGGAGTCGCCGAGGTTCGCTTCGGCGCCGGGCAGGGGCAAGCGGGCATCATCGCCGTGATAACCCTCGGGACCGGAATAGGCAGTGCCTTGTTCGTCGACAGGACGCTGGTTCCGAACTCCGAGCTCGGGCATCTGCCACTGCACCATGGCAAGGCCGAGGACTGGGCGGCCGAGTCGGTTCGCCAGCGCGACCAGGTGTCCTGGGAGAAGTATGCCCCCCGGCTTCAGGCCTTTCTCGAACTAGTTCAGCGCGTGCTGTGGCCGCAGCTGTTCATCATCGGCGGTGGCATCAGCAACGTCGCGCACGAATTCCTGCCCCTGATCGAGCTGCGGACGCCGATCGTCCCGGCCCGGCTGCGGAACCACGCCGGAATCATCGGCGCCGCCCTGTACGCCCCGAAGGGATAGCGCGTCAGCTGTCCGGGGGCTTGTTGTACGGCGAGGTTCCCGCAAGGTAGACCACCCGGCGGGCTATGTTGACCGCGTGGGCCCCGAGGCGCTCGAATGCACGTCCCGCCAGCGTTATCTCCATCGTCACCGGTATCGACATACTTCCCGACGCGAGCTCGGCGATCAGGCTGGCATGCAGCTGGTCCATCTCCTCGTCGCGTCCTTGCAGCTGGGCGGCCGCGGAACGGTCCCGCTGATACCAGGAGTCGGCCGCCTGGCGCCACATGGCCGACGCGAGCTTACCCATCCGCTCGACGAGGCCCCGGCTGCGCGGTGACAGGTCCGCGCTGAGGATGTGGTTGGCCATCGCGGCGATCTGGATGACGAGGTCGTGGGAACGCTCTAGCTCAGGAACGATGCGGAGCACGGAGAGCAGGAAGCGCAGGTCCTGGGCGACGGGTGCCTGCAGCAGGATCTCCCCGTTGACCAGATCTTCGATTTCCGGGTAGAGGGCGTCGATGACCTGCTCACGTTCGACAAGCACCGCGAACGCCTCGCTGTCACCGGTAAGCAGGGCATGGGTGGCCCTGGGCAGGTCCTCGGCCACCATCGCGAACAGCTCGATGACCTTGGCCTCAATGGCTTCCAGTTCGCGCTGGAATTCCTGTCGGTGCTCGACCATGAGAAAAGCCTAGGCCCCGAGAATCAGTTTCTAACTCCCCGGGGCCCAGGCTTTACCTGAACTTCGCTAGACGGCTACCTCGACCTTGGTGATCTGGCCGATGTCCGCCGAGACCTTGCACTCGGCACGCACCCCGCCGGGCGCCAGCACGCGCAGCGTCCAGTCGCCGGGCGCGGCGAAGAACCGGAAGCCGCCGTCCTCGCCGAGCGGCACCTCGGCGACGAACTCGTCGCCGGTGCCGAGCAGCCGGGCGTATCCCGGGCCGACGGGCGTGCCGTCGCGGAGCACGTGCCCCTCGACGATCGCCTCCTTGCCGGCCGCGTCCTTGGTGATGGTCACGCCGCCCGCGGGCGCTCCGCAACCGCTCTGATCCGTGCTCACCTAGCGTCTCCCAACTCGATCGGCACGCCCACCAGCGAGCCGTACTCGGTCCATGATCCGTCGTAGTTCTTCACGTTCGGCTGGCCCAGGATCTCGTGCAGCACGAACCAGGTGTGCGCCGAGCGCTCGCCGATCCGGCAGTACGCGATCGTGTCCTTCCCGAAGTCGAGGCCCGCCTCGTCCCTGTAGAGCACCTCGAGTTCTGAGTCAGACCTGAACGTGCCGTCCTCGTTCGCCGCCTTCGACCACGGCACGTTGCGCGCGGTCGGGATGTGGCCGCCACGCTGCGCCTGCTCCTGCGGCAGGTGCGCCGGGGCGAGCAGCCGCCCGGCGAACTCGTCGGGAGAGCGGACGTCGACGAGGTTCCGCTTGCCGATCGCGGCGATCACCTCGTCGCGCAGGGCGCGCAGCGAGGAGTCCTGGTCGGAGGCGGTGTAGCTGGTCTTGGCGCGGGCCGGGACGTCGGTGGTCAGCTCGCGGGAGTCGAGCTCCCACTTCTTGCGGCCGCCGTCGAGCAGCACGACGTTCTGGTGGCCGTACAGCCTGAAGTACCAGTACGCGTACGCGGCGAACCAGTTGTTGTTCCCCCCGTACAGGATCACGGTGTCGTCGTTGGAGATGCCGCGCTCGGACAGCAGCGCCTCGAAGCCGGCCTTGTCCACGAAGTCGCGGCGGACCGGGTCCTGCAGGTCCTGCTTCCAGTCCAGCTTGATGGCGCTGGGGATGTGCCCCTTGCCGTAGGCGCTGGTGTCCTCGTCTACCTCGACGATGACATAGCCGGGCTGCCCGATATGGGCCTCCACCCAGTCGGCGTCGACTAGGACGTCGGAACGGCTCATGACTGAAAACTCCATTTCCTGTTGGCGAAAACCAGCCGGCCTTGTTCGGCCCCGCTCAGGCGGCTGGCCGGATTCGTTGGATGAGTAGGTACATATGGCAGCCGAGGCAGAGGTCGAAGGCCGCGTTCAGGAACGCGGCGGCTAGGGCCAGCGCGGCGAAGACCATCCCTACCACGGTCACCCCGGCCGCGAAACCGATGGTGCCGATCCCGGCGATCATCATGCCAACGCCCTGCGCGAAACGGGGCGGCGCTTCCGCCTCAGTCCTCGACGGTGGTCCGAGCCGCGGCCGGACCAGATGGCGGTATAGGAGCCCGTAGGGCGCGTAACGCAGGCCGGCCAGCGCCCCGACGGCGAACACCAGCGTCTGGGCGAAGAGCAGCCAGCCGCTCCCGGTGAGCAGCACGAGCGCGAGCACGAGCGTGGTGATCGCCGCGCTGAACCGCGGTCCGCGCGCGTCAATGGTCATGGTCATGCTCCCAGATGCAGGTGAGATGGGTCGTGCTCAGCGCCTCGCCAGGGCGCGGCCGCGCTCAGGCGGCAGCGAACGCCGAGGGCCGACAGATCGCGGTCGCCACACGGCAGAAATCGACAGCACGCCGCTTGGTCAGCATCTGCGCTGTTCTGGATAGCACACACCAGATGCTATTCACCAGCACGGTTCCTGTCACTCCCCGTCCTGCAGGACGCCGCCGACCGCCGCCAGCACGTCGGACTTGCGCGGCAGCCCGGACGCGCGCCGGGCGATCGACCCGTCCGCGGTGAGCACGAGAACCGTCGGCGTGCTCAGCACGTTCAGCCGCCGGACCAGGTCGAGCCGCCGGGCGGCGTCGATCTCGACGAACGCGACGCCATCGCGGGCACGCGCCACCTCGGTGAGCAGTTCTCTGGTGGGCCCGCAGTAGGTGCAGAACTCGGTGGAGAACTGCACGAGGGTCGCCCGCTGCCCCAGTGAAACGCCCAGGTCGGCGGCGGTCAGGACGGTATCAGCCGCCGGGGCCTCGCTGGAGTCAGCCGGGTCCGTTCGGGAAAATTCGCGTGATGCGCCCTGCGCGCGGAACCGGCCCTGTCGCGAGCGCGCGACGAAGCCGACCGCGGAAGCCGCGGCCAGCACAACCACGAGGACGATCACGCCACCGACCACGCACCTACCAGCGCCGGCCGCGCGGCATCCTATTCCCTGACCCGGACGCGCTCACGCGGGCACGGTGATGGACTGTGCCTTGCTGACGGTGATCACGAACTGTTTCACGTTCGCGCTCGACATCGCGGCCGACAGCGGATACCAGACATGACCCTCGTTGTTGTCGGTGACCCAGCTGCCGATGAGCATCCGCTTGCCGCTGGGCTCGACGATCAATATCTGGCACATGGTCCCGACCGGGATGCCGGTGACCTTCGCCGCGAGCTCGGTTCCCCAGCCCATCGGCCGGTACCTCACCGTCGCGGTCATCTGCGCGGTCTGCCCGGTCTTGGTCTCCCACGGGCCGTTGGCGGGGCCTACGACCATGGCCGACGACCCAGCCGGCGCCGCGCCGGAGTGGAACCGCAGGCCGCCGAACACCCCGGCCGCGATGATCAGCGCCGCGGCCACGCTGAGGCCCACTTCGCGCCAGCGGCGACGACGGCGGCGGGCGGAGGTCAGGTCGAGCACCGTGCCGAGCAGCTCGCGCGGCGGCGGTTGCTCTTCGTCTTCCGCAGGCGGCGGCCCGTCGGACTCGGCGAGTGCTATCGCCTCCTCCACGCTCACCCGCGCGAGCAAGGCGGGCAGCCCAGCCAGCCCGGCGAGTTCGTCGCGGCAGTCACGGCAGCTGGCCAGGTGACTGTCGACCAGTGAGCGCTCGGCGGGATCGATGGCGCCCAGGACGTAGACGCCGAGCGACAGCCGTGCCTCCGAACAATCCATGGTCTGCTGAGTCATGGCGCGAGCCCCCTTTCCTGGAGGGCCAGTTTGAGCGCCTTCAGCGCGTAGAACGTGCGCGACTTCACCGTTCCTGCCGGAATCCCGAGAGTGGCGGCCGCCTCGGCCACCGAGCACCCGCGATAATACGTCTCGACGATCACCTTGCGGTGGTCAGGTCGCAGCGACGCCAGGGCCTCCGCCACCGCCCACGACTCGAGCGTGCGGTCCGCGTCATCGTCGGCGGGCAGCGTGTCAAGCACGGCCTGCCCCACCTCCGGCGGCCGCGACTGGCGCGCCCGGTAGGCGTCCACCGCCAGGTTGCGGGCCACGGCGAACAGCCATGGCCGCGCTGGCCTGTCGGCGAGCGCCTCGGGATGGCGCCACGCCCGCACGATCGTTTCCTGCACTAGGTCCTCCGCACGTTGCCTGTCGCCTCCGGTCAGGTGCAGGGCGTACCGGAGCAGGGCGCCGCCGTGTTCGGCATATAGCGCCCTGATAAACGCTTCATCGGCCACGCGTTCTTGCCTGGCGGCCGTTCCAGCGCTCGGCACACTAGCTAGAACGTCGCCGCCACCTGGCCGGTTCAGGTCATCAGGAGAATTTTCCTGCCCGGCCGGACCGGGATCGTTGCTCACGGTCACTGACCGGGCTCCTTATGCTCACGGCGGCCGCTGGGGACCACCGCGGGTGTTGAGGGAAAAGCTCCGTGGCTCTGGGAAGGCTTCTCCCGATATACCCGCCCGAACCATCGCAAAGCAACTACATCCCCCTGATCAGTTACCGCGCGTGGCGATTGTGCCCGATGTTCCCAGACGGCGCTTTCGAGGCTTCCGCCCGGTGTGTCCCACATTGCGACGTGAAACGCGTCACGCCGCGTGCGGACCCGGCCCGGCACGGTGCCGCGGCACCACGTGCGCTGGCAGCCGGACCTGCGAGGTGATCGCCGGGCAGCCATGACTCATCCGCCGGCGAAGGGGGGCAGGACTTCGATCACGCAGCCGTCGTCGAGCACGATCGACTCCTTAGCGGCACGGCCGGCCGGCGCGGCGTTTACCAGGAACGATGACCTCGCCAGGATCTCCTGCAACCGACTCCCAGGTTTCCGGCTGGCGACGATGGCGTTAAGCGCGTCAGCGAGCGTCGCCGCGTCCAGTGACTCCTCCGGCATGCCCGCGGCCTCCTTCGCCGCCGCCCAGTACCTTATTGTCACCTTGGCCATGTGGGATATCCTCACTTCAACGGGACCTTGGGCGCTGTTGCCCCCGGGTCCCGTTTGTGTTTATACAGAGATGATGATGGCGGTCGTGCGCCGCAAGACTGGAGGTGGCATC
>Ga0306923_10005796_pt1 | contig 12081 bp, 9 predicted proteins | sample sta12Can44000108_FD_203841 | JGI IMG/M metagenome (GOLD analysis project Ga0306923, IMG submission 203841) | Lab enrichment of tropical soil microbial communities from Luquillo Experimental Forest, Puerto Rico - statanox.12C.anox.44.000.108 (v2)... | ecosystem: Environmental > Terrestrial > Soil...
AGGGGTAGGTCCCTCCGCCACGTTTGCCGACTTGCGGAAGCCCAGGGCGGAACTGAACCAGCCCGTCCGTGTAACTCCGATACAGTTATCCGCGTGACGAGATTCCGTCTCCCGCCGAGGCCCCAGCGGTGTGCTGGGTCATCGTGCGGAGGGCGGCTGGACAGAGCCAGATCGCGTATAATCAGCGCTCGTTGGTCGGCTAGACGAGTCACAGCGGAGTTTTCAATGCAAAGAGTTGTTCTCATTGTTCTGGTACTGATTCACATGTGTGCAAACTCACAGAATCCCATGCAAGTAAACGGCAATTCTTCACACGAGGACACAAGCGCGACATTGCCAGTCCTCATCCCTCCGGTTGCCAGGAAGGTCCACACCCAAAAGACGGTCAACGGCAAAACGCTAGTGGACGACTATGCGTGGTTGCGTGAGCGCTCGAATCCCGAAGTAAAAGCGCTGCTGGAAGCCGAGAACGCTTACGCGGAATACGTCATGAAGCCCACCGAGCCTCTGCAGAAGAAGCTCTACGACGAGATCGTGAGCCACATTAAAGAAAGCGACGACACCGTCCCTTTTCTCAAGGACGGCTACTACTACTACACACGGACCGAGAAGGGGAAACAGTACTACCAGCTTTGCCGCAAGAGGGGCTCGCTCGACGCCCCGGAACAGATCATCCTCGACCTGAACCAGATGGGCGTGGGCCAGAAATTCATGGCAGTTGGCCAGTGGGCTGTCAGCGACGACGGCAACCTGCTGGCCTACACCACCGACAATGTGGGATTCCGCCAGTACCACCTGCACATACGCGACTTGCGCATCATGCAAGACTTGCCCGACACATCCGAGCGTGTGGTTTCGATCACCTGGGCAGCCGACAATCACTCACTGTTCTACACAGTCGAAGACGAAGTGCAGAAGCGCAGCTATCGTCTCTATAAGCACGCGCTGGGCAGCGATGCCATGCGGGATCCGATCGTGTACGAGGAGAAGGACGAGCGCTTTGACATTTACGTACAGCGCACCCTGAGCAGGCGCTTTCTCCTGCTGACCGCTTCCAGCCACATCTCCAGCGAAGCGCGCTTCCTGCCTGCCGATCAACCGAATGGCGAATGGAAACTGATCGCACCGCGCGTGGACAACGTCGAATACTATGTCGATCATCGCGGCGATACCTTCTACATCAGGACTAACGACACCTCACAGACTTTCCGCGTCGTAACCGCGCCTGTCGCCAGCCCGAGCAAAGTGAACTGGAAGGAACTGGTCGCCAGCCATCCGGATGTTCCGCTGGAAGATATCGATGTGTTCCAGAACTTCTACGTGCTGACCGAACGCGTAGCGGGGCTGCCGGTCTTCCACGTGGTCCAATTCAGCGACGGATCTTCAGAGTCGATTCAATTCCCCGAACCCGCATATTCCGCCTCCGGGAGCAACAACGCCGAGTTTGATACGACGAATTTCCGGTATAACTACCAATCGCTGATTACGCCGCCATCGGTGTTCGACTATAACGTCAAAACCAGGCGTTCAAATTTGCTGAAACGCAACGAAGTGCCCGGCGGATTCGACCGCGACAACTATGTCAGCGAGCGTGTCTTTGCGACAGCCAGCGACGGCACGAAGATCCCGATTTCGCTGTTTTATCGCAAGGGCCTGAAGAACAAAGCGCAGGCCCCTCTTTACTTATACGGCTACGGTTCCTATGGCTATTCGCTTCCGGTCACATTCAGCGCGGCGCGTCTGCCGCTGGTTGACCGCGGCCTCATCGTGGCGCTGGCGCACATCCGAGGCGGGGGAGATCTGGGCAAACCCTGGCACGACGCCGGCAAAATGATGAACAAGAAGAACACCTTTACAGACTTCATCGCCAGCGCCGAGTATCTAACCAACCATGGCTATGGTTCCCGGGACAAGATTGCTATCGAGGGCGGCAGCGCGGGAGGCCTGCTGATGGGCGCCGTCACTAACATGCGTCCCGACCTGTTCCACGTGGTGTTGTGCGAAGTGCCGTTCGTCGACGTGATGAACACCATGCTCGACTCTTCTCTGCCGCTCACCGTCCCCGAGTACGAGGAATGGGGAAATCCCAATACCGAACCTGCGTTTGACTACATGCTATCGTATTCGCCATATGACAACTTGGCAGCCAACGACTACCCGGCGATTCTCGTGCGCACATCGTTCGACGATAGCCAGGTCATGTACTGGGAACCAGCAAAGTATGTTGCGAAATTGCGCACGCTGAAGACCGACCACAATCCGCTCATCTTCTACACCAACATGCACGGAGGGCACGGGGGCTCGAGCGGCCGTTACGACCGCATCCACGAGATGGCTTTCAACTGGGCCTTCCTGCTAACGCAGCTGGGCGTACCCGAGCCCGAAGTTGCCACCAAGCCGTAACGGCGCTGACACATAGGATGGATGCCGACCAAGCAGGGCAACAGCTACAATGAATTCCTCCCCGGAGGACCATGATGTCCGTTGGAGTACGGCGCACTGTTCTCGCACTCATGATGCTTTCCGCTCTGGCCGCTGGCGCCCAGGACAGCCCGTTTGGGCAGAACGGTCCTGCTCCGACCGGCAAGCAACAGCAGGCGCCGCCCGCCCAGCCGGCGAAAGTTCCCGACATGGTGTGCTTCGGCAACAACCCGCGTTGGAGCTTCCAGTTCGGCGACAAAGCGGCCCGCACCCTTGGCATCGGCGAAGGCGACAAGTATTGGATCGGCAAGTTTACGTATGTCGACGGCCAATGGTCGTGGCACGGCTCGTCCGCGACCGGCAGCGGCGGTGGCCTGACCGCTACCATCACCAAGGGCAAGTGCATCGACAACGTGCGCCAAATGCAGTTCGACTTCAATGGCCAGGTCTATCTGCCGGAAGGCACCATCGTGAACGGCTGTTGCCGCAAACTCAAGCCGGGCGAGGCGCCGGTCGGCTCGCACGGCTATATACCGTCAACTCCGCCGCCGCAGTAACAAACCGCGTCATACAACGTCAAACATATCAGGGCGAGTGTGCGGCTCAGTTCCGACCAGTGCCTCTGGCTCCGCATGGCTGACGCAGATGTTCGCCTCACTCAAGCTTGCGCAGCGGGAAGTTCGCTGGCATTTGCTGAGTGTCCGCGCAATTTCCTCATGATTCTCTATCTGGCTGAGCCTCCTACTGATATCGTGGTATGTGAAAGATTCATGACCTGGTGGGCAAATCTCCAATGAACAATCGGTTTTGTACGCGTATTCTTTTAATAGCTCTCTCACTCTTGCTTACTCTCGTCACTGCTTCAGCGCAAGATACGCAGCAAACCAAGGGAGACAGCCAAAACCAGAACTTGCCGTGGATGAATACCGGCCTCTCTCCCGACGAACGCGCCGAGATGGTGCTGCAGCAAATGACGCTCGACGAAAAAATGGATCTGGTGCATGGCAATGGCATGCCGGGATGGGGACCAAATCGCCCGAATTACTACCTCGGCAACGGTGGCGCCGGTTTTGTGCTGGGAATTCCGCGACTGGGGATTCCCATGATCCAGATGAGCGATGCAGCCTACGGAGTGCGCTCCAGCGCGGAGAATGGGCGCTACTCGACCGCTCTGCCGTCGAACCTGGCTTCGGCCGCCAGTTGGGACCCGCAAGCGGCATGCGAGTACGGCGCACTGATTGGACGCGAACTGCGCGCGCAGGGCTACAACATGACACTGGGCGGAGGCGCAAACATTACCCGCGAACCGCGCAATGGACGAACGTTTGAATACCTGGGTGAAGATCCGATATTGGCCGGCACGCTCGTCGGCAACCGCATCAAGTGCGAGCAGGCGCAGCATGTGATCGGCGACATCAAGCATTACGCGGTGAACGACCAGGAGAGTGGCCGCAATGAAGTGAACGCTATTATCGGCAAGCGTGCGCTGCACGAGACTGACCTGCTGGCCTTCCAGATAGGCATCGGTATCGGAAATCCCGGAGCGGTGATGTGCTCGTACAACGCAGTGAATGGCGACTTCGCGTGCGAGAACAAGTACCTACTGACCGACGTGCTCAAGCAAGATTGGAAGTTCCCGGGCTTCGTGGTCTCCGATTGGGGAGGTACGCACAGCACTGTCAAAGCTTCGGCGGCCGGACTGGACAATGAAGAACCGCTGGACGACTACTTCGGCGAGAAGCTGAAGCAGGCCGTGCAGTCGGGCCAGGTCCCCATGGCCGAACTGGATGACCATGCTCGCCGCATTTTGCGTTCCGAGTTCCTAAGTGGAATTGTCGACTTTCCTGCTAAGAAAAGCGTTGTGAACGTGGAAGCCGGATTCGAAACCGCACGCCAACTCTCCGAGCAGAGCATTGTCTTGCTGAAGAACGACAAGGATGTATTGCCGCTTGACCGCACCAAGCTGCGTTCCATCGCGGTGATCGGACTCAACGCCGACACCGGCATGATCTCGGGTGGCGGCTCGGCGCAGGTTGATCCTGTGGGACACTCGGCTCCCCAATGGCTCGAGCACGTGTGGTTCCCGACCTCGCCGTTGAAGGCAGTGCAGGCGAAAGCTCCCTCCGTCGAGGTGAAATTCGATTCCGGAGCGGACCCGGCATCAGCGGCTGCACTGGCAAAATCAGCCGAGGTCGCAATCATCTTTGCGCATCAGTGGATGAGCGAAGGCATGGACCTGCCGAATCTGTCTTTGCCTGACAACCAGGATGCGCTGATCGCAGCCGTGGCTGCGGCAAATCCAAAGACGATCGTGGTGATCGAGTCCGGAACCGCCGTGACCATGCCGTGGATCGACAAGGTCAGCGGTGTTCTGGAAGCTTGGTATGCAGGCAGCAAGGGGGCCGACGCTGTGGCCAGCGTCCTCTTCGGCGATGTGAATCCAAGCGCCAAGCTGCCGATGACGTTCCCGCTCAGGGGGGCCGACCTGCCGCACACCACGGTGGTGAAGCCCCCTCCCACAGCGAAGGACATTGTAGCCGGATTCCATACGACGCTGACCAAGCCGACCTTCGAAGTGCACTACGACGAAGGACTGAAAGTTGGCTATAAGTGGTATGACGCGGAGAAAAAGCCCGTCCTCTTCCCCTTCGGTTACGGTCTTTCGTACACCACTTACAGCTACTCAGACTTGAAGGTGAACCCGGGCAAGGACACCACTGTGACCTTCACTGTGAAAAACACAGGCAACCGAGCGGGCGCAGAAATCGCTCAGGTTTATGCTGCACTTCCGGCCGAGGCGGACGAACCGCCGAAGCGGTTGGTGGGTTGGAGCAAGGTGCAATTGAGCCCGGGCGAAAGCAAAGAGGTCACGGTAACTGTTCCTCCCCTTTACCTATCAGTTCACGACGAGGCCTCGAGCAGATGGAAACTGTTACCGGGCAGCTACACCTTCATGGCCGGTGGTTCATCGAAGGACCTGCCCCTGACGGATACAGCCAACATCCAATGACTCTGCAAGGATATAGCGATTGAGACAGAGCCCGGCAGCTGCTGGGCTCTGGTGTCTGCGGTAATTCGTGCTGCAAGCTCGTGTGGCAGGTGTTGCGGCAGATGGGTCTAGGGGCTGAAAAAAGGTCACTCTACGCCCGCGAACGCGACACGGAAGAGAACCAGCGGCGGCGGCAAGCCTTCCAGGAAACGCTCCGCGGGATCGCGCCGGAGCGACTGATTTTTCTCGACGAGCGTGGAGTAACCACGCAAATGACCCGCGCCATGCCCGTGCCTGTGGCGGGCAGCGGGTTGCCGAGGCCACTTCGCAGGGTCATTGGAAGATACTGACTATTCTCGGCGCTCTCCGCCTGCGCGCTCGGGTGGCGACGATGACCATCGCGGAGCCCACCGATTGGGGACATCGTTCTGGCCTACGTGGAACCAGTGCTGTGCCCGGCCAGGCGACGTGGTGATCATCGACAATCTCAGCGCCCACAAGGTAGCAGGAGTGCGCGAACGCATCCAGACCGCGGCGCAGACTTGGTCTACTTGCTACCGTACTCGCCCGACTTGAATCCCATCGAGAAGGCTTGGGCCAAACGGAAACAGTTCTTACGTGCACTCCAGGCGAGAACCGCCGAAGCGCCCAAGCGCTCCCTTCCGTCACCGCAGACAACGCACGAGCGTGTGATTTCCGCGCTGCCACTGAGCAAGGAGATCGGCGTCTCTTATCCCACGGCTTGGCTGAGGCAGCATAAGATTCGCAAAGCCATGGCGGACCGCGATCAGGGCTCTCCACTACAGGGCCGGATCGAAGTCGACGGAGGCTAGGGGGGTGGAGCGGAACAGGCTAAGGCCCAGAAGGGACGAGACGGCAAAACCAAGTCGGTGGTGGCGGTCGCGGTGGAACGGCGCGCTCCCGGCCAGCCAGGCGAGAAACCGATTCCTGGGTTGGCGGCTTTGGCAGTAGTCCCCAACGCAGCGGCCAGCCGCCTGCACGGATTTCTCCAAGCCAAAGTCCAACCCGGCAGTCAGGTCATCAGCCATGGCTGGCCAGGGTACCAGGGGCTGGAGCCGCATGGCTTTCCGCATACCGCCACGCCCTTGGCCGGGGATCCGCAGGCCGCTCATCGCCTCTTTCCTTGGGTGCACATTACCCTGTCCCACCGGAAGCGCTTTCTGCTAGGCACGCCCCACAAAGTCGAACTGCAACACCTTCAACGCTACCTGGCCGAATTCAATTACCGGCTCAACCGCCGTACCATGCAGACCAACCGGTTTCACCGCCTCGTGCGGGCTTGTCTTACAACCGACACTATCATCTGGTTAATTGCCGTGCCGGATCAAGCTTGATATTCATCTACATTTATTACCCGCGGAGCCAAACTGATCCGTCGCTGTGTCGGGTCCCGGTAAATGGTGGGGCAGCGCTACCAGTGCCTGGGGCGCCCAAGCCTTTCGCTTGTTCGCATTGGGGCACTTGGCGTTTCGGGGATTTATATCATCAGCTCGAACGGTGATCTGAACTTCCACGACTTTCGCAACAATCAAGCAACCAGAGGTCATCCATCACCCTGGATTCCTTGCCGACTGGTCTGTGGCGGTTTCACCCGACGGACGCGAGGTGGTGTGGGCACAGATCGACGACTGGGCAGCCGATCTGATGCTGGTCGAGAACTTTCGATAATGGGCCCTCATTACACTCGCAGCTCTTCAATGAGATTCCTTGTGCAGACAGGCGAACCGCCATGAGCGCGTACGTCATGTTTCCCGATCCCAGAGGCCTGACTCTGATGCAATCGCCATCAGCGATCGCAGCTTTGAGAATTTTCGCCCGAGATTTCCCTTATATTGGAAATAAGGGTATTTGTCGGGAAATCGATGACGGCACTGGCGACGGAGCAGCGTTCTCGCAAATCCATTCGGGACAGGCTCTTCGCGCTACTATTGCGCCTGACTCCGACCGAACGACAGCGCCTGTTGGCGCTCACGATCGTTAGTGGCGGACTCTGCGGTCTGGCTGCTGTGGCCTTTCACATTGGCATCAACAAAGCGTCGGCCTTGCTGATTGATCGCGCCGCGTCGGCTCCTCACCACTCCTGGATCTATCTCACCATCCTTACTCCCGCGCTTGGCGGCCTGATCGCCGGGCTCGGACTATGTTATTGGGTGCCTGGGGCCGTGGGCAGCGGTATTCCACAGGTGAAATTAGCGTACGCGCGCGAGGCCGGCCGGATCCCATTTCGCGACGTGATTGGCAAGTACGTCCTTGCTGTGATCCAGATCGGCAGTGGCGCGGCGCTTGGACGCGAAGGACCGACTGTGCAGATTTGCGCTGGCGTCTCCAACTTACTTGCAAGGTCTGGAAAGCTATCCCGGCAAAATCAGCGGCGGATGATGTCGGTTGGAGTCGCTGCCGGCATCGCCGCTGCCTTCAATGCGCCGATCGCGGCCGTGACTTTCACCTTGGAGGAAGTCATCGGCGACCTCGATCAAACGATGCTGTCGGGTGTCATCGTCGCAGCTGCCATCGCTGCGGTGGTGGAACGCAGTATTCTGGGACAGCATCCAGTGCTAGAAATCATGCGCACGTACAGCTTGGGATCCGCCAGTTCTCTGCTTTGGTACGCGGTGCTGGGCGTCCTTTCGGGATTCATATCGCTGGCATTCACGGAATCGCTGCTCGGACTGCGCGCCCGGTTCATGCGGTTCACAGCCGTGCCCAAATGGGTACACCCCGCAATAGGCGGCGCTGTCACCGGAACACTGGCGATGGTCGGACTCCTCTGGCTTCATACTGGAGGCATAGCTGGCGGAGGCTACGGCACGCTGGGGCGGGCATTGATGGGTTCGCTGCCGCTCAAGGTTCTCGTAGGACTTTGTCTGTTGAAGTTCGGGGCAACCATCTTTTCCTACAGCAGCGGAGGCGTCGGAGGAATCTTTGCACCCGCGCTCTTCATTGGCGCTATGCTCGGCGGTGCTGTAGGTTACGTGGACGTTGCAGTCTTCCACCATCCGACTGAGGAAATCGGCGCCTTCGCCGTGGTGGGAATGGGTGCAGTGTTTGCGGGCATCATCCGCGCTCCGATGACATCCATCCTGATCATCTTTGAGATGACCGGCGGTTATGGGCTGGTACTACCGCTGATGGTTGCCAACATGACGGCATATGCGCTGGCACGTAACTGGAGGCGGACACCTATTTATGAGGCATTGCTACTGCAGGATGGAAACGAGCTTCCACACGGAAAGCCTGTCTTCGACGATGAGCGCGCGCTGCCCGGCGAAGTCCCTCCCTAGCGCCGCAGATTTGGACCTGTCTTGAACTCGCGCTTTATTCCGTCATGCGGAAGGTAAGCTTGAGCCAATCGAAATCCCCATCCTGCGCATGAGATACGATGGGGATTGTCGTTAATCGATGGCGGATAAACACGGGGAGCCTTATTTGCGGCCCGGCTTGGGCGGAAAGTTCTTGAACAACTTGTTCGCCGCATTATTCAGCTTTTTGATGTTCTTGTCGGAGTTATCGGTCAAGGTGTCGGTGGCGCTGCCCCGCCACAGCAATTGGTGGCCATTCGCGTCGGCAATGTCAACGATCAGTGTGCCCTCGCGGGTGGTATAGGTAGTGTAGGTGGTCGGACCACCCCAACCGTAACCCCATCCCCACGCTGGACCCAGGTTATAACCCGGCCCACGACCTGCTGATCTCTCTAAATGCTGTTGCGGTAAACCACCCACAAGTCGGGGTTGGATTCGACCAACTTGTAGCCTTTGGCCTGGAGTTGCGTGTTAACGGCGTCGATGATGCGCTGGTCCCAGAGTCCCGTGGCAGGATGAGTGCTCGGCTGCCAGGCGTACGTGTGAAACTCGGAGAAGTCCGTGCCGCGGTCCCAGTCAATATTGACTTTCTGCGCCAAGGCAGCAGTGGCCATCAGCATTGCCACAACAAGAATCGTGGAGATGCTTGCCTTCATCGTCGTCGCTCCCGATACGATGGGGTTGCCTGCTCAACACGAACGACAGACGCGAGTCGTCGCTGGCTGCAATCCTACCATCCGGCATGCGATCTCGCGCTCGAGCGAGACTTGGCACGGTGTAAATCTCGCCACTGTCGAGCCAATCCAAGACGTCCCGTTTCGGCGCGCGGAATTGACGCTCGTAGCCGTTGACTGCGTGCTGTAAGATTACCGCGAGTTGAATGTGCACAGAAAGCAGGTGCTCCGTATGTCTCTGGCTCTGGAATCGCGTCATTGCGGATCGGTCTACGTCGTTCGCTGTGCGGGCAGAATCGTCACTGGTGAGGAGTCTGCATTGCTGGAAGAAACCCTTAAGCGAGGGTTGCGCGAATTCACCCGCGTGGTGCTGAATGTGAGTGAGGTCGATCGTGTTGACAGCTCCGGCATGGGGCTGTTGGTGCGCTTTTTGTGGCACACGCGGACCCGCGGCGGCGACCTCCGCCTGGCCGCTCCCACGCGGATCGTGACCGACTTGCTGGAGATGACCAAGCTCTCGGCGGTGTTTCGCGTTTTCCCCGACGAAGAAGCAGCCATCGTCTCCCTCCTCAACGACGGCGCCTTGACCCCCGCCGATTCCGCCAACACCGGCCCGCGCGTACTGTTCCTCGATCCGTCGCCTGATACCTGCGCCTTCGTGCGTGCCCTGCTGAGCCGTCACGGCTACCGTGTGCTTTCCACTGGACTCATGGGCGACGCTAAGGTTCTGCTGTGCGCCTCAACGGTCGACGTCATCGTCCTTGGACCGGACAGCGGTGCACTATCTACGCCGGCGATGGTAAACGTACTGCAAGAGCTTGCCCCCTCGGCAAAGACTGTTGTGCTGGAAAGGGATTTCAAGAGTCGCGCCGCCGACGAAGCCGGTATGGCCCTTCTGGAGCGCCTTCAGCTCTGTAATACTGCGTAGAACTGGCCCGGCATTACCGCATTCGGACCCGCTGCGGTGGTAGCATCTCCTCGCATGATCTCCATCGGTGAACCAGCATTTCGCGCCTGGCTAGCGCACTGGCCATCGGCCTTCTGATCGGCGCCGAACGTGAACGCCGTAAGGGAGAGGGGCCGCGGCGTTCTGCGGCCGGGATCCGCACATTTGCACTGGTATCGCTTCTGCGTGGTGTGAGCGTCGTCCTCGCCGGCAATCTGCTGCTGGCAGTGACCACCGCCGTGGTCGCTGTTTTCTGCGCGGTTGCGTATGTTATGTGCGAACATCCGAACTGGACCGACCCGGGAATGACCTCAGAGGCCGCGCTGGTGCTGGCCTTGCTGCTCGGCGGACTGGCGCAGCGGGACCCCGGAACCGCATCGGCACTTGCAGTGGTGGTGACGGTGCTGCTGGCGGCACGGAGTCGATTGCACCACTTTTTTCGGACGTCATCAGCGAAGAGGAGTTGACAGACGCGCTGATATTCGCGGCAGCAACGCTAGTTGTCCTGCCCCTGATGCCAGACCGTTACCTCGGGCCATACGGCGCAATCAACCCACGCATCATTTGGAGGATCGTGATCCTGATGATGTCGATCAGCGCAGGCGGGTATATTGCAGTACGGCCAATGGGGCCGCGCTTCGGCTTGCCGATCGCCGGACTGGCTTCGGGATTCGTCTCGAGCACGCGACCATCGCAGCCATGGGAGTTCGCGCCTTACACGAACCAGCGCTGGCGGGCGCCGCCGTTGCGGGAGCCGTATTGTTCACGGTTGCGACCATTCTCCAGATGGCCGCCGTGTTGGCCGCGACTAGCCGATCGACGCCGCTATACCAGATGCGCTTTCCTCCGATCGCAGCCGGACTGGCCGCGCTGGCTTACGGTGGGTTGCTGACGCCGCAGCGTGCGTGAGAGCGGCCACCTTCAGCGCAAAAAGGAAGGGGCATTCAGCCTGACGACGGCGGTATTTTTCGCCGGCATGATCGCAGCCATGCCGTTCCGTCGGCGGCGCTCAATGCACTGCTGGGGAAGGCCGGAGTTCTGGCGGCCGCTGCGGTTGCGGGTTTCGCCGACACACATGCGGCCGCCGTATCGGTGGCTTCCCTGGTTGCCGCCGGCAAGTTCACGGCGCGGGAAGCCGTGTTACCGATTCTCGCTGGGCTTACGACCAACACCGTCAGCAAGACTGCTTTCGCGATATCAAGCGGGGGGCGCCGCTACGCGATGCAGATCATTCCCGGCTTGGTGATCGTCATCGGTGCGGCTTGGGCTGCGGCCGCGTTCTCGTTGGGACACTAGGTCACGTGGCATTCGTGGCGATGCGAACTGCCTCCCGTCAGGGATTAGCATCACAACTTGAGAAACTCTCACCACCCGCATTATTAGAGGCTTCGCACTACTCCGGCGATGCTAGAATTTTCGATTATGGCATTCCCTACAGATCGTCCCCGCCGCCTGCGCCGCAACGAAGCCATGCGCTCGTTCGTTCGCGAGACCCGGCTCAGCCCGGAGGGTTTCGTCTATCCGCTGTTTGTCTGTCCGGGAAAAGGTGTGCGCAAGGAAGTTCGCTCGATGCCGGGCGTGTTTAATCTCTCCATCGACGAAGCAGTGAAGGAGTGTGCCGAGGTGAAGGCGCTCGGTATTCCCAGTGTGATCCTGTTCGGCCTTCCCGAGACCAAGGACGAGGTCGCCACCGGCGCGTGGGCCGAGGACGGCATCGTGCAGCAGGCGGCT
>Ga0306923_10005798_pt1 | contig 12080 bp, 7 predicted proteins | sample sta12Can44000108_FD_203841 | JGI IMG/M metagenome (GOLD analysis project Ga0306923, IMG submission 203841) | Lab enrichment of tropical soil microbial communities from Luquillo Experimental Forest, Puerto Rico - statanox.12C.anox.44.000.108 (v2)... | ecosystem: Environmental > Terrestrial > Soil...
TTTCACTCTCAGACGGCAGATCCGCTGGCGATTCGCGACGGGCTCTCGATTCTCGAGTTGAACATTCAGAAAGAGGTCAAACGACACTGGCAGGAGATCTCTTCCTACGTTATTTCGGTGCTGCGCACGACGGGAATCAGTGACGTCGAAGCGGAAGAACTGGCTATTCTGCCAGGCATGGAAGAGCTCAGTGCGATGATGTACATCAATCAATATCACCGCGAAAAACGATATGACGTGATCGTGCTCGATGCCGCGCCCACAGCCGAGTCCATGCGATTCATCAGCATGCCGACCACCCTCGACTGGTACATGAAGCACATCTTTCCGTTCCAGCGGAACCTTCTTAAGGCCGTGCGCCCAATTGCGAATCGGGTCGCTCCCTTTGAACTGCCGACGGACAGCTATTTCGGCAATATACGTAATCTCTTCGAGAAACTGGAGGGAGTAGACGAAATCATGGAGGATCCGAAGACAACCTCCGTGCGTCTGATCACCAATCCGGAGAAGATGGTGCTTCGCGAGACGCAGCGCGCTTTTGTCTACTTCTCACTGCACGGTTTGACGGTGGACACCGTCATCGTCAACCGCGTTCTTCCCCACGAGGTCCGGGATAGCTGGTTCAACGAATGGCACAGCTCCCAGGATTGCGTCTTGCGCGAAATGGAAGAATATTTTGCGCCAGTGCCGCTCAGAAGAGTACCTTTATTTGCCCACGAGGTCTTAGGCCAGCAACGGCTGCTGGACGTCGCGAGCGTGCTGTATGATCGAGGAGAGGACCCGTCCGCCGTGACACAGACTGAGAAACCTTATGTATTCGGAAAGCGAGACGGGGTGTACGAGGTGAGGCTCATATTGCCGTTCGCGGCGAAGGGCGAGATTGGATTGTTCAAGAAGGGTGACGAACTGGTAGTCGAGGTCGGTACGGTACGACGTCATATTGGGCTGCCACGATCGATGGCAGCCTTGATGCCAGCTCGCGCGCGACTCGAACAGCGGATTCTCACGGTTGAAATGAGGGAGGTACAATGAGTGAGCAAGAAACGAACCGGCAAAATGCAACCCAACCTGTCGTGCAGGAGCGCTGCCTCTGCCGGGAGGTCGTGGAGCAGGTGCGGGAGTCCTTTGGTGTGTCTCCTGAAGTAGGACAGCACTTGAGGAATTCCCGCATCGAATTCCTCAAAGCCATTCGCGCAGTGATCGACAGCCGGATTGAGCACCTGTCCAAGCCTAGCCATCGCGGCGCGAAGATCGTTGTCGAGTAACTGACGCCGTGTGGTGCAGCCCGCAAACTTGGACCCATCCACGCTTTCGAACTATGGGTCCACCACTAGCGGCGGCACTATGCGACGGGAGAAGTGATCGTCGTCCGATACGCTGACGATGCTGTGCTGGGATTCGGCACCGCGCCGATGCGAAGCGTTTCCTCGAGGACTGGAAGAAACGCCTGAATCGGTTCGGATTGCCAGATTGCCCACAGGCACGGTGGCCGACAATACGAGCGCCTGGTTAAGAGAGGAACTAGTCTCCGAATGAGATCAAGTCCAAGTTCAGCGATATCCCGCCGCGAAAATGTCGATCGGCGCGACTCAGAATTTACAAGAGTCTGCAGGAGGCAGCATGCTCACGCTCCGAGGTCACAGCGCTTTGTGAGGCGGTGATTCGGTCGGTGGGCGAGTTACTAAACTCAGGCGGCAATCGATGTTTGGTATAAGCCTCGACAATGCTTCTGCCATCGACAACAACTGAGATTTGCTCGTGAGTGATCGGCGTTAACGCCCGTTACCGGCGGGTGCCCTTTGCGTCCGGCGTGCGTTCGATGCTTATTATAAGAATGTTGGAAGTCGAGTTGTTTGGCCGCCGGGTCGGTGGTGGTCCAGAATAACGTGCGGTCGAAGCATGCTCATAGAAATTTGGCAATGAGCAGAGTTCAGCATAGACGAGTAATTCTCGAGGAAGGATAACTCTCACCTGTTCAAACATTTCAAGATTTTCGGAACGCAGGCTTCATTCCCCAAGCAGTCCACATCATTGGCGAGGGCATGAGGAAATCTTCCTCATCAATACGTTTTAGGTCCGCTTCGAACTCTTCAGCAGAGATCAGGCCAGAATTAACCATTGGCTCACGCATCTCCTCGAAATGGAGCTTCATTAGACTGGTTCCTCTGGATTTCCCGCCCCAAAGGGAAACTGTGGCCTCGACCCCAACTTGCTCGAGCCCATTTCCTTTCAGTTCATGGGCTAACAAGCGGCCGCAGTGCAGATCGACTCCCCGAGCCGTTAACGCTTCTCCGAAAGCCCGTCTGACCCGCAGGTTTGCCTCGCGACCATTTACGGCTGGATCGGGAAGACAAGTTACGGCGTCAAATTCCTCGACGACGATCCAACCGCTCGGTTTCAGGGCGTCGATCATTCGTCTCAACGCCACTTCGCGGTCTGGAAGATGAATCAATACCAATCGGGCATGCGCGAGATCGAACTCTCCGTTCGGTAGCCCTCCGGAGCGAATGTCGTGCTGACGCACTTCGAGGTTGGTGTAAGAAAGCTACTCAAGGAATCGTGGATCGAGATCCGTCGCGAGCACGCGGCCACGAACGCCGACTCGCGCACAAAGCCATGATGCAAGTAGTGAATCCGCGTGTGGTTCAATTCGCGCTGAAGTTCAGGTTTCTAGCTGCGAACGTACTCGCGCTCGCGACGAAACTGTCAGGAGAACAGGGATGAATCGAACCGTAAGAGTTCCGTGCTTCGCCGCTCGATTGTTCGCCGCAATCTTGCGGATTGGTATGCCGATCGCATTCGTGCTCACCGTGTTCGGCACCGATTTGGGACGTGCGCAGGAGCAGAAGAAACCGACTGCGGCCGCACCTGCGGGAACAACCTCACCAACTCCGGCGATTATACCTGAGCTAACGGCGACCGACTTGGAGGCGTTTCTCGACGGCCTTATGCCCACGCAACTCGAACGCGAGAATGTCGCCGGAGCGGTCGTCGCCGTCGTAAAGGATGGCAAAGTGCTTCTCGTGAAGGGCTTCGGATATTCGGACATGGACAAACGTACGCCGGTCACTTCGGACGCAACGCTGTTCCGCCCTGGTTCGATTTCGAAGCTTTTTACCTGGACTTCGGTGATGCAGCTGGTCGAGCAAGGAAGACTGGATCTCGACAAGGATGTGAACGACTACTTGGACTTCAAAATTCCGCCGGCTTTTGGGAAGTCCATCACTCTGCGTGACATCATGACGCACACACCCGGCTTCGAAGAGACGGCGCGCGATCTGTTTGTGGCAGACGCGAAACAGTTGACGCCGCTCGACCAATACCTAAAGGACCATCTGCCGAACCGTATTTTCCCGCCCTTTGTCGTGCCCGCCTATTCAAACTACGCCACCACCCTCGCGGGCTACATCGTCCAGCGCGTCTCGGGTAAGCCGTTCGCCCAATATGTCGCGGATAATATCCTTACGCCGCTCGGAATGAACCGTACGACCTTCGTGCAGCCTCTCCCTGAGGACCTCATACCTCTCATGTCCCAGGGCTACCAAAAAGCTTCGGACAAGCCCAAACCCTTCGAGTTTGTTGAAGCATTCCCGGCTGGCAGTGTTTCCACTACCGGACGTGACATGTGTAATTTCATGATCGCGCATCTGCAGGATGGCAAATTCGGCGACAAACAGATCCTCCGTCCCGAAACCGCGAAGCTTATGCACGCGCGCACTTTCGCGGCGGACGATCGATTGAACGGAATGGCGCTCGGGTTCTATGAGGAGTCCCGCAACGGCCAGCGTATTATCGGCCACGGTGGCGACACCGAGTATTTCCACAGTGATCTTCATCTGATTCTCCAGCGCAATGTGGGCTTGTTCGTTTCCTACAACAGCGCGGGAAAAGGCGAAGTCAGCGGCCGCACGATCCTGTTCGACAAGTTTCTGGACCGCTATTTCCCGTACACGCCACCTGCTCCAGGGGCGATTGAAAATGCCAAGGCTGATGCCAAGACCATTGCCGGCCTGTATAAGGTAAGCCGCAGGTTCGAATCTTCGTTCCTGAAGCTGCTCACCCTCGCGGGGGAGCCGAAAGTATCCGCCAAAAGTGACGGCACCATCAATATCGACTTATTGAAGGGACCCAATGGCGAACCGCTGAAGTTCGAGGAAATCGAACCGTTCCTCTATCGGGAAGCACACGGCCAGAATAAAGTCGGATTCAAAAAGGACAACGAAGGGAATTGGCAGTTCGAAATGGATTTTCCGTTTTTCATCTTCCAAAAAGTCGGGCTTTTTGAGAACAAATACTTCAACTATGTAATTCTGATCTTCGGGCTGGGGGTGATATTACTGACTGTCTTGTTGTGGCCTGTCGGTGCCCTGATCCGTAAGCACTACGCGCGCCCACTGATGTTGACGCCTACCGAGAAGCGCAAACGCTTGCTGGTGCGACTTGTGTGCCTTCTGTTCCTGGGCTTATTTCTGGGCTGGGTCACGGTTCTTTCAATGGCCAATGACATCAACGCGATAAATTCACTTCCGAAGTGGGTGATCATTTTCGGAATTCTCGGCGTGATGTGTTCCATCGGCACCATCTTCGTGGTCATCAATGCATTTCGAAGTTGGGGCAACTCAGGGCGCTGGATTTGGGCGAAGTTGCATGACGTGGCGCTTGCGATCGCATGCCTCGGACTCGTGTGGTTCCTGCTCAACTGGAAGCTCATGAACTTCAACGTGCATTTCTGAAATGCACGCAAGCAAGCCGGGAGAGTCGAGGAAATGCGTGAATTGAAGTCACACGAATTCTCGTTACAGCCTCCTGCTTCTGACGTTACCCCGAATCCACCGAACGAGCTGCGGCCCGTCCTCGACATGAAGGATGTCGTGCTAATGATCGTCGGCACGGTGATTGGTTCGGGAATATTTCTCGTGCCCAGTGTGGTCCTGCGGGTCGTTGGCAATTCGGTGCCGATGGCACTGCTGGCTTGGGTCGCTGGAGGGATCCTCTCTTTGCTTGGAGCGCTCACCTACGGCGAATTGAGTGCCATGAAGCCGAAAACAGGAGGCTTGTACGTCTATATCCGTGACGGTTTCGGCCCTTTCCCGGCGTTTCTGTTCGGTTGGACGATGTTTTTTGTGATCAGTTCTGGATCGATCGCCACTCTCGCGGTCGCTTTTGGCAACTATCTTGCGGAGTTCGTGGCGCTCTCGGTCTGGGGCACAAAAGCCATTGCCGTGCTCATCATCTTGGTCATTGCGGTCGTGAATATCCGCGGAACGCGACAGAGCGCCAATCTTCTGAACATAACGACCGCGGTTAAGGTACTCACCATCCTGGTGATGTGTGGCGCGCTTCTCTGGCAAGGAAGAAATCCAATTGCCTCGCTTGGCGTGCCCGGAAATCAACCAGGGCCGTCCATTTTCGACCTTGGTTTTGCCATGATCAACGTGCTCTGGGCTTATGAAGGTTGGCAATATGCCACCTACATCGCCGGAGAAACCGTGAACCCGCAACGAATATTCCCACTGGCGTTCCTCGCGGGTACCCTCGTGCTAGTCGGGGTATATGTCTGTGCGAATCTCGCTTATGTTTCGGCGTTAGGAGCAGCAGGGGTTGCGAGTGCGACGCGGGTCGCGGCGTCAGCATTGGGTATCGTAGTAAGCCATGGCGCTGCTCGCATGGTCGCATTGATTGTCCTCATCTCCATTTTCAGCGCGGCGAATTCCATTATGTTGAATTCTCCGCGTGTTTATTACGCCATGGCGAAAGATGGCCTGTTCTTTCATTCGCTCTCGCAGGTTCACCCCCGATTCGGAACTCCCGCCGTCGCCATCGCTGTCGCGGCCCTATGGTCTGCGCTGCTCGCCGTGACCGGAACTTTCGAACAACTGCTCACCTACGTAGTTTTCATCGGATGGATATTCTACGCGCTAGCTGCAGCTAGTATTTTCATCTATCGCAAACGCCTCCCGGACGCGTTGCGCCCTTACCGCGTCCCCGCCTATCCCGTGACCCCCATCGTTTTTGTTTCTGCGGCTGCGGCCCTGGTCGTCAGCACAATGGCAACGCAGCCAGCGCGCTCCGCAATCGGTCTGGGAATCGTGCTTTTGGGTGCGCCCGCCTACGTATTCTGGCGGCGCAGCGCTTTCATCAAAGCGAGTGCAGTGCATTATGAAAATTGAGTCCATCACCCTCCGAGAAATTCACATGCGGTTGAACGCGCCGTTCGAAACTAGCTTCGGCACCATGCAAAATCGCCGCATCCTTCTGGTGAAAACGGTCACCGATGGAGCCACCGGATGGGGCGAGGTCACTGCAAGCGAAACCCCTTCGTACAACTCGGAGACTACGGATACCGCCTGGCACATCATTTCGGATTTCATTGCTCCCTCGCTCTCCGGCAAGAACCTCAGCAGCGCATCAGAATTCCCGGAACTGATGAGCCATATTCGTGGGCACGAGATGGCCAAGAGCGGAATTGAGAATGCCCTCTGGGATGCACAAGCGCAGCTTGCAGGCATTCCTCTCTCCCGACTATTGGGCGGCACGATGCGAGAAATTGCCTGCGGCGTGTCGCTCGGTATTAGCGAAAATCCGGAATCCCTGGTCGCGAAGGTTGAGGAAGAACCTCGCCGAGGTTATCAGCGAATTAAACTGAAGATAAAGGTGGGGAAGGATTACGACTTTGTTGCTGCAGTCCGCAGGCGATTCCCCAATATTCTGTTGTCCGTGGATGCCAATTCAGCCTACCGACTGGACGATGTCGAACATCTCAGAAAGCTGGACGACTTCGGTCTGCTGATGATCGAACAACCGCTGAATTGGGATGATATTTACACGCATGCAAAACTTCAGGCGCTGATCAAATCGTCAATTTGTCTCGATGAATGCATTCACAATATGCTACACGCCATTGCCGCCATCGAACTCAAGGCCTGTCGGATCATCAATATCAAACTCGGTCGCGTCGGCGGGCATACAGAGGCCCGCAGATTGCAGAAAGCATGCAAAGAACGAGGCGTGCCTGTATGGTGCGGCGGAATGTTGGAATCTGGTATTGGTCGTGCTCACAACATCGCGATGTCCACTCTCCCCGGTTTCACACTTCCGGGCGACGTGTCCGCCAGTCATCGCTATTGGCGCGAGGATATCATCGAGCCTGCGGTGGAGGTCACCGAAAAAGGCACCATCCACGTACCGCAGGGTCCGGGTATCGGATATGCAGTCAGACGTGATCGCGTGGAAAAGCTTACCGTACGGCAGAATCAATGGAGTGCCAGCGGAGCGGTGCATTCAGGATCACGAGGAATCTAGACGTACTTGGGTACGCCTGATTAGCGCGTTTTGAGAAGTCGCGCAGGAGGGATCGCGTGCGAGGTCCAATTGCATTTGCCAAGCTTTGGCTACTACTTTTCGCCATTTTGTTCGTGCTGTATTGCGGTGTCGTTGACGCGCAAAATGATGTCGCGCTGGACCAGAGAATCAGCCGCGAAACTGGCGCCGAGCACAGTGCGCCACTCACGTCACGAGCAGCGACAACAGGGGTCGCAGACCACGCGAAATCGCCAAGCAGCACAGAATACGATGTGGTGCTGAAAAATGGACACATTATCGATGGCGCTGGTAATCCCTGGGTGTCCGGCGATGTAGCAATTCGGGGGGACCGCATCGCTGCAATGGGAAGAATTGATAGTTCCTACGCTAAACGTGTCATCGATGTCGGAGGACTGGTGATCGCGCCCGGGTTTATCGACATGCTCGGTCAGTCCGAGGCTGCCCTGCTTATCGACAATCGCTCCTTAAGCAAGCTGGCGCAGGGCATCACCACGGAAATCACCGGAGAAGGGGGATCCATCGCCCCGCAGAACGACCTCACTCTCAAAGCCCTTCAGCCGGAGCTCGACCATTACAACCTCAAAGTCGACTGGACGACGCTCGACGGCTATTTCAAACGCCTCGAAAAAAACGGCACTCCACTTAACATCGGCACCTATGTTGGTGCGGGCCAGGTCCGAGAGGTGGTCCTCGGCGATGTTGATCGCGCGCCCACGCCCACTGAATTGGAGAGGATGAAGGAGCTTGTCGCCCAAGCCATGCGTGATGGCGCATTTGGGCTCTCCACGGCACTCATCTATCCGCCGGGGCATTATGCCACGACACAGGAACTGATCGAACTCGCGAAAGTAGCGTCCGAATATGGAGGAATTTACGCAACGCACATGCGTAGTGAAGGGCAGACCGAGCCGGAAGCTGTGTCCGAGGCACTCCGTATTGGGCGTGAAGCAAATCTCCCGGTCGAAATTTTTCACCTGAAAGTAATCGGCAAAACACGCTGGGGAAACATGCCCAAAACTGTAGGGCAGATTCAAGCGGCACGAGACGCGGGTCAGGACGTGAGCGCCGACATGTATCCCTACACGGCCGGAGGAACCGCCCTGGCTTCGAGTCTTCCTCCTTGGGTCGCGGACGGAGGATTGCAGAAACTCCTCGATCGCCTGCACGATCCCGAAACTCGCGGCAAGATCAAACGGGAAATGGCGGGAGATCATCCAAATTGGGAGAATCTCTTTTTCGACAGTGGCGGTGGAACCGGCGTGATGGTCGCGGGAGTCAACAATCCAGATCTTAAAAAGTTTGACGGTATGACCATAGCCCACGTCGCGGAAGCCCAACACAAGTCGCAATTGGACGCTCTCTTCGATTTTGTTATCGCCGACAAGGGGCAAACTGGTGCACTCTACTTCATTGCTGACGAACAGGATCTCGTCTATGGTTTGAAACAGTCATGGGTGAGCATCGGGCTCGACGCCAATGAGTCGTCCTTGGACGGGCCGCTCTACGAGCCGCATACGCATCCTCGGGCGTTCGGCACCATGCCGCGTTTTCTGGGGCACTATGTTCGTGACGAGCACTTGCTTCCTCTCGAACAAGGAATCAGGAAGATCACCTCGCTGCCCGCACAACGCGAGCGTTTGGTGGACCGCGGCTTGCTCAAGGAGGGATATTATGCGGACATCACCATCTTTGATGCGGCCTCCATTCAAGACGAGGCCACTTACAAGAATCCAGTGGCGCTTTCAAAGGGCGTGAAATATGTCTTCGTAAATGGTCAGCTGGAATTCGAGGACGGAAAGTTGACCGGCAACATGGCGGGCCATGCGTTGCGTAACTCCAGCCGGAAATAAGAAAGCGCAACCACCCTGATCTCGAGTGAAAGCCACCTGTGGCTTGCGAAATCTTCGGAATCGCCACTAATTTAATTGTAGTATTACGCCCACCGTGCAACCCCGACCAAGCGCTTTGACCTCCACAAGGCCGACGTGATTCTTTTAGAGTGTAGCCTGTAACTATATCTCGTTGATTTTGAGTCGGGCGGGGCTTTCAGGAGCCCCAGATCAGAATAATTAACCGAACAACGGAACAGCCTGCAATGATTGCGGCGCTGGTTTTTCTTTTGACAGCTTCCGAGCCATCCCCAAACAACTTTTTCTTGTCCCAAGATGTCCCAGCCAAGTTTTTTCTGCTCGCTGCTTCGGCTGTCTATTAAAGGTGTGATCACCTGCCGGCCGTATTTAGCTTGGTCACTGCGCTCACTTCACGAGACGATTGTATTTTTTCAGAACCTCACGCACCTGATCGTGAGGCAGGGCAATCACTGTATGACCATTTACGCCTGTCATCGTCTTCGCCGCAATCATTGCATTCACCACGGCTTCCTCAGTGGCCTGGACAGTGGCCAAGAAAAGAGGGTTCATTCGCTCATTAGGAAGTACATCGAGTTGGTTGACACCTTTGGATTCGGCTTTTCCGAGGTTCGCTGTTGAGAAAGCAATGAAAATATCTCCGGACCCGTTACCGGAATAACTTCCATCTCGAGCCAGACCCAGTGGTACACGTTTGGCTAGGCGCCTCAGTTGTGTCGGGAGCAGCGGAGCATCTGTGGCCAAGACGACGATAATCGAACCGACGTCGTCATCCCAAACGTTATTCCCAGGAATCTCCCGAGCGACGGGCACACCCGCAATTCGCAGTTGATCGCGCTGTCCATAGTTACATTGAACCAAAACGCCTACTGTGTACCCCCCGTACTTAGCATCGAGGAGACGGGAAGAACTGCCGATCCCGCCCTTGAATTCGTTGCAGATCATGCCGGTGCCGCCGCCCACGTTTCCTTCTTCTACGGCCCCACCATGCGCGCTATCGAGTGCACGGAATACATCTTCTGGCTTGACATGAAATCCATTGATGTCATTCAAGTATCCGTCCCAAGTTTCGGCTACAACGGGCAAGGACCACGAATAGCCGCTCTCATTTTGGGGGCCGTGTTTTAGCCGCCATGCGATAACAGCGTCTCTGACCACGCCTACGCTGTGCGTATTCGTAATGAGTATCGGACCCTCCAGAAGCCCTGACTCTTCAACCCAAGTCGTACCGGTCATCTCGCCATTGCCGTTTTCCGTGAACCACCCTGCAGCAACAGGCTCCGGCAAATCCTTACCTCGAGGAAATACAGCAGTCACCCCGGTACGAACCGGACCTACGCCCAATTTTAGTTGTCCGTCTCCTAATATAAGAGTTGTGTTTCCGACTTCCACGCCCTTAACATCCGTGATTGCATTCAGTGGTCCGGTCATGCCGTCGAATGGGATTCCCAGATCGCGGGAACGCGTGTGCTCCTGAGCCCTTACTGCAACAGCCAAAAGAAAAAAGCCAAGTACGACGAGACTGGGAATGATCTTTGGAATCCTCCGCAATATCAGAAAAGCTTCCATTCTGTTCACAAGCTCTCCTTTCCGAGATTGTGCAAGAACCTTGACAACCTCACTAGTTTCGCCCTAGATTCACTCATCCAAACATCACAAGTCCGCGCGCAATGGGAATCTTGCAATGAATCGCCGTTGTCACAGTAGCCACCGCGCTGCTCCTCTCCCCAGTCGGTTGCGGGTAGTGAGCCACCATTTCTGTTCACGGAACCATTTCAGACCCACAGGGTGCGGTGCGTCCGGAGTGCGCGTGACCAAAAAAGCAAGGCACGGCATTGCCGCAAGCGGCACCGGTCGGTGCAATTCTTTCGCATACGAGGGGAAAATCAACATGCTTTCTATTCGCCACCGCTTTTTGCTCTGTTTATTTGCCGGCTTAACTATTTCTGGTCTAGCGGTCTTCGCGCAGACCGGTACAGCATCTTTGCACGGCACGGTCTTCGACAAATCGGGGGCCGCCATCGCAGAAGCCAAGGTTGTGCTTGTAAATGCTGCCCAAGGTCTACAGCGTGAGACGGTCACACCTTCCTCGGGCGAGTTTGAGTTTCTGGCTCTTGCTCCCGGTGCCTACTCGCTCACGGTCGAAAAAGAGGGATTCAACAAGTACCAGCAGTCCGGCCTGCAATTGTTGGTAAATTTGCCAGCCACTGTCAAAATTACGCTGCAGGTCGGCGCAGTCACCACGCAGGTTGAAGTTTCGGCGCAGGCAACAGCCATCAACACCACAGATGCATCGTTAGGCATAGCGTTTGGTGAGAACCAGGTGAAGGATCTGCCACTCGAGGGTCGCAACATACCTGAACTGCTTACGTTGCAGCCTGGCGTTGCCTATACCGGCAATCGTGCCGATACCAGCGCGGACGATACGCGAAGCGGCGCGGTGAACGGCGCGCGGAGCGACCAAGGCAACGTTTCCCTCGATGGGATTCGGGTGAACGACGAAGGCGGCCATGCCTTCACCGCGGTTTTGCCGGTCACTCTCGATTCTGTACAGGAGTTTCGCGTGACCACCACCAACTCCAACGCCGACGAGGGAGGAACCAGCGGCGCACAGGTGTCGTTAGTTACCAAAAGCGGCACCGATCAGTTCCACGGCTCTGTGTACGAATATAATCGTAATACATATCCCAACGCCAACGACTATTTCAATAAGATCACTCAGCTGGAGAATTGCACGCTTCCCAATCCCAACGCCTGCAACAAGCCTCCTCAGCTCATTCGTAACATCTTTGGAGGCTCTCTTGGTGGACCAATCAAAAAGGATCGGCTGTTTCTCTTCCTGAACTATGAAGGGGCGAGAGTCGCGCAGCAGGTCGTCAGTTCTGGCGA
>Ga0306923_10005799_pt1 | contig 12080 bp, 21 predicted proteins | sample sta12Can44000108_FD_203841 | JGI IMG/M metagenome (GOLD analysis project Ga0306923, IMG submission 203841) | Lab enrichment of tropical soil microbial communities from Luquillo Experimental Forest, Puerto Rico - statanox.12C.anox.44.000.108 (v2)... | ecosystem: Environmental > Terrestrial >...
CTCCCCATTGAGGCTGCACATGCAGCATAGCGGGTCCTTCCTCAGCTGCATCCGCGCTTTGCTGCGCCAGCGGCGGGTGCCGTACCAATGACGGATGGTTGCGCGATCAGCCATTGCCCGATTTATTGCCGAACGTTCTGTTGAAACACCTTGTGTATGCTTGACAACATCTGCTTATCACACAATGTGGATCGCAATTTAAAGGAGATCACTCATGACCAATCGGCTTGTTCCCAAAGAACTCATCCTTAAACGTGAATTGTTGCAATTAATTCCGCTTTCTTATCCAACAATTTGGAGAATGGAACGACGTAACGAATTTCCATTACGCATCATGATCAGTCCTGGCCGCATTGCTTGGCGACGAAGCGAAATAGAAAAATGGCTTAAAGATCGACAATCTCTGCCGAATCAGCCATTCAAAGGCGACTCGGCATACCTCCGGCGCTGACGGGAAATTAACTCCCCGCAATTAGCCTACGTGAAACAGCGAGTGGGATCAGGCTGCTGCCACGAGGCTCGATTCGTCCATGGAAACGCGAACTTGGCCGCCTTCGATCATGGACATCAGGACTTCGACACGTCCATTATTGGAAAGCCGATCGATCCGCACCAGCTTTCCTTCGAATAATCCTGAAACAACGCGCATCTGCATGCCTTTGCGTAGGCGTTGTTCCTCGTTCACGAAAATTCCGTCGTTGTCGCAACGCCCGCGCACGGCATTGACGACGTCATCATGGATAAGTGCCGGCTTGTTGCCGACGCGAACGACATCGGAAACGCCTGGCGAAGTCAGTAATTTTGACCATGCCTGCTTCATGTTGACGAATAAATAGCGCGGAAATAACGGCTTGATAATCTTGCGAATTCTGATGCGCGGGAAGAAGCATTCGAAACCGCGGTTATTAAGATTTGAGAGCGCACGAATTTCCTGGCAAGGCTTGGCTATGGCGACGGACCAACAAGCCTTAGTCATTTTTGGACTCGCGAACGCAAAATCTGGTTGATTTATAAATCTTCCAAAGGAGGGCAATCAAGTGGTAAATCTTACCACGGGGCGTGGTAAAACGAATATGGCCGATTTGCCAAACGTATTGGAAATGACCGACGAGGAGGTACTTAGAGCGGCCCTCGATCTACTAAAACGAGTCCTAGATCGAATTGATCAACTGAGGAAAGCATTAGAAGAAATTGCGGACGATCCGACTGGCGACAGCCAATACCAAGCAGATTTAGCAAAAGAAGCGCTCAAAAACGATGGCCGATTTCTCAAAAATCCATGAACGTGCAGGATCATGCTAGCTCCTTTCGCGCTTGGCGACAGTGGCCGAGATGCAGCTTATTTTTTTCGCTGTCGCACTCGGGGTTGAGCGTGAGCGGGCATTGATTGCCGTAGCCCTGCGACGTGTAATTGCTGTCGATCTTTTCCGCGTAGTCGGCGAATGGTTTCAGCGCAGTTTCCAACCGCTCAATCTCGGCCGCGGCTTCGATCATGAGGTTCTTTGTCTGAATTAAAGAAAAGCCCGGAGAAAACAAAAGCGCGGCCTCGTCCCGCAACGCTTTGACAAGATCGGTCATCGCTTAAAGCCTTTCGCAGCAGCGAAATGACGCCAGGAAACACGCCAGATCATCGCCTCTCATACCAATGTATCGGCAGTCCCAACCGGCGTTTAGATAGAACTCAAGGTCGGGCTGTGTGATATAGCGGAAGATATTGGCCGTCAGCCTTGTATCCTGCGTGATGGTCTTGCCGCCTTCGGTGATGTAGTCGTATCGCATTTTATGTCCAACGATGTCCACGTTTGTCCATTCGTGTTCACTTTTGTCCATCCATGTCCACCAATGGCTACGCATTGGCCATTAGCGCGCCGTACGTACGATTTAAAACAAAATTGGTCCCCACATAGCGGCTGCATCAGTAAGGCTATCCAGTGGGCATCTCTGGCGATTTTCGCTTGACCTGCTCCACTGTGCGTGGTAGCCACGATTCCTCCCTGTAGAAACAGAAAGGAGCAAGGCCCGACCGAAAGGAGTTGGCCATGTCAAACCGAGCCTTTGATCGAAGGCGCGCCTATCAATGGTATCTCGGCAGCGTCGTCTGGAAAAAGCGAAGCTTCGCTTGTCTAGAACGCGCCAACGGTATCTGCGAGAGGTGCGGAAAAAGGTCGGCCACCGAGGCGCATCACATCACATATATTCGCGTCTTCAACGAGCAGCCTGATGATCTGCAAGCATTGTGCCGCGAATGTCATGAGGAGATTCACCTCGGGAAGCCGGCCAACGATAATCAATTGATCCTCCCGTACTTCGACTTCAGCGAAGATGACGAGGACGGGGAATAATTGAACTAAGCGCGACCTTAACAGTCGCGCTTGGTGTTTTCAATTCGTATACACATCCGGCGCCAAGTTTGTGCGGCATGATCGCCAGTCCCAACGGCTTCAGTTTGCGGTTGATGTGGCATTTGCGCTGGTGGATCACTTTACGGCCGAGATCCGGCCCGCCATTGGGATCAAGTTGATATTGCGCTGCGAAAATCGCCATTGGCGAGATGCCATTCTTAGCTTTGCGCACTAGGCGGAACATCTCGAACTCCAGCGGCGGCAAGAAGACCTTCAGCCCATTGGCTTTCACTTCTGAACGAACTGGGTCGAGGATGACGCGCATTATTATTCAGCCGCTAATTCAGCAATATTATTATAATAATCTTTAAAAATGTGCCGATTGGCTTTGAGAAATGCCATGGTCGCATCACCACCAAAAGGATGAATTGCAAACCAAGACCTGCCACTCCCGATATTTGAATCTAATCCGCAGGCAACCCAATAATACCCACCTTGAACGCCCAATTCTTCATAAGCCTTTGCACCATCTTCTGTGAGCATGTCTTTCAGATGCTCGCTATCCGCGCCTAATCCTAAATTTCGTCCACAAAAATACGTGTGACATTGACGCAAAACATCTTTAGCAACACCGACTGGGCTTTGTGTCACGATAAACCAACCAACACCACATTTTCGGGTCGTCCTAATTCCGTCGATAACTTGAGTTGTCATTGCATCGTCATCATCTATGGCCTGAGGCGCAAATCTCTGAGCTTCGTCCAAAACAGCCATTGCGTTGGCAGGCGCTCCGGCGTGAAACATTCTCTGTGCTTTTCTAGTCATAGCCTCCATTATTTCTCGCATGACAAATCGATGATCAGAACTCATTAATCCACCAAAATCAAAAATAATTTTGCGCGCTTTTCCGAGTATATCATCGATGAGATCTGATGCGGCCCATCGTCCATCAAAAAGAGTGCGAATCCGTTCAAGATCGGCATCAAAACTCCGCCGCTGTAAATTCTGAGCGGCATTTAGTTTGTCTGTAGATGTTTTTTTATCCCAACATTGTGGGATATGCTTAATCATTGCTTGTTGTATTGCATCTCCAGTCAGCTTTCCTGCATTGACGCGCTCGCCTTGAAAAATTTCCTCCACAACTCGATCAGCCAAGAGCGAACATTTTTCAACAGTCGAACTTAAGTGATTCTTTAAAAATGGCGCCAATTTGTATGCCAATGTCCGACCTGAAGTAAGTCTGACATCATTTATCGACATCACTTCAATTTCTATTCCTGCTGCTCGTAAAACTTCAAAATAATCCCATTTGTAAGATCCACGATTATGCTTGGTAGAATTACAAAGATCGCCAGAGGTATCTGGCATCAACAAACCCATATTATGTGCTGACAATTTTCCGGCGATTAATGCCGTAAGCAATACACTTTTTGCACTTCCATTTTGGCCGACAATGGCAGTATGCCTAGCTTCGCCATATCCGCCAAGATCATTGCCATCTTTATCGGCTGCCGGTCCGAAATGACGATTAACAATCGATGCATACAAACCACCAGAATTAGGAATGTGACCAAGAATTAAGAAATGTTCGGATTCTGTCGCAAATTCACTAATAGCGATTTGATCCGCTAGCATTATTGAAGTACCGCTCGCTGGATTTCGTCTCAGTGCAACTCGTTCTCCAGTTTGGACATCTCGAACAGCAAGAATTTTAATAACGGCACGTTCGATATCTACTTCAGCCGAAAAATGCGGAATGCATCCATTTTTCATTATAACGGGAGTAAACGCTTCATTTTCATGAATAGGATTATTCATTGCTACCGATAAGATCCTGCCGAGAATTAGATCGTTGCCGGATGGAATTGTTACATATGCACCAAGAATGGGTGTTCCCCTTGCGTTCAAACGAATTGTAGCGTTGATCTCTGTGCCCGAAGCGGCATCTACTGCCGCAATTGAATGGCGATCCATTTTTTTACCTCGTCCTGTTGCGCATCATGTTTATTTCCGGATTACGATGCCAATTATTTTGACCATAAAGTTGCGACAATCCTGCGATTTTTGTAGCCATAAAATCAGCAAGAAATTGCGGCCAAGGTTCTATTATCAATCTGTTAGCAGTATGCAGAGCTATTGCCGCCAAAAGAGATTGGGTGAATTGTTCATCTCGCAGATGTTCAATTCGACCCTCAATACGATATGCACGAGACCATGCATGTGGTTTATAATAAATGACTACCAATTCGCGCGTATAGATTCTTTGCAATAATGCCTTTTCTGCATCAGTAAATCCTTTTTCAACAATACCAAACGCCCAATTTGTATTTTCTGATATCGAATAGGGAGCGGTATATTCATTAGCACGCAACGCAAGGGTCAACACTTGACGATCGGATATTCCTGGCAAGAATGTTTGTGATTCATTTGTCTTTGTCATTGAGACGACAAATGGATTTTGCATCATAGTAACAAATGTCCCATCTTCAACTAATTCTCTTACGCTCTTTTTCAATTGTTCTGATTGCAAATGCTGGCATCGAATTATCGTTTGATTGATATCTGTCAGGAAAGACCAAAAAGAAAGATCAGCAATGGTTGGTTCTTTAACAACTGCCAATAATTTGCATTCCTCTGCCACTCGCATTGGCATGGCAGTTAATTTCATCTCATGACCATTGATTCCAGTAACGCGACGCGGTTCAGCCAAAAAAATTTCACCATCACCAGTTGCTTTGACCGCTTGCACCAATATTGAAATGCGATCACCAAACGGTTCTTTTAAATCTGCAGCATCAATTGCTGAAAGCGCAGATGGGGTTGATTCAATGTTTGCTGATTTAATTGTAAGTTTCGCTCGCAGCTCAGTAATATTTTTATCACCAAGTCGTTTTGAATAATCAACCATCTCTTGTTGAAATTTTTCATTATCTTTTAGCCATGGTTCCAATAATTGAACCGGCAACGGATCATTATAATGTTTGCTATTTTCCAGTAATGTCTTATTCATTTTAGCTCCAGATCAATAATCACGCCTTAGCGTTTTCTTCGCCGACCCATTTGAACCATCTACCGTCTTCATTCGTTTCTGGTATACGCCCGTTTGCTTCCGCAAATTCCTTTGCGTAGGTTTCAAATTCCACAGTGCCAATTTTGAAATAAACAAAGCGCTTGTCCCTTGAGATGGCGCCGTGTCTTGGTCTTGGCGAACTCGAATTCCGCTTAACCGTTTCCTTCACTTGTTTTGGATTGCCGCTGTTAAGATTCTTAACAGGGTGGCGGGTGGTGGAGTGAGGGTGAAGGGTTAAGGGTGAAGGGTTAAGGGTGGTGGTATGCAATGCAAATGTACAATTTTTTTCGTTGTCCCACCGAGACTTAGCGGCACCCCTCCTGACCCTCCGTTTATTTTTTATGAAATTATATTCAGCGACTAATCGTTTTTGCCTCAACCAATAGCCATCAGTTTTGAAATATCTTCGCAGCACAGGCAGCACGATCTCCGCACATTCGGCGGGCGTACATCCGAAGCGCTCGGCCAACCATTTTTTGTCATTTGGCAGTCTGCAAAGCGGCGAATTCCAGGCGAGCATAAGCGCGAGCAGATAGATGCCGTGATGTTCAAAATTCTTGCGAGAAATTGGGAGCGTATCCTTAAGATAATCGCCAATATGAATCGAAAGGCGTGGGAAACCACTCATGAGATCCCTCGTCGCCGCCCACTGACATTCCATGGCGGATTAAACTTGGTTATGAGACCGCGCTCTAATATCCATAAAATTTCTGGCGGACACGGCAGAAACCAGCGCATTGGCCAAAGATTTCCAGTCGAAAAAATCTGCTCATAAATCGGATGCTTTTTCAGACGTACAATTAATCGGCTGGACTTGCCAACATAGCCAACGAATGATTTGCGGAAACCGCAGTTCAAATCCATAACGAGAAATAAATACACCGCTGAAATATCGGAAAGCGGTCTAAAAATATTGCCGTATGTGTCAGGCGTGTGCCAACCTTGGCGAACCAATTGATCCTGCAATTCCCTAGAGTTCATCCAAATCGGTTGAACCATCCTCACCTCCAGCTCGCCACGATTTCCCGCCGCCGCTGCGTCGTGAACGCGCGCGCCTCATGATGCTCGCAATAGGAGCTGCAGTCCGTGCGCCGCTGCCCGCAATACGTCGTCGGGTATGTCTCGCTTGGCCACCGGCAATGCCTGGCCTTCAGATCCAAGAACTCGATGCACAGGAACTCTGGCGGCGGCTGTTCGCTAGCAGCTGCCCGCATCGCTAGCCGCTCCTGTCGCGCCTTTTCGATCTCCATCGTTCTGTCCCTCATCCTCTTTTCGATTGCTGCCGGCCGGAACTTTGCCTCAGCCCATTGATGTTCCTGTTTGCCGACGAGGCCCAGTCTCTGGATCTTGCCGCATACGGCCGAACGGCTGATGCCGAGCTTCTTGGCGATCCACGACGCCGGGCGGTGATCCCAATGCTCGAGCAGGAACTCTAAATGTTCCGGCGACCAGGGCTGATTGCGTGAGGTGAGATGGAACTGGTGCGGATCGTCATGGTCGTTTGGGAGTGCCAATGAGGGCAATGGCGAAATGACAACCACAACGACCCGCCAGAATCTGGATACACGGAGAGGAAACGAAACGCTAATCAAGAATCGTCAGAGATCGGCTCGTGCATGCGCCATAGCGATGGCGGTGCGGAAATGCCGCGCTCGCGCAACATGGAGATCAAAGCCACATAAGTCTCGGGCGGCAAGCCGCGTGATCGCCAGTTGGAAACGACCGTGGGCTTAACGCCCAAGGCATTGGCGACCGCTGTCGTGCCGCCCAGTACATCGATAACTTCATTCGCCGATTTTACGCAACGGGGCACAACAACAACTATCCGATTCAGATGTGATTCTGGCAAGCAAAATGTCGCTGTCACTGTATGTGGATTGCGGGGATAATACAAGCTTTGACTTTTCCACGTCGCGTGATTAGAGTAAACGAGTCGCTGGTTTAGGACCGATCCCCTAATGAGTACGATCATAGACCTTTCGGCAGCTCGGCGGAAACGGCTTGTGCCCCAGGACGTTTCCGTCGAGTCCGAAATCGATAAGAATAATCCGAACGTACGCTGGTGGTATCTCAGCGCGACCAGCAGCCACGCGGTTCAGGAATATATCGATAGTCTTTTCGCCGAAGTTGAATCTTTCGGCAATGGCTATGGCCGCTTCATCGGCCCCAAGCGCGCGTTCGGCGGTGACTATCAGGCCATGGGCTGGACAATTGTATTTCCAGGGACTTGCGGAGGAAATTGAGCATGACTGCCTTGGCGAAAGTGGACGAGGCCCGTTATACGCCAGATCAGATCGCGCTGATCAAGCGCACCATCTGCCGCGGCGCCAGCGATGATGAATTCAAACTATTCATGTATCAGGCGCAGCGCACCGGCCTCGACCCGCTGGCGCGGCAAATTTACGCAGTGAAGCGCTGGGATGGATCGCTCAAGCGCGAAGTGATGTCCATCCAGATGTCGATCGACGGTTTCCGCCTGATCGCCGATCGCACCGGCAAATACGCAGGCCAGCTTGGGCCGTACTGGTGCGGCATCGACGGCCAATGGCGGGATGTGTGGATGAGTCAGGATCCGCCCATTGCCGCGCGCGTCGCCGCGTTGCGTTCGGACTTCAAGGAACCGTGCTGGGGCGTTGCCCGCTATGAAAGTTATGTGCAACGAACCAAGGATGGTCCGACGCGCAGCTGGCAGACGATGCCGGATATCATGGTCGCCAAGTGCGCCGAGGCATTGGCCTTGCGCAGAGCTTTCCCGCATGAGCTCTCCGGCCTCTACACCAGCGACGAGATGGCGCAGGTGCAGCAATCGCAGGCGATAATCGCGAGCGGCCCGGATGATCCCAGCGAACGCGATGATTATGCTGACGACCGCATTGAAAGCGGCGTGCCTGAAATCAAAGGCCCAGCCGAACCGCAGTTCGACCAAGAGAAAATTACCAAGGAGCAACTCGACCGGATTAATAATCTCGCTGATGAAGCTAACGTCGACAAACGTAAATTCTGCCAATGGTTCAGTGCAAGGCATCACGTCCAGATAACATCAATGCCGGACATCCCGCCGCAACACTACGATGACGCCGTGAACCAACTCGAATTGCGAAAGATAAAGCGAAGCCGATGACCGATCCACGCCTCCTCAATGAAATGACTCGATACAGAGCGATCAAGGATCGCCTGCTGCAGGATGATCCCGATCTCGATGATCGCACGCTTGCCGACACCGTCGAGGGCCTAACCGATCTGCACGAGATCTTGATCGCGGTCGTCCGTGCCGCATTGGACGACGAGGCCGTCGTCGAAGGATTGAAGGCCCTGATCAAGCAGAACCTGCGCCGGCTCGAACGCTTGGAGAACCGCGCCGCAAAGCGCCGACAGATCGTCAAGGACGCAATGCTGGAAGCCAGCATCAAGAAATTGTCAGCGCCGGATTTTCTCGCCAGCGTACGCCAAGCAACGCCGCATGTCGTTGTCACTGATGAAACGGAAATCCCGAGCGTCTTTTGGGAAATGCGCGCGCATCTGAAAAAGGCTGAGTTGCTGAAGGCGCTGAAGGAAGGCGACAAGGTCAGCGGCGCAATATTATCGAATCCAGAAATGTCGCTGACCGTGAGGACAAATTGATTACGCAAGAGGAAGTCGATAAGGCCATAGCATTTCTAGGCGACGTCGATGAGCAAGCGGATGATCGCGCCAATCGAATTTACATGGACGCCTACCAGAAATCGCTTAAAGCACTGCTCATGAAAGAACACGATCATGGAAATTCGGTCGCACAGCAGGAACGAGATGCCTATGCCGATCCCGCTTATATCAAACACTTAGAGGCTCAAAAGGAAGCCACCTTCCGCGATGAAAAGTCCCGGTTTCTGCGTGAAGCTGCGCACGCCACAATCAGTTGCTGGCAGACGCAATGCGCAAACGAGCGCGGCGTACGATGAGGCTGCATCGATCGCCGCGCGAGAAGCTGCGCATTTTCGAGCGTATGCATGGCGAATGCCATTTATGTGGCGGGAAAATCCAAGTGGGCGAGCGATGGGAACTGGAGCATTTCGTTCCGCTCGCGATAGGTGGCGATGATGATGAAAACAATATTGGTGTGGCTCACTGGAAATGCCACGCAAAAAAGACTGTCGCAGACATGGCGACGATCGCCAAGACCAAACGCATCCGCCAGAAGCATTTCGGTGCGCGTCGCGATTCACGGTGGCCATGCTCGCGTGATTCAAAGTGGAAAAAGAAGATATCCGGCGAGGTGGTCAGGAGATGAAACAGATGGACTGGATGAAAGTGATCGATTTCCTTCTAATTCAGGCGGAGGAACTAGAAGAAAATCCAAACGCGAAGATGACCACTCAAGGCCTTTTCCTTCGGCTGGCTGACGCTTTGACAGCTGGGCTTGCCGAAAAGCCTATCGATAATGACAACGACCTAGACAAAATGCGTAACGCAATGCGCCGGCCGATGACGGAGATCTGATGCCGACATCCGATGCCAAACTCGCCGATATCGCCCGCCGCTTGGCGGTGGCAATGCTATGTGCGGCAAGGCATCGCGATCCAAGGTCGAAACAAGATGTTGCGTTGATCCAGCGAGAGTTACTCGCCGCCTATCGCGAAGGACAAAAATCTTATCCACGCCCTGTGTTGCAATCGTCAGGGAAACAGCGATAATGAAACTGCCGCGCGAATCGCTCTACGGCAACGAGGAGGCGATCGCCCGCCTCGTGCTCGGCCCAGGCGCGGCTACGTGTCGCACATCGGCAGAACAAGGGAACTTAATGTTAATTATTGCGCCCTTGAAATCTCGGCATATCCACGCTAGGTGTATATCGTCAATTCATGGGAGGCAAAAATGGAAGACAATCATCAAGTTGCTCTCGTCATTATTCTCGGCATCTGCTTTTTGCCGGGAATCATCGCCAACACACGCCATCACAATAATACCTTGGCAATCAACGTTCTAAATCTCTGCACGATCATTGGCGCTGTGTTTTGGATGGCCATCGGCTCTGTATTCGGCGGAGTGCTCGTTGGCATCTGGCTTATACCTTTGGCCGTAATTGGATGGCTTGTTGCATTGATATGGTCATGCACGGCAAATGTTCAGGTTAAAGTTGAATCCATTCGCATCGAGCAGCCGCGGAGAACGAAACAGCCAATGCCTCGCTTTTGGCAATCGGTGAGCCAAGGATCGAAGGAGCGATCATGAGCGCCTATCGATGCTTTGTTCCAAGCGGTTATCAAAGCTCGCAAAAAATTGGTACGCGACATGTATATTATGGCCATCGCGTCAATCCCAAACGTCGATATGTCGACGTGACAAATTGCGGCAATAATCACACTGAAAAATTACTTCCTGTGCATTATATATGCGTCCGTTATGGATATCCTACTGACGAAGATAATACGGAGCGCGCGCTTCTTACCGCAAACACCGAGGCTGAGTTTGATGCGGCCTACCGCGCGCGCCTTGACGGGCGTCGCCTAACATCAGTTCGTGGACCGGGAGGCTAATATGTTTAAATTTACCAAGGACGACGCCGAGGCACTCGCAAAGCTGAATCGAGACTATACGATCAAAAAGGCGCGCTGGAGCGAAGATCTCTATTATGTCTGGTGCAAAAAGTCGGATCATCTGGTCGAGTTCGACCGCCTGCCACATGACCTGCGCGGCAAAGTGCGCGGTACCGGGGATTGACCATGGCCTACGCAACTCTGGAGCGCTAGCAATGTCCAAGCCCCTGTAAGTGCGGTTCCGGCCTTAACTGCTATGCCGAATATGATGGCTATGGAATCTTTTTGTGTTACGCCTGCGACTGATTGGTATAACATTTTTGACTGGGGAAATGATAAACCGAACGGTGCTTCGCAACGACTCGCTGTGGCTCTGCTCTCTGATGCGACGGGTAATGATCTTTTGACCGAAGCTATCTATGAAGAATTTGAGCGAGATATTATCGCCAAACTGCCCGATGAATGGTGGCTTGATGACGAGGAGATTATTGGTTGGGTAGTTACTCGTCAGTCGAAAATTAAGAAGTTGGTTGCTCACCTATCAAGACTTAAAATCAGAAGGCTTGCCGAGAGAATGTCATTGCTGAAAGCTGAAGCCGAGCTCATAGAATTACTCACAGATGATCCCGCCGTTGTTCCAACGCCCTCCAACATGGCTTAAAATGCTCCAACGCGGCTCAATGAAATCAAAGGGATAAGGTAAATCGCCTATGTATTCGCGGGGTCGCACTTATCCCAATTTAATCGGGTTTTTTAGCGCGGCGTTGGATCCGCGTTGGACGGCGTTGGCTGAGCCGCGCCGCGTTGGAAATTTTTCCGTTTCACTGGCGCAGATTTGCCTCCCTAGTCAAATCCCGCGTCATTGGAGAGCGCGAGGGCGGCGCGCTTAAACAATACCGCCCTCATAAAAACGTCGGGAATAGAAACGCGCTCACATCACTCAAATGGAGAATCCTGAAATGAAGACGCTAAAAGTGGCATTGATCGCGACGACAATGCTGTGCGCGATAACAGTCGCAAAGGCCGATCTCGTCTTGGTGGACAACGGCGTCGGATTCGGCGGTTGTACCGATGCCAATTGCCGGTCGTTCACGGACATGAACGGCACCGGTTTTGGGGCATTGCCGAGGCTGCTCACCGAACAGACCAGCACCT
>Ga0306923_10005804_pt1 | contig 12078 bp, 16 predicted proteins | sample sta12Can44000108_FD_203841 | JGI IMG/M metagenome (GOLD analysis project Ga0306923, IMG submission 203841) | Lab enrichment of tropical soil microbial communities from Luquillo Experimental Forest, Puerto Rico - statanox.12C.anox.44.000.108 (v2)... | ecosystem: Environmental > Terrestrial >...
GCGACAGGTGGAGCCGCCGGCAGGCGGAGAGAAACTCCTGAGCCACCCTCGTAGCACGCGTAACCTATGCAATAGTGGCATTGCTGATACCGGAACGGGAGGCCTCTCAAACACGTTTTCATCTGCACGTTCGGGTGGAAACGCATGAGCAAACGCATTTTGGTGGTCGAGGACCAGCCGGATAATCGCCAGATCATCCGCGATATGCTGGCCCCCACCGACTACGAAATCACAGAGGCCGAAAACGGTGAGGAGGCGCTGGCGGCAATCGCAAAGGAGCGGCCCGATCTCATCCTGATGGATATCCAGCTCCCGGTCATGGACGGCTATACAGCGACGAGCCGGATCAAAGCCGATCCGGCGCTGCGATCGATCCCGATCATCGCGGTCACCTCCTATGTGCTCAGCGGCGAAGAAAAGAAGGCGCGGGCGGCGGGCTGCGATGACTATGTGCCTAAGCCTTTTAGCCCGCGCCAATTGCTACCGAAAATTCGTCAGCACCTATCCTAGACTGCCGATAATTTGCTGCAGTGCATATGTCCGCTTTTGGCACAAAGCGGACATCCCGACCGTGCAAATCCACGGCATTCGCGGAATGGCACATTATCGAATGCCCAGTCATTCTGCCGGTGGAAGCGATGCGAGGCCCTCTTTGTTGCCGCTACGCGGCAAGGTCCCCCAACGCTGCTTCACGCAAGCGCTCACGATTACGTTCACCTTCAGCCGCGGATTTTAGGATGCGTTCGGCCAGCGTGGTCTTGAGCATAGTTGCTTGCAGTTTTGACGGAAGGCGGTCCCAAGCCTCGTCTAGGGCCACCTTCATAAGAGCGATAGTTTGAGCGTCAAAATGGGTAGCCGCTTTTGCCATCAGTCACCTCTAGCGCGGTTGTTACTGGGCGAGAAACGGTAGTTAATGAGCGTGACCATTGTCTCATGGTCGGGTGAGTCCAGACGGTTACCTGTCGTGCCATTTCGAAGAATCAGCAGCGGACATTGCGCCACCGATTGATTTTGCATCTCGCGCCAAACGTAACGCCCTTAAGCGATGCATGTTATTCACGGTTGCTTCGTGGCGTGCCCGTTCTTGCTTTAAGGCGTTTTCGACTTCGGCCTCTCGCCGTTGATTGCGCTCGAATTGGCTTTCCGCGATTTCGCGTTGATCAGTATCAAGCATGACCGTTCTTCCGTCCTGACAAGGTGACGAATAAGGCCGTCAATCTGACGGCCTTACCGCGTTTAAGACAAACATTCCCGAGAGTTCTGAGATGACTAGCGTTGGTCCGGATTAGGTATCGCGACTGTGGCGCCGTCCTTATCGTAGCCGGGGGCTACCCTAGATGTGTCGTAGCTGAGTACCACACTAGATACGTCTGATTGATTAGCATGAGTGATGTGCTGCCGCTTCTGCGCAAACGCAGGGTTGGCGAGCAGCGCGACGATACCGAGAGCGGACCACACCACCTTCGTATTGAGCAAATTCATTCTATTTCTCCACATAGGGTCGCCCCGTGGTGTTTATCTACTCGAGATTCGGTGTTGCATAACGACGGTTCTGTGACTTTTGAATCACGATTTTTTTAACTACAAGCCATCCCCTCAAAGGGAATATTTGGGAAGGCGTGAGTCTGTTTATGTTGCTTGCAGTATGCTCAAAAACAGTGCCACAAAAATCCCATTCCAGACCAACAGATTGCACTCTGCGCTTCACTGCCTCTTGCCTAATTACGGCACTGACAATCGCTTTGCCGGAATCGCATTGCAGCTCTTCGCATCTTCGCGGGAATAATCACCGAGACGGCGCCGCTCAAACGAGGTGCTCGATTAAGGCGGGCGATGTCCGCTTTTGGCACAAAGCGGACATCACGACCCGCTCAACTTAATGTCCGCTTATGACCCCAAGTGGAAATTTCGCGGTCTCCGAGTCAAACTTGGTCGTCGAACTCTCGCTAACGAAAAAATGGTGAACCGAGTAGGCCGTCATAAGTGCGGAGTAACCCTCTGGCAGATGTGATTGCCGCCACGCGTCGCCAAACGCCACCTTGACTGCGTCGAGGTCCCGCCAGACGGACTCGAACACAAACTTCGGGTGCCAACGCGTCTATTGGCTCGAGAATTCGATATTTAAGGCACCCTACCTTGCTGTTGACCAGAGCCGCAGATGAGGAGTGAAATCTTTGGAGCAGTTCATCTCGGCATCCCGGCGCAGCAGTTGCCCGAAACACCCGCGCAATTGGTCGAGACCTACTACGGACCGTCATGACACTCCTCAATGCTGGTGTGCCGCAATTTACGATATTTAGATCGACGCGACTCACCCTTGTGAGACAAAGCGCGTTGCTTCAGATCCTCAAATCGATAACCAATTCCTTGAGTGTCTCTAATCGGATTTGCCTTACACGGAGGGAATGATCTCTCCAAGAAGTTCGAGCGCGCGCGTGGCGAAGGCCTCCATATTCTGACACCGCCCCGGGTTGCCGGTGCGCAGCGTGATTGCCCGCTCGGTCGGACCGGCGACTGCAATGCATGTGTGTCCCGCCGGATCACCGTGCCGATTGCCGGTCGGTCCAGTTGCGCCGGTCTCGCCGACGCCCCAAACCGCGGCATGCCGATCGCGCACGCGCCGCGCCAGGAGCAGCGCGTAGGTCTCGGTCGCCGAGCGCAAGCCCTGCATCTCGGCATCGCCGATGCCGAGCAGCGCCGCGCGCGCCAATTCTGTGTACACCACCGCGCCGCCGAGAAAGTACGCCGAGGCGCCGGGCACTGCCAATAATGCCGCGGCGATGAGCCCGCCAGTCGACGATTCGGCGGTGGCGATAGTCTCATGGCGGGCGATCAGACGCTTGGCGATCGTTTCCGCCGCAGGGAGCAATGCGTTCACGGCGCTCCCCGGCCTGTTCGTGTGATGGTCATAATGAAACTTTTCAGTTTTCCAAGTGTGAAGAGCCATTCAATCATCTTGCCGGGGCCTCGTTATTGGAGTTCCGAACCAAAGCCACGTTAGGCAGCGAGGGTCGCACATCTCAGAAATAGCCATGCCCGCTCATGATGTCGCCAATTAGCTCTCGCGGTCGAATCGCACCAACGACGTCCTTCATAAGGCGCCACAATCTTATTTTCTGCGCTGCCACGCCGAAGCGAGCGCCGCTTGTTGCGGTGTTCCAAATAATAATGAATTCGTTTGATCATTCCTATCCCGACGGTGTGGGTTTCATCACCTGAACAGACGTGCAGTACTTTCATAGCGGTATCTCTCCTGCATGTTGGCGGCGCGTTGCTTAGATGATCGGCAGGACCAATTACGCACGCCAAAATGGCTTACTTGCCTCGTAAGTCGCGTCATAGGGGGTGAGGCCGATATCCCGAAGTGAGCGGTCGGACATCGCCGCGAGCTCGCGTTGGTCACGCGAGCGGCGACGCCATTCGGCCACCTCTGAGCCTATTCTCGCTAATGCGTGATGCAGAACACCTGTGCGATCGCGGTCTGGCTTCTCTTTTTGCTTGCGCGCGAGTGGTCGCAAAATTGAAGCGGCGAACATCGGTCGGCCTATCGGATCAGGGGACGGTCACGTAGAGCGAGCCAATCTCAGCAATGCCCGGTGCCGCGAGTGCAATGATCGACAATTCGACAATTGCCACCGCAAGATAAAGCGCGGCCGCAAAGATAAGCCCTTGGTTGAATCCCGAGTTTCTACGGACAGTGCCGCGCTCGAATAACTGACGTGACAAAGTCGTTGCGGGGATCGCGGTCATTTCATCCTCCTCAGATCTACATCATTGAACAAACAAGCTCCGTTAGCGTCATGCGGCGTCAAACTGTATGGGTGGGATTTACTGCTTCGGCGCCTTGAGATTAATCGGACCGGCGGTAATATGATTCATCACTGTGGGTGATAGAATATGCAGGACCTGCGCACATTGGCGATCTTTGTGAAGGTGGCGGAGCGGCGAAGCTTTGTGCGAGCCGCTAGTGATCTTGGCATTACGCAGTCCGGCGTGAGCAACGCTATCAGCCGACTCGAGCAGCAAGTCGGTACGCGACTCCTTGCTAGGACCACACGCCGCGTGAGCCTGACCGATCATGGAGTGGCATACTTCGAGCGCTGCCGTCGGGCTTTGGCCGAACTTGAAGAGGCCGAGTTGGTACTCAAGGATTCCCAGCTCGAGCCCTCCGGCAACCTGCGCATTGATATGCCGGTATCGTTTGACCGTCTCAAAGTTGTGCCCTTACTTGGTCCGTTTCAGGCGAAATATCCGAATATCAAACTTCGTGTCACGTTCACTGATCGTTACATCGATCTGATTGAAGAGGGCGTCGACGTCTGCATGCGGCTCGGCCCGTTGCATGACTCAAGCCTGATCGCACGCCGGCTGAGTGGAGCGGGATTCAAAATCGTTGGTTCGCCCCGTTACTTTGCTAAATTCGCTAAACCGAGGCGGATCGAAGATTTGACCGACCACAATTGTCTGGCGTTTACGTTTCGCGAAACGCGCCTCGCGAGGGCATGGCGTTTCATGCAAGAAGGCGTTGAAAAAAGCCTCACACCCAAAGGTAATATGAGTTTCAGCGACGGGGCGGCAGTCTGTGACGCCGCTTGCGCCGGTTACGGACTTGCACAACTGCAAGATTATTTTGCCGACACCGCAATCGCGCAAGGTAAAGCTCGTTTCGGTGTTGGACAGATTTAAGCCGAAAATCGAACCAATCTGGCTCGTCTATCCGCAGACGCGGCACCTGACGCCGACGGTGCGCGCTTTCGTTGACTTTATGGCTGCGCAGTTTCGGTCACGACAAACGAAGTCCTAGAACGCATCGCTCGATACGGCGATCGAAACACCACCCGCTTTCACCCCAGGGGTAGCCTTCCTGAAAGTCCGCTTCTGGCATTTAACGGACATCCCAATGTTGCTCAGCCGATGTCTGCTTTCCGAGGTAAAGCAGACATCACGCGTACTTGCTGCGATGTCCGCTATTGACCCAAAGCGGAGATGAGCGGCTCAGGATCGTTGCCGTGCAAACTGATAACTGAACCCCATTCCGCTGGCAGCAAATCCTTGCTGTAATCGCCTCCTAATCGGCGTAGTCCCGGCCTTGGGCAAGGCATGCGACGGCGCGATTTCATTAAAGTAGTTGTTGGATCAGCCGCCAGTGACAGGAAAATTGATATTTGGTTTTTGGCGGCGTATTTGCTGCAATTTTTCGTAAACTTCTCTGTCCTAAGCCCGACTCAAGGAACGAATTATGAAACATCGAACGAAATGCGTCGACGCCACCTTTCGTTCAGGATTGTGTTAGAGTTAAAAGCCCGCGTTTCTCGGCGTTAAGCCTATGAACATTGGATTCAGGCAAAGTAAGAGGTAGGCGTTGAGCGATTACGCCTTGCAATTTGGCTTCGCCCTTATTGTGCTGACTGTCGCCTCCGCGGCGGTAATCATGTCGCGCCGGAATTATATCAAATCCGCTGATTTCGAGCGGAGCATTGACGCTCTTAGACTCGAGTTCAGGCGTTCAATCGATGCTGCGCAAGCGGCGACGATCAAAAGCGCCAGAACAATCAGCGAGAATGTTGTTTCAGTTATAGAGCCAATCGATTCGAGGGTGACGGATTTGACTCGCCGCCTTACGAGATTAGAACAGCACGCTGATGCAACTGCGACTTACATGGCAGGAACCCAGAAGCAATCTTTAGAAGAGAATGAGCGGATCGCGGGCCAACTGGCCGCACTTGAGCAAAACTTAAAGGCACTAAGGGATGAGTGTTCGTTGTTCAAGCAAACGATTGAGCAAGAGATCAATAATTTATTCGAAGCCATCAACTCGCGTCTCATCAATACCCAGAAACAAATGGATGAATTACTTCCGCGTCTGGTCCTTGGAGAAAAAGCACGCAAGGATTTAGGGAGCCTAATCAACTTGTTTGTCAAACGGCTCAAAAAGGCGAACGCAAACACAGCAGAGATAGCCCTGCGTCTTGACGATCTTGAGAGTCACTTCCGTTCAAAACTGAGACAACTTGAGGAGCGTCACGGTTCAATTTTCGAACGGGAGGACTGTTCAACAATCAAAACAGAGGATCTGGTTGATGACGCCACACCGAAAGCGGCCGATGGGGCGGTGCCAATTGAGACAAATACCGACACCGAAAATGCTGGGGCTTTCGAACGACCAGTTACACCAGTCGAAGAGTCGTCGAATGAAGAGAGCGGTGAGGGGGAAGGCCGCTCTGGTAATGGCCGCGCCGACGCGCATGCAACGTGAAGAGCTTTCGTTCTCGGACGAGGGCGCGGACGACGGAACCCGGCGCGGTATTCGGCGAGATCTCAGCGCCTAGCCTTTAGCCATTGAGGCTTTGCAGGCGACTTGGCCCCTGCAAGCATTAGTCCACCATGCAGGATTTGATCCCGGCCTTTGTTACTCCGCCGCCTTGATACCCGTGAGTTCGATAACCTTTGCCCATTTCTCGGTTTCAGCGGCGATAAGTTTTCCCCCATGGAGCGGCGGGAATCGCAACAAAACCGATGTCCGCTTTTGGGGTAAAGCGGACATCGATCAGACTAGTCCAAACGTCCGCTTTTGACCCATATCGACCGTTTGCCTTGAGGCCTCGGTGCGATGCAGCTATCCCGATCATTTACTCAATCACCCTGTCGGCGTTCGCGCGCACCCTCACCCGCCGCCCAGCCGCTGCGCCATCAGCACAATGGTCTTGCGGTAGACCTCGGAGTGATTCCACTCACGCATCGCCACCTCGAAATTCGGCGTGCCCGCGGTAAACGGCGCGCCCGCCTGCCAGCCATTGGTCTTGAGCAGATTGGCGGTCGAGGCCAGCACATCTGGAACGGAATGGCGCAGATCGACATGGCCGTTGCCGTCGTAGTCGACGCCGTACTTGATGTACGACGAAGGCAGAAACTGTGTCTGGCCGATCTCGCCGGCATAGGCGCCGATGAGATCGCGCAACGGCAGATCGCCGCGCTGGACGATCTGCAAGGCGGCGATAAGCTCGCGCTGGAACAGCTCGGTGCGGCGGCAGTCATGCGCCAGCGTCGCCACCGTGCGGATCACCGGCAGCTTGCCCATGTCGCCGGTGCCGTTATCGCTTTCGAGCGTCCAGACCGCCACGATCACCGGCGCGGGCACGCCGAATTGCCGCTCGATGCGCCCGAGCAGCGCGGCGTGCACCTGCATCAGTTTCCTGGCGCGGCTGATGCGGGCCGGGATGACCCGGGTGGCGGCGTATTCCTCGAAGCTCTTGGCGTGGAACATGCCGCGCTGGCGGCGGTCGAAGGCGAGGACGGCGGGGTCGGGCGTCAGGCCGGCGAAGGCCTGGTCGATGACCGCGCGCGAGACGCCCCGGCCTTGCGCGTCGCGCGCGATCGCGGCCAGGAACGCGTTGAAGTCGCCGCCGCATGGCGCGGCGAGCGCGGGGGCGGCGAGGAGCAGCAGGACGAGGGAAAGGAGGAGGCGGCAGGACTTCCCCATCCGCGTATCCTATCCCGCAAAGACCCAACCCGTCACCAGCCAGCCCCTAAGGTTGGCGTTACGTGTGTGGCACAAAGCGGACATCTAGTTCTTTGCGCCTAGTCTCATGCGAAAGAGGGTGTAATGGACTCGGCTTTCTCAGTTTCGCCACGGTATCTAGCAATCACATCTTGGAATTCTGGCCTTTTTTACCACTTCAACGCATTGTGCTGACATGGGGCTGTGGGGGATTCGGGGGATGCGACCTTCGTCGTTGACTTACGTTCTCCTTGGCGTCCTGGTAACCGTGGCGAACAATGTCCGCTTTCGGGGGTAAAGCAGACATCGGGTGGAGGGCGTGTCTGCTTCTGACCCTAACTTCCATTGTGTGGAGTGTTAAACCTCGGCTCCGTTCCCGCCAACCATCAGGAGGGAAAAATGGAGCTCGTGACTCATAAAAAGTTGAAGGGCGGCCGTCTGATGCTTTGGGGGAAGGCACAGTGGTCACTGGGGCAAAAGGATTTGTCTTCCTGGCTGGCAACACCGCAACCACTGACGACTACGAGCCCTTCAAAAAGGGCGGTGGTGCCGTAGGAGACGCGGCAACGCAGTGGCGCAACATACTTACAAATATCAAATCCGACTTGGAGGAACTTGGCACCTCGCTAGACCACCTGATCAAGCTTACGTTTTTCGTGAAAGGACCCTCTGGTGGCGTATTGAGTTCTTCCGTCAGGACGTGATGGACGAGTTCTTTGCTCAGCACTGCCCAAAGCACTGCAGCTACAACAATCCTCCACCGTCGGAGCTAATCGGGGTTGCTGCGCTCGCGCATCCCAACCTCGCAGTTGAAATAGTAGCGGTCGCGGCACTGCCTGATTAGCTTCGTCCCCGTGTGAGGATCAGTGAATGTCCGCTTTGGCACAAAGCGGACATCACGGCCGTGCTGATCCATGTCCCTTTTGGGGGTAAAGCGGACATCAGTCGCACCTTCCCCAATGTCTGCTTTTGACCCAAAGCGGACATCGGCGAGGGCCGAAAAAACGGGGACAGGCTTGGCCTGCCCCCGTTAGTCGCCTCAGTACCCAAACGGCCTTGCCGATAGGCTGCGGGTGCCTCCTACGCATTACCAAGAGGCAGAGCGACAAACCGCGTGGCATCGCCCATCTTCACGCGCATCAAGACTTGATTCTTCCCCTGCGATTTCGCCTCGCTCAGTGCATTTCGCACATCGCCGGCACTAGCAACCGGCTTTCCACCGACCTCGAGGATAACGTTCCCGGCCTGAAAGCCTTGCTCGGCTGCTGGACCATCTGGTTCCACCGCGGTGACCACAACGCCCTTGTCGCCAGCGCCAGACACTTCACCCGCCGGCGCTAGTTTCAGTCCGAGATGCGGCACGCCGCTGGTGGGCTTAGCGCTGTCTCTGCCGGCGCTTGCCTGCTGTTCATTCGGCACCCCCGCCAATGTCACCGTGACGCTCTTTGGCTCGCCGTTTCGAACAATATCGAGTTTGACTGAACTATCAGGCGCCATCATGCCGATGGTGCGAGCGAGCTCGCGGGCATCCTTCACCTGCGTGCCATTGACCGCAGTGATCACGTCGCCGGATTCGATCCCAGCTTTCGCAGCCGGGCTACCGCTTTGCGGCTCAGCAACCATCGCGCCTGCTGCTTTCTTCAAGCCGAGGCTCTCGGCGATCTCGGCAGTCACTGGCTGGATTTGCACGCCGAGCCAGCCGCGCGTGACATGGCCGTTTTCCTTGAGCTGCGCCACGACCGTCTTCGCAGTATCCGCTGGAATGTCGAAGCCAATGCCGACCGAGCCACCCGACGGTGAAAAGATCGCAGTGTTGACGCCGATCACGTTGCCGTTGACGTCAAAGGCTGGTCCGCCCGAATTTCCTTTGTTGATAGGCGCGTCGATCTGTAGATAGTCGCCGTACGATGCTCCACCGATATCGCGGCCGCGCGCTGAGACGATGCCAGCCGTGACTGTGCCGCCGAGCCCGAACGGATTCCCGACTGCGACCACCCAATCGCCCACATGCGGTGCATGCTCGGCGAATTTCACAAAGGCGAAGTCCTTCTTGCCGTCGACCTTAATCAAGGCGAGATCGGTCTTGGGATCAGTGCCGACCACTTTGGCGGCGTAGACTGTGCCGTCGTCGGTAGTGACCTGAACTGATGTGGCGTGATCGACCACGTGGTTGTTCGTCACCGCATAGCCATCTGCAGTGATAAAGAAGCCAGAGCCTTCTCCGGTAACGCCATGTCGCCGCGGCGCCTGAGGCCCGAACTGGCGGCCGAATTGCTGACCGAACTGGTCGCCGAATTGTTGGAAATATCGATCGAGCGGCGCGCCGGGCTGAACCGGATTTTGCTGCTCTTCATCATCGCCCTCGTCCTGCGACAACGCTGGTTTCGCCGAACCGGATACTTTTACCCGCACTGAGATCACTGCGGGCTTCACCTTGGCGACGATGTCGGCAAAACCGGCCGGACGCTGCATGTCGGATTCGGCAGCGTTTGCTCGCAGCGCACCTGTTGCAGGCTGCCAATAACTCGCCGGTCCGGCCAGCAGTACTGCGGCACCAAGCGCGCCAACCGATGCCAGCAGTGTCAGCCGGCGGGCAGTAAGATGCCGAAATTTCCGGCTATCTGAGTCAGTCTGATTCATTACCTTCTCCATCAAGCAATTAGTCCAGCGGACCTTGCGTGACGCACACATGGCGATGGCTCACTTACGAGAACATGGAGAGTGCATTAATTCGCGGAAAGTATTTTGGATGAGGTCTTTTGTTGCCAAGAATTAATCCGGACGCCACGTCCGGGTAATTCTCTTACTTCTATTTGTCGCGGCGCTGTCGCGTTGCGCGATTTATCCAAGCTTAATGTGACAAATTGACACCGAAGCCGCCGCGTTGTCCAAACTGCGCGCAGCCGATGCGACTCGTTCGAAGAGCACTACGGTTTTGCGGCTTACCGGAGCTTTTACGTTTGAATGCCCGACATGTGGGATGTCTCACACCGACGGCGGTCACCACAATGCTACTGGGATTTGACCCAGCTGACTATTCGTTCGTCGTGAAGCGGCGAGGGAATCCGCAGAAGCCGTGGCGGTGGGAAATTTATTGTGCCGGCAAGTCGGCGCCGGTAAAACGCTCGCCGATCCTTTTCGAGAGCATGGCAGAAGCAGCCAAAGAAGGGAAAAAGGCCCTTAGACACTTCCTAGTCAAACAGGCGGCCTGAGATCGTCGGGCGTTTTGGCTTATCCTGCTGACCATCAGAAATGGTTCGTGGGGCACGATCACCCAATATCAAGGACGATATTGCCCAACACTTCGCCGCGCTCACTGAGTTCATGTCCTAGGGCGACGTCACGCAATGGCAAGCGTCGGCCCACCGTGTGGATCAGTCGGTTGCTTTGGAGGACCCCGTTCAGCTCGGCAAGGCAGGCGTCGCGATCGGCAGCACTGAGGTCGTAGACAAGAAAAAGCCGAAGCGTGATCGAGTTGCGCATCAGCCACAGCGTCGGCAACGTCGATTCGTTTGACGACATGCCGTAAACAACCACGGTTGCGTGCGGCCGCAAGATATTTGGATAGTCTTTGCCGTTCGTGGAGAGATCGAGCTCGATTATTGCATCGACCCCGAGTCCATTGGTCAAGGTCTTGACGCGCTGACCGACATTTTCGGTTCGATAATTGATGACCTCGTCAGCGCCCGCCCTAAGGGCATGTGCCGCCTTCTCAGGCCCGCTGACGGTCGTGATCACACGCGCGCCGCGCATCTTCGCGAACTGGATGGCGTAGTGCGCGACTGAACCCGCACCGCCAACGATCACCACAGTTGAGGCTGGGCTGAGCTCGGCAAGGCGGACTGCTTGAACGGCGGTGAGTGCCGGGATGCCGAAACAGGCTCCTTCGGCATAGCCGACGCGTTCGGGCAGCAGCACAGCTTGCGCCGACGGCAACACAATATATTCGGCGGCCGTGCCGTGTGGCCGACGCCATTGCCCATTCCAAATCCAGACCCGCTCGCCAACGCGATTGGCAACGCCCGGCCCGACCCTCTCAATATCGCCCGCACCGTCGCTATGGGGAATGATCAGTGGTGCCGACATCGGCGCCGTGCGGCCGCTGCGAGACTTCCAATCGGACGGATTCACCCCTGAGGTCTTCAGATGCACACGCACCTCGCCGGGCCCGGGTTCGGGCGTCGGCTGCTCACCAACTTGCAGGACCTCGCGCGCCGATCCCTGCTTCACATAAAACGCGGCCTGCATTTGACTCTCCAAAGTGACTTCCCGCGCAAGGATTTCCCAAATGACCCTCACACCCGATAGTTCGCAGGTATTGGGCTAGACTTGATGCGTGTTTCGGGTCGTCAGAACGTATCTTCGCGCGGCCGCTCGGACCTTCCACCTTCACAATCATACTCACGGGTCGCACATTGCCGCATCGGCCCAGGCCGTGTACCCCAGTTACGGCAACGGACCTCCGCTGTACAATTATGCTGGTCCAGCCATGGCGGCACCGGTCCATGCGGCACCGCATGGGTACCGGCCACTGATTTACACACCACAACTCTACACACCGACTCCTGCCTTCCCAGCAC
>Ga0306923_10005805_pt1 | contig 12077 bp, 8 predicted proteins | sample sta12Can44000108_FD_203841 | JGI IMG/M metagenome (GOLD analysis project Ga0306923, IMG submission 203841) | Lab enrichment of tropical soil microbial communities from Luquillo Experimental Forest, Puerto Rico - statanox.12C.anox.44.000.108 (v2)... | ecosystem: Environmental > Terrestrial > Soil...
GGTCCGGCGTCCCGGCGGGAGCTCCGCTCCTCGCGCGTCCACCTGCGCTTCGAGCGCGCCGGCAAGGGCGGCGAGGGCGCCTTCGTCACGCCGCACCCCGGCGGGCGGCATCTGCCCGGCGCGCAGCTTGCGGATCATTTTCTCGGTGACGTCCGGGTGAAGGGCCGCGCTCGATATCTCAAAGGACGAGAAGGAAAGGTTGCCGTTGCGACTTCGATCGTTGTGACAACCCGCGCACGTCGTTCTCACGAGGGTCTGCGCCAGCTCCCCGGCCGGAGACGCGAGCACCGGCTCGGTCGCGGGGGTTCCCAAGGTCGCCGGCCCGGGCGCCTGCGCGCTCAGCACGCCGATCCCACAGCCTGCCGCAAGACCGGCGAGCAAGGGCGTCCAGTTCATCGTCCCCACCGCCACACGTTAACTCAAATTCGGCTGAAAAAACCCGAATATCCACGTCAGCAGCTCAGTGCCTCCAGACGACCTCCTCAGAAGAACAGCTTCATGCCGATCTGCACGTTCCTGGGAAAATAGATCGATTTCCTCGGGTTCGGAATGCTCCCGAAGTTCGCGCTGGTCGCAGTGGTGTTCGGGGCGTCGAAGATGGAAACGTTCGTCAGGTTGAACGCTTCGGCTCGCAGCTCGAACCGGTAGCGCCCCGGCAAGATGAATTGCTTGAAGATCGACAAATCGAGCGTCGGGCGCCATGGAACGCGGATGTCGCTGAAACGGTGGGGCGTCGTCCGCAGTGTGAAGGGGGGCCGCTGCCTCCAGACCGGGCTCTCGCCGGGCTGGCAATGCTGCAGGTTGCCGCTCGTGTCCACATAACAGGTATTGAACCAACGGTCTGGCGTCGGATTCGCCAGGACGGCTGACGTCCCTGGAATCGGCTCGAGCGCTGCCGGCTCGTCGAGCGGCCTTCCCGACTGCCAGTTGAAATTCCAGTTCACCTGCCACCCGCCCGCGAGCTGATTGAGCGTGGAATTCATGTCGCTTCCGAACGGCTGACCGTGACCGAACGGCAGCGCGTAGGTGCCGCTGAACTGCCAGATGTGCGGACGGTCGTAGTTCGTCACCTCCCGCACAGGTTGGGCGTCTTGCGCATTCAGAAACTCGTTCTGCTCCATCGTCTTCGAAAACGTGTACGAGCTGATGAGCGACAAGCCGCGCGACACTCGCTTCCGGACAATGAACTGGAGGCTGTTGTACCAGCCGTGGCCGACCGACAGCGAGTTCTCCGTGATGCTGCCGAACTCGGGATACGGGCGGAGCAGCTCCTGGCGTTGGATGGTCATGCCGTTGCGCGTCGTGTCCGGCAGGAGTCCCGCGAACGGGTTTGCCACAGTCTGCTGAAGGTACGCCTGCCCCTTGGCCATATCGGCGGCGCTGATGGCGTTGATGTCTTTGCCGTTCGTGACCGACAGATCACGAGTCTGGCTGCCGACGTAGCTCGCCTCGACCATCAGATCGCGCGTGATCTCTCGTGAGACCGTCGCGTTGTATTCGTGGATGTGCGGCATACGGTTGTCCGGGTCGTCGAAGCTGATGCCGCGCCCCACCTGCGTGAGCAGGCCAAGACTGGAGCCGGGCGCCTGGAGCTGGCCGTTCGGAAACGGGTTGGCGAAGGTGTTCACGCCCAGCTCGGGGAGGCCGACGCGGCCGTTGAGATCGTTCGCAATGTACGGCGTGGTGATGAAGAACGGACTTTGCGAGCCGAGCGCGCCTCGATACGAGAAATAGAGCCCATAACCGCCGCGCACGACGGTCTTCTCGTTCAAGGAGTATGCGAAGCCGACGCGAGGCTGCAAGTTGTAGGGCTGCGCATTGAACAGCTCACGAGGCACGCCGCTGACGCCGGCAAAGAGCAGCCCGCCCTTGAGGTTGGCGCACGCGGGACATTCGTTGATGCCCGGCCGGCCCTGGATTTGGCTGCCGAGTGGATTCGCCTGATCGAACGCGAAACCGCGGACGAGGCGGTCGTTCGCATCGACGACGCCGCTCTCGTCGTCCCAGCGGAGTCCGAGATTGAGGGTCAGCCTGGCAGTCAGGCGCACATCATCCTGCATGTACAACGCCGTGTAGTGCCACAACTCGTTGCGTTCGTTCCCGCCGCCGACTTCGCTGCTGTACGTCGTGCCGCCCGAGCTGTTGCTTGGCGCCGGATACCCGAGCAGAAAGCTCGCCACCGAGTCGCCGCTCGTCGTGTCGCCATTATTCGGATCGCGCCGGGTAAACTGCCGGGTGGCTGCGAACTGGCCGTTGGCGTTGCCGCTCGTCGCCGGCAACGCTTCGATGTGGCGGTACTCGACGCCCGCCTTGAACGTGTGCCGGTCCAGGCTTCGCGTGTAGTTGGCCTGAACGCTCGCGGTGCGATTGCTGGTCCCGCGGCCGTTGCCGCCGACCCCGACGTTCGTGAACTGCTCCATGCTGACGACCGGCATATACTGCCCGGGGAGATTCTGGAATCCGAGCACGCTTCGATCGAACGCTTCGGCTTCGAGCTGCCGCGCGTCCTCGGTGAACCACGAGACCCCCCCGCGCACGTTGAGCAGGCCGCGGGCACCCACCGATTTCACCCAGTCCACGGCTGATCCCCTGTTGACACGGGTTTGCGGCCATTGGCCTTGAGCCGCATACGTGCCTTGCAGACCGTTCGTGCTGCGGAACTCATCGCGATGGTTGTGATCCGCCCGCACAAAAACTCTGCTCGCGTCAGAAAACACGTGATCGATTTTGACGAGCTCCGAGTCGTAGTCGTACTTCGCCGTGTTGACCGGGTTGACGTAGTTGTTGAGCCGCTGATTCGGGATTGTCGGTGCGGGGAAAACGAGGTTCAGAATCCGTTGCGCAACCGGGTTGATGCGGTTCGCCGGTGACCACGTGCCGGTCGCGGCGTTGTACACCTGGTTGATGTTGTTGTTCGGAAACGCCAGCCTCGTGCAGGTGCCCTTCGCGTCGCACGTCGTGGTCAACGGATCGTAGATGACGAGCGGAGTCCGCTGGTCTGTATACGTCTGATTGAAGTTGCCGCTGCGTTCCGCGAGCGTCGGCACGCTCGTCGTGGTCGGAAACGGGACGCGCTCGCGCAGCCCTTCGAAGGTCCCCATGAAGAACGTCTTGTCCCGAACGATTGGGCCCGTCACGGTGACGCCGTACTGGTTGGCGCTGTAGGGCGGCTTCGGCTGACCGAGCGAGTTGTTCAAGGTGTCGTTGGCATTGAGGGCGTCGTTTTTCAGAAAGTCCCACGCCTGGCCTCGGAAATGGTTGCCGCCGCTCTTGAGCGTCATGTTGACGACGCCGCCGCCTGTGCGTCCGTACTGGGCGTCGTACGTGTTCGTTTGAATCTTGAATTCCTCGACCGCGTCGACGGGAGGGCCGAAGTCGTAGACGCCGCGGGTGCTGTTGGCGACGCCATCGAGCAGGAACTCGTTCGTCTGGACGCGGCCGCCGTTGATCGACCAGTCCGAGCCGCCCTGGTTGTCGAACGGCCGCAGCCCCGAGGTGCCTGTTGACCCGAACGTCGGCACCTGCCAGTTCACGCCACCCGCAAGGCGATTCAGCATGAAGATCATCCGACCGTTGAGCGGCATCGCCTCGACGGCAGTGTTGTCGATGGTCTGCCCGAGACCGCCGGTCGTCCGGTCGAGGAGCGACGCTTCCGCGCGCACGTCGACCAACTCGGAGATGTCGCCAACTTCGAGCCTTGCATCGACGGTCACGTGCTGGCCGACTTCCACCGTCACTCCGGATCGAATGAACGTCTTGAATCCACTCAGGCTCACCTCGACGCGGTACTTCCCGGGGTTGAGGAACGGCGCGGCATACGCGCCATCGGCTTGCGTGAACGCTTCGGACCGGACGTTCGTTTCTTCGTGGGTGACGATCACGGTGATGTGAGGGATGCTGCCGCCCGAGGCGTCCGTGACCCGCCCCACGATTGTGCCGCGGAACTCCTGCGCCCGTGCACTGCCCGCCAGCACAGTGAGGCTTGCGAGCGGCACCGCCATCAATGTTGCGGCCGGGCGTACACATCTTAGTGACGGGGACATTGCGCCTCCGGCGGCCACGTACTGCGCCGGGTCGGATAGCTTACTGACTTTAGCGGTAAAGTAAAGACCGTTAATCGGTCAAGCCGGAGGGTCGCTTCGCGAACCATCCGGGGACTGGAAAGGCGGCATCTCGCCTCGTTCGAGGAAGGCCCGGTACTCGGATTCCGACTCGAAGCGAACAGTCAAACCCAGTCGACCATTGGAGATCGAAATCGAGAATTGGCCGCAATGGCCATGCGTGCACTCGCCACGTTGAATCACGGCGCGCGCCGTGGCGGGGGTGTGCCGATCCGTCCAGACGTACACCCTCATCGCCTGTCCGTCAGTTTGCGTTGAAAGCGCTCGCTGAGGAGCTTCTGTCGTTCGGCCGGGTTGCGCCTTCGGTACTTCCTGGCCTGGTCGAGAATCGCGCCGAAGAGTTGCTCGACGAAATCCAGCTTCCCCAACGTGAAGCCTTCAACCCAGGCCGTTCGCTCGCACGTGTAACACTTCAACAGGGCGCGGGCGTTGTCCCAGCGATCGATGTCGACCTTGTCCGAGCCGCACTGACAGAACACCACCATCGCCACGGGACCAGCAGACTAGCGCACCGGCGAACAAAAGGCAAATATAGCGGGGATTGGGCCGTATTCCGTCCTTCGTGGCGCGATGCGAGCGGGATGCCATCGCGCGGGGTCAGAGTTGGCAGAACCGGCGGTGGCCCCGGGCCACAGCGCCGGACCTGATCACACCGCAGGAGCCAGGTGAGAGCTGGCGTCGGCGGACTGAGCTGCCTCGGAGTTGATGGCGAGCGTGGTCATGTCGACCTTGCCCTGCAAGTGCCCGCCTTCGTGAATGACGAGACGCACGCAAGAGACCTGGCCGCTGACCGAGCCGCTTCCTCGAATCTCCAGTTTGTCGTGCGCCATCACGCTGCCGGTGACCGATCCGAAAACGATGATGACCTTCGCCGCGACGTCCGCGTCGATGGCCGCGTTCGGCAGGACCGTCAGTGTGTGATCGGGCAGATCGATTCGACCTTCGACGCGGCCGTCGATCGTCAGATCTTCTGATCCGATCAGGTCTCCCTTGACGCAAACCGTGCGTCCAAGCTTGGTGACCGACTGATGCCAGGGTGTGAATGGTTGATGGTCCTGACTCATTGGCACGCCCGGTGTGCTCCCTTCATGAACCCGTGTCTCGTGTCGGCTCCGCATGCAGCTGCCCCCCGCAGGTGTTTCGGCACGACCTCAGACGACATTTAGGTCAGTTCTGCGGCCGAGCTTGGACAAGATTTACCGCGCCCGTCGCGTTGCGTAATCGACGCCGCGCGCTCGATCGCGTTCTCCGTTCCAGAACCGCGCGATCTTTCCGATCCGTCTCAATGATCGCGCGGATCGCTTCTCGGGCGCGCTGTGGAATGGTCTTTGCTCCCCCGCCGAGTGCAAACCATGGGCCGACTTGGTACTGATCTCGCGATTGATCTGGGCACCGCCAATACGTGTGTCTTCGCGCCAGGACATGGCGTTGTGCTCAACGAGCCCTCGCTCATCGCCTTCAACACGGCGTCCGGGCACGTGGAAGCCGTGGGCAATGACGCGCGAGGCATGCTGGGACGAAGCCCGGGAAATCTGCGCCCGGTCCGGCCGATCAGGGACGGCGTCATCGCCGACTTCGACGCGACCGAGAAGATGCTGACGCATTTCATCAAGAAGACCTACCGCCAGCTGCACGCGTGGACGCGTCCGCGCGTGGTCATCGGAGTGCCGACCGAAATCACGCCCGTGGAGCGCCGTGCGGTCAAAGACAGCGCGTACCGCGCGAAGGCGAGCGAGGTGTATCTGGTCGAGGAGCCGATGGCGGCCGCGCTCGGCGCGGGACTTCCGATTGGCGATGCCGCCGGGAACATGATCATCGACATCGGCGGAGGCACGACCGACATCGCGGTCATCTCCCTCTTCGGCGTCGTCATCGGCCGCTCGGTCAGAGTGGCGGGAGACGCCATGGACGAGGCCATCGCCCAGTTCCTCAAGAAGCGCCACGACCTCCTCGTCGGCGAGCGGACCGCCGAAGCCGTAAAGATCGAAATCGGCTCGGCCGCCGAGCTGGACGCGCCGGTGACGATGGAGGTGAAGGGGCGCCATATGAGCAAGGGAGTGCCTCGACGGATCACGATTACCGACGCCGAGATCCGTGAAGCGCTTGCAGAACCACTCAAGATCATTCTCAGGGCCGTCCGCGAGACGCTGGATCAGATCCCCCCGGAAATCTCGGCGGACATCTACGACCGTGGGATTGCTTTATGCGGTGGCGGATCGCTCCTGCGCCACTTGGACAGGCGCCTTCGAGAGGAGACGCGTTTACCGGTTCAACTCGTCGAGGATCCCCTGTCGTCGGTCGTGCTAGGCGCGGGCAAGATGCTGAGCGACGAGCGGTTGCTCAAGACGCTGTCGGTCCACTGAGCTCACCTTCCGCCTCACCCGTCGCCTCGCGACAAGCGATCTCCCTTCTTCCCACTCCTCTGGCGTAGACTATCCCACCGAACGGAGGCAGTAATGGCCAATGAACCACGGGCCGATGATCGCTCCTCGGCTCCGTCCCGCCGCCAGATGATCAAAGCTGGAGTCGCTGGTGTGATGGCGGCCGTCGCCGGCGTAACGCCAACGGCCGAGTCGCAAGCGCCGGCATCGCCCCCAGCGTCTCGGACGACCCCGCCGGCTCGGCCGGCCGCGCGGATGAATGGGCCGCTCTTTTTCGACGTCGAGACGTCGCACGGCGTTGTGCGCGGCATGGCCAACACAGGCATCAAAATCTTCCGCGGCGTTCGCTACGGTGCCGACACCGGCGGCGGAAATCGTTTCATGCCGCCGCGCAAGCCGGTTGCCTGGGGCGGCGCGCGCAACTGCATCGGCTACGGTCCGATTGCTCCGCAGACCGCGTCCGGCTTTCGTTCCGACTACTCGCAACTGATCCAATGGGACAAGCACATCGGAACGGGCGGCATGAGCGAGGATTGCCTGTCGCTCAACGTGTGGACGCCGGGCGTGAACGACAACGCGAAGCGCCCGGTGCTCGTGTCGTTTCACGGCGGCGGCTGGGCGACCGGATCCGGCAACGGGCCGATGTACGACGGCGGGCAGCTCGCGCTGCTCGGTGACGTGGTTGTCGTGACCGTGAATCATCGTCTCGCGAGCTTCGGATACACGCATCTCGCGGCACTCGGCGCGCCCGAAGAATTCAAGTTCGCTGGCGTGTGCGGCGCGATGGACATGGTCGCGTCCCTCGAGTGGGTGCGCGACAACATCGCGGCGTTCGGCGGCGATCCGGCACGCGTCATGACCTTCGGCCAGTCGGGCGGAGGCTCGAAGACCTCGACGCTGCTTGGAACGCCCGCCGCGAAAGGGTTGTTCCACCGCGCGGCCGTCCAGAGCGGCTCCACGCTTCGACTCATTGAAGAAGACGCGGCCGCCAAATCCGCTGATTTGCTGCTCAAGAAGCTGGCCCTCCCGCGTAACCGGATTGCCGACATTCAACGGCTGCCGTGGGAGCAAATCCTGCAGGCGCAAACCGAGGCCACTGGCGCGGCGTTCACGCCGGTCATGGACGGCCACTATCTGCCGCACCATCCATTCGATCCGGCCGCACCGCCCGAGTCGAGGGATGTGCCCATCATGATCTCGACGACGCTCGAAGACGCGGCGCTGCGGCTGACGAATTGGGATCTGACCGACGCCGGGCTCACCGCGCTGCTGAACGAACGCTTCAACGGGAAGGCTCAGGAGATTCTCGATCTCTATCGCCCGGTGACGGCGGGCAAGACGCCGTATCTCGTGCAGGCCCAGGTGCTCACCGACACCCAGGTGCGCTCGCGCGCGATCGCCCAGGCCGAGCGGAAGGCGGCGCAGAACGGCGCGCCCGCATATATGTATGTCTGGGAATGGGCGACGCCCGCCTTCGACGGTAAGCTCGGTGCCGTGCACGGCCACGACGTCGACGCGTCGTTCAATCTCTATCGCAACGGCATCTGCGGCACCGGAGAACGGGCCGGCCGCGCCCTCGCGGGGCGCCTGGCGTCGACCTTCGTTGCGTTCGCGAAGACCGGCAATCCAGACAACGGTCAGATTCCGCACTGGCCGGTCTACGACGCGGCGACGCGCGCAACCATGATCTTCGACGCGAACACGCGCGTGGAAAACGACCCCCGTTCAGCGATTCGGCAATACTGGAGTCACAATGCGCAACCCGAAGCTGACGATTAGGCGGCTCGTCGGGCTCTCGCTCGGTCTGTGCGCGGCCGCGCTCGTTGGCGCTGTCGCGGCGCAGAATCCCGACGGCACTCGCGTGCGGTCAGCCGCCGCCGGTCCGGCCGAACCGCCGCATCATCGGGCGAACGAGGTCGGCTGGCGCTTGGCGCCGTCGGAGCAGAAGTACGCCTCGATCGACGGCAATCGCCTCAAGTCGTACGTCGGCGAGTTGACCGCCATGGCGCGCAGATATCGCGACAACGGTCACCCGCAGTTCTGGGGACGCATCATCGGGACGACAGCGGACACGGAAAACGCCGAGTGGATGATGCAGAAGTTCCGCCAGATCGGCCTGACCGATGTCCACGAGCAGTATTTCGATCTGCCGCCGCAGTGGATGCCGAAATCGTGGAGCGTCACCGTCTCGGGAAGCGGCAAGGCAATCGCGATCGACACCGCACAACCGACCTATCAAGCGGTGGGCACGCCGGCTGACGGGCTGGATCTCGAGGCCGTCTATGTGGGGATGGCCAGCGAAGCGGATTTGAAGCTCGCGCGCGACGTCCGTGGCAAAGCCGTGTTCTTCTACAGTACCGATACGTCGTCGCGGCACGCGCCGATCGCGGAGAACGCCATCCGCCGCATCGGCGAGCGCGGAGCAGCGGCGATCTTCGTCATCCAGGGCATTCCGGGGAACGAGCGCACGCAGTTCTATCCGGTCAACAGTCCGGTGCCGACGTTCTCAACCGGCATGAAAGATGGTCTCGCCGCACGGGATCTGATCGCGGACGCCACGGTGGCCGGCGGCGCACCGCACGTGAAGGTCAGGCTCGACATTGACCGCACGCCGGGACTGAAGAGCGGCACGGTGTGGGGGACGCTGCCCGGCACGACGGACGAGCAGGTGATGGTCGTGGCTCACCGCGACGGCTGGTTCGAAGGCGCGAACGACAACGCCGCAGGGGTGGCCACGCTCGTGGGCATCGCCGAGTACTTCGCCCGAGTTCCGAAAGCCGAGCGCCGCCGGACGCTCGTGTTCCTGGGGACGACCGGTCACCACAACGGCACGGCCGAGAGCGGCGCGTGGCTCGCGTCGCACCCGGAGGTGTTCGACAAGACCGCGCTGCTCCTCAACTGCGAGCACACGGGAGGAATCGAGAGCGGCCCCGGCAACATCCGCCTCTCGAACGCCGTCGCCGCGTTCAACTGGTACGGCACGGGCCCGAGAGTCGCCGACATCATCGTTCGGGCGATGGATGCGTTCGGGGTGCCGAGCTTCCCGGAGTCGGCGCCGTCGCCACCGGGCGAGATCGGCCGGTACTACCGATTCGCGCCCTCGGTCGAGATCATCAACAGCGGCTACGTCTGGCACTCGGATCAGGAGACCGCCGACACGATTTCGGCCGGCGGGCTGGCGGCGGTCACGCGCACGTACGCCAAGGTGATCGCCGACACCGACTCGATCGATCTCAAGGAATTGCGCCAGCCGATTGCGCCTCGCGGGACGGCACCGCAGGAAAATCGTCGATGACCATGACCGCGTGGGTCGATGGGGCCGCTCAACCCTCGACCCCCACGGTCGCGACGATTCCTGAGCGATAGAGCCGAACCTTCCACACCTCAACTTTAACGATCGCCCCTCGCGCGATCGGCGTCGGCTGCCAAATCGTGCAACAGTTCGAAGAACGCCGGGGATTGACCGCTGAACAGCCCATCTGCAGTGAGAGCGTTGGCCGCGCCTATGGCCGCACCCTTCGTCTCAGTTGGGCGAATGATCGAGCAAACCGGAAACTTGCGGCTGAGGAATGGCACAGGCTCGGGCATGATCAGGTTCGTCGAGAAGTCTTCCCCGCCAAACGGAGTGGCATTGAGGTCCGGAAACTCCAACCCATTGGTCGGGTCGACGAGCGGAGGCGCGTTGCCCGCCTTGTCGTGCCACGTCTGAAAGTGCATCGTCTCCGTCGGACCGATGCTGAGGAGGATGCGCAGGACTTCCGGCGCGCTGACCCGCTGCGCCAGGCTTGGATACAGGCTGGTGCCGCCTTGCTCGATAAAGGCAAAGTGGAATCCGGCCGTGTTCGCGATCGCTTGAAGGTGATCCGGTGGATCCAAATCGTCATCGGTCCGGGGGATGGCGGGGAACTGTCCCGTCATCAAGCCAGGTACCGCTTGCGGGAACATGAACTGGGGATCGAGATCGGGGTTCTCCTCGCGGCTGCGATAGCGCGTCCACCAACTCGTATCGACGGTCAATTGCATGAGGTTTGTCAGCCGTCCAATCTGCTGCGCGCCCGTTGCCTGACTGCTGGGCAATGTCCGGAATTGATCGAGGTTGGCTGCCGCCGCTCCCTTCGACGCCAAGTACGCGTTGATGAACTGGAAATGCGTCATCTCGTCTTCCGTGTTGTCGTGAATGTATTGGGGCATGTCCGAGTCCAGCGCTTCCAGCGCTTTGGTGTAAGGGTCGCTCCCGGTCCCGCCGGGGACTTCATCGTCCTGGACTCCGCCGAGCTCGTTGTACTGTTGCCAGAGATCGGTCTCGAGGATCTCGAGCGCAGCCAGGAATCTGAGGATCGCCGCGTCACCGCTGCTGAGTCTTCGGCTGCCCTCTTCGCCTGATTGACCGAAGACACGCTTAGTTAGCGACCCAACGCCTATTGCTGCCGAGGCTGCTGATGCCATTCCCGTCCTGAGGATTGAGCGGCGGGTGTATTGGGGGTTCGCACGATTCTCAGTGCTCTTCATGATCGGTCTCCTGTCTCGTCAACATCTGGCATTTCGAGACGCGCGGTAAGAACCTTGTTCTTCATCGGACGCGCGGTGCGAAAAGCAAATCGTGAGCCCTGCGTCTGATCTCGAATCGCGCGAGAGTGGACCCCATGGTTTTTCGACGCGCGTAATTGCTGTTTCGCGATCCGAAAAATGGTCAGGTGATTGCCGATCGTAGAGAACAGCTCGACCGGACGGAGAGGTCATCAATACCGTCGAAGATGTCGCTCCTGGTGGCCAGGACCTACCACGCCAGGACCAGCGCGGTCGCAGCGACCAGCAGGACCACCATCAGCCACCCCATCCCAAACCCGGCGAGGTCGTCGCGAAACGCCCGCAATCCGCCGCGCCCGGCCGCGCGGCCTAGCTGCAGCAAATGGACCAACAGTAGAGGACGTTCCACGTCGTCATCGCTCGAGGCCTCCAGCCGGCCGAAGAACGACCCGATCGCGTCTGCGGGTTCCGGGGACGTCAGCATGCTGACGATCACGAGCGCGGCAACGCCGACGACGAGCGCGGCCAGGAACACGTTCGCATCCCAGTAATCCAGCCGCTGGCCCTTCAGGGAATACACGACGAAGTTCGTCGTCAGCGCCAGCACCAGGCTCGCGAGGGCGCCCCACCGGTTCGCGCGCCGCCAGAGGATGCCGCCGAGCACACCGATGCCGACAAACGTCGACAGCGTTTCGGTCAGCAGGAACGTGTACAGCACGCTCTGGATCAGAAACACGGCGTAGAGAACCCCGATCAGGGTGATGGACACGCCGCTCACGCGCCCGACCCACAAGTAATGACGATCGGGACGATTGGGCGCGAGCCGCCGCCGGTACAGTCCTTCGGTGAACAACGCGCCGCTGTCGACCAGGAACGCCGAGCACGCCGACATGTTCGTGGCCAGAATTGACGCGATCAGAAGGCCGAGCGCGCCCGGAAAGAGGAGCTGCCGGCAGGCGAACCCGAACGCGTTCTCCGGATCATGGAGTGTCAGGGCGTCACCTCGCCCCTGCGCAATCATCGCGGCGACGATGAGCCCCACGAGCAT
>Ga0306923_10005806_pt1 | contig 12077 bp, 10 predicted proteins | sample sta12Can44000108_FD_203841 | JGI IMG/M metagenome (GOLD analysis project Ga0306923, IMG submission 203841) | Lab enrichment of tropical soil microbial communities from Luquillo Experimental Forest, Puerto Rico - statanox.12C.anox.44.000.108 (v2)... | ecosystem: Environmental > Terrestrial >...
GTCCGTTCTCGATGATCGTGGCGCGGCGGCCCGGCTGCGGGCGGCCGCTACGGAGCGTGGTGCTGCGCTGCCGACCTCGCAGGATGCGGTGGACTCTGCCATGGCGTTGTATTGCCGGGTTCTTTACGCGCCGACCGGACGAACCGAGCAGAAGATTTAGAATCGCCTATTACAGGTAATAATCTATGTTAGCGCATGTTTTAGGAATAAACCGCCACGTTTTGCGACACGGCAAGTAGTAGTTCGGGAACAATGGGCGGTTCCGCTTGAATCGAAGATGCGGGTGTGGTCGGCTATGTTCCTGTCGGTCACGTCCGAGCTTGATTCCCGGTGGCCGGGGGGATCTTAATCATGCCGTCGCCACATCGTCGGCCGTCACGTTCAGTGAAGGGCCGGGGCGGGGCTAGTGGGCCTGTTCGGCTGGACCTCCAGCCGGCCGGCAGCTTGGTTGTGCCCGCTCACACGGGGGCGCACACGGACGACGAGAAGCCGCAGGTATCGCGCGAGCCGGTCCTTCCGCCCCGAGTGCCTGCGCGCCAGGGACCGCCGCCCACGCCCGCGCCCGACAGCGCCGGGCGCGCCGCCGCGCCGGCCACCCGGCCCGGGAAAGCGCCCGCCACCCGGCCCGGGGGAACGCCTGCCACCCGGCCCGGGGGAACGCCTGCCACCCGGCCCGGGGCAACACCCGCCACCCGCCCCGCCGCGGTGCCCGCGACCCGTCAGGGCGCTCGGCCGCCGGCCAGGCGCCGCGCCGGGCAGCCGTCCTGGGGCATCGTGCTGGGCACCACGTTCCGGCTCTGGCTGGGGCGCCGGCTGGAGAAAACCCGCTGGCGCGTGCTGATCGCGCTCGTGCTCGCCGCGCTCTCGTTCGGCGCCGGCGCCATGACGATGGCCCTGATCAAAACCGCCCCCGCGGCCCACCCCGCCGAGGCCAGCCGGGGAAGCGGAGCCGTCGCGGTTGTCCCCCGCACCGGCGGCAGCGCGCTCGCCGCCGTGACGGCGGCCCGGAAGCGGGCGGCCTCCTGGGTGGCCCAGCAGGTCAACCCGGACGAGGTCATCGGCTGCGACCCGATCATGTGCGGGGCCCTCATGGCGGCCCACGTCCAGGCGAACCGGCTGCTGATCCTCGAGCCGGGGCGGCCGGACCCGCTCGGTTCGGAGATCATCCTCGACACCGCCACGCTGCGGAGCCAGTTCGGGCCCCGCCTGGAGAGCGTGTACGCGCCGGTCAGTCTGGCCGCCTTCGGCTCCGGCGCGGCGCTCGTCGAGGTCCGTGTGGGCGCGCCCGGCGGCGCGCGCGCCTACCTGGCCCAGCTGGCCCGGGACCTGGCGGCCCGCAAGTCGGCGGGCGCGGAGATGCTGCACAACCGGTCGATCCACGCGGCGCACGCCGCGCGCCGTGAGCTCGCCGCCGGCGAGGTCGACACCCGGTTGATGGAGATGCTGGTCACCCTGTCCTCCCGCCACCCGGTGGACATCATTAGCTTCGGCACGAACCAGGCCGGCGCCTCCCCGGGCGTACCGCTCCGGTTCGCCGAAATCGCCGGGGCACCTGGCCCCGGCAGCACCCCGGCCGCATCCGTTCAGGAGCTGCGCCGGTTCCTCGTCGCCCAGCAGACGACTTACCACCCATCAGTGATAGCCGTGGCGCAGACCGCATCGCGGCGGACCGTGCTCCGTGTCGGGTATCCGGCGCCCAGCCTGCTTGGCCTGCTCGGCACGCACGGTTGAGGTAAGGAGAAGGCAGATGAGATTCAGGTCCACGGCTACGCGGGGCCTGGCACCCATGTTCATGTCGGTGCTGGGCCTCGGCACGCTGGCCTTGGGAGTGGCGATGGCGTCGGCGCCGGCCGCGTCCGCTGCCGCGGCCCATCACAGCGACACCGGCTGGATCCGGCTGGCGCACCTGTCGCCGAATACGCCCGCGGTGGACGTATACCTCTACTCGTTCGGCAACTCGCACGCCATGATCGTGCTCCATCACGTTGCCTACGGCACCGTCTCCCCGTACGAACGGGTGAAGTCGGGCGAGTACACGGTCGCCATGCGCGGCGCGGGCGCCGCTCCGTCGTCGCAGCCGGTGCTGTCCGCGAGCGTGCAGATCACGCCCGGCGCCGCGTTCACGGTCGCGGGCATGGGCCCGGCCAAAGGGCTCCGGCTCCAGGTCATCCCGGACCAACTGACCACGCCGCCGGGCAGATCGCTGGTCCGGGTGATCCAGGCGTCGCTGCGCTACCAGAAGCTGACCGTCATGGCCAACCACCGCACGCTGGCCAGCCAGCTCGATTTCGCCCACGTCACGACCTACGTGAGCACGCCGCCGGGCAGCTTCCACGTGCACGTGGCCGGGATGGGCGGCAAGGGCGCCACCAACATCACGCTGGTCGCCGGCAGCATCCACACGCTGGTCGTGCTGGATGCCTCGGGCCACAACCTGCAGATCGTCAACCTGGAGGACGCCGCGGGCAGCGCGGTCGACCCACAGGGCGGCCCGGCCACCGGCCTGGGCGGCACCGCGCCGCGCCCGGCACCGTCCCCGGTGCTCTGGGCGGGCCTGGTCGCCGTCGGCGCGCTGATCGTCACCGCGGGCGGCCACCGGATGCGCAAGGTGAGGAGGATCGCCCGTCACGCGCGCTGACCCGCCAGCGGGCCCGGTGATCGGAGGATCCCCCTGGCAAGGGGATCCTCCGGTGGGCCGTCCGCTGGAACCGTGGTACTTCTGGGACGAAGACACCGAGGCCGGCGGGCCAGGCAAGGCACGCAAGGCCGGTCCGGCCGCGCCGCAGCCGGGCGCGGACGGCGGGCACCGGGGGTCCCGGGCCAGGCTGGTGCGCCGGCCGGTGGCGACCGCTGCGGTCCTGGCCGGGCTGCTCGCGATCGTGGGCGGCGCGGTCGGCCTCACCAGGCTGTCGAGTCACCCCGGTGACGCCGCGCGCCCGCTGGCCAAGTCGTCTCCGGCGCCGCACGGGATCTTTGCCGCCCCGCCGCAGGCGCGGTCCGCCAAGCCGGTGGCCCGGCCGGTGGCGCTGACGATCCCGGCCATCGGCGTCCGCACCGTGCTGGAGAGGCTGGGCCGGACCCCGCAGGGCACGCTCCAGGTGCCGGTCAGCACGACCGTCGCCGGGTGGTACACCGCGAGCCCGCGGCCGGGCGAGATCGGCTCGTCGGTCATCGTCGGCCACATCGACTCCACCCTGGGGCCGGGCGTCTTCTTCCGGCTGCGCCTGCTCCGCCCGGGTGACCTGGTGTACGTGCGGCGCGCGGGCGGCACGCTGGCGGTGTTCCGCGTGTACGCCGAGCACATGTACGCCAAGGCCCGCTTCCCGACCGAGCAGGTGTACGGGCCGGTCCCGGACGCCGAACTGCACCTCATCACCTGCGGCGGCGTGTTCGACTCAGCGACCAGCTCCTATCTGAGCAACGTGGTCGTCTACGCCAGGCAGGTCAGCGTGCGCCAGCCGCGGCGCCATCACCACGGCGGGCGGCACGGTCACCATCCGCGGGCGCGCCACTCCTGAATGTGCGGGCGCTCGGTGCCCAGCGTGGTGTCGTTGCCGTGGCCCGGGTACACCCACGCGCCGTCGGGCAGCGTCCCGAACACCCGCTCCTCCAGGTCGTCCATGAGCTGGCCGAACCGTTTCGGGTCGTGCTCGGTGTTTCCCGGGCCGCCGGGGAACAGGGAGTCGCCGGTGAACAGGTGTGGGGTAGCGGCAAGCTCACCGCCGGCGTCGTAGCACAGCGCGATGCTGCCGGGCGTGTGCCCGCGCAGGTGGATCACCGAGATCTCCCGGGAGCCCACCGGGACCGTGTCACCGTGGTTCACCAGGCCGGTGGCCGGCACCGGCAGCTCGCCCGCGTCGTCGGGGTGGGCGATCACCGCCGCGCCGGTCGCGGCCTGTACCTCGGCCAGCGCCTGCCAGTGGTCCCAGTGCCGGTGCGTGGTGACGATCCTGCTGAGCGGCCGGCCGCCGAGCAGTTCCAGCAGCCGCGGCGCCTCGTTGGCCGCGTCGATCAGCACCAGCTCGCCGGTCTGCGTGTCCTCGAGCAGGTAGGCGTTGTTGTCCATGGGCCCCACGGCGAGCTTGGTCACCCTCAGGCCGGTGATCTCCCGCGCGTCGGGCGGGCCCCCGACGGTCACGTCCCCGGTATAGGCCACGGTGTCTCCTTCGTTTCGCGTCAGTTCACTTCCTACCAAACAATGCGTCGTAGTGCCCCGGCGCCTCCGCCAGCCCCGCCGACCCACCGATGGGCGGCTACCGCCACGGGGGCAGCGCCGGCGCCCCGTCAGCCTGGCCGGACACCCGCAGCCCGGCACCGCCGTCCCGGCCGAGCAGCCAGGCCAGCAGCTCGGCGGGCTGCCCGTGCACCACGACCGGCGGGTCGGCGGTGCCCGCGGGGCCGATCCGGTACGCCTGCGGTGCGCCCTCCGCCCGGACCAGGCAGCTCGGCGCGTCGTCCCGGCCGGTGAACGAGTCGGCCACCCGGGGCAGCGCGCCGGCGACGAAGTCGGCCGGCCAGTCGCCGGGCGCGTAACCAGCGTCGAGGTCCACGTGGTGGATCTCCACCTCGGAGAGCCGCCGGTCCAGCACCCCGAGGGCCGGAAAGCCGGGCCCGCGCAGGGCACGGACCCGCGCCGCCCACGCGTCCCCCGGCATGACCGCGGCCGCGGCGGCGAACCTGGCGGCCGACTCCCGCAGGTCCGCGGCGAGGTCGGCGGCCCGCCGCCCGGCACCTGCCTCGATGTCCGCGTTGCGGCTCTCGGCGCTGGCGTACATGGGGGTCTCGGTGCCGGTCCGCGCCCAGCTCAGCAGGTTGACCATCCCGTCCGCGTTACGGGCGATGTGGGTCAGCACGTGCCCGCGGGTCCAGCCCGGCAGCAGCGATGGCTCGCGCGCCTGTGCGTCGCTGAGCGCGGTGGCCGTCGCCAGCAGGCGCTCGCTCGCCGCCGCGAGCCGGTCCAGGGAATGACTGGCCTCGTCCATGCGCTGTCACCTTTCGGTATCGGGGCCATCCTCGCGCACCGCGTGACACGCTAGGGAGCGGGGCTGGTGGTATGAGCACTGTGCTGGCCTGGGGGAGCGACCCCCCGGAGCCCCCCGATGGCCCAAGGCCCCGTGACTCCGTCACGGCGCCTTGGCCGCTCGCCCGGGCGCAGGGTCCCGCGCCGAGCAATGCGGCGCTCTAACGGCACCACCGCGCCCGGAAAACAGCGCCCTTAAAGCGCCTGGAGGGCGGCCGCGAGTGGAATTTGCGTGCCGCAACGGAGTTGCCTGATTACCAATCCTGGACAGCAACCGATTGCAGCGCACCGTAGCTGACCTGCTTTTTTACCACACTGAACCGATCTTCAATTTCTGGGTCAGGTTTGGCGAGAATCATTCCCAATGTCCCGAACGTGCGTGTATAACCGGGCGTGAAGGAGCTTGCGGGCGCGTTGCCGCCACGCCATCCTGCCCGGCCGGGGACCAACTGAACTGACGGCTGCCCGCCGGGGCTTGGCCACGGCGCTCAGCGCGACCCGATGATGGCATCCGCCCGGGAAGCCCCGGCGAAGCGCGTTCGGGTTGGTGACCAGAAGGCAATGAGCAGCCAGGGAGATGAAGCCCGGGCGCGATCGGGGGGCGTGACCTGGCCGCTACTGTCCGGCATGATCCCGCCGCTGGCTGACGCCTACACACCGCGGCAGGAGACCGGGCTCGGCCTGGCGGCCAGCATGGTGGCCGGCCAGACCGGCGTGCTGGTTCCCGCCGACGACGCCGCGGGCAAGTCCCTGGGCGGGCTGGGCGGCACCGGCAAGACGCAACTCGCCGCCGCCATCGCGCACGTGCTCTGGGAACAGCGGGCGCTTGACCTGCTGCTGTGGGTAAACGCGTCGGGCCCGGACGCCGTGCTGACCAGCTACGCGCAGGCGCTGCAGGACATCGGCGAACCGGATCCTGGCGCGGGCCCCGAAGCCGCCGCCGCCAGCTTCCTGGCCTGGCTCGCCGAGACCGACCGGCCATGGCTGGTGGTCTTCGACGACCTCGCCGATGCCGCCGTCCTGGACGGACTATGGCCCCGGGGCACCGGCGGGCGCGTCCTGGTGACCGCCCGCCAGCCCGGCATCGCGACCCGCGGGCTCCATCCCCGGGTGACGCCGGTCCGGACGTTCAGCCCGCGCGAGGCGCTGTCCTACCTGTCCACCAAGCTGCACGCGGACCCCGATCAGTGGATTGGCGCCCTGGACCTGGCTCGTGACCTGGGCTACCTGCCGATCGCATTGGCCCAGGCCGGCGCGCTGATGGCCGAGACCGGGATGGATTGCCGGGAGTACCGGGCCAGGTTCGCCGACCGGATCTCCCGCCTGGCGGGCGGGCAGGCGGACGCGTATCCGGCGATCGTCGCGGCGACCTGGTCGCTCGGTGTCGACCTGGCCGAGCAGCTACCGCCCGGTGACCTGGCCCGCCCCGCGCTGGCCCTGCTTTCCCTGCTGGATGCCAACGGCATCCCCGGCGCGTTGCTCACCAGCCGGGCCGCGTGCGCGTACCTCAGCCGCTTCCAAGACGGTCCCCCGGTCGACGAGGAGCAGGCCCGGGCCGCGGTGTACAACCTGGCCCGGGCGGGCCTGGCCACCGTCGACGCCACCAGCGCGGCCCGTACCATCCGGATCCACGCCCTGGTCCAGGCCACCGTGCGGCAGAACCTCACCGCCGCGGAGACCGAAGACGCGGCCCGCGCCGCCGCCGACGCGCTGCTGCAGACCTGGCCCCGGCCCGGTGTCCCGGCGTCGTTCGAACAGGCGATGCGCGACAGCACGACACGGCTGCGCGAGGTGACCGGCCTGCTGCTTTGGGCGCCCGAGTGTCACCCGCTGCTGGCACGGGCCGGCCGGAGCCTGGAAACCGGGCGGCTCGCCCGGCCGGCCATCAGCTACTGGCAGTCGATGCTCGACACCAGCGCGCAGGTGCTCGGGCCCGGCCACGCCCAGACGATCCTGGCCCGTGACCGGCTGGCCGCCGCGCACGAGGCCGCCGGGCATCCGGATGACGCCGCGGCCGCGTACGAACGCACCCTCACCGACCGGGAGCGCGCTCTCGGCCCGAGCCACCCCGACACGCTGACCACCCGGGCCAGCCTGGCGCACGCCTACCAGTCGGCCGGCCGCACCGATGACGCGATCCGCCTGGCCGAGCACAGTCTCGCCGAGGCCGAGCGTGTCATGGGATCACGCCATCCCGACACGCTGACGGCGCGCAGCGACGCCGGTGAGGCCTACCTCAACGCGGGCATGCTGGACCAGGCCATCGCCGCGTTCGGCCACACGCTGGCCGGCCGGGAACAGGTCCTGGGCCCGGCGCATCCGGACACGCTCACCGCCCGCAGCAACCTCGCCCATGCCTACCGCATGGCCGGCCAGCCCAGGAACGCGATCGCGCTGTACGAGCGCACCGTGGCCGACCGGGAACAGGCGCAGGGACCTGACCATCCCGACACGCTGACGGCCCGCGGCACCCTGGCGTCCGCCTACCGCGCCGCGGGCCTGTTCAAGGAGGCCGTGGCCGAGCACAAGCGGGTGCTGGCCGAGTGGGAGCGGGTGCAGGGCCCCGATCACCCGGACACGATCACCGCGCGCGGCCACCTCGCCGACGCGTACTTCATGGCCAGCAAGTTCCGGGACGCCATCCCGCTGTATGAGCGCACGCTGGCCGACTGGGAGCGGGTGCGGGGCCCTGATCACCCGGACACGATCACCGCGCGCGGCAACCTCGCGTCCGCCTACCACTCCGGGCGCAAGATGACCCAGGCCATCCCGTTGTACGAGCAGACCCTCGCCGACTGTGAACGGGTACTGGGCCCCGCGCACCCCGATACGCTCGCCTGCCGCGGCAACCTCGCGCACGCCTACCACACGGTGGGCCGGCAGACAGAGGCGCTGTCGATCTTCGAGCGCACGCTGGCCGACTGCGAACGCGCACTGGGCCCCGACCACCCGCTCACCCGGACGGCCCGGGAGAACCTGGAGGCCGCCGCCCAGGCCTAGGCCCGGCGCAACGGCCTGCGCGCCGGTCTCACACCCCTGGCTGGGCCGCCCGGGCGGCGGCGAGGCGCACCTTATGCCTGCGGAGGTAGTACCTGATCCCCACCAGGCAGGCTGCCGTGACCACGATCCCGCCGATGAGCATGCTCCAGCTCACCGGGTCGTGGTGACCGGTGGAGACCTTGCCGGCGCCATAGGCGCTCGCGCCCACCGAGACCACGAAAACGGCGCCGGCAAAGAAGTTCCAGACCACGAATTGGCGCCACTTCATCTCCAGCGCTCCGCACACAATCGACGGCGTCACGAAGACGGCCGCCCGGCCCCACTTCTGGTAGATCTCGTCGCCCTTGGCCACGGCCTTCTTCCGCCAGTCCAGGGCCGGTCCTGGGCGTTCCAGGAGCGCCCGGCCCCAGCGGAAGCCGATCCGGAACCCGCCGAGCCCGCCGACCTCGCAGCCGATCGCCGCCACGATCAGCACCGCCGCGATGTTGAGCCGTCCCTGGCTGGCGAGGACCGCCGCGAAGGCGATGACCGCCGAGCCGATGACCGGGACGCCCATATACCCGGCCGCGGCGGCGAAAAACAGGACGATATAGGCCCAGCTTCCGACCGCTTCAGGCGGGCCAGCGGCGGCCATTAGGTGCATGCGAGCGCCTCGAAGCTGTGGAAAAGGTCAGTTGCCGGAGCCGGCCCCGGCGCTAGCGGGGCGTCGAGGTCAGGCAGCTTCCAGGTTGGCACGGCTGCCGTACGCGCACAGCCCATACAGGGCAACCACGTCTATGGCGATGATGGTCAGTGCCCAGAACGGGTAGGCCGGGATGAAGAACATCTGGTCGATGGCGTTCACCGCGATGACGGCCACCGCGAACCAGCGGGCCCATTGGTTACCGGCCAGCACCCCCGCCGCGGCGAGCAACTGCAAGGCGCCGATGATGAGGGTGATCCAGCCCCAGGTGCGCAGGTCGCCGAACACGTAATGCGCGTGCGCGACGAACACGTGCGAGTGGGCTATCCCGGCAATGCCCTGAATCAGGTTGAAGCAGCCAAGGACGATCAGCAGGATCGACGCGAACAGGATCAGGCCGTACCCGCGTCCCTCGGCGTGACGCCTGGCCTCACCGACAGACGATGCGGTTGATGGCGGCATCATGGTGTCCTCCTCGGTCAGAGTCGTGCGACTCCGGACACCTCGGGCCCGTTCGGGCCGTTTTGGGGTGCCGTCACGGCCACGAGATGATCTCCCATAGTCGCGTCGGCGGCAAGGCCGGAGATCACCCGGCAAGGGGTGATTTTCCAGCGCCCAAATGGGCAGAGCCGATGCCCTGCGCCCGGGGTCAGCGCGCCGCTGAGCGGGCCTTCAGCGCCTCCACCAGCGCCGGGATGACCTCGCGCAGGTCGCCGAGCACCGCGTAGTCGGCGTGGGCCAGGATGGGGGCGCCGGGGTCGGTGTTGACCGCCACGATGTGCTTGGCGCCGGCGCACCCCGCCATGTGCTGGATCGCCCCGCTGATCCCGCAGGCGAGGTAGAGCTCCGGGGTGATCCGGGTGCCGGTCTGGCCTACCTGTTGCTTGTGCGGGCGCCATCCCTCGCTGGTCACGACCCGCGATACCCCGACGACGCCGCCCAGCAGCCCGGCCAGCTCCTCTAGCGGCGCGAACCCGTCCGGCCCGCCGACGCCACGGCCGCCGCCGACCACCACCCGCGCGGTGGCCAGCGAGGCGCCCGAACTGTGCCCGGCCGACTCGGTGGCGCACACGCGCAGGTCGCCCTCGTCCAGGCTGGGCTGGTACGGGTGCACGGCGACCGGGCCGGACTCGGCCACGGCGGCCGCCTGGATCGTCTCGGTGGCCAGGGTCATCAGGGCGGGCGACCCGGCCAGCGACGCGTCCTCCAGCAGCAGGCCCGCCCATCGCTGCCGGACGATCTGCATGGTCCCGCCGTCGCCGGGTTCCGCGGCCAGGCAGTTCGCCGCCATCGGCAGGTCCAGGATCGCCCCGAGATGGGCCAGCACCTCGTTGCCCCGGTCGGTGCCGGCCGCGAGCACGGCGCTCGCGCCGGTGTCCCCGGCCAGGCCGGCCAGCACCCGCGCCCAGGCCTGCGGCGCGTACCCGGAGAGGTGGTCCGGCTCGACCACGTGCGCGCCGGTGACCCCGTAGCTGGCCAGCGCGTCGCGCGGAACCTCGTCGCCCGGCCCGAACAGCACCGCCCCAACACCGGCGCCGGCGGCCAGGTCCCGGGCGAACGTCAGCGCGCGGAGCGAGGCGTCGGCCACCCCGGAGGCATCGTGTTCCACCAGGCACAGCACGGTCATGGCAGGACACCCCATTCCTCGAGCACGCGCATCAGGGCGGGCACCGCGTCGGCCCCGGCGCCGAGCACCTCCGCCTGCTTCCGGTCGGCCTCCGGCACGCGCAGCGCCCGCTTGTGCAGTCCCTCGTCCTGCCAGGCGGGCTCGTGCCGCTCGATCACCGCCCGCTTGGCCCGCAACCGCCCGGGCAGCGACGGGTAGCGCGGCAGGTTGATGCCCTCTTTCACGGTGACCACCGCGGGCAGGCCGAACTCGAAGCTCTCCTCGGTGCCCCGGTACTCCCGCCCGGCCCGGGCTCCCACATCAGACACTTCGAGACTCTTGATGCCGGTGACGCACGGCCAGCCCAGCGCGTGCGCCACCCGGACGCCCACCTGATAGTCGCCGGTGTCGGCCGCCTCGTTCCCGCACAGCACCAGGTCATAGCCCGCACCGGCGTCGGCCCGGCGGCGCACCTCGGCCACGATCTGCGCCGCGGTGGCGATCGGGCCCCATTCCCGGCCGTCGGTCTCCAGCAGGACCGCCCGCCCGGCGCCCAGCGCCAGGGCCTCCCGAAGCTGGTCCGCGGCGGCGGGCGGCCCGAGCGTCAGCACCGACACGGTCCCGCCCAGCCGCTCGGTGATCTGGACCGCCTCCTCCACCGCGCACTCCTCGTGCGGGCTGATCGTGAACCCGGACATCCGGGTGTCCACCTCCTGCCCGTCGCCGGTCAGCACGATCTTGCCGCCGACCATCGGCACCCGCTTGACGCACACCAGGATCTCCATCCCGCATCAGCTCCGGATCCGGGTGTTCTCCGGGTCGAACAGCGGGGTGGACCCGGCCACCGCGACCGTCACCGGGTACTGCTCGCCGAAGTATTCGACGGCCAGGTGGGTGCCCACCTGGGCCTGCTGCGGCGGCAGGTAGGCCATCAGCAGGTGCTTGCCCACCGACGGCCCGGCACCGGCGCTGGTCACATACGAGGGACGGCCGGCCGGGTCCACCAGGCGCTCCCCGTCGGCGGACAGGACCGGTTCACCGCCGAGCATGTACCGAAGCTGGCCGCTGGACGAGGTGTGGTCATCCACGGTCAGCGTGCACATCACCGCCGCTGGCGGGCGGTCCCGCTGCGCCAGGTAGGCGTCCCTGCCGACGAACGGCTGCTCCTTCACCCGCGGCCGGGTCATGCCGGCCTCGACCAGCGTGTAGTCCGCGGTCAGCTCGTTGCCGAAGGCGCGGTACCCCTTTTCCAGGCGCCCGGTGGTCCCGTAAACGCCGATGCCGGCCGGCACCAGGCCGTACGGCCGCCCGGCGTCCCAGACCGCGTCCCACACCCGGGCGCCCTGCTCCATCGGCACGTACAGCTCCCAGCCCAGCTCGCCCACGTAAGAGATGCGCGACGCAAGCACGGTCACCCCGCCGAGTTCCACCTCACGGCAGGTGCCGAAGCCGAACCCGGCGTGGGACAGGTCGCCCAGGGTGACCGGCTGCAGGATGTCCCGGGCCCGCGGGCCCCACACGCCCAGCGTGGTCCACGCCGAGGTGAGGTCGGCCAGCTGCGCGCCGGGCGGCAGGTGGTCGGTGAACCACTTCTTCTCCGACATGCCGGTGGCGCCGCCGGTGACCACCCGGAAGTGCTCCGCGCCGAGGCGCATCACCGTCAGGTCCGCCCTGAACCCGCCGTCCTCATCCAGCAGCGAGGTGTAGATCACCCGGCCGGTACGGACGTCAGCCTGCGCCACCACCAGCGTCTGCACGGCGTCGAGCGC
>Ga0306923_10005807_pt1 | contig 12074 bp, 10 predicted proteins | sample sta12Can44000108_FD_203841 | JGI IMG/M metagenome (GOLD analysis project Ga0306923, IMG submission 203841) | Lab enrichment of tropical soil microbial communities from Luquillo Experimental Forest, Puerto Rico - statanox.12C.anox.44.000.108 (v2)... | ecosystem: Environmental > Terrestrial >...
TCGCACCACTCAATCTCCTGCTGAGGAAAGAGCTCATCTATCGGATTACCGACTTCCATCCAGAATGTCTCATCGCCGAGCGCGGACGCAGCGGTCTTATTGTTTCCCTGCTACTCGGTCTTACCCGGTCCTGGCGACGGCGTGTCGCTGCTTTCGAAGTGCTAGGTGTCGACCAGGCCCGGCGACTTGCGGAGAGCGGAATTGCGCAGGAGCGGATCCGACTCAAGCGCGATCCTTCTCCCATCGTATTCGCGCCGGGGCTTGCCCCTCTGCCGCTGCCGGATGAGTTACGCGGCGGTGCCGGGATCATCCTTTATTCCGGAAATTGGGGCGTTGCCCACGATGAGACCACGTTCATCGAAGCCTATTCGAAATACTTTCGGCAATCGAATCGTGGCCTTCGGTTCTGGTTGAATGCCACGGGCGCGAAGGCAGATCGCGTCGAACGTGAGTTTCGCTCACGGGGCGTGCCCATTTACAGATCGAGCCTGGTGCCATTGGAGGACCTTCCAGGACTTCTCATCGCTGCTGACGTTCACTTGGTCACTCTGCGCGATCCTTTCGTGGGCTATGTGCTACCCTCGAAAATTCACGCTTGCATCGAGTCGGGAAAGCGAATCCTGTTCGTCGGCAGCCAGGAGTCCGATGTTCACCTCCTGGCCAGCCGCGCGCTGGCGTCCAACCGATATTATCGGGTAGACACAGGCGATGTGGACGGATTGGTGAACGCCTTGCACGCCCTGGAACGCGCGGTCGTGAGCGAATGTAAACCAGATGCGGTGCGGGTACACCGGGTCGCAAGCATTGGGCGCATCACGGGTTGCGGCCCCTTTGCTACCGAGCGCGGCCAAGTCCGGTAGTCACATGTCCACGGTCCGAAATGGTCTTGTCGAGGACGCGACAATAAAGGACGAGAACCATGTCTTGCGCGGGGACGTCTTCCGTCGTGAGCGCGAACTCATCATTGAGCCTGGTCGCTCCGAACGGCACTATTGGCGCGACCTGTGGCAATACCGCGAGCTTTTTCGGGTCCTGGCTTGGCGCGATATCTCGGTCCGTTACAAGCAGACGGTGATCGGGGCCGCCTGGGCACTCATCCGCCCATTCTTGACGATGGTGGTGTTCACCGTCATCTTCGGCAAATTGGCAGGGCTTCCGTCGGACGGCGCGACGCCTTACGCGCTGATGGTATTCGCCGGCCTGCTGCCCTGGAGCTTCTTCGCCACCGCGCTGACCGATACGTCGAACAGCCTCATCGGCAACGCCAACCTCATCAGCAAGGTGTACTTTCCGCGGTTGATCGTGCCGATTGCCGCGGTGATGGTCGCCTTCGTGGACTTTCTTATCAGCTTTGCGATCCTCGTGGCTTTGATGGTCTGGTACCAGTTTGTGCCGGGCTGGCAGGTTCTGCTGTTGCCGGTGTTCGCCGGCATTGCGTTCATGGCCAGCCTGGGTGTGGGCGTGTGGATCACCGCGCTCAACGTCAAGTATCGGGATTTTCGCTACATTATCCCGTTCATTGTGCAGTTGGGCCTCTATGTGTCGCCGGTTGGATTCAGTTCCAGCATTGTCCCGGACCAGTGGCGTCTGGTCTATTCCCTCAATCCGATGGTCGGCGTTATTGATGGATTTCGCTGGTGTCTGCTCGGGGGCGACACCCGGCTCTATTGGCCCGGCCTCGTTCTTAGTCTCGCTGTCACCGGGTTTTTTCTGTGGCTGGGCATCCGACAGTTCAGAAAAATGGAAAACCATTTTGCCGATCTGATCTGATCGGCGCGTCCGCCAAGCCAATGTCTGACACCGTCATTGCCGTTGAGAATATCTCAAAGAGCTATCTGGTCGGCCATCAATCCGGCCAGCGCGAAAGGTACACGGCATTGCGCGACGTGATCGTCCGGGAAGCTCGTAACTATGCGCGCAAGACGGTCGATTTCATTCGCGGCCGACAGATTGTACAAGGCGACGAAATCGAGGAATTCTGGGCCTTACAGGACGTGAGCTTTGAGGTCAAACAAGGCGAAGTGCTCGGCATTATTGGAAGGAACGGGGCAGGAAAATCGACTCTCTTAAAAATTCTCAGCCGAATTACCGAGCCGACGCGAGGACGTGCGGTTCTCCGCGGCCGGGTCGCGAGCCTGCTCGAAGTGGGCACCGGCTTTCATCCCGAGCTTACCGGGCGGGAGAACATCTTCCTCAACGGTGCGATCCTTGGCATGGCCCACAAGGAGATCGCGCGCAAGTTCGACGAGATCGTTGCTTTCGCAGAAGTCGAGCAGTTTATCGACACACCGGTCAAGCGCTACAGTTCGGGCATGTACGTGCGGCTCGCTTTCGCGGTGGCTGCCCATCTAGAGCCAGAGATCCTGGTGGTCGACGAGGTGCTCGCGGTCGGCGATGCCGAGTTTCAGAAAAAATGCTTGGGCAAGATGGATGAAGCTTCCCGGCGCGAAGGCCGGACGGTCATCCTTGTCAGCCATAACATGAGTGCCATCAACAGCCTGTGCTCGAAAGGACTTTACCTGCAGCGAGGTCGATTACAGCGAGTTGGTGACGCGAGGTCGGTTGTGGCCGAATATTTAGCTTGTGCGGAAGTTGAGAAGTCAGGCCAGATGATCTTTGTTGGTGAGGCTGATCAGCAACCGTCGAAATCGATTTACTTTACGAGTGTGTCGATCCTGAATCACGAGCGGATGGTGTCCTCCCAAGTGCAGGTAACCAAGCCGTTTCATGTATGCCTGCGTTACGCCGTCGCTCGCAGGGTCTCAGGCGTGGAGTTGGGGGTGCGCATTGAAACATCTGATGGAATTGCGATTTTCAGCAGCACGCACCGCTTGCCTTGCGATAAGGACCATGCCTCTCAAGAACGCCAGCAGGCCACCTGCTATGTAGAAATCCCGGCAATGTTTCTCATGCCCGGTTCGTATTTTATTACAATTTTCGCTCACACGCCGATGATTGAATTCCACGACGTGCATGAACCGGCTCTTCGGTTCGAGATTGTGGATGACGGCACCCCTTTCGGCCATCGCAACTATCGGCATTTAGGCCTTATTATGACAGACTTGCCGTGGAGATTTGATCAATGAACGTTACACTGGGTCGATGCCTTTTAACGTCTCGCTTTTGTCGCTCCCACTGCTCAACAGTCAGAAGAACGTCTGGCTCTTGTGGCGTCGGCCATCACGGTTTAGTCCTTGACTGACTTAGATTCACGCCTGCCAGCTCGACTGTTGGTGCGGCGAACCCTTGGTCATCTCCTTAGGCGCACCCGCCTCGCACCATGGGTCACGAGATTCCGAACGTGCTTTGAAATACCATTGGAACAATTGCCTCAATCGCCGGATTATTTTCGAATCTACCGTCGCTTTGTGGCGGAATCAGAGTTCAAGCGCTTCCCGGGCGGATGGGTGTACAGAGGAGAGAAATATCCTGACTACCTTTTCATGGGAGGAGCGAGTTTCGCCATTTTTCGGACAGCGAAGAATTATCTTCGGGGTCACGGCGTCGACATCGGTGCGGGATACTGGGAGTTTCCGGGCTCGATGCCCGTAGATCCCTGGCGAGGTGAAGGGCTGCACACGAGGATTGAGGACATTCCTGCTGCTTCTTTGGACTACATTTTTTCCTCCCATACACTTGAGCACATCGAAGACTGGAGAGGCACGCTCGTCCAATGGGCGGCATTGCTCAAGAGAGGGGGCAGGCTATTTCTATATCTTCCGCACCCCGAGTGTCTTATTTGGCACCGAGGCGCGCCAGGCATTGATGAGTGGCATAAATGGATCCCGGAGCCAAAAATTGTCGCCGAGGCCGTGGCAGCTTTGAAATTGGCTATTGTTGCGAAGGACGACGGACCAGACGGCATGATGAGCTTCTTCATCTGCGCGGAAAAACTATAAAGAGCATTTTGGAAATCCAATAGTGCGAGCTATTGTGAATTCAGATCGCACGGTGCAGTTGCTGAAAAGAGTCTTGACGAATGTCGTGGCGAATCCTGCAGCCGTGGCGGCGCCCGTCCGAAAATCCCGCGAATTGCTCGGTTGGCGCCCAAGACAGATACCTCTTGGTCAGGCGCGAAATATTCTAGTCATCCGCCCGGACGAAATCGGCGATGTTGTTCTCACCGGTCCTTTTCTGCGCCAGTTACGGACGGTGGCACCGCTTGCCCACATCACGCTTGTGGTAAAAAGGTTGTGTCAAGAACTTGTAGAGCACTGTCCCTATGTCAACGAGGTCTATTCACTCAATTTTAGCTTTGCAAAAGATAGCCACCGACTAGTCGCCTCTGCTTGGCATCTCCGATGGCACCACCTGCCCGTTCACGGATTCGATATTGTGCTATTGCCGCGGCGCGCCGATGATTTTTACCATTCGAAAGATGTTGCTTATGTGCTCGCTGGCAAGGGTAATATTCTGTTCAATAAAGAATTGCGTCCTGGCGGAGGCAATCTTGAGGGGGAACATGAGCTGATTCATAATTTACGGTTCTTGCGACGTTTGGCCGGAGTAGCAGATATTAGCAATACCAGCCTTGAATGCTGGCTTACGGACGAAGACAGGAACTTTGCGCGCGCCGCTTTGAATGCTGCCCATCGATATGTTGCCTTTGCAACCGGAGCGAACGTAGCGGCGCGTCAGTGGCCAATTGAGCGGTTTGCTGCGGTCGCTACCCGGCTGCGGGATCTATACGGAATCGTTCCCGTGATTCTGGGCGCGGCAGGCGAACCAGGATTCTCGACAGGCGTGAACCTCATAGGCCGGACGACGCTGAGGCAGGCGGCGGCGGTCCTCGAGCGTTGCGAGTTGTTTGTTGGGAACGACAGCGGCCCAAAGCACATTGCCGCAGCCGTGGGAGTCCCGGTCGTTGAGATTAGCGCATTTCGTGTTGGGGGCGACGCGTGCCATCTTAATAGTCCGGCGCGCTTCCACGCATGGGGTGTACCATACCGCCTCGCTCAACCATCGTCAGGTGCGGGAACTCTCGCAATCGAAGAAGTAGCAGTGAATGACGTGGTTCGGTTATGTACTGAACTGATGCATCTGTCGTGCGAGCAACGGGTTTTACGCTGGGCGCGGTCATGAAGCATCACGGATGGAAGTTCAAAAATACCAATTGGGCAGGAGACCCCATAGAGGTGATTGCACGTCGGCGCTCGCGCGGCCAAAGCAGCCTTTACCTGCTCGCCACCGTTGCGGGATTTTTTTTGTGGGTGGGCATTCGCGAGTTCACAAAAGTGGAAAGGAGCTTTGCGGGCATCATCTGAGTCCCGCCGCTTCAACAACCAATGTCCAACAATGCCATCACTGTCGAAAACCTCTCGAAGCGCTTTTGGCTTGGACATCGGGAACATCAGCAGGACACGACTTTTCGTGAAATGGTGACGAGAGAAGCCAAGAACTTTGCGCGCAAAGCCATCGACTTTGCTCATGGCCGGGAGATCGTACAGGGTGACGAACTCGAGGAGTTCTGGGCGCTGGAGGACGTGAGCTTCGGGGTTCAGAAAGGAGATGTTCTCGGAATTATTGGCCGGAATGGCGCGGGCAAGAGCACACTTCTTAAAATTCTTAGTAGAATCACGGAGCCGACGCGAGGGCGAGTTACGATTTGCGGGCGTGTCGCCAGCCTCTTGGAAGTCGGTACTGGTTTTCATCCAGAGCTAACCGGGAGGGAAAATATCTATCTGAACGGCGCCCTCCTGGGGATGACTAAGCAGGAGATTCGAAAGAGGTTTGACGAAATTGTCGCTTTCGCCGAGGTGGAGCGGTTTCTTGATACGCCCGTGAAGCGCTACAGCAGCGGGATGTACGTACGGCTGGGATTTGCTGTCGCCGCTCACCTCGAGCCGGAGATTCTTCTCGTTGATGAAGTGCTTTCAGTGGGCGATGCTGCTTTCCAGCGGAAATGCATGGGTAAAATGTCTCACGTTGCTACAGAGGAAGGCAGGACCGTTCTCTTAGTGACCCACAATATGCCTGCAGTGTTGAGCGTCTGTTCAAAGGCACTTTTTTTGAACGCGGGCCGAGTCTGCGTTCTTGGCAATGCATCCGATTCTGTTCGGCGATACATGAAAGAAGTTACTGAGATAAGTAATATTTCCCTCAAGTTAAGAACAGATAGGACAGGGAATGGCTCAGTCAGATTTATACGAGTATATTTTGCAAATAACTGTCTTTCGACTATTAACGAAGTCAGAAGTGGCGATGACATAACGGTTGTAATCGAGCTTGAGAATAATACTGGCGCGGCTCTGACTCGCTTTCATCTATCAGCTCTAATTCGTGACACCTGCGAGAACATTATTTGTTATTTGAGCAGCGCCCTTCAGCGAAATGACTTTGAATATATTCCCTATTCAAAAATTATTAGGATCGGCATACGAATTCCCAAGTTCCAAGTCGTTCCTGGTAGGTATAGCTTGACACTTTATAGCACGGTCCGAGACGATCTGGCGGACTGGATACGGGGAGCGATTACGTTCGAGGTGCAGCCAGGCGACTATTATGGAACAGGAAGATTGCCGGCGGCGGATCAGGGACAATTCTTACCAGACTATACCTTTTACGACATGTCTGGATCGAGCGTGAACTCCGATAATGCACGCGAGCATCCGCACCGCGAACTTCACGAGGATTTCGAGCAATTAGGCTGAAGGCGTTGATGGGAAGTACTTCTCATGGACAAAATTGGCGTGACAGATTGTTTAATGGCTTAGCTCGCAGAGAGCGGAGCGCATGTTCAAGCGTGCAAAGGAATCATGTGTATAGTAATGACGGTGTTAACTCTTTTGGCTTGAGCGGTTCGTATGCCGTTAGTCTCAATCATCATTCCAGCGTATAATCGGCAACATTCTTTGCCGCGCGCAATAGAAAGCATCCTGAATCAGACGCTTCAGGACTTTGAGATCATCGTGGTTGACGACGGCTCTATGGACAACACTGTCGCCGTCGCTGAGCAGTTGGCCGTTCGTGATTTTCGCGTTCGACTAATTCGGCACAAAAAAAATCAGGGTGCACAGGCTGCGAGAAACACGGGCGCGAGAGCGGCCATCGGCCAGTGGCTGAGCTTTTTTGATTCTGATGACTGGATGCTTCCGACGGGCATAGAGGCGCGTTTGAGTGTCGCGCTGAATCGAAACGTAAAGATCGTGCATTCGGACGCGTTCGTTTTGCGCCAAAATGAAGACCGTGCGCTGTTCGAGGTACCCCCCTTGAGCGGTTCCATTTACGAGGCACTGCTGCGCGCTCCGGGCCCTATGTTCCCGGCCATGATCATCAGCGTTGATGCATTTCGGGAAATTGGCGAGTTGGACGAGGACGTGGTGGCTTACCAAGAGTGGGATACGGCCATCCGCCTGGCAAAGCGTCATGCTTTCGGCTTTGTGCCCGAGCCCACCTTCGTCTACGACTGTACGGGTAAAGACACAATTTCAACGAACTCGTTGAAAGGCGCTATGGGCTACGAGTACATTGTAAACAAGCATCTTGCCGAGGTCTTGCTGCGCCTAGGACCGAAAGCTGTGTCGCAGCACTATGAAACGGTCGCCAGCCACTATGCTCAGGCCGGAGCCTCGCGTCTCGCGACGAAGGCTAAATGGAAATCGTTTTTGTGGTGGCCCCAGCCTAACCGCGCAATCCGAAAATTAAAGAGGGCTCTGGCATAAGGAACTCACCATCAAGGAAGAGATTATCATAGATGGCCAGCTTTGCGCCATCATCCTACCGGCCGATTTCGACGAACCTGGCATTCACTTCTTCACGTCGAACAACCTGTCGCAGCAGCTCGCCTCCATGTCCTATGCCCCCGGCAAGGTGATTCCGGCGCACACGCATAACCCGGTCGCGCGCGAGGTTTCATATACGCAGGAAGCGCTGTTCATCCGAAAGGGCAAAGTGCGCGTAGATTTCTACACGAAGCAGCGGGAGTACCGGATGAGCCGCGTGCTTGGCGCGGGTGATGTCGTCCTGCTCATCGCCGGTGGACACGGCTTTGAAGTGCTCGAAAAGCTCAACATGATCGAGGTTAAGCAGGGCCCTTATCTAGGTGATGCGGACAAAACGAGCTTTGCCGTTGAGTTACCCCCGAAACTGAATTTCGAGCCGCTATGATTCCAGTCAACCGGCCGCTGTTCGACGGCAACGAGAAGAAATACCTGAACGAGTGTATTGACACGGGTTGGATTTCTTCGGAAGGCCCTTTCGTCAAGAAACTTGAAGTCGGGTTCTCCAAGCTGATGGGCTGCGCGCACGGTATCGCGGTGTGCAACGGCAGTTTAGCCATTGAACTGGCGCTCGCGGCGTTGCGCATCGGGCCCGGTGACGAGGTCATTCTTCCGAGCTTTACAATCATCTCCTGCGCCGCGGCCATCGTACGCGCGGGCGCCCTCCCGGTCGTCGTCGACTGCCAGCACGATACGTGGAACATGGACCCCGCGCTGATCGCTGGCAAGATTACAAGCCGTACCAAGGCCATTATGGTCGTTCATATTTACGGTTTGCCGGTCGACATGGACCCGGTGATCGAGCTGGCGCGTCGACATGATTTGTTCATCATCGAGGATGCCGCCGAACAACATGGCCAGAGCTACAAAGGGCGGCTGGTAGGTTCGCTGGGCGACATCGCCACCGTCAGCTTCTACCCCAACAAGCAGATCGTAACGGGCGAAGGCGGCATGGTGCTGACGAACGACAAGACCCTTGCGGATCGCTGCCGACATTTGCGGAACCTGTGTTTCGATAAGGAGCGGCGCTTTATCCACGAAGAGCTCGGCTGGAATTTCCGTATGAGCAATCTTCAAGCGGCGATTGGCGTGGCTCAGCTCGAACGCATTGGCCAGATAGTCGCGAAGAAACGTCAGATCGGTCATTGGTACCAACAGCGTCTACGTGGACATCATCGGCTGCAGATGCAGCCCGAGCGAACGGAGTACGCAGAGAACATCTACTGGGTGTTTGGTGTTGTTCTTGATGACGCAGTTCCCTTCGATGCTGCCGAGGCCATGACACGCCTGAAGAGCAAGGGAGTCGACGGTCGACATTTCTTCTGGCCGCTTCACGAGCAGCCGGTATTTCGCAATAGGGGGTGGTTTATGAACGAGCGTTGCCCTAATGCGGAACGCATCGCGCGCCGTGGACTCTATCTACCGAGCGGCGTCGGGTTGACCGAAAAGGAAGCCGATATCTCTGCCCGAGCTCTGCTAGAGATTATTCGATGAGTGTATTCGGCGGGCAGTACGCGCTGAGATAATCGCGCTTGGGCGTGCATGTGATACCATAAATTTCCGATCAGCCGACATGCCTTTTCCCTGTTCGACCTCGTCAGCTATCAGTCGACCGATGAAGCGCTGCAGGGCATCTTCAATTCGACACAAGCGATCCTGGTGCCGAACGGATTATTAGTGCTCGATTTCTGGGTACGGCCCTGCGGCGCTGACGGAGCGACCTCAGGCTCGAATAAAGCAGCATGACTACGTCCAGTTACAATCTAATCCGAATTGCCGGACCGGAGCATCAAGTAAGAGCAACCAGTATGGCCGAGTTCGTCGAAGCCGGTGAATGGCTCACTGGCAAAAGGTTGCATAAACATTGCTGGTCTTATGTTGCGCCGCGCGTTTGTGCCTGAGCGGTATGAAAGTTGGGCTTTACATCGGCGGTGGCACGTCGCCGAGGGTGGGCGGGGGCCATACATTTGTAATAGAACTCCTGTCCGCACTGGATCGAATGCGGGATCGCTGTAATCATGAACTCACGCTCTGTTATTATAAGTCGAGCGAAGAAATCGCTCGCCAGTTTACATCGTTTCCTTGTCTAAACCTCGATGCCGCAAGAGCTGAGGTCTCGTCGAAGAAAGAGAGATATCTAGAACGTCTACCGAACTTTGTGCAGCGGACATACCGGTTCGTGCAAGTGAGACATTATCGGGCGCCCGTAGCGTCCGTAGAAGATCGGCTGTACCTGCGCGCCGGCATCCAGTTCATAGTGCAGCTGAATCCATTCGCTGCTCTCAGCACGAATATCCCATTCGCGACGACGCTTTGGGACTTAGAGCATCGCAACAGCCCATGGTTTCCGGAGGTAGGTTTGCTGCAGGAATGGAATGCTCGCGAAAACATGTATGCCTTTTTGCGTCGGGCGGCCATGATCTACACTGGTACCCACCAAGGACTTTTGCAAATTACCTCCTATTACCAAGTGCCCGCTGATCGGATTAAAGTACTCCCATTTGGTGCTCCCGAGTTCGCACTTGCGGCATCCGAGAAGCCTTCAAATCCTGAACTCATCCGGAAATACAACCTTTGTGCCGAATATATCTTCTATCCCGCACAATTCTGGCCTCACAAGAACCACATCCTTGTGCTGGAGGCCTGCAAGATCATAGGCGAAATGACAGCCTGGACGCCCGACGTGGTCTTTGTTGGTGCCGACAAGGGTAATCTCAGCTACGTGCAGGAGTACGCGCGGAGGTTGGGTTTGGCGGATCGGGTGAGGTTTCTCGGTTTCGTGGATCAGCGTGATTTGGTGCAGCTCTATAGGGGAGCGTTCTGCCTAGCGTATCCTTCGTTCTTTGGGCCTGATAACCTTCCGCCGTTAGAAGCACTCGCCATCGGTTGTCCGGTGGTGGCTGCTGATGTACCTGGCGCGCGAGAACAGCTTGGGGAAGCGGCGTTATTTTTTCCTCCTACTCAGGAAACTAAACTTGCGGAGGCGATTCTAAGCCTCCGGAATCGTGAGAGTCGCGAGCGGCTTGTACTGGCCGGTCACGCACGAACGAAGTCGCATAGGTGGGATGACTATGCGCTGCGTGTCATAAAGAGCCTGGACGAGTTCGCAGCGATACGACGCGCGTGGGCATGACTGGTCTCGCGCGAACCAAAAACGTCGACCAAAATCCTGGCGCTCGAGCGATTGTTACCACTCCGGAACAACTTCGACAGGTGAATAGTCGAAGGTTTGAAATGCAGTTACTTATCAGCTGCTATCCATCGGAGCGTGGCTCGAAAACTGATGCCTGTCCATCGCAGAGTTACACCCGCGCGGTCCGTGGACGAAGAGAACCCCGCCACCCTGACTTAAAGCCCTGGCCGATGCACTGGCAGGATTCCCTTTTGTGAAAATGGCCAGCTTAGCTCATCCGGGCGGGCGGCGTGGAGATAAAGTCGGCGAGGCCGAAGCTCCCCTCGTCCAACCCAAAGTTCTGTTGGTTACGGAAGCGGCAATCGATGTTACGCATGGAACTGGTATTCAATTAAGTCGGATTTTTAAAACTTACCAGTCAAGCCGCATACTTCATGCACTGCCAGAGGGTTTAGGAAGAGGCCCTTTCGATTGCATTGAGGTGGCGAAAGCCTCCGATCTCGGCGTGCGGGCTTGGAACATGTTGTCGCAACGCTTCCTAGGAAGGGCGGTTCACTGGACACCACGATTCATTCCAAGTTCAATCGAGCCTTCGGTGAGGCGCTTTAATCCTGATCTTGTTCTTGGGGCCGTATATACGAACAGCGGCTTACGGCTGATGAAGGCTGTGTTGGAAATAGCGAGAGCGAGCCGCGCCATATTGTGGTTTCAAGATCTTCAACTCGTTGCCGACTCGGATGGGAGTGTCCCCGAATTGCAACAGATTCTGAGTGACCTCAATGAGATCTGGACACTTTCGCCGCTAATGTCGGAGTGGCTGGAAGGGGCTGTCGGTGGCTGGCCGTCCCACCTCCGAACCCGAGTTCAACCCCACTGGTGCGTGCCCGCATTTGACCAGTATCACCGAGCGAACAGATCGTATTCACCGACTTTCAGATGCATCATGTTAGGAAATATATGGGATCACCGTATGATATCTGTCACGAGGCAGCTATGGCGGGAATGCCAAGACCAAATACCGGGGCTGGCTCCAGTTCAATGGTTCTGTAACGAATCGGGGGTGCGCCGGATTATAAGCCAAGGCATCGAGTTTAAACCCGAAATTGAATGGCTGGGAGAAGTGGTAGAAAACCGGTTGCATGAAACGCTCCTCAACGCGGATCTCGCCATCATTCCGGTCGGTACTAACGCCAACACTGATTATGCACGATTTTCGGTGCCGT
>Ga0306923_10005810_pt1 | contig 12071 bp, 9 predicted proteins | sample sta12Can44000108_FD_203841 | JGI IMG/M metagenome (GOLD analysis project Ga0306923, IMG submission 203841) | Lab enrichment of tropical soil microbial communities from Luquillo Experimental Forest, Puerto Rico - statanox.12C.anox.44.000.108 (v2)... | ecosystem: Environmental > Terrestrial > Soil...
AAAACGACCTGCTCTACTGGTACGAACGCGCGGACGGCGGCTGGAAACTGACCGGCCCGCTCGACCCGCAGCCGCAGGGCATCTACGGTGAGCCGCCGCCGAAGCAGGACCCCGCCGTCTGCCCGACCTGCGGCCATGTGAAGCCGCGCGAAGGGCCGCCGCGGGCGCCGCGCAAGGCGAAGACCTGGACGGTCGACGTGCCCGACGATGCCGAGGACGGCGCGGAGGTGCTGGACGTGCTGGTCGACGACATCGCCTCGCTGCTCGGCTACGGCAACGAGCGCTCCCGGCTGCGCCGATTTCACGCGCTCGTAGCGGTCTTTGCCTGGACGCAGCAGCGGCGCGAGCAGTTCACCCATGACATCCTGGAGGCCTCGCGTGGCTGAGATGTCGGCAGCCGAGGTGATCGGCACCCTGGGCGCCCAGGTGATGGACGACCTGGAGATGATGGGCAGCACCAGCCTGGTCGGCTGCATGATCATCATGGCGGTCGACGCCCAGTTCGACAGCGACGAGGACGACGACGCCGTCGAGGAGCATTCGGTGCTGATCGTCAAGACCACCTACGGCGAGTGGTTCCTCTCGCTGGGGCTGCTGAAGGGCGCCGAACACGTCGTGAAGACGGTGAACGGCATCCCCTAGAATCGGGCCATGTCGCTCGGAGGTGCGCTCGCGCACGCGCTCGGCGTCGGGGATGCCCTCCACGCCGTCGAGCATCCCGTCGCCGCCGCCCAGCACGCCGACAGGTGGCTGTGGGGCAAGGAACTCCAGGGCGCCCACACGCTGCTGAAGACCGCCGAGGGCGTGCCGACGATGGCGAGGGCCGGGCTGATGCTCGGCAGCACGCAGCCGCGGGCCGGGCTGGCGCTGATCACGCGCGGGCCGCGCGCGGCGCTCCGCACCGAGATAGGCAGCGCCCGCCTCGCCGAGCAGATCGGCAAGGGCTTCTACCAGTCCGTCAACGAGGCCGGTTTGCACCCGCTGCGCAACCCGACGGCGACGCTGCTGGCCGTCCCGTTCACGCCGGGCGCGCTCGGCCGGGCCGTCGAGACGGGCGTCCTGCGCGCCACCGACGAGGCGGCGATCCGGGCCGCCGCGCGCAACACGGCCCTGCACACGCCGGAGCGCTCGGCGCTCGGCCACACGCTGCGCGACATCTCCGACAACCAGCGCCAGTTCACCGCTGCCCAGCGCCAGGTCGACGCGCACGTCCACCTGAAGGTCAAAGACCTGCCGAAGAGCGAGCAGTCGGCGGCGGCAGACGCGGAGTACGCGCAGATCCATCGCGCGCTGCTGCGCCCCGGCCAGACTGCCGAGGCCGGTGTTGCCGGTCTGTCGGACTTCGAAGCCAGCGACAAAGTGATGCGATCCATCGGCGCTCACCGGCTTGAGGGAAGCCCAGAGAGCATCCCCGGGGCCTACATGAAGCATCCGGTGTCCGGCTTCACGGTCCGCAACCCGGATGTGCCACGCACGATGGTCGTCAACCGTCCAGGCGAGCCACCGCGCATCCACGACACGATTGTCAACCAGTTCGGGAACGAGGTCCCGATTCCCGGCTCTGAACGCGCACCGGAGTACCTCTACCGCGCGATTAGCGAGGCCGACTATCAGCAGGCGCTGAAGAACGGCTACCTGAAATCAGACCAACGAATGAACCTCGCCGACGAAGGAACGGTCGCGTCGCTCACGGACCCAACCTTCTACTTGCCCGGCAAGCTCGCCTCAAGCGCCAAGGGCGAGCACCTCGGCCGCGTCATTCGCATCAAGTACACCGAGGCGGACGGCTGGAAACTCGACCACGACGGCTACGTCAAGTCGCACGCGCGCATCCCCATCGACCGGATCGACGCGGCACCCCAGTTCAAGGTTACAAAGGGAACGATTCCGTCCTCGATCACCGGGAACCCGATCGAGCATATTTCGACGCGGCCAACAGGCGTCGGTCTGCCAGGCGCGACTGCCGATCGCGACGCCTACGCCGCGATCCGGCGCGGCAGCTAGCGCCCGGACACGTCCAGCCCGTAGTCGCGCTGCAACGCCGCCACCGACGCGCGGCGCGGCACGGCAGGGCCGCCCAGCCAGCGCCAGCCGACCGAGCCGGGCGTGCGCTGGAAGATCGCGGTCGACTTCGACGGGTGCATGTACGCCTCCAGCGCCTGCGCGATCCCGGTCGGCGCAACGGCGGCCGCCACCACGTCGGCGGGCCAGGAGCGATGCCCCGGCGCCGGGGTGACCCCGGCCAGCATCGCGCTGACAGCCGGGTTCGCCATCCCCGCCAGGTCCTCGCGGTGACGGAGCGCCATCGCAATGTCGCCCGCGGTCGCCATCGGCGAGAAGGTGCTGAAATTGGTCGTCCACGGGCGCGAGCCGCCGCTCAGCGGGATCAGGCCCGCCTCGTAGTGCGGCGGCCGCCCGCCGAACGCCTGCGCCTGCGCCTGCTGGAACAGCTGCGACCCGACGCCGAGCGCCCCCATCTTGAACGGGTGTTCGAAGATCGAGCGCAGCGTCCACATCGTCGAGGCCTTCGTCCACGGGTAGAACCAGATCACGCGCGTGATGTAGCGCTTCTCCCCCGGTGACAGCCGGTCGTAGGCGATGGCCTCGCGGTCGGCGATCCGGGCTGCCATCAGGGCCTCCGGGTCGCTGCGGTTCTCGATCCCGGCGACGGCCCGGCGGATCTCCGGCAGCGTGCGATACCCGGCCCGGTCAAGCTCGTAGATCAGCGAGTTGAAGCGGAACGGCGCGTCGATGTGCTGCGCCCACCACTGCGCGCCCCGGGAGGCGAAGCGGCCGACCTTGTTCATCGAGGAGGGCAGCGACTCAAAGCCCGGCTGTCCTGCGGCGGCCAGCGTGCGCCACTTCTCCTCGTCGGTCATCTGCCTCCAGATCTGGACGGCGTGCGCGATGTGCTGCGGCATCGCCGAGCCTTGCATGATGTTGGTGGCGGCGTTCGTGAGGGCGCGCGTGAAGATGTGCCCGAGCCGCGTGTAGACGGTCGCCGCCGTCACGGCCCCGTTGATCGATTCGAGCGCCCGCCCGCCCAGGGTGGTGGTGCGGTACGCCTCCGGGATCAGCCGGTTGACGACGCCACGGTCGACCCAGATGTAGCCCTGCGGCGCCTCCGCGCCGATCCCCAGCGCCTTGTGCGCTGGCTCCTCCGAGAACGTCTTCTCCATGAACGCCTTGAAAGCGTTGTGGACGCCCGTCTCCTGCTCCGGCGTCAGCTTGCCGGTCGTCGACTGGATCTGGCCGAGCGCCTCGCGCAGGTCGTTCATCACCTTGCCGGTCGGCTCGTCCGGCAGCGCCATCAACTCGTCACGGTTGGAACGGCGGAACTGGTGCCCCGACTCGCGCGCGAGATCACGCCCCTGGATCGTGTGGAAGAAGCGGTTCCAGATCCGCGAGTGTGTCGCCGACATCCCGGCGATGTCCTCCGGGACCATGCCCGCCTCGATCCCGGAGGCGGTGAACGTCGGCATCGACCCGGGCGCCTCGGCGCCGTGCAGCGGCCCGCGCGTGCCCGCCTGCACGGTGCCGCTGACATGGACAGGCTCATGGGTGGCGTAGGAGGTGTAGACCTTGCCCTCCTGTGCCGCGCGGCCCGTCTGGCCGGGCAGGTTGAACTCCTCGCCGCCGACGACCCCGACCTGCTTCATCCGTACGTTTAGCTGCTTGGCCAGCGACACCACCCGGCCGTGAACCTCGTCCAGCTTCTCGCGCGAGATGCGGATGTCGTCGGCGTACGGGCTGTGCAGTGGCCGCACGCCTGGCTCGCCCTGCACCGACTTTCCGGAGGGGGTCTTCCACTTGCCGCCGCCCGCGTGCCAGTCGGCGTCCGCCTGCAGCTGCTTGTTCAGACGCGCCTGCCACTTCTCCTGCTCGCCGACGGCGGCGTCGAGCGCAGGCGAGATGCCCATCTTGCCGGGGGTCGGCTTCTCGTACCAGCCACCGGCGCGGATCTTCGCCGGGGCGTTGATCCGTGAGCGCAGCCCCTGCTCGGTCATCACGTTCGTGTCCTTCAGATGTTCGTCGGTGCTGAGCGAGTTGTGGGCCAGCGCCGCGTCGACCTTGCCAAGCTCCTCCGGCGCGTTCGGGCCGACCACCACATGGCCTGTCTCGTCCTGGGTCAGCCAGCCCTTCTCGTCGAGCCGCCGGTAGATGTGCGCGACCTGCGTGTTCAGCTTCGGGTTGATCCCCTTGCGCGCCTGGTCGAAGTGGTAGGCGGCCGCATCCTCCGGCGTCGTGTTGGTGGCCGTCATCTCCAGTGCCGCCTGCGCCAGCCGCTCGTCGTCCTTCGACAGCTTGCGCCCGTACTTGATCCCGATGAACGACTTGTGGATCAGGTTGTGCGCGGCCCTATCGAGCAGGCTGGCCGGGACGGCCATGATCCGCTGCTGCAAGCGCAACCCTTCGGCGGCGGCGTTGAAGACGCGGTTCTGGCCGTGCCGGGCGATCATCCGCGGCACCCTGCCCAGCTGCATCCCGGCGCGGCCCGCAGCCTCCTCCTTCAGGATGTGGCTTTGCACGATCCGGTCGTAGCCCTCCTGGGCGGCCCGCACGAACGGGTGCTTCGACGGCACCAGGCGCGTCGTCAGGTCACCGGCGGAAAGCTCGCGCGTGCCGGTGGCGACGCGGCGCGCCGCGCGTAGGCCCGCCAGGCCGGTGCGGCCGGTCAGCGACTCGATGCCGCCAGCCTCGGCCGCCAGTCGCCCGACGCGCCCCAGCATGACCGCCTCGCCCGCCGCCTTGGTGTACGGCATCACGGTCAGCAAGGTGGCGAACGGGTCGCGCAGCGGATGCTCCAGCGGCTGGTAGAAGCCCTTGCCCATCGCGATGCCGAGCTTCTCCGCGTCCGACCAGTTGCCGTGCGCGACGTCGGTGCCGAGGCGTTTGCCGACGTAGTAGAGGCCGCCCGGCATGCCGACGATGTCGCGTCCGGCAAGTTCCGTCTTCGCGGCCAGCCACTTGCCGAGATGCTCGGCCGGGGAGAGGAAGCCGAAGGCGCCGCCGCCGTGATGGCCGCCGCCAGCACTGGGAGTGACCGGCGAGAAGCCACCGCCACCCCAGCCGCCGCCGCCACCACCGCCCCAGCTGGACATCAGTAGCCCGCGTAGCCCTTACTGATCCAGATGCGCGCCTCGTTCTGCAAGTCAGACGGCGCCAGGCTCGGATCCTTATGGACGGTGGCGTTCCAGAATGCGAGCGCACGCAGCGGGTCGCCGTAGCGGTTCTTGATGTAGTTGAGGCCCCAGACGATCTGCGTCTGCGCGCTGGTCGCGTAGTTCGCAGGCAGCGTATGGCCGACGGCCTGCGGGATGCCGAGCGCGCCGGAGTGCGGGTTCTTGCGCGTGTAGTCCCAGCCCGATTCGCCTTGCCACAGCTGCTGGAGCGCAGGCCAGTAGGCGTCATTCCAGCCGAAGCGCAGCATCTGCGTCTTCGCGTACGCCTGCGCCTGGTACGGCTGCAAGTGCCCGGTTGTGTAGCCGCCGCCGCCGGTGTAGTCGGGCGGCACGTTCTTCGGCTGGTAGGTCGAGCCGCTGCCGAACGGCGTCCCCGCCGGGTCGTCGCTCTTGCGCGGCCCCTGGTTCCAGAAGCCGATCTCTGCCCAGCCCGGCTTGGTGGCGTTGCCGACACCCTTCGGGTCTTTGGTGCCGTAGCCGGTGTGCGCCAACACGGCGCCCGCTTCAAACTTGGCGTGGTTGGCGAGCGCGCTGTGCGTGTGGCCGATGTACATGTTCAGCCCGGCGTACGGCCCCGAGGTGAAATGCACGACCGGGTAGTCGGCGCCGAAACCGACATGCGGCGCCTGGCCGCCGACCTGGATCACATAGCCAGCACCCGGCGCGAGGATCGCGCCGCCCGCGTTCGTCTGGAAGTCGCGGCCTGCGTCGGCACGGCCCTCGACGTACTTGGCACCCTGCGGCAAGAAGCCGCCGCCCGGCGCCGTATAGTTGCCCGCGAAGTTCGGGTCGCCCCCACCCTGCGGGAAGAAGCTGTTCGCGTTGCGGAACGCCCAGCCGGAGTAAGTCTGCGCGACGTAGTTGAACGCCTGCTCGCGCGCGGTGGCCGGATCCGCCCCGGCCTGCTTGAACAGCTGGGTCAACTGCAAGTAGAGCTTGTTGGTCAGCTGATCCTGCGCGGAGACATCGGCTGCGTGAACAGGGATCACGCCGACCGAGCGCATCGCCTTCGGCGACTGCTTGAACTGCTTCAGCGTCAGCTGCGGCGTCCCGGCGGCCTTCGCGTTCTTGTTGTACTGGCCGAGGAACTTCGACAGCTGCACGTCGGTCAGCCTGTCCGGAAGCTTGTTCGCGCCGCCTGACCCGGCGACACCGTAGTAGCCCTGCGTCAGCCCGGCAACCATGTTTGCCGCCTGCGTCTTCTGGCTCGCTGTCAGCTTCGGCTGGCCCGCGTATGCGTTCGGATTGACGATCTGTCCCGTCATCGGGTCGTGGAAGGTGCCGTTCTTCTTGTCGAACAGGTAGACCTTCCCGCCAATGACGCGCGTCTGCCAGTCCGTAACCCCGCCAGCCGCCGGTGCGGTGCCCGGGATCGGGATCCAGGAGTTGGTCGCCGCGTCGTACTGGAAGGAGCCGTTCTTGGTCGAGATCGTCCTCGGCGGCGGCCCGGTGCCCTTCGCGCTCCAGACCGTCTCATGTGTCACCGGGTCGATCAGCGCCCAGCCGGTCTGCGAACTCCCCACCTTGATCAGGCCCTGCGGCTTCGTATACGGCGCGTAGGGGACCGTCACCAGCTGGCCGGTCTTCGGGTCCTTGACCAGCACCGGCGTGCCGTCGGAGTGAACGAGATGCCCCATCCCGGCCGACAGCGTCGGGTCGATCTTGGCCGCCGCGCGCGTCGCCGCCTGCCGCTTCAGGTCCTCGTCGACCAGCACGTTGTAGGCCTTCTGGATCTCCGACGGCAACGTCGAGTTGATGTCGATGCCTTTCTGGCGCAACGTGTCGATCTGCTGCTGCGTCACCGCCATGTCGGCGATGCTCTTGTCGGCAATCGTCTGCCCGGACGCCACACGCATGAACTGCGCCTCCGTGTAGCGGTTCGCCGCCTCGGCCGCCAGGTTCGACGCAGGCATCGTGCCGCCGAGGTACATGGCGACCTTCGACATGTCCGGCTCCTGGCTGGTGACGCTGCCGGGGGCGCCCAGGTTGGCGATCTGGGTGTTCTCGGCCGCCAGCCCGGCCGCGGTGTTGGCGTCCATCGCGCCGGTGACGCCGGTGGCGTAGCCGTACTGGGCGTTCGCCGCCTGCAGGTACGCCTGCTTGATGTCCTCCGGCAGTCCTGCCGAGTAGGCGGCGAGCGCAGCCATCACGCCCTCGGCAGCCATCTTCTGCGCCTGCCGGTCGCGCTCCTCGGCGTCGATCTGGTCCTGGATCGCCTTCAGCTGCGGGTCGATCCCGGCGTGCGCCTGTGCGGTCGCCTCGGCGAGCAGCGGATCCACCGGCGGCTTCGGCGCCGCGGCGCTGCCCTTCGGCGGCGCTGTCTTCTTCGGTGGCTGCGCCTTGATCGGCGGCGGGTTGTAGGTGAACGGCGGCATGTTCTTCGGCTCGCCGTGCGGCGCCGGTGTCGCCTTCGCCTTCGGCGGCTTCGGCGGGCCGGTGATCCCGACGCTCGCCGTCGGGACGTAACGCGGCGGCTTCGTCGTGGCGGTCGGCTGCATACCCGCCTGTGCGAGCGTGCGGACGTTCGCCGCCGGGCGGTTCGTCGTCACTATCGTCGGCTTCAACGGCGGCGGCATCCGCACCACCGGCTTCGGCGGTTTCACTGCAACGGGTGCCGCCAGCAGCACCATCTACAACTCCCAGGGGGCCTTCGGCGTGCCGGGCGCGACGACGTACTGGCCGCCGACGTCGTAGGCGTTCTTGCCGTAGTCGCTGGCGATGGTAACGCCGGTGCCTCTGCCGGGGCCAGCGGGGACGCCGGTCGAGTAGGCCAGGATGTCGGGAGCCTGCGACGTGCCCGTGCTGCCCGAGGTGCCGGGGACCGGGTCGACCCAGGTCGGCCGGTAGGTGGAGTAGATGCGCTGCGCTGCCGCCTCCTCCGCGTTGAGGTAGTCCTCCTGCAACTGGTTGAACGTCTGCGCGTAGCTGTTCTCGTAGCCTGCGAGCGCAGACAGCAGGTTCTGCCCGGCGGTGTACTGGCCGGTGTCGAACGTCCTCTGGTTCAGCTGCTCACCGCCGGTCAGCGCGCCGGAGGAGAGCGTCCCGCGCGCGCCGAGCGCGGCCGCCAGGTCGGCGTTCGACTGCGACTGCCGCAGCTTCAGCTGCGCCAGGGTGGAGTTCGGGTTGCTGCCAGCCAGCTGGAGCGTGTTCGCGTTCAGGTCGCCGAAGCCGTTCGCCCAGCCGGTCGGCGAGAACCCGGCGCCGATGATCGCCTGCTGGATCGCGGACGCCCGCGAGCGGCCCGCCGTCGAAACGGCCGCCTCCATCCGCGCGCGCGCAGCCTGGAGGATCGCGTCGGCGCCGAGCAGCGAGTTGTAGTCCGGGATGTTCCAGTGGCCGGGAGTGTCGGGCGTGCCGGGCGTGCTGGACGTGCCGGGATTGGGGGGCGGGGTCGGCACTGTCGGATCGCTTGCCAGGGTGTCGCCGGACAGAACGGGCATCGCTTAAGCCTCCCTCACGCGACGTGGGTGTCAATCGAGAACGTGTCGGCAAGTCTGCCGAACGGGTTGCCCGGCCAGGCGCCGGAGGCCTTCGGCCCCCAGAACTCCAGCGCCGCCAGGTCGAGATAGAGCGCGCCGTCGACCCCGGTGGCGGAAGTGGGCGCACCCGTGCCGCTGAGGAACGAGGAGGCGCCGCTGGGGCCGGGTGGCCCCGCCGGGCCGGTGGCGCCGGTTGCACCGGCAGGCCCGGTCGCGCCCGTCGGCCCTGCCGGACCGGTAGGCCCCGGCACGGTCGAGTCGGCGCCCGCCGGGCCTGTCGGGCCAACCGGACCGGTGAGGCCAGTCGCGCCCGTGGCACCGGTGGGGCCGGTCGGGCCTGGTGGGCCAGGCACGGTCGAATCGGCGCCCGCCGGGCCGGTTGGGCCAGCGGGGCCGGGGGCACCTGCAGCGCCCGTGTTGCCCTGCGGGCCTTGCGGCCCAGCCGGGCCGGGAACCGTTGAATCCGCGCCCGGAGGCCCCGCAGGGCCAGCAGGCCCAGCCGGGCCGCTGGGGCCAGCCGGGCCGGGCGGGCCGGGGGCGCCGCCGCCGATGATCGCCTGGCCGCCGAGCGTCACCTTGCCGAGGATCGGCGGATCCTGCTCCAGCGCCGCCTTCAGCGCCGTCATCCACTCCCCCGGCACCTCCATGAAGTCGGAGAACATCCGCTTCAGCTGGACGCGCTCGGTCGGCGTCAGCGGCGCCGGGCTGACATCGAGGCCGGTGTAGTTAGTCGCGCTCAAGGCGGGAGGCCCCGGTCGGGTAGAAGTACAACGACACGTCGTAGATGCGTGTGTCGCGCGTCGGCAGCACCTGTTGCAGCTGGCAGGCCCAGCCGGGCACCTGGCGCCGCACCGCAACCTTGCGCTTGGAGAACACCCTCTCCGCCTTCAAGCCCCACAACGGCTGCTCGACGCCGTCCGGCGCGTTGACGTAGGACGGGACGATCACGTCGGCGGTCGAGTCGCTGTCGGCGATGTAGCTGACGTGCATGTCGATGATCCGCTTCGGCCCCGACTCGGTCACGTAGCGGCGCCCGGCGCGTGTGTACGACAGCAACTCCCATGCGGAGGCGACAATCGGCAGCACCGGCGTGCCGTTGCCGTCGACCTGGTAGACGGTCGGGTCGGGCAGGAACGCCGCGGTCGCGTCGATGACCTTCTTCGCGCCCGCGTCCACCCCGTACAGGCCCTCGGCGCGGCCGACGTTGAAGGCGTAGGCGGTCGAGTCGAAGTTGCTGAAGTGGAAGCCGCGCCGCGTGTTCAGGTCGATGACGAACGTGGTCGGCGTGTACCCGGCCTTGCGGACGGTGGTGACGTAGTAGTCGCGGTGAACGACGCCACAGATCGAGTCGGGCGAGCCACCACGGTCGAACGTCCGCCGCCAGTCGTTCGCCAGACCGCCCTGGATCGTGATGTTGCGGACGACGCCGCCGTCGGTGATGAAAATGCCGCGCTCGTCGGAGAAGACGATGTTGTCGTTCCAGTTGGCGAGCGAGCGCGCGTCGTAGCAGCCTGCCCGGTCGAACAGCGTGTCGAGGATCATGTCGCCGGACGGGTCGGTCAGGTCGGACTGGGCGGGCGTGGTGCCGCGCAGCCGGTCGACGGAGGAGTCGTGGAAGATCAGCACCTGGTTGCGCTGCGCGCTGAGGCCGGTGATCGGCAGCGCCGTGTTGTAGATCGACAGCGAGTCCCAGACGGAGATCGGGTCACCGGCGTGGCAGAAGGCAAGCTGCCAGGGGGCTGCTGCCGGTGCGGCGCAGACAACGCGGTCACGCCACACGCAGGCGTACTTGCCGAAGGTCATCGTCTGGGCGCCGGAGGGGCCGCTGACCGGCGCGTCGTTGATCGTGAAGTTGACGCCGTCGAAGATGACGTACTTCATCGCGCGCAGTCCGGCGGCGTCGGGAATCCAGACACGGTCACGGTGAAAGACCGGGTTCTGTGCCGTCGGGTTGATCGAGCCGACGAGACTGGTCGTCGCGGCCGGTGGCGGCACGACGGCGTGCAGGTACGACGCATTCGGCACCATCACCTGACCGCCCTTCAGGTACGGCGCGAACAGCATCCCGTCCGGAACGGCCGGGAGTGCGCTCGGCGACAGGTACTGCCAGCGGCCGCGCATCCGCAGTCCCGCCGTCATCACCTGCGGGACGTAGTCGACGAGCCGCCAGGCCAGCCCGGCAGGCAGCTGGTCGCGGCCGCTGTCGGAGAAGACCCCGGTGATCTGACGCATGAACGGCCAAAGATCAGCCATTAGCCCTGGTAGTAGCGGGAGTAGAGATCGCTGTAGAGGACGGGCTTGGCGCGCACGATCTTGGCGCCGTCCGCGCGCCGGTTGACCGCATTCTTGATCTGGCCGAGATTGCTGCCGGGGCCGCCCATCTGGTCGGGGCCTTCGTAACGGATGCGGTACTTCTCGCCGAACTGGGTTTGCGGATTCCCGGCCTTGTCGGAGGCCCACCAGCACATGTAGTTGACCAGGGCGATGTGGAACTCCGGCGGGATCCGCCCGTACATCTCTGTCGAAGGATCGTTCGCGTCGTCGGTCATCGGCGACGGGCGGGGCGTGTAGTTGATCTCGACGGTGTCGTCGCCGGTCGCGCCGGGAGCGCCGAGCAGCAGCCGGTTGAAGCCGATGAAGCAGTAGCCGTTGGCGTCCAGCAGCTTCTGGTCCTGCTCGACGAGCCGCTGCGCGCCCCGGGTGATGGCACGCAGCGTCAGGATCGACTGGTCGATGTCGAACTCGCCGGACGAGTCGATGTCGATGATGGCGGTACGAACATGCACGCGCGTGCGCCGCAGCACATCCAGGACGGCCTCGTCGGCAAGCTCCTCCAGCAGGGCGACATCGTCGGCCTCGTCGGTCGAAGAGCCGAGCGAGATACCGGCCATGCGACCAGCACGCAGCTTCAGCTGGCCCCGGTTCACTTGCCTCCCCGCTTCTTGGCCCAGTAGGCGGCCAGGGCGGGCGGCATGCTGCCCTTCTTCGCGCTCGCCGTCTTCTTCTTGGCTGCTGTCTTCTTTGTCGGTGCCATCTCAACCTCCCCTCATGGGGTCGGCCTGCCTACGGTGCGGGCGTCCAGTTGTCGCCCCACGCTGACCAGTCGCTGAAATCCGGGGGCGGCGTGATCAGCACGGTCGGGGCGGGCGGCAGCGTCGGCCAGACCAGGGCGGCCGGGTCGCCGGTGTGTTTCATCAGGTTGAGGGCGCGGCGAAACGCCTTCCACTCGGCCGCATAGGTGGTGAAGGCGTCCTGGTTCTCCTGCGGCATGTCGGCGACGAACGGTGGCTGCGAATGGTCGGTCTGGCGGATCTGCGCGCCGCGCACACTGTCCACCGTCCGCCATTGCTGCGGTGTCTCGTCGGGCGGTGGCGCGTCGTGGCTGTAGCTGATCTCAGGCGCGTCGTGG